>Ga0316622_100001218_pt1 | contig 16467 bp, 15 predicted proteins | sample OWC_Aug_OW2_C1_D_FD_207646 | JGI IMG/M metagenome (GOLD analysis project Ga0316622, IMG submission 207646) | Wetland soil microbial communities from Old Woman Creek delta, Ohio, United States - OWC_Aug_OW2_C1_D5_C | ecosystem: Environmental > Terrestrial > Soil > Wetlands | place: USA: Ohio... | reverse complement strand
CTTTGAGAGGGTCAGGACTTCTTTCTCCATCAGGAGCCCGGCAACGGACCTCATAACGAACGGAAGCCCCACCATGGTTGGCTGTGAGCGGTGCGATGTCCCGAATGCATCGTTGACAAAGAGGTCGCCGATGGAGGCAAGTCCCCTGACGAGATGGCATTTTGCAGCCTCCTCTGGTTTCATTGTCAGGTTTTCCTCGGCATTGAAACGAACATTCTCAAGCATCAGTACATCGCCCGGCTTTTGGGACCGGGCCGATTCCCGTGCAAAATGGCCGAAAATATCATCGATATACCGGACAGGCCTCTTTATGAGTTGCTCCAGCTTCTCTGCATGGGTCTCAAGTGTGGTAAAATCTTTCTTTCCCGGCCTGCTTTGGTGGGTAATTATGATCAGCCGGCTCTCTTTAAGGGCTTGGATGGTCGGCAGATGCTCACGGAACCGTTTGTCATCAAGAATCGAGAGAGAGGAGGGATCGATGGGGGAGTTCAGGTCAAGTCTCAGGAGAACCGTCTTCCCTGCACAGGGGGTCTCACCGAGCAGCCCGATTGGTGCCATTTCCCTTCCTCCGTCATGTATTTCGCGCTTTGATCTTCTTCAGTCTGAAAAGTTCTTCCCGCTCCATCTCATCGAGCCGCATCTTGATGAAGTCACGTGCCTCGGTCAGTTCCGGGATCACCTTGAACTCAAGAGCGTTCACCCGCCTTTTGGTGGACTCGATCTCATCCAGGAGCTTCTTCATGGTTGTCTCAATCTCGGCACTCTCGATGATTGCCTCAAGCAGGTCTTCATAGGAGGATGCAGCTTCATCAATCGCCGAAGTTGTCCCCAGGAGACCGTACCCGCGGTCAACAAGGCTCTTTTTCACCTTTGAGGACTCTATCTCGGGAACAACCACGCCCATGATGTTCTTGCTTGCAAGGGTGATATCCGGGACCTCCTGGACTGAGAATGCTGCAGATTTCACTCCAACCGCTCCCTCGACGGTATTTGCAAAAGCTATCATCTGGATGGATCGCTCGTACTTTTTCAGGAGATCGCTCTGGCTGTCCTTCGCCTTTTCGAGCACCTTAAAAAATTCTATGATTAGGCCATCGCGCTTCATCTTGAGGATTTTGTACCCACGCTCTGACAGTGCTATCCGCCGTTTTAGGTTGATCAGTTCCGATCGTGTGGGTTTGATATCGCGCAGCGCCATGTATCCTTACCCCTGTGCCTTTGTGCCCTGTCTGAATTTCGGGTGATACTTGTTGATCAGGTCTCTATCAATACGGACCAGCTGTTCGACCGGGAGTGTTGCGAGAAGGTTCCATCCACCGTCGAGAGTCTCGAAGATGGATCGATCCTCATCGTATCCTTGGCGGACAAACCGGTTCTCGAAGAGGTCAGCGAATTCAAGGAACATCCTGTCGCGTTCTGACAGCGCGTCCTTTCCGACGATAGCAACCAGTCCCCGGAGGTCGTTACCCTCGGCATATGCGGCATAGAGCTGATCGGAGACCTTCTTGTGGTCCTCCCGGGTATGTTTTGCGCCGATCCCGAGGTTCATAAGACGGGAGAGCGAGGGAAGAACATTGATCGGGGGATAAATGCCCTTCCGGTGAAGCTCACGCGAAACAACGATCTGCCCCTCGGTAATATACCCTGTGAGGTCCGGGATTGGATGCGTGATGTCATCGCCCGGCATCGTGAGGATCGGGAACTGCGTGATCGAACCTTTCTTGCCCTTGATGATCCCCGCCCGTTCATAGATACCGGCAAGATCTGTATACATGTACCCGGGATATCCTCTCCGGCCCGGCACCTCTTCACGGGCAGCCCCAATCTGACGAAGAGCTTCGCAGTAGTTGGTCATATCGGTAAGGATAACCAGCACGTGCATATCGAGTTCAAATGCCAGGTATTCTGCAGTAGTCAGGGCGAGACGGGGAGTAATGATACGCTCAACGGCCGGATCATCGGCAAGGTTGAGGAAGACGACCGCCCGTTCAAGAGCCCCGGTCCTCTCAAAGTCCTGCATAAAATGATTGGCCTCTTCCTTCGTGATACCCATCGCTGCAAAGACTACGGCAAAGGCCTCCTGGGAACCGAGCACCTTCGACTGTCGTGCGATCTGGAGGGCAATATTGTTGTGCGGAAGCCCGGCGCCTGAAAAGATCGGAAGCTTCTGTCCCCTGACCAGGGTGTTTGTTCCATCAATAGTCGATATCCCGGTCTGGATGAATTCCTCTGGGGATGCCCTTGCATAGGGATTGATCGCTGCCCCGGTGATATCAAGCCGCTTTTCAGGTACAATTTCCGGTCCCCCGTCGATTGGCTTCCCTCCTCCTGAAAGGATACGGCCGAGCATCTCCTTTCCAACCGGCATCTTGATGGTTTCACCAAGGAACCGCACTCCTGAATCCCTGCCGATACCGGCGGTTGTCTCAAAGACCTGTACGACGACAAGGTTATCACTCGTGTCGAGCACCTGCCCCCTCTTGATGGAACCATCCCAGAGGGCGATATTGACAAGTTCGCCATACCCCACCGGTTCGGTCTTTTCGACAAAGACCAGCGGGCCTGCGATCTTCGATATCGTTCTGTACTCCTTCATGCTGACGACCTCAGGGTGTTAATTTCACTGTCCATGCTCTTCTGGATACGTTCGAGTTCCGGCTTGTAGTCCTTGATGAACTTGATCTGGGGGAGGTCGTTCTTGGATTTGATCGTGATGATCTGTGCCGGGGAGACCCCTGCCGTCTGTGCAGCATAGGCAAGATCTGCATAGCCCTTGATCGCTTTCATCATATCGTACTGTTTTGACATGTCGCAGAAGGTATCAACGGGATCGTAGGCGTTCTGCTGGAGGAAGATCTCCCTGATCATCCTAGCAATCTCGATGGTCAGCTGCTCTGCCTCCGGAAGGGCATCGGATCCGACCAGCTGAACGATCTCCTGGAGTTCGGCCTCTTTCTGGAGGACTTCCATCGCCCACGAACGAAGCACGTTCCATTCCGGCGACACTTCCTTGTCATACCAGTCATGGAGGGTATCAAGGTAGAGCGAGTAGGAGTTGAGCCAGTTGATTGCCGGGAAATGCCGGCGCTGGGAAAGCTTTGCATCAAGTGCCCAGAATACCTTCACGATACGTAATGTATTCTGGGTGACCGGCTCTGAAAAGTCTCCACCGGGTGGTGACACAGCACCGATGACAGATACCGAACCGTTCTTTCCACAGAGTGCCTTTACCAGCCCTGCACGCTCGTAGAACTCTGAGAGGCGGGCTGCCAGGTAGGCGGGATACCCTTCTTCTCCGGGCATCTCCTCAAGTCGTGACGAGATCTCTCTCATCGCCTCTGCCCAGCGTGACGTCGAGTCCGCCATCAACGAGACATCGTACCCCATGTCCCTGAAATACTCTGCAATCGTGATACCGGTATACACTGATGCTTCACGGGCAGCGACGGGCATATTGCTCGTATTTGCGATGAGCACCGTCCTCTCCATGAGTGGTTTTCCGGTCTTAGGGTCTTCGAGTTCCGGGAACTCTGTCAGCACCTCGGTCATCTCGTTGCCCCGTTCTCCGCACCCGATATAGACCACAATCTCAGCGTCACTCCACTTCGCGAGCTGCTGCTGGGTAACTGTTTTTCCGCTCCCAAACGGACCCGGGATCGCGGCGGTACCTCCTTTCGCGATGGGGAAGAGTCCGTCAAGGATCCGCTGACCGGTGATGAGGGGAATCGTTGGGTTCATCTTCTCTGAGACCGGGCGTGGAACACGGACCGGCCACTTCTGCATCATCGTGAGTTGTATGCCCGTGTCAAGGGTGCAGATGATCTCCTCGATGGTAAAAGATCCCCGTTTAATGCTGTCAACGGTCCCCCCCTGCACGTTCGGTGGAACGAGGATGCGGTGGACAATGTTCGTCTCCTGTACCTCGCCAATAATTGTGCCGGGTGAAACCTTGTCTCCTTCCTTTACAAGCGGCCTGAATTCCCATTTCTTCTGGTGGTCAAGCCCCGGGGCTGAGACCCCCCGCTGGATGAAATCTCCCATCTTGTCCACTAGTACGGACAGGGGCCTCTGTATCCCGTCATAAATACTGGTCAGGAGTCCCGGACCGAGCTCCACTGCGAGAGAAAGCCCTGTGTTGGTCACGGGTTCTCCGGGTCTGATCCCTGAGGTGTCTTCGTAAACCTGGATGATGGTCTCATCACCCTGGATCTTGATGACCTCTCCCATGAGCTCCTCATGGCCGACCTTCACTACGTCATACATGTGCGCATCAATATTGACCGCAGTGACGACAGGGCCGGCAATCCGCTTGAGGACTCCTTCCTGGCCTTTCTCTCTCTTCTCTTTTACTTCCACAGATCAACACCCACTGATCGCTTTATTCTCTCCCTCATGGATAATCCTCCCTCTTCGCCACCGACCGCAATAACAGTCGGTTTTACAGAATTTTCAAGCGTAGTCTGGAGACGTCGCGGGATCCTGTTCATGTCCCTGCTCTGGAGCACGAGAATTCCGATGCTGCCATCCTCCAGGGCTCTGGTAATGTATTCTACGAGTCGCTCATCTGATTCGGCGGTATAGGTTCGTCTGACGCCTGCAAGCCTGAAACCAAGAACAAAATCACTGCTGCCAACAACCGCTATCTCCATATCACATCACCAGGTAACCCCGAATCCGGTCAGTCGGAAGATTAACCTCCTTTCCCCGGGCAATCGCCCGGAGGTTGAAGATCTCATACTTCTTTTTCTCCAGATAGGTGAGGATGGGGTGTATCGAGAATGGATTCAGTTTCGATAACGACTCCATCTGGCCCAGCTGGACCTTGATAAGGTCGATCTCAATCTCCCTGAGGGACTTCTTCCCTCCGCTCATCTCTTCAAGAAGCATGAGCAGGGGTTTTAACTGGATGCTGGATTTCAGGGTATCGATGAATTCCTTCTCATCTTCAATACTGATGAGGTGCTGGAATTCATCGGTTGAGAAGGTTCCTCCGGGAATCATCGTGGAACGGGCCTCCTCATGCAGCTGGTCAGCCCTCAGCCTGAACATATTCCTGATATTCGTGATATCAATATCGAGCATGATGTATTCGAGGAACTGCTTGCCCCCCTTCAACCCGCTCTTCGCCTCTGACAGGAGATTTGCATAGAACTGCTTGTACAGTTCATTCTCCACTTTTGCAAAGGACTCGTCAGAAATTGACGCAGTAAAACCTTCCGCTATGACCGGATACACCGACTGTCCTTTGATACTTTCAAGGATCCGCTCGGGTGTCTCCTCTTTGACAAGGCGATCGAGAAATGCCCTGTCCATTTCCCCAGCCGGTACCAGGATCTCCCGGATCTTTCCGGGTTTCATCCCCTGGGTTTTCCCCCGCAGGATGGTCAGGATATTCTGGATGTCCCATTTTCGCAGGTATGACTTGGTGAATCTCTTGAGAACTCCCGGACTGATATTCTGGATGTTCTGGTATTCCTTTGCCAGATTCCAGGAAAGTGCCAGTTCAATAAGGTCAATACCATGGAAAAAGGGCGCAAGCTCATCGATCTCCCTCTTATACTGGGTCTCTTCGATGAAACGGGTTATTTCCGGGATGCTCATATTGAGCAGCCGGAGATAGTCCTCCCTCGGGATGAGCTTTGATTTTCTCACCCGCATCCTCGTACAGACGTAGACATACGGTACAGGACCGGATTTGATATCAGTCATCCTGCATCACCTCAGCTGAACAGGATTCCCGAAGCATCCTTCAACCCTGTCTCCCATACGCTGTTCAGGAACGTCCGGTAGCTGTAATCGATCTGGAGCTCTCCGTCTTTACTCTCGATGATGATCCCGCCTTCAATCTCAACCGGGACCCCTATTGAATACCCCTTCAGGGAAGTCTCGGAGGAGAGAATCCGGCTGAGGCTCTCACTATCCCGTGTGTTGCTGTGGACAATGCCTTCAGGGATCTCTGCTTTTGCCTTCAAGAGTAGTTTTTTCATCGTCTCGCGGTGAAAATCTTCCGGAAGCCTGGCTATCTGTGAGAGGGCAGCCGTATAGACCTTGTCGAGAAGGTCCTTCTGAGTGTTCAGGAGCTGACGTTTCACTACGAGGTTTGCAGCAGAGGCTTCCTGGCTCATGATATGGGACGTCTGTTTCTCAATGTCCTGGTCTGCTGCCAGCTTGATCCGTCCCGCCTTTTCCTGGGCGGCTCCAAGGATACTGGCTACTTCAGACTGGGTTTCTCTCCTGATCTGGTCTGCCTCTGCCTGCCCTTTGTCCCGGATCTCTTTGATGACCACTTCGAGTCCCATGGTCTGCTCCCACTTCAGAATAACAGCAGCAGCGCGACCACAAGACCGAAGATGACGATTGTTTCAGGAATCACAGTCAGCAAAAGCACAAGACCAAAAACATCCTTGTTCTCAGCAGTTGCTCCGACTGCTGCAGATCCGATGGTCATCTCTGCGAGCCCTGTTGCGATGCCGGTTGATCCGACAGCAATAGCGGCAGCCATAGCTTTCATTCCGGCCTGTGAGGCCTCGATCATTTCAGGTGTTAATCCAACAAGTTCTTCTCCTACCATGTTCTAATCCTCCGTAAATCTTCGTTTCATTCCAAACGGGTTGTACTTCTTTCCTCCACCTTTGTAAAATTTGGTGAAGAATTCTACGTAATTCAACCTGAGGGACTGCAGTCCGCCTCCGAGCAAACCAAGAATAGCATTAAAGAGATGCCCGAGAAGGAATACAAAAACCCCTACAATAATGGCTACGATACCAATAATGGTAAAATGTTCCAACTGCGGTTCAATAATCAGCCCGATGGCGATAAAGTTCACCACCATGGCGATAGCAACTGACGAGAGCCCCACCCCCACAATACGTGCAAATGAAAGCACGTGGGAGAGTATGGTGGGGAGTTCAACCATCTCAAGCGCCGAATCGCGTGCAATGAAGATGATACCGAGCACCAACAGAACTGCTCCAATGATTGTGGGGAGAGATACCCCCGCGACCACCGGTTCGGCCTGTGTCAGATCGAGCATGAGCGGCATGGAGAAATATGACCAGATCATGATCAGTATCCCCCACATCACCATGATCCAGCCAAGATTCGCCAGGATCGCCTTCGTGCGATGGGATCCATGATCCTGCCTGGCATGGTTGATGATGCCGAGTATCCGGCCGACGGTGATATACAGAACACCGATCCAGACCGTCATGATCATAAGCTCCGGTACAGCCGGGCCGTGCCCACCTTCACCACCCCCGATGTTCAGGTGCCTGCTGGGAAGCAGCGGGGGTAATCCGGGTATCGGGAATCCCAGGAATTCACTGTACAGGAAGCCGAAGATTATGCTAGAGATGCTTGCATTGCGCAGGACGTCAAGGAGCATCCGCCCCTCTTCTCCCTTGATAATTTTCCTGAGACCGAGACTCATTGCGAGGAGCATCAGACCATAACCGACGTCACCGAGAATAAGCCCAAAGAATATGGGGAATACGATCGAGACAATCAGGGTTGGATCCAGCTCGTTATATTTCGGTCGGGAGTACACGTCAATGAGGAACTGGCTTGGTTTTGCAAAACTGACATTATGATACTCCATCGGTGCAATGTCTTTTCCCGGCTCAGTCGGCAGCGAAGTGACATAAGCCCTTCCACCAGTGACCCTGGTGACCCCCTCAATCAGACTGTCGAGGACATCGGTCGGGACCCAGCCCTCTGCGATGAATGCATGATCCGTAGTGGCAAACCGCAGTGGCACCTCAGCCTTTTCTGCTTCGATGGAAAGGAGCTCGTCGCAGGCTACAAGGAATTCGGAATGTCTTGATTTTAGTGCATCGATCTGGGTCGAAATCTCTTCCAGATCCTTCCTGTCGGCTTCAAGCTGAACAGTATAGACGCTGATCCTTTCCTTTGCAGGGCCGGGCTCATCGGGTACGGGAACCGGCTGGAACTGCGCATCGAGCAGTTTTCTCTCGACATCTTGGCGGCATTCCACCGGAACTACGGCTACAAGGAAATTACCCTTCTTCGATTCGGAGTAATACTCCTCGCTCGGGACCCCCAGGTCAATTTTCTTTCCGATATATCCGGCAAAGACGGTGAGGGTCCTGTATCCGTGAAGCAGGGAAAGATCCGTACGCATTTCAGAAAAGGGTGTCAATGCCTCGATCTTCTGCTCGATCTCTTTCACATGGTTCTCAAGTGCCATCCTCCGGGAGAGAAGTGCTTCCACTTCATCTTCTATCCCCGGAAGCTCCTGCTCAATCTGCATCATGAGTTGCGATTTCCGGACCCGGGCCTTTGGATCCAGGTCATCCGGCCGCAGGGAGAATGCCCCGGTCACTGATCTCAGCCTGAGGATCTCCCTTGACGTCTCTCCTGCACCTTCCAGGGGAGTACCGATCCGGTAACCGGCATACTCTTCCTGGTCATTCTCGACGAAGTCTTCAACATGAAAGAGCCTTTGGCGATGGAGTTCCGCAATAACGGGGCTCATCATGTCTTTTGGCCCGGCAATCAGGACCTTGCTCATCTGTTCAGGGGTGAGCATGCAGGCTCTCCTTAAATCGGGAAACCAGCAGTTCCACGGCCGAATTAAGGTTTTTACTGCCCTTTTCCTTCAGATCCGCAGCCTTCCGCTCGCCTTCCCTGACAATATCGGCGTGCTTCCGTTCTGCCTGCGCCCGTGCCTCTGCAAGTCGCATCTTTCTGTACTCTTCAGCACTGGTACTTGCCTTCATAACTAGGTTGTCAGCCTCGAGTTCGGCGTCGGAAAGACTGCGTTTCCTCTCAGCCATAACCGTGTTTATCAACGACTGGTACTCGTCTTCGGTTGCTTTGATGTTCTTTAATACATCAGTCTTCATCCAACCTCCTCTCACGGCAGATGAGATATTTGACATGAATTGTTCTTATATCTGTTGATATTTTTCCCGCCAAAAAAAGCGCTGATTATCGAAATCTGGCGATTTTAATGAGTTATCAGGAATATTCGCACATGAGACCATAATATCCGCCCCGATTTATGCGCGGATACCTCCTGGCAGTATACCGCTTTCCAACAATGAGAATCCCGATGCAGCTATGATGAATGCAGTGGGGCGACCTACCCCTCCAGTCACGCATGGAACAATTTTGAACAAACTGTGAAGGAGTAGGTAAGAATTTCTGCTACGACCGTCGCAGGGAGGGGACCGGTTCTTATCCCTTCTGCAGTCCCGGTGAGACGGAGTCCTGCCAGTTCGCCAGATGAACAGAGGAGGTGCTGATCAGGGTGGGTCCCCCGCTGAATTCCACAGGAAAGCGAGATTTCAGGGCCTGCTGATACGACATATCTGAGCCGTTTAGAGCCAGGGTGTCCGGGCGGCAGGACAAGAAGGGGAACATGGTACTTCCTTACCAGTTCAATGAGCATCACCGCGGGCTCAAGTGCACCTCCCTCGGGGGCCGATACCGCTATGATGTCTGCTTTCTCGAGAGTTATACAGATCTCCCCGTCACTATATTCGATACAGAGGGGAAACCGCGATCCGGCCTTCCCGGCGAGGAGAAATGACGATACACCCTTGATCTGGAGGAGGCTTGTGTGATCAGGCAGATAATACTCAGGGTCGTCCATAGGATCCCGCTGATTCATCCTGGTTATACGATTGGACACAGAAACGACATAATATCATGCCTCTTCTCCGGCAGAAACCGGTCAGGGGGAGTGCAATCACCTGGCCGGAAGATGAGTACAGACATCCGTGGAGGATCCCGAATCGCGAATCAGGTGATGGGCGTTCCCGTCAACTGGAGTATGACAACAATAAGCGTTCCGGGAATTCCGCCAAGAGCGCAGAGGAGGATGTTCAGCGGAGTGTAAGGAATATCTGGTTTTCCCAGGTATGCAAGGAGATCAAAGTAATTGATGAAGAAGAGAATGAGAAGGCCGAGTATGGAATTGATAATAATTTTTACAATATCCTTCAGAATGAAGATCAATACGATGGCAATCAGGATTCCGGCAACGATCAGGGCAAGATCGAGATACATTTTAAGATCCGATGATATGCTGCTTCTTTAATCTTATTGACGGCACTACGAGGGATCCTATGACCCGGTCATCTTTCCCGAGACCAGCAGTTATCCCGAGCATCTCAAAGACATTCCCGGACATCATCGCTTTCCGTACCGGCTTTTCATAGTTCCCACCGGAAATCCGGAACGGGTTGGTGAGCTCGACCGAGAAATCCCCCGAGAGCGGGTTTGCGGTATGGGCACCGACAACATCCTGGATGTAGATTGCCTCATCCTCCATGATATCCTTCCGTGGACCATCGACAACGACATTGTGGTTCCCGATTGCTGGCCCACCGCCGTGGCCTGTCCGGACCGCACTCCCCGTGCTCTCCTTCCCGTACCGGTAGGCGGTCTTGAGGTCGTAGGAAAAATTCTCGAGGATCCCTTCCCGGATTAATGATAGGTTTCGTGTGGGTACGCCCTCCGCATCCCAGCGGGTGCTTGAAAGGCCTTTTTCAAGGAACGGATCATCATAGACTGAAAGAGCCGGATCGATTACCCGGAGTCCCAGAGAGGATCCAAGCCTCGATCGGCCGGCATGCACATTCCGGCCTGAGAGGGACGGTATCAGCACTGCCCCGACGAGCTGGGCAAAGGCAACCGGTGAGAGCACTACATCATAGGGGCCAGAGCTGATATCAACCCCGCCGAATGAAGCCGATGCAAGGAATCCTGCCCGCTCCCCTATTGAAATGGGATCAAGATCCAGGGTGTATGAATTTCCAAACTCGTACCCGGTGGAGTTCCCGCGTATTGTCTCGATGGATGCCGTGACATGGCTCTGGGGCCTAGAATAATACACCCCGTTGCTGTTTGCGAGCGTAACGGTCTGTACCGAAAGGGAAGCACCTCCGGATGTCACTTCAACCGGATACGATGATGCACCATCAATCATCCCTTTCAGGAGATTGACGATGATATCGTTATCAGGGGTGAGTGAAGGATCATATGCGATTGGCCGGGAATCAAGCCCGGCAGGATAAGGGAGGCCTTGCCAGGGTTGCGGAGTCGCGAGTGAACCGCTTGCAAGGGAAGCATTGAGGCACTTCTCCCAGCCCTGGGGATTGCTTGATGAAGATGTACCAATTTTCCCCTCTTTTATCGTCCGTATTGATAGTCCGAAATACTGTGATTCTACTGCCCGGCTGACCTTTGTGCGTTTAAGGTCTGCAGAGACGGAAAGACCCTCCGATATGTACACCTCTACCTCGTCGGCAAGGACCGAACCCTTCCTGAGGATCTCGTCAATCGGGTACACTGCCACCTACCACCGCACCGGAAAGGAGGATATGGGGTGCTCCGTCGCTTACCGGGACGCTCTGGCCCCCTTTTCCGCAATATCCCTGATGCATCCGCTTCTCTTTTGAGCAGAGCTGGATCGAATGGAGCGTCTGGAGGATCTCCCCTGAGAGAGAGACATCGCGAACCATTCTGGTGCACTCGCCGTTCTCGATCAGGTATCCATACTCGGCGTTGAACTGGAACACTCCTCTCCCCGGGTCAACCTGCCCGCCTCGGGATCCCATGAGAAGGATGCCATTCCTGCATTCAGCGATCAGTTCATCGGTGTTGCTCTCTCCGGGCTCAATGAACGTATTGCTCATCCTCACGAGAGGGGGTTCACCAGGCATTGCCCGGGCATTCCCCGCATGCCCGTTTCCGACCGCGGCGAGTGTTTCCCTGGAGTGAAGGAACCCTGCAACAACCCCTCTCCTGATGATCTCGGTCCGGTCCACCCTGGAACCCTCGGCATCGCAGGGTTCGAACCCGAATTCCGGCAGGGAAGGATCGTCAACGATGGTGACGATCGGGCTCCCGATCCTCTCTCCTCCCTTCCCGGCAAGGACAGAATTTCCCTCCTGGATCAGGTCCCCTTCGCTTGCATGGCCGACCGCCTCATGGGCAAATACCCCCGCAAGTTCAGGGTCGAGTACTGCATTCATCGTTCCCCCTCTGGCTGGCAGGGCAGAGAGGAGGGCGACCGCTCTCTCCGCAGCGGAGCGACCGAGGTCCTGCTGGTGGCGGATGTTGAGCCCCCTAATGGAATGTCGTCGCTCATACCCCATCTGGAGGGATCCTGCTCTCGATGCAACAGCCATAATCCCAAAGCCGCTTCGGCAGATGGCGTAGTGCTCATATGCTCCGCTGCTGTCCTTGAACGTGACCTCTTCGAACCTTTCGGTGTAGTTGGCCCGCGTGTTGACAATACCTTCGATCGTGGCCGCTTTCTCGATCGAGATCATGATCCCGGCTTTCTCCCCGATGCTGACATCCCTTGGATCCTCGTGCATGGAAGGGACATTGCGTATCCCCCGTTTCGCATCTGCAAGGGAGACCTCTTCGGCGGTAATCGCTGAGACCCTGCCTGCCTTCCCAAGCAGCGTTTCCAGCTCCTTATCAGTCGTGCCAGAATAGTTGTCCACGGTAAGGATGCCCCAGCCTTTTGCAGAAAGTGCCCGAATCACGGCATGATCAAAAAAAGAGGTGCCGGCAGACTCGATTACTCTGTTATCAATCTCGATATGGGTCGACTGTCCGCAGACATGGCGGATATCGTAATATCTGATTCCGTCCATTCAAATCAGACGATGGAGGGGGAGAATCCGGTTCCTTCGATCAGCTTTTCAGAAGTTGATAGTGCCATCTTGCGGAGCTTCTGGAGGAATCCCTCCTTGTTTTCAGGCACCAGGGCTATCTTGAGAACGTCCTCAATATTGTCAACCGGGATCACGGTGACCAGTGATCGGTACCGTTCTTCAATGAGTACATCGTCGAGGTTTGCGGAAGGGATCAACACGTGAGTGATTCCGGCCTTTGCTGCCGCTTCGATCTTATAGGTGACTCCCCCCACCGGGAGCACGTCGCCCCTCACCGAGAGTGAACCGGTCATCGCCACGTCCTGGCGGACGGGTATCCCTTCGATGGCACTGATCACGGCTGTTGCTACACTGATTGAGGCCGAGTCTCCCTCAACTCCCCCGTAGGTCCCGATGAACTGGATGTGGATATCCATGTTCTTGATATCTTTCCCGGTGAACTTCTTCAGGATCGCACTCACATTTTTGATAGACTCCTGTGCAATCTCCTTGAGCATCCCGGTGGCAATCACCGTGCCATTTGCACCCTGTGCCATCGTGACTTCGGCCATAATGGGGAGTACCGACCCTGAGTCGCTCCCCATGACCGCAAGACCATTTACCCGCCCAATCCTCGTTCCCTCGACAACGGTCAGCTCGTATTCCCGGCTCCGGCCGATGTATTCGTCAGAGACCTGGTCCTCGATGGAACGGGCGGTCTTCTTCGCGGCGATGACATGGTCAGCGGTAGTGACATCGACCCCTTCCTGCCGGGCAAGATCCCCTGCGACACGGATCAGGCCGCCCATGTCCCGGAGTTTGAGGGTAAGGTGCCCTTTCCGGTTGGATCTCCTCCGCGCCTCGCGGAGGATCTCTTCCATGGCACCCTTGTCGAAATGGGGGATCTTCCCGTCGTTCTTGATCTCCTGGGCGATAAACCTGATGAACTTATCCCGATTATCAGGAGTATCCGGCATGCTCTCGCTCATGTAGACTTCGTATCCGTACCCCCTGATACGTGAACGGAGGGCCGGGTGCATCCCCTGGATGGCATCCAGGTTTCCTGCCGCCACCATGATGAACCTGCAGGGGACCGGTTCGGTCCTGACCATGGCCCCGCTCGAACGCTCGCTCTGGCCGGTGATGGGGAACTCCCCTTCCTGGAGAGCGGTGAGGAGGTTCTGCTGGGAGTGGGGGGTGAGGGTATTGATCTCGTCGATGAACAGGACTCCCTTATGAGCCCGGTGGATTGCTCCAGCCTCGACACGGTCATGACTCGGGGTTTCCAGACCTCCGCTCTGGAATGGATCATGCCGGACATCGCCAAGAAGCGCTCCTGCATGGGATCCTGTCCCGTCAATAAAGGGAGCATCGACTGTTGCATCGTTGGTGACCAGCAGCTTTGGCACCATCGTCTCTTCCCTGGGGGTTGCATATCGCATTGCCATGAAAATGAAGGCAGCAGCAATGATACCCATGAGCCACTGGTAGGTGATGAATGCATACCCGACAATCCCGATGATCAGGAGCATCACGAGGGTGTTCCGGAACTGGATCTTCTTTCTTGCTTCTGCCTTGTGGGCAGTGACGATCTGCTTGCCTCTCCCTGCAGGGACGGTGCGAACAATCGGATTGTTCGGATCATCCGAATTCGGGTACACAAGGATATCCTGCATTTCTTCTTTTGGAAGCAGCTCGGCCATCGCCTTGGCGAGCATGGATTTGCCGGTACCGGGGCTGCCTATCATCATCACGTGCCGTCTCTGGGTGGCAGCCTTTCTGATGACCTCGACTGCATGCTCCTGCCCGATGACCTGGTCAATGAGTTTTTTGGGGACCTCGATCTGCGAGGAGCTGACCTCACTGATATCAAAGGAAAGCGGCTCCTCCTGGGCCTCATGACCGGATTCTGTTGATTTCATGGGCAGATTTACCTCACAAAAAATAATACAGTAATATAAATTATCCATGGTAGTTTAAGTACTTTCAGCATGAGGTAGGATGAGATGAAGGTAATAAGCACGGAGTATTCGCAAATTCTGGCATCAAGGCTTGCCGGTGCGAACGGATGGGACCTGGTGGATGTGCGTTTCTCCAGGTTTCCCGATGGAGAACAGTATCTGAAAGCGGGGCAGGTCGGCAACGAAGTACTGGTTGTCGGGAGCGTCACGGACAGTGATGCAATTATCCAGCTCATCCTTCTCATCGATGCCTGCCAGGGAGCTGATATTACCCTGGCCCTACCGTATATGGGATACGCCCGCCAGGATAAGCAGTTCTCTGCAGGAGAACCCCTTTCCGCACGGGCCATAGCCGGTATTCTCTCGAGGGGGGTTTCAAAGGTCTTCGTGGTGAATGTTCATGACCCTGCAGTCCTTCGGTTTTTTGACATCCCGGCTCATTCCCTCTCCCTTGCTCCTGAAATCGGGACATTCCTGAAAGAGACCGGGTGTAAGGAACCACTAATCCTTGCCCCGGATGCTGGTGCTGCCCGTTTTGCTTCAGCGGTTGCAGGGGTGAACGGCTGGGATTTCGATCACCTTGAAAAGACGCGGCTCTCATCAGAAGAGGTGAGCATGGCTCCAAAGAACCTCTGTGCTGAAGGCCGGGATGTTGTCATCGTCGACGATATCATCTCGACAGGTGGAACCCTGGCAACCGCTTCACGGCTCCTGTACGGGCAGGGTGCACGGAATGTCTCTGCAGCGTGTGTTCATGGTGTGTTTGCCGGCGGGGCATACTCACATCTGATCTCATCAGGAGTAAGGCAGGTATACTGCAGCGATACCATTGAGAGAGGCTGCAGTCTCTATTCTGCAGCGGGAATCATATCGGACGGAATCACGAGATGTTGAAGATCGACGGGGCCTGTCTTGAAGGCGGAGGGCAGATTGTGCGATCTGCCGTTGCGCTTTCGGCCGTGACAGGAATCCCGGTCGAGATTTTCCGGATCAGGGAGAACCGGAAAAAAGCCGGCCTCGGACACCAGCACTGTGCTGCCGTCCGTGCCGTGGCCTGTGCCTGCAGGGGGCGTATGGAAGGAAACGAGCCCGGGAGCAGACGGCTTGTCTTCATCCCGGGCGATGTCCGTGAAACGGAGTGTGTCGCTGATGTGGGTACTGCCGGGAGCATTCCCCTCGTGATCCAGGCATGGCTTCCGGTAGCACTGATGAAAGGAGGAGAAATAGAGATAACCGGGGGGACAGAAGTTCCTGGGAGCCCTACCATCGATTACCTCGAAAACGTGCTGGTTCCTGCGCTCGGCACTGCGGGAACGGGTGTTGTGATCCGGGTGATCAGGAGGGGGTATTATCCTGCCGGGGGCGGGATTGTCAGGGTGAGGGTAAACCCTGCGGAACCTGCACGACTGTCAATAGAGAAGGATGTCTCCTGCGGGATACGTTCCTGCTCGTCCGGTCTCCCTCCCCATGTTGCTGAACGGCAGGCAACCCGTGCACATCTGCTGCTCAGCAGGGCACTGAGAATCGATATCCCGGTAGAGATCCGGCGATCTGAAGGGGTCGTAAAAGGGAGTTCCTGCACAGCCTGGTGCGGTTCAAAAGGTGCCTCATCACTCGGCCGGCCCGGATTTCCCGCAGAAAAGGTCGGCGAGGAAGCTGCGACAGGGCTCATCAACGAGATCAACAGCCAGGGAGAGGTTGATGCATACCTGAGTGATCAACTCCTCCTCTACCTTGCCCGTTACGGCGGATCGTATACGGCTTCCGGATTTACCCTCCATGCAAGGACCATGTGCTGGCTCCTCTCACTCTTCGGGTTTGAGATACAAGTCAGGGAAGGCAGGGAGGTGGTATTTTCCGCATGAGACTGG
>Ga0316622_100001217_pt1 | contig 16469 bp, 15 predicted proteins | sample OWC_Aug_OW2_C1_D_FD_207646 | JGI IMG/M metagenome (GOLD analysis project Ga0316622, IMG submission 207646) | Wetland soil microbial communities from Old Woman Creek delta, Ohio, United States - OWC_Aug_OW2_C1_D5_C | ecosystem: Environmental > Terrestrial > Soil > Wetlands | place: USA: Ohio... | reverse complement strand
CGCCGGGTACCCATCCGGCAGGATGGGTGCAGGCGCGAGACGTACTCGGGTACCCATTCGGATGGGTGCGTACGTCGCAGCGCCGCGGGAGCGGGGCAACGCCGCACCTGGGCCTTTTTCAGCAGCCTGCGAGAGTGATGCGTCCGTCGGCCATGACCGGCACCACATCCGTCACGTCGAGCTGCGCACACATGTCCAGGTCGGAGCCGAGGCCGATCTCCACGATGTGCCGCCCCCAACCCGTACCGCGAAGCAGGCCAGGCAGGTCCGTCGCGTAGCGAGCCCAGAGCACCTGACTGGCGCGGGCCCCATCCCCCAGTACGACCGATGGCCCGCCCGCCGCCAGCGCGTCCACCACCGCGCCCGCGCACACCGCGTCCTCCAGCGAGAAGATGCCCTCGTAGCCCGAGCAGACGATGAACGCGTCCTCCCCCCGGCCGAGAAGCCATCGCCCGACGGCGGCGCGGTTGAGCAAGGCCCCGATGGCGACGGACCGTCGCTCTTGGACGGCGCGCAGGGTCTTGGTGCCGTTCGACGTGGTCAAGATGACGTCCCGGCCTCGGACGGCGTCCGGAGTGAACTCCCGGGGTGAATTGCCCAAGTCGAAGCCGGGCAGGCGCTTCCCCCCGCGTTCTCCGGCCAGGAGTGCGCTCGGCGTGGACCCCCGGGCCCGGTGCGCCTCCTCCACGCTGGCGACAGGCGAGACGGACCGGGCCCCCTGCCGGAAGGCCGTCACGATGGTGGTCGTCGCGCGTATGACATCGATCACGACGGCGACACGCTGCGGGCGAGGGCGCGCATCCAGTTCGCGCGGAAGGAAGAGAACGTCGAGGTGCATGTGGTCGGGAGTTACACAGCGGGTCAGGAACCTGGGGTTGGGGATCGGGGTGCCCGTCGGACTCGCACCCCAACCCCCGACCCCGAACCCCCGAGCCCTGCAGTTTATCGTTCGAGTCTGAAGAGCAGCTTCTGCTTGCCGATTTCGATCTCGTCGCCGTGTTTCAGCTGATGTTCCGCGATCTTCTCGCCGTTCACCCGCGTCCCCGCCAGGCCGGACAGGTGCTGGATCTTGAGCTGGCCGTCCTTGGCGCGCACGATCCTCGCATGCACCTTGCCGACAAACATCCCGGAGAGCTGGATCTGGCAGCCGGCGCCGCTGCCCAGTCGCACTTCGTCCGCTTCCAGCGGGAACTTCTTCAGGTCGGGCAGGATAAGCCGCGGACGCAGCGTGGCTGCCGCCTCGGACCGGCCGCCTGGCCGGCTGCCCACGGCTTGCGCGACGGCCGCAGCGTCGATGTACATGGTCTTCTGTCCGACGTCTTGGATCGGCTCGACGCGGGCCTGGGCCTCCGCATCCTTGGGAACCCGGTACACCAGCCGATGCTTCACGATCGCGATCTCGTCCCCGTCTCGCAGCTCGTACTCCTCGATCCGCTGCCCGCGGACGAAGGTTCCGTTGGCGCTGCCGAGATCCTCGATGACCACCTTGTCGCCTTTGACGCGGATCACGGCGTGCCGACGGGAGACGCCGGCATTATCGATAACGATGGTGTTCCCTGGCGTCCGCCCGATCGTCGCCTCGCCGGCTGCCAGCGAGAACACGCCCATTTGCTTGTCGCCGAGCAGGAGGACAATTTCCGGGATGGGCCCCTTGAGGGCCGGCGCGGGTTGAGCCGCGGGCTCCGGTAGGGGAGGCGCTTCTGGGACGACAGGCGTCGGGGGCGTCCACGTCTCGATCTCCAGAGGCGGCACCGCGGGCTCGACACGAGCCGGCGGTTCGACCGATTCCAGGCTCGCCGGGAGCGCCTCCTGGAGTTCTTCGATTGGCTCTTCGGCCTGCTGCGGCAGACGAGCGGGAGTCTCGGCCTCGAGAATAAGCGGCTCCTCGGAAAGCTCCTCCAGCAACGCCGCGGGCGGCGCCGCGAGCAGCCCGTCCGCCGAGGTCGCCGGCACGTCGACGGGCTCCACGTCGCGAAACTCGACTGGCGGCGCCTCGGGAAGCTCCACCGGCGGCGCCTCCAGCACGGGGGCGACTTCCATCTCCTCTGCGCGGACCCTGGCAGCGACCTCGAGAAACACCTCCACCAGGCGGCCCCGCGTCTCCGGCGTGACAAGGAGTACGTCGCCGGCGGGGCCGACTCGGGTTTCCTCGTACACATCCAACGCCACGCCGTCCGCGCGGCTCTGCACGTAGGCCTCCAGTTGTTCCGCAGGCGTCGGCACGCCGGGGGTGGCGGACGCAAAGAAGTTCGCCACGGGGCGACCCTTGGTGCAGAGCGAGAGGGCCCATTCGCCTCCGGACCGCAACGCCAGGATCTGGTCCGTCTGCCGCTGCGCGAGCGTTTCAAGGACCCCCGAGACATCCATAGCGCTTGTCGTGAAGGCCAGGGTCGGCTGATGTCGAAACAGGACCATCAGGCCAAGCAGCAGCCGCTTGTCGGCCACGAAGAAGGACAGCGGTGACGCTGGGCAGGCCGCATAGGTCGTGAAGAACTCGTGAATTTCCGAAAACGCGCAGGCGTCGCCCATGACACGCCCGGCGCCGTAGGGAGAGCCGTTGACGACGAAGAGGACGCGCGCCTCGTCGGGGTGATCGTGGACGAAATAGCCATCCCGGATTCGGCGCTCCTGGGTGATCTTGGTGAAGAGCGCATCGAACTTGTCCAGCGGGCACTGCTTGGCGTCCAGAAGTGTGGCCGTTGCTGGGAATCTGGGACTCGGCATCGCGCCTCCTTGCCTCCAGATGCATCCGACCTCGTCGGCGCCCATCCGGTGGCCCACCCCTCCGTTTTCCAGCCGAACTCGACGCGGACCGTCTCCCGCGCCGCTACACGCCTCGGAGGGGAGTGACAACTATCGCGCCAACGTCTCTCGCCCCCGCTGGATGACGGATCCTACCTGTTCCGTCCCGCCGAGGCGCTTTTCAACGATCGCCAACCGCCGCGCCTGTGCACTCCGCGTCAACGCTCAGTCGGTCTCAGCCTCCGCCAATGGAGTCTTTCACGGCACGCTTCAGCCACGCGAAGACCCCGCGGCCGTCTGCCGCCGTCGCGCCTCGGCGATCCGCGGGGGCGGCCGCGTTTCCCGTCTGAGCCTGGATCACGAGGACGGTGATGTTGTCGTCGCCCCCTTTGGCGTTGGCGCGATCCACCAGCGCTTGGCACGCCCGGTCCAGGTCGTCGCCGTGGTCCTGCACGGCCGCCAAAATCTCCTCGTCGTCCAGGAGATCGGACAGGCCGTCGGAGCAGAGCACCAGAACGTCCTCCGGGCAGGCCGGTTGTTCGATCAGGTCCACATCCACGCTCTCCTTGAGCCCGAGCGCGCGCGTGATCATGTGACGATACTGGGACTGGTGAGCCTCCGCTGCCGACATCCTGCCGTTATCCACCTGCTGCTGCACGAAGGAGTGGTCCCGGGAGACCTGGACGATCTGGTTCCGGCGGATCCGGTAGATGCGGCTGTCGCCGACATGGGCCAGCACAAACCTGTCGGCCTGCGTCAGGACCGCTACCACTGTCGTTCCCATCCCGGCGTACTCGGGACGGTCCTTGGCGGAGTCGAAGATAACTCGGTTCGCAAGCCGGATGCTGCTCAGGAGACAATTCGCCTCCGCCGAACCCGCGCCGGTCGCCGGCCCGACGATCGCCGCATCCGCGCCGTTGAGGTATTTTTCCATCCATTCCTGGATCGTCTCCACCGCCAAGCGGCTGGCCACCTCGCCCGCCGCGTGTCCGCCCATGCCGTCCGCCACCACGTAGAGACCGAGGGCCGGGTCGAGGCAGAATCGGTCCTCGTTGCCCTGCCGCTTCTGTCCGACGTCGGTCTTGGCCGCTGCAACGTAGCGCAAGCGCATGAGAGGCTATCCTTGCAAGGATCCAAGCACGACCGAAGCGCGCCCCTCGACGGGCGCGGCGTCTGCTGCCGCCCCGGCCGTGTCGGCCTCCATCCGCTCTCGCAACTCCGCCAGGGAGGCCACACTGTAGTCGGCATTCGCCGATTCCGTCATGGTCGTGCTGCGCAGCAACACCGTCCGGGTCCCCGCGCGGCGGCCGGACACCATGTCAAACTCGTAATCGCCGACGAACAGCGCGTCGGCCGGCTCGACATTCATCCGGCGGCAGGCCAGCCACACCGGATCCGGCGCGGGTTTGGGCGGCGCGTCCTCGCGGGTCACCACTGCATCGAAGCGCAGGCCGAGTCGCCCCAGCACCAACTCCACGCTCTTGCGGCTGTTCCGGGTCACCAGCCCGCGTCGGAGTTGGCGAGTCTCCATCCACGCCAGAAACGGCCGGATGCCGTCCATCGGCTCGGCCGTCATGGCGGCGGCCGTCTCGTGCCGCTCCAGGATGGCTTCAGCGCGACGCCGCTCCGCTTCCGGAAGGCCCTCCATCCGCTCCAGGATGAAACCCTCGGTATTGCCGAAAATCTCCCGCTTGATTGCCAGAAAATCCAAGCGCTGGTGGACCACGACTCCATCCATATCGAACAGCACGCCGCGAATCGCCATCCTCACCCCGATCCTGCCCCGGAGTCACGCGACAAGTGCACGCACACCCGCGAACCCGAAGTACAGGCCAAAACCGAGCAGAAACACCGCGCAGGCGGTGACCAACCCGCGATAGGCCCGGTCCGTCAGCAGCCGGTGCCCAAGCACCAGGCTGCCGCTGATGGCCCCGTACCACACCAGATCCGACAGGATGTGGCCACAGTAGAAGGCTACCAGCCCGACCGTTCCCACTTTGAGCGCCAGGGCGATGTACCCCAGGCCGATCGTCGCCCACCAGACAGCCCAGTAGGGGTTCGCAAGGCTCGTGAGAATCCCGGCCAGTACCGGATGCCGCCGCCGCCCACGTCGGTCCGCCGCCGTGCTCAGGCTGAGTCCCCGCACGCTGCGCAACATGCCCCAGGCCATCCAGACGAGGACCGCGCCACCAGCGACTCCGATCCACCCGACGACCGCATCCCGCACCAGGAGCTTTCCCAGCCCCAGGACGACGGCGACCACCAGGCATACTTCCAGTATGCCGTGGCCGAGGACAATCAGCGGACCCGCCAGGGCGCCTCGCACCAGCTGTGCGGCGCCCGGTGGTCCGGCGGGCCGACCCCGCGCATCGTCGCCGCTCGGGGCCGATCCGGTCGGCCTCAAGCGTGCAGCGGTTTCCCCGATCGTGACGGTCAGGACCGGACCTGGCATCATGGAACCCGAAAGTCCGACCAGAAACGACGTCAGAGCAATCCCGAGAGCTGTCTCCACGCTTTAACTCGTGCGCCAGCGCGATTTAGGCCGACCGCAGCCAGGTGAGGTTATGTATAGCTACAATCTTTGGAGGGCGCAAGGAAATTCCCGGTCCGGGGTGAGGCGCGAGGGCACAGCAGGATATGGGAAAAACAGGAGAAAGCGGACCGCCGCTAGCTGGCAGAGATCGCGATGATGAGAACACCTTTTTGATGCGACGGTCCACCAACCAGAACCGTGGACCCCCGACGCAACCGCACGACAGTATTCACCGGCGTCTTCCCGTCGGCCAGCAGGACACGCACGGCAAGGCTGTACTGGCCTTCCTGAGCGCCCGTGGGCGTGATTTCCAGTGAACGGTTGTCTGGCAGCGGGGTCCGCCACGTTTCCTTCAGCGCAGCCGAACCTTTCGGCGCGTCCAGGAGTTGGTACATGGAGTACCGAAACGTCTTTTTGAGATCCTCGGCCAATCCGCCCAGACGACTGTCCACCCCACCTTCCTGGTTGGCGGCATAGATGACCTGAACCTGGAAGGACACCGTCTGGCCCCACACGGAACTTGGAAGGACGACAGCACCACCGACGAGAACTGCCACGAGACATGTCGAAACCACGAACCCGCCGAGAAATGCACATGGTGATCGCACGCGGTCGCCCCCTAGATTGAGCGGTCTTCGAAGACCCAGATGACCTTGAGCGCGGTGCCTGGCGGCTGGAACACCATTACCGAGGTGTCTTCGTCCACATCCACCGAGATGATCTCGACGCCGTTCCGTCCGGTGGTTCCGGAAAGGCCCCACATCTGGACCTGCGAGAGCGTCAGACCGATGAGGAGCAGGATGGCCGTGAACGCGGAGGCCACACTCAGGCGCGGATGATCCCACACAACCTCGCGCAGCCCGGGCCTGACCGGCCGCGGCGAAACGGCTCGACCCCGATCGATGCGACGATTCACCTCGGGCACAAAGGCCGCCGCCTCTTCAGCCGTCAAGCCCACCCGGGGCCAACCCCGCAGCGCGGCGGCCGCCTGTCGGTAACCGTCTACGGTGCGCCGACACCCACGGCACGCCGCCACCATGGACGCCACGCGGTCGCGGTCGGCGGGCGAGAGCTCGCCTGCCGCGTACGCGGCCAGGCGCCGCCCGCTGCCTCCAAGCGTGTGCAGCCAATGTGCGTGTTTCACGCTGACCGCCCTTCAGCGCAGATCGTCCAGATTGGGTCGCAGCACCTTCTGCAGCTTGCGCCGCGCATAGAATAACCTCGACATGACGGTCCCGAGGCTGCAGCCGACCGCTCGTGCGATCTCGTCGTAGCTCAGCCCCTCGATCTCGCGCAGGACCAGCACCGCGCGATGCGCCGGCGGCAGCGATTCGATTCCACGGCTGAGCAAAGACCGGACCTGCCGAGTCTCGAGTGCGGTCTCGGGGTCGTCCGGCGCCGCCAGGTTCTGCGCCCCGTCTTCGGGCACAGCCAGCCGGTCGTCGTACGTGGTCGGATCGCCGCGCCGGCGGCGGCGCAGACAATCGATGGCCAGATTCACGACGATCCGATGCATCCAGGTGGTGAAGCTGGCCTCGCCCTTGAAACTCGGCAGAGAGGCAAACGCCTTGACGAACGCCTCTTGCGCCACGTCGAGGGCGTCCTCGCGGTTCCGAACGACCTGGTAGGCCAAGTTGAAAATACGATCCTGATGACGCTGGACGAGCGCGCCGAACGCTTCCCGGTCCCCGCGCGCAGCCTGCTCCACCAGCGTCCGGTCGTCGGCGCGCCCCTCAGGACCCGGCATCCCACATAGCCTTTAGACGTTGCAAGGCAGCGATTATTCGAGTTTTAAGGATGCTAACACCCGCGAACGTCGTGGCGCAAGGGATTTCGGGCCGGGGGCGCGGAGCCGGGTCCAACTCGGCGCGTCGTGTCGGATCCATGATCGCTTGAAGGTTGCCGACTCAGCCGTGAGGGACCGGTTCGGACGACTTCAAGATTGACACGCACCCGTGTCACCAGTACTTTTGGACAGTTTTCGCAGACTCGCCAAAGCTTGGCATGTGCTTGCCGTCCGGAGAAATGGAGGATCGCTCATGGGGTTTCGTCGCGTTTGGCATCGGATCTCACGGCAAGGTCTATGTCTTGCCGTCGCGGCAGTCATGCTGCTGGCGGGGTGCGCAGGGAAGGAAACCGGACTGTCTGACTCTCCCTCTTCGAACAACTGGCGCCAATTTCAGGGAGCGACGCTTCGAGTCTTGCTCACGAACACGCCGTGGCAGGGCGCAATCGTGAAGTATATTCCCGAGTTCACGGAGCTGACCGGAATTCAGGTCAAGGTCGAGGTGCTCTCCCAGGACCAGCTCTGGAAAACGCTCGATACAGACCTCAAGGCGCCCGGCCGCGTGGACCTCTTTGCTGTGATCCCCAACCTGGACGGCCTGCATTACACGAACGCCGGGCAGACTCAACCGGTGAACGAGTACCTCCGCAATCCCAGACTCACCGCGGCAAACTATGTCTGGGAGGATTTCTTCCCAAAATTCCGGGAAGCGATGCAGGTCAGGGGAGCCATCCTGGGACCTCCCGTCATGGCCGAGAACATGGCCCTGCTCTACCGCAAGGACGTCTTCAGCCGGTACCAAGTGGCGGTGCCTCGCACGCTTGACGAGCTGGAGGCAGCCGCCCGCTTCCTCCACAAGAAGGCGATGAGCCCGCAAGGCGCCACAGGGGTGGGACTCGTCAGCCGCGGCCAGGGCCCGACCGCCACCGGTCTTTACGCGAGCCTCCTGCATTCCTTCGGCGGCACGTGGCTTGACGGCCAGGGTCGGCCGATGCTCAATGGACCGCAGAGTCTCGACGCGCTGCAGTGGATGAACCGGGTTCTGGGCCAGTATGCGCCTCCGGATCTATCACGGTTCGGATGGCAGGAGGCCTCGGCGCTCTTCCTGGAAGGGCGCTCGGCCATGTATATCGAAGGCAGCTCGATTTACCCCCTCATCGAAGAGTCCAATTCGCGCATCGCGGAACGGGTCGGATACGCCCAGTTCCCATCCGGCCCGGCCGGCTCTGGTGCCACCGTGGCGGTGCGCGGCCTGGCCATCGCGAAGCAGAGCGCCGCGCCCGAGGCCGCGTGGCTGTTCATGCAATGGGCCAGCGGCCCGGAGATGGTCCGCAAGGCCCTGATGCACGGCGTCCTCGTCGCGCGGGAATCCACCTGGAAGGATCGGACTGCTCGCAGCGAGGTCCCGGCGGATCTCGCGGAATCGCTCCAGCAGGCCGGTCGGACCGGGCGGGTGGACTGGCTTCCCCCGCTCGTCGCCGTCACCTCGGCCCGCGAGGTCGTGGGGCGAGTCATCACGGCGGCCCTGCAGGGCGGGAACATCCGCGAGGCGGCGGACCGTGCCAACCGGGAACTGGAGGACATCATTGCCAAGACCGAGCGCCCGCAGGGCGCCGCGCCCCGGTGAGGCGCTCGCAGCGGGCGGGGGGTCAGTCGTTCTGGGAAGGGAACGATTTCGGCCATCGCGCCCCCGCGTCTTGATTGCGTGTGGAACCTGTGGTACGAATGCTGACAGTATCGAGCGTGACGCCGACCGAGGCGATTCCGCAATGACGTGGACTCTCTCAGATCAAAGGAGGATCTCCCATGCGTTTCACGCGGCGAGTATGGTCCCTGGCCCTGATTCTGGGGCTGCTGGGGCTGGCGCTGGCCTCCATGTCCGAGGCCGGCCAGTTCAACTGGCAGCAGTTCAAGGGCACGCAGCTTCGCGTGCTCATCAACAAGCACCCGTGGCAAGCTGCCATCGAGCCTCACCTCAAGGATTTCGAGGCGCTCACCGGCATCAAATTGCTCGTCGAGGTCTACCCCGAGGACCAGTTCCGGGCCAAGACCCTGGTGGAGCTGACCTCCGGCGCCAGCAGCATGGATGTGTTCATGACGATGCCGGGACAGGAGGGGTTGAAGTACATGCGGGCCGGCTGGTACCAGCCGGTGGACGAGTTTCTGAAAGACCCATCCCTCACCGCCTCCGACTATAACTGGAACGACTTTCTCGACAAGGCGCGCGATGCCATGGTCATCGAGGGGAAGACCATCGGCCCGCCCATCCAGATCGAGAACTCGGCCCTCATGTACCGGAAGGATGTCTTCCAGAAGTACAACGTGAAGGTCCCGACCACCCTGGACGAACTGGAAGCCGCCGCCAAGGCGCTGAACGGTAAGGCCATGACTGACGACGGCCAGCCCGGCTTTGGCTTCGTGGCGCGTGGAAAGCGCGCCGCCGCGACCTCCCAGTTCGCGGGCATGCTCTACGCCATGGGTGGCACCTGGCTGACGCCGAACCGCGAGCCCGCCATCAACAGCCCGGAAGCCGTCAAGGCCATCGACATGTGGGGCCGTCTCCTCCGCCTGTACGGGCCTCCCGGCTCGGAGAACAACCACTGGTACGAGGCCAGTTCCATCTTCTCGCAGGGAAAGGCGGCGATCTGGCTGGATGCGAACTCCCTGTTCCCGGTGATCGAGGACCCGCAGAAGTCCAAGATCATCGGCAAGGTGGGATACGCCGTGTTCCCGAACGGCCCCAACAACCACCCCGGCGGCACCGTGGCCCCCTGGGGTCTCGGCATCCCAAAGACCAGCAAGAACCAGAAGGCCGCCTGGCTCTTCCTGCAGTGGGCCACGAACAAGGAGCAGGTGCTGAAACTCCAGAGCGAGGCGGGCGTTCTCGGCGCCCGCGACTCCGTGTGGAAGGACCCGAAGGGTCGCGGGAAGGTTCCGGCCGACCTGGCGGTGTCCCTGGCGGAGGGCTCCAAGGTAGGCACGCCCTTGTGGAACCCGCCGGTCGTGGCCGTGGCGGAGGTCCGTGACGCCGTCGGCGCCGCCATCGTGACTTCGATTCAGGGCGGTAACGTCAAGGCGGCGGCCGACAAAGCGGCGGCCGACATGAAGCGCATCATGGCGGAGACGGAGAAAAAGTAACGCTCGCGTTCTCCATCCGAGAAAGTGGGAGGAGGCCCCTCACGGGCCTCCTCCGTTTTCGTGAGGCCTCAATGGCTCGACCGAATCCATTGCCACCTGGGCTTGCGATGTCCGATCTGCGCTCACCCGATTCGCGTTGGTCCCTCTTGATCGAGCGCCATCCGGTCTTCTTCTTCACCTCGCCCGCAGCCTTGGTGATTTTCGTCCTGATGGTGTTTCCGGTCTTCTATACCGTCTACATGAGCCTGCACTCCTGGTTCGCTAGCAGCGTCACGGCGCCGGAGTTCATCGGCCTCGCCAACTTCAAGCGGGCGTTCGTCGAGGACGAGCGGTTTCGAAACGCGATCTGGCTGACGATCTACTTCACGGTCGTGGCAACGGCGCTCCAGGTCGTCCTCGGGGTCGCTCTGGCCTTGCTGCTCAATCGGCCATTCCGGGGCAAGGGGTTCTTCCGGTCCGTGTTTCTCTTGCCCATGGTCGCCACGCCCGTGGCTATCGCCCTCGTGTGGATGATGATGTTCAACCCCACGCTCGGCGTCATGAACTACCTGGTGGGCCTGATCGGCCTCGGGCCGTTCAAGTGGGTCAGCGACGTGCGACTGGTCATTCCTGCCCTGGCCTTCGTGGATACGTGGGAGTGGACGCCCCTCATCACCCTGATCACGCTGGCAGGGCTGGCGAGCCTCCCGCTGGAGCCGTATGAGTCGGCCCTGATCGACGGGGCCACGCCGGCACAGATGTTCTGGCGGATCACGCTTCCACTCCTGCGCCCGACGATCATGGTGGCTCTCTTGTTCCGGGCCATCGATTGTCTCAAGACCTTCGACATCATTTACGTCATGACGGCCGGCGGTCCCGGCTTCGCCTCGGAAACACTGAACGTGTACACGTTCCAGGTCGGACTGTTCTACTTTCACATCGGGTACGCCAGCTCCCTGCTCGTGATCCTGTTCGCACTGGTCATGGGGGTAAGCCTGGTCTTGATCAAGGTACGCCGCGGCTCCTGGTGAGGCCGCGCAATGCAAAACAGACAACCGACAATGGAAAACTGACAATTTGCAGGCGACAACAGATCATGTGAATTCATTGATCGGTTCTCGGTTGTCGGTTTATCATTTTTCATCGAGGCGAGTCTCATGCACACCGTCCGACGAGCAGGCGAAAGCCCGTGGACATACGTCCTGTTGGTGCTGATCCTTATCCCGTTCCTTTTCCCACTGTTTTGGATGCTCCTATCGTCTCTCAAGACCCAGGTCCAGAATACGGCCTATCCGCCGGTCTGGATCTTCACGCCCACGCTGAACAACTACCGCGAGGTCTTCGTCAAGAACCCGTTCTTCACCTTCACCCTGAACAGCCTCATCGTGGCTGCCGGCTCGACCGGCCTAGCGCTGGTGTTGGGACTGCCGGGCGCGTACGCGGTCGCTCGGTTCAAGCAGACGGGAATCGCGCTGGCGATTCTTACCGCGCGCATGGCGCCCGGGATCTCGTACTTGATCCCCTGGTTCATCCTCTTCACCAAGCTCAGGATGATCGACACATACACTGCGTTGATCCTGACGCACCTCATCGTGGCGCTGCCACTCGTCTTGTGGGTGATGATCGGATTCTTCGAGGACGTCCCCGGCGAATTGATCGAGGCGGCCCGGATCGATGGCTGCTCCAACTTCTCCGCCTTCGTGCGTGTGGCGCTGCCCCTGGTAAAGCCCGGCATCGTGGCGACGGCCATTCTGAGTTTCATTTTCTCCTGGAACAACTTCCTCTTCTCGCTGATCATCGCCGGCTTCAAGACGCGCACGCTGCCCATCGCCGTCTACAACTTTCTCTCGTACGAGGAGATCAACTGGGGAGGGCTCACGGCAGCGGCCACGATCATCACGCTGCCGGTTCTGATCTTGTCCCTGTTCATCCAGAAGCACATCGTCCGCGGCCTGACGTTCGGCGCGTTGAAGGGGTAGGATACGGGCGTTCAGCTATCGGCGGTCAGCAGTCAGCCGCAAGCCGGGACCGAGCCCGAAGGCTGAACGCCGAGAGCTGAAGGCTGACCGCTTCTTGAAGGAGGTAATCGTGCGACTCGCTGGTAAGAGTGCCATCATCACCGGGGCGGGGCGGGGCATTGGTAAGGCGACCGCGCTCATGTTCGCACGCGAGGGCGCCGACGTCCTCGTACCCGATCTCGATCTCGCCGGCAGCGAGGCGGTGGCGACAGAGATTGCAGCCCTAGGGCGTAAGGGCGTTGCCATGCAGGTGGACGTCACGCGCATGGCCGACATCCGGCGCATGGTCGAGACGGCAGTGCGCGAGTTCGGCAAGATCGACATCCTGGTCAACAATGCCGGCATCACCCAGGTCCGTTTTCCCCTGGAGTTGACGGAAGCCGACTGGGATCGCACCCTGAACCTCAATCTCAAGGCGGTCTTTTTTTGCTCCCAGGCCGTCGCGCGCGAAATGGTCAAACGGAACGCGGGCGTCATCCTGAATGCGTCCTCCATTTCCGGGCGGTCCGGGAAGCCGATGCTGGTGGACTACTGTGCCTCCAAGTTCGGCGTCATCGCCATCACGCAGAGCCTCGCCCTGGCGCTCGCCAAGTACGGGATCCGTGTCAACGCCGTCGCCCCAGGCATCGTGGACACCGACATGTGGGTCAGCATCGACCGGGAGTGGTCGACACTCGAGGGGAAACCCACCGGGTCCATCAAGCAGTCGCGCGTCGCCAACATCCCGCTCGGGCGCATCGAGACCCCCGAGGATGTCGCCACGCTGTACACATTCCTGGCATCTGATGATGCGTCGTACATCACCGGGCAGACGTACAACGTGTGCGGTGGATTGCAACTGAACTGAGGAGCGACGGTTCGGCTGTTCGACGGTTCGGTAGTTCAGGAGTTTCGGAGCCCCGCACAATCGAACCGTCGAACGCCCGAACCACCGAACCCTCGAACTGTCGAACTGTCGAACCCATCATCACGTATGCATATCGACATTCCCATCCCCCGCAGCAAGCCGTTCGACGTCGTCGGCATCGGCATCAACGTCATTGACTACCTGTTCCAGATTCCGCACTTTCCGGAGCCCAACACCAAGATGGACGCGCTCGGGGCGAGCATCCAGGGCGGCGGCCTCACGGCCACCGCCATGGTGGCATGCGCTCGCCTCGGTTTGCGAACCCGCTACATCGGAAAGTTCGGCAGCAACGAGATCGGCCGGTTGGCCCGCGACGAGTTGGCAGCCGAGGGCCTGGATCTCACCGGGTCGGTGATTGCCGACGGCGTCGCGAATCGCTTCTGCGTCGTTCTGGTAGAGGAAGGCTCCGGGCATCGCACCATCGTTCGACAGCGCGACCCCCGCATCTGGTTGCAGCCGGACGATCTGGCGCATGACACGGTGTGTGCGGGACGCGCACTCCACCTCGATGGCCACGAGGGAGCAGCTGCCCTCCAGGCGGCCCGCTGGGCAAAGAATGCCGGTATTCTCGTCTCGGTCGACGCGGAAGAACCCACCCAGTGTCGGGAGGAGCTGTTCGCCCTGACGGATGTCCTCATCGTGAGTCGGCGTTTCGGCCGCGCGCTGACCGGAAGGAGCGCCCCCGCGGATATCCTGAGAGGACTCGCCGGTTTCGGCCCCCCCTGCGTCGGCCTCACGCAGGGTGAGGTGGGTTCGGCGCTGATGTATCGCGGCGAGATCGTCGAGGTTCCCGGTTTTCCGGTGGAGGTGGTGGATACCACCGGAGCCGGCGATGTCTTTCACGGCGCGTTTCTTTGCGGGCTGTTGCGGGGGTGGGAGGCTCGGGATATACTGCAATTCGCCAACGCGGTCTCGGCGCTGAAGTGCACTCGCCTGGGCGGCCGCACCGGCATCCCACGGATCGAGGATGTCTGGCGCTTCCTCGCTGCACGAGGGTGCAGCGTGCCCATCGCCCCACCCCGAAAGGAGCAGAGTCCATGAAGGCAGCAGTCTGGAAAGGTACGGAGCAACTCGACATTGACGACATCCCGATCCCGGAACCGAAAGACCCCCGGGACGTCCAGGTCAAGGTAGTCGCCTGCGGTGTGTGCGCCACCGACCTGCACATCCTGGAGGGCAAGTTTCCGATGTTCAAGCCCCCCCGGGTGATCGGTCACGAGTTCACGGGCGTCGTCAGCGCCATCGGCAAGGGCGTCACCAAGTTCAAGGTCGGCGACCGGGTGGCCGTCGAGACTGGGCTGGCCTGCGACACCTGCTACTTCTGCCGGGACGGGCGGGAGCACCAGTGCCTGCACCGCGTGGCCCACCCGGGCGGATACGCCGATTACGCCCTGTACCCGGAGCGGAATGTCCACAAGCTCCCGGACGGCCTCACCTTCGAGTTCGCGGCGCTGGCCGAGCCGGTGGCCTGCGTCCTCCATGCGATCGACCTGGCCAAGGTGCGCTCCGGCGACGTCGCCATGGTCCTGGCGGGCGGAACCATCGGCTGCATCATGACGCAGCTGCTCCTTCACAGCGGCGCCAGCAAGGTCTTGGTCTCGGAACCTCGTGAGCATCGCCGGGAGGTCGTCAAGGCGGTCGGCGGCATTCCGGTCGACCCGAAGGGACAGGATCTGGCGGCCTTCGTGAAGGAGCACACGAACGGCCTCGGGCCGGAGATCGTGTTCGACTGCCTCGGGCACCCCGCCCTGCTGGAGCAAGGGATCGACCTGGTCCAGAAGGGCGGCACCGTGTTCGTCATGGGCGTGGCCGACCCCGACGCCGTCGCCAAAGTGAAGCCGTTCCAGCTCTTCGACAAGGAGATTCAGATCAAGGCCGCGTTCCTTCGACCCTATATGTTCCACCGGGCGGTCCGCTGGCTCCCTCATCTCACCCTGCAGCCGCTCCTCGGCGTCGAGTACCCGCTCGCCCAGACGAAAGAGGCGATCCACGCCCTGCGCGACGGCAAGGGACTGAAGATCATGGTGAAGCCGTAACGACGAGTCGCGAGTTGCGAGCCGCGACGATCGCCGTCGCGCTCCCGATGCGTCTTGGCGGCGTTGCAAGTCATCGAGGCTCGTGGCTCTCGGCTCGGCCATCGAATAATGGACACTCTCCTCACCTTCGATCTTGGGACGACCGGCTGTAAGGTATGCCTGTGGGATAGTGCGGGGACCCTCCTCGCCTCCGCGGACCGCGGGTACCCCATTCATCATCCGAAGCCGGATTGGGCCGAGCAGGATGCCGAGGACTGGTGGAGCGCCGCCGTCCTCGCCGGCAGGCAATGCTTGACTGGCCAGGACGCCCGGCGTATCGCTGCCATCGGTCTCTCGTCCCAGCGTGAAGGCGTCGTCCCCATCGGCCGTGACGGGCAACCGCTTTCCCGGTGCATCATCTGGATGGACCGCCGCTGCCGCCCGCAGTCCGCCCGTCTCGGCGAGGAGTTCGGCGAGTCGTTCCTGCATCGCCACACCGGCGTCGCGCCGGACCCGAATTACACGGCCTGCAAGCTCCTGTGGCTGCGCGAGAACGAGCCGGACCTGCTCGCCCGCACGACCGTCTTTCTTCAGCCCCGTGACTTCCTGTACTACCGGTTGACCGGCAAGCCCGCGACCGATCACACGCTGGCCTCGCGCACCATGATGATCGAGTTGCGGAAGGCACACTGGTGGCCGGAGATGTTCGCGCGCGTCGGCATCCGGCTGGAGCAGTTTCCGCCCGTCTACCGATCCATCGAGGCGCCTCATCGTACCGCCGCCGTGGCAGCTGCGGCGCTCGGGATTCCCGTCGGCGTTCCCGTCGCTCTCGGTGGCGGCGACCGCTCGTGCGAGGGTGTGGGGGCGGGCATCACCGGCAACCGCGTCTCGGATTCGACGGGAACGGCCACCCAGGTCTCCATGGCGACCGCGCGATTGCCCGAGAACCTCGGCCGGGTGCCCTGCGGCATTCACGCAATCCCCGACCGCTACCTGTTCGAGTTGGGCGTCACGACCACGGCCTCGGCCATGCGCTGGTTTCGCGAATTGATCGGGCTCGCCCAGGACGACATGGCCGCGCTCGAACGGGAAGCCGCGGCGAGTCCGCCGGGGTCCCGGAATCTCATCATGCAGCCGTTTCTCATGGGCGCCCGCTCCACACGCTGGAACCCGGACGCTCGAGGCCTGCTGCTCGGTCTCAGCCTGGGGCACACCCGCGGCGACATCGCCCGCGCGTTGATGGAGGGGGTCGGCTACGAGGTGGGCACCTGCCTCGACGGCCTGCGGGACATCGGAATGGCGCCCGAAGAACTGGTGGTGATCGGCGGCGGCGCCAGGTCCGATCTCTGGG
>Ga0316622_100001216_pt1 | contig 16491 bp, 21 predicted proteins | sample OWC_Aug_OW2_C1_D_FD_207646 | JGI IMG/M metagenome (GOLD analysis project Ga0316622, IMG submission 207646) | Wetland soil microbial communities from Old Woman Creek delta, Ohio, United States - OWC_Aug_OW2_C1_D5_C | ecosystem: Environmental > Terrestrial > Soil > Wetlands | place: USA: Ohio... | reverse complement strand
CAGTAGTGTCCGGTTATCGATAGAACAATAACAACTGGTTACAGCCCTCGTCCGTGGCAAGCGTGTTGGGCAGTTGCGCGAGGGCTTGATAAATGGGCACATTCTCGAACAACGTCACGCTCAGAACCTGGAGAATTGTGTAGAGGCTCTGCGGGAGCGCCAGGCGCTTCTTGACGATGGCCACCAGGACGTAGACGCTGATGGCGACCCAGACTTGGGTCTTCACGGCGTTGGCCGACGTCCCGTAGAAGGCCTTGATCCGCAGGTGCTGCTTGATCCATTTGAAGAAGAGCTCCACCTGCCACCGGGCCTTGTACAGCTGCGCGATGGTGAGGGCCGGCAGCGTGAAGTCGTTCGTGAGGAACACGAGGTGCTTGCCGGTCTCGGGATCGGTGTAGCGGATGCGCCGGAGCGGCAGGGGGTAGAGCGTGGCGGTCTTGGGCCCTTTCAGTACGATGGTCTGATCGCACCGGATCCCCGTCGACTTGTCGACGGGGTGAGAGCAACGCCGGGCGAACTGCAGGTTGGCCTTGGCGCGGGTCACGAAATAGGCGCTGGCCTGCTGGAACCGGAAGAGCCGGCCGAAGTCGAGGTAGCCCCGGTCCAGTACGTAGTACGCGCCCGGGAGCAGGACCAGCACATCGAGCGCCTTGACATCGTGGAGCTTGCCATCGGTGATGTAGACGACCTCCGGGATGTTCCCGTGCAGGTCGAGCAGCGTGTGGAGCTTGATCGCGCCCTTGGTTTGGCGAAAGCGGGCCCACGGGAACAGCGCGAGGCAGAGATCGATCGTCGTCGAGTCGAACGCGTACACCGTCGCCGCCAACTCCACGCCGAAGGGCTCGGTGGCGTAAAGCGGCCGGGCCAGCCCGATGAGGACCTGGGCGAAGTCGGCCACGATGCGCCAGTCGCGCGTCTCGTTCGCATCGGCCAAAGTGCTCCGCGCCACGCGCCCCCGGATGCCCATATGGTAGAGCTTGGGCTGCATCGCCCGGAGGCAGGTCTCGATGTCGCGGAGGCTCTCCCGATACGTGAGCTGGGCGAAGGCCAGGCACAGGAACTGGTCGAGACACGAGAAGCCGCGCACCTTGTAGTCGCCGTGGTAGCGGGCCACACAGGTGCGGAACTCGGCCAGCGGGAGAAAGTCCATCACCTGCGCGAAGATCGTTCGACCGGTATGCACGGGCACCTCCCGGGGTGAGTTGAGGTGCCCAGTGTACCCGGAAAATCAAATCGATTTTGCGCATGACGAGGACTAACTCCCGATAGGTTCAGCAGTTACCGCAATGGTCTGACGCAACAACCGGACAGTAGTGCTTCAAACGAAGAGATTTGAATTCGTGTCATGCAAATCTTCGATGAACGTTCTATTTCTCAATCGGTTTCGGCTTACGAAGGGGCACGAGGCCAAGGCCTTTTCACCCAGGGATCCACACCGCCCGAATTTGCTCGAAGCGAGAACGCTGTCTTTACAAACGGCCACGCAAGGAAGATCGAGGAGGCAGCGTTGCGACCAGCAGCATACGCGTAGCGATGCGTTCCCGAGGGCCCGGGATGCGTCGGACGAGCAACATCACCTCGAGGCCTTGTTGCGAGAACGGGGGGGACGAGAACGAGAAACGAGTTTGTGGGAGCGAGAGAGAAGGAGTTTCGGCTTAGGCGACCATACTGGATGTTCGTCAATACATTACATTTGACATAATACACATTATCAGCATACATATAGTTTAATCAATTACCGCGGAACCCACCGACGGGAAAGCCGACTCGCGCCGTCCGGCAGGGGTCGGGACGCGGATTCGTGCGCCGCCACTTGCGCTCGCCCTTGGTCGCTCTCGTTTGGTTCCTTGGGATCGCGATCCCACGCCGTAAACATGATTGGTGCGCGGGGTTTGCTCCCCACAACCACGGCAGGATCTGAGGGGTCCAGGCGAGTCCTAAACTGATGGCGTGCTGGTGCCTATTTCGTCTTGAGGGCGCTCATCCGCTGGAGGGCGTTCTGGGCCCAGTGGGTCTGGGGAAATCGTTCCGCGATCTGGCTGTAGATTCGAAGGGCGTCTTCCGGTTTCTTTATCGCCTCATATACGTGCGCAAGAGTGGAATACGCCTCTCCGCCCAGCGGGTCGTCTTTTAGGGACTCGACGAACTGCGTCAACGTCTTCTCGGCGGCTGGTAAATCGCCCTTCGCCTCTTCGGCGTACGCTTTCCCGATGCCGGCCATCGCCCGAAACCGGCCGTGCGGATAGGATGTCAGGTAATTTCCGTACACGGCAACCGCCTCGTCGTATTTGCTGCCCTCGAAGTGCAGATTCCCGAGCCGGATCACGGCCTCCTCAGCAGCAACCGTCCCTGGATACTTGGCGGCAATCTCCGCGTAGACCTTCCTCGCCTCGTCCGGATTCCTCTGCGAGCCCGGCGCATCGCCCCACATGGCGCTGTATGCCTTCACCAGCAGGCCCTGCGCCTCTCGCTCCTGCACCGTCCGGTACCAGGTGTATGCACTGACGCCGCCCGCAATGACCGCGATGGCGATGAGTATGCCGATCGCTAGGCCCTTCCGTTCCCGGATGAATTGAAGCGCCGCCCCAACCCATTCCGCGAGCGGATTGCGCCGAATGTCCTGCTTCGTCATTTCTTTGGCCATGGACTCGCTCAATTCTCTCTGCGCACGGCAACGGAATGAACGCGTGGATTCGGTTCGACAAATAACTGGCGGCCCTGGAGGGACTTGAACCCCCGACGCCCGCCTTAGGACGGCGGCGCTCTATCCAGCTGAGCTACAGGGCCCCACCCTTCGGCAAGGCGGTCATGGCACGACCTCGGTCAATACTGGATCAGCGAGAACACCGGAAGTCCCTTCAGGCGCTCGCGCCCTTTCAGGTCCGTCAACTCGATCAGGAATGCCAACTCCACGATCTCCCCTCCGAGTTGGCGAACCAGGTCCGCCGCCGCCGAAATCGTTCCCCCGGTGGCCAAAAGATCGTCGGCCAGGACGACGCGTTGCCCCGGCGTGATGGCGTCCTGGTGAATTTCCAGGGTGTCGGTTCCATATTCCAGCGCATACGTCGTCCGGTTGGTCTTGAAGGGCAATTTCCCCGGCTTACGGATAATCGCGTTGCCGGCGCCGAGTTTATACGCCAGCGCAGCCCCCATGATGAAACCGCGCGCCTCGACACCAACCACGATGTCCACTTTCCGGTCCACGTACCGCTCACCCAAGCAGTCGATGGCGTGGCGGAACGCACGCCCATCCGAGAGGAGCGGCGTGATGTCCCGGAACAGAATACCCGCTTTGGGAAAGTCTGGGATTTCCCGAATCCGTTGCTTCAGCTCATCGATGACCATAAGGGCGCCCCATTTCCGCCTACCAGCCGGCGCGTTCGATGCCGAAGGACGTGTACTGACCGGTTGCCTGGCCCCAGTGGCTCCGCGCCTCGCGCACGTGGGAACCGCTTGGCCCCTTCTCCACGCGCCGGAGAAACGCCTCCAGGGCGCTCCGAGGCCCCTCCGCGTACGCCCGGACGGAGCCGTCAGGGAGGTTGGTCACATATCCGGTAAGCTTCAGCCGCCGCGCGACATCGTGCGCGAAATACCGAAAACCAACCCCTTGGACACGGCCCCAGACCCGAACCTCCAGGGAGACGATGTTCTCTGGTGTCGTCGCCGGTCTGTCCATGGAGGCGTCCATCGATACGGGCCAGTCCTTCTATCGCATTTCCGCAGCCTTGTCAATGTTTCCGGGCAACTTTACAGCTCGAGAGAACGCTCCAGTCGCTCGACGTATTGTTCGGCTGCCACGTCCGGTGGCGAGAGAGTTTGCCCGTGGTCGTGCAGGAAGTGCTGATGGTCGAGCACCCAGATGTACAGATCACCTTCCGTCCTTCCCGGAAACTCGCCCAGGATGTTCCGCTCACGTATCACACGCACGATGGGGAGATACACGGTCTCGTACCAGTGGACGACGGCCTCATCGTCCGCGATGTCGCATCGCTGCTCCAGACCCATGAAATACCGGTGGACGGCGATATGTTCGAGGATTCGGCTGTAGCCGTCGGGGACCGTCACCTCCACGACGGCATCCGGTCGCAGACGGTCCAAGCCCGTCCGTTCCAAGAATGCCACGCGATCGCCGAGAATCTCCAGGTCCTCCGGGCGCAGGTCGGGGCCCACAGGAACCTTGACATGGCACTCTCGGACCTCCGCCTCGATAAACTCCTGCCCTTGCTGCCGCGCGACGGACACGCGATGGTGCCCGTCGACGACAAAATAGACGTCGCCCACCTTGTACAGAACGACTGGCGGCAGGTTGATGTCTTCGTAAAACGCCCGATCGACGTTTTGCCAGCGGTTGGCGATCCGACTGTGGGTCGGGAGGAATGCACGGTCAAAGTCCGCGTACCGATTCACACTGCCGACGATGCGGGCGATTTCGACGGTACGAAGCCCGCGGTAGATCGGCCCACCGATGTGGAGTTTTTGTTTGACCTGATCGTAGGACAGCAACCGCTTGGGCCGCCCCGACAGGAACCCGAAGATGTCGTTCAGAAATGCCCAGGACCGGGCGCGCGCGAAGTCCGCCTGGACCCGGGCGGCAATGTCATCCAGCATGGTCTCGTGCGATCTCGACGACGCGGTACGGACACACGTTCAGCACGGTCGTGGATCCCACCTGGGTGGACACCACGGTGTCCCGGCGCCAGACGTGGGAATGACCGTGCAGCACATAGCGCGGTCGAAACCGGTCGATGAAACGATTGAAAGCGGCAAAACCGACGTGGGCCGGGTCCGTCCCGTCATGGATACCCTTCGGCGGCGAGTGCGCGATCAGGATATCCACGGCCCGCCCGTACCGCATGCGATTGAGCCACAGGCGCGGCGCCAGCCCCAGAACGCGGCGGGTCATCTCTCCCTGTGTGTATTGATGGTCCCCATCCGGCCGATAGCGGATGCTGCCGCCAAGTCCAGCCAGCAGGAGCCCCTGTTCACACACCACCCGCCCGTCCAGTTGGCCACAGTCCGGCGGCAAAGCTCCCTGATAGGCCCGGTTTCCGCTGTCCGACGACGGCGAGAGATCGTGGTTACCCGGGACGTGAAACAGCGGCACGTTCAACATGGAGACGACGTATTCCAAGTAGTACTCCGGGAGGTCGCCGCACCCCACGACGAGGCTGACATCGCGGAAGCGGTCCTTGACCCGCGGGCTGTAGATCTGCTCCACCACTTGGTCGCTGAGCGCGAGGATCTTCATGGGACCGCCGAGGGCGGACGCGTTGGTCGCCCGGCTCTCACGAACGCCATGTAGTCAGGGTGGCGTAATTGTACCGCGGCACGCTTCGGCAGGACAGCCGTTTCTCGCGCGATAACGCTGCGATTGACGGGTGAAATCGTGTGTCTTCCCGCGCAGTCACGGCGCAAAGGCCGACAGCACGTCCGCCTCGAGCTGTCCACTCGCGCGACACGCGACCCCGCCCGGGAAGGATCCCTCTTGGTCGGACGTGAAGCTAATGTGGTCGGAGGCCGTTTGGACGCCGCCCTGCGTGTCGCGAATCCGCATGGTCCGCGCGAGCACGTATCGGGCGCTTGCAGACACCCGCACAGCCTGGCTTCCGATCGGGATTGCGGTCACAGCGATCTGCGCGTCCAGCACTATTTGGCGCGCAATGGACACAATTTCTCTGCCGGTCATCAACTCGTAGTCCGTCGCGGCGGTCGCAGCGGGGAAACGGTAGATCCGCTCCCCGCGCACGTTCTTGACGTACGATGTGATGTGCCCGCAATCGACGTACCGCTCCGGGTTCCCGCTGTATGCGACGGTAATGATTCCGGCGTTCTTGTCGACGCGGGTGACCGCGAAGCCCTCCCGGATGGAGCCCGTCGAGGCCTGCCGCCACACGTCCTCCATGGTCTTTGTCACCACCCACGACTGCGCCGGAATCTCGACGCTCACCGGGCGCACGTACTCGAATCGCCCAGAGCAGGCGGCGAGCAGACCGAGAAACCCCAGCATGGTGAAGAATCGGCGCATTGCCTTCACCGCTTGCACCGTTTGCCCCATGAAAACGGCGGACGATACGCGCTTCGAGACACGCAGTATTCATTCTACGCCGAGCAGACGACGCGAAGCAATTGGATCCTGGCGGTCCGCAAAACCCGCAAGGGTTTTCGCGGTGGGACACAAGCGCACAGCCATCAGCGTCAGGCGCGGTGACGCGACGGTGTCTGCACATACCCATCGCGGCGATCTTTCCGATTGAGGTTAGCTCACGCTCTCGGCGGTGTAGCGGGCGAGCAGGCCCGTCCGCACCGCGTGACGATAAATCCGGGCGAAGAACCAACACGCGATCGCCACATACATCACGGCGAGCGCCGCACCCAGTGTCAGCATGTCGATGGGCGTCGCGCCTCCCGCGAGGATGGTTCGCAGACCCTCGAACACGTACGAGGGAGGCAACAGTCGGGCGAAGTGTTGCATCCAGGGCGGGAGAGTCGCAAGCGGATAAAACACCCCGACGAATGGCGACACGAGCGCCGGAATGGGCCAGACGAACCATTCCGCAGCGGGCCCGAGCCGCAAGACCACTCCGCTGCCCAGAATGCCCAGCGCTACGCCGAACAGGAACAGGATGAGCACGAACGGGAAGATCCCAGGCCCATAGCCGAGCACCGAAAGGCCGAAGACCCCGGCCGCCAGGACCAGCATGACGGCGAGGCCGACCGCGCTCGTGATCATGCTCGACACGACCAGACCGCCAAGATACTCGCTCAAGGATAGGGGCGTGGAAAACAGATTGACAAAGTTGCGCGCCCAAACGTCCTCGAAAAACGCGGTGCTCACCCCGTACATGACCCGGCTGCAGAAATCCCAGAGCAGCACGGCGCCCAGCAGGACCGGAACGAAATCGAAGGTGGCCCCGGCCACGCCGTTCAGGTACCGCGCGATGTACCCCCACAACACGATGTCGATGGCGACCCAGATGAAGAGCGGAACGACCCGCGTCAGACTTCCGCGGAGCAGGTAGAAATGGCGGAGAACGATCGCCCCGGTGCGCGCCCCGTCCATGCCTAGCTCCCCTCGAGCGTCAAAGGTTCGCGCGCCACGGCGATGAACAATTCCTCCAGCGTGGCCTTTCCGTACCTGGGCGGCAATGTCTTCGGGTCCCCTTCCAGCAGAATCCTTCCGTGCGACAGAAACAACACGCGGTCACAGACGCCCTCGACCTCGTACATGTTGTGCGAGGTCCACAGGACGCCGCCCTCGCCCTCGGCGGCGTACGCGCGAATCTTCGTCCGGATGTCGCGCGCGGTCGCGGGGTCCAACGAGGCCGTCGGCTCATCCAGGAGCAGCACCCGCGGCCGGTTGAGGAGGGCCTTGGCCAAGCCGACCCGCGTCTGCTCGCCCGATGAAAGGATACCACAGCGTACATCCCGAAGCGCCTGCAACTCGAACTGACCGAGCAGCGCGTCAATCCGTGCGGAGAGCGCCTGCACGCCGTACAAAAGGCCGAAGATTCGAAGGTTCTGCGCCACGGTGAGATTCCCCGGCAGCGGCGCGTGCACAGCGGCGAAGTTGGCCCGCTCCAGCGCCCGCGAGCGCTCGGTCGCGAGGTCGGCGCCGTCGATCTCGATGGTCCCGGCGCTCGGCGCCAAGACACCCAGAATCATGCTGATGGTCGTGGTCTTGCCTGCGCCGTTAGGCCCGAGGAGTCCAACGATCTCCCCTTCACCCACCTGGAACGTGATGCGCTCGACCGCAACCGTCTTCCCGTACTCACGGCGTAGCCCGACGACTGACAGGACGGTTCTCATTGCGACATCATAGCCGGGTGCCTCACTCGCAGCACCTTCTCCAATGGACAAATCTACAGAGGGCACTCACGAATGCGCAACTCCGGATCGGCGCCTCGACAAAATACGAAGGCCCGAGAGGGTCCCTCTCAGGCCTTCGTCCCCGGGAAGTGATTTGGTCGGGGCGACTGGATTTGAACCAGCGACCCCTTGGTCCCGAACCAAGTGCGCTACCAGGCTGCGCTACGCCCCGATGATACCCTGCTTGTCTCCTGCGCTTCCCGCTACTCTCACGACCCGTTGGGCCACCCCTGCTGTCCGATGAGCTTCACGAACACGCATCCGCCGAGGTCGGTCCAGCGCAGGTCGTTGTCCTCGCGCACGCACTTCCGCAGCACTTGCGTCTGCGCATCGCCCACCGGAATGACCAGGCGGCCCTTCACCATCAACTGATCGAGCAACGCGGCGGGCACATCGGGCGAAGCTGCGGTCACCATCACGGCGTCGAAAGGCGCTTCCTCGCGCCACCCCATCGACCCGTCGCCCACGCGAGCCAGCACATTGTAATAACCGAGCTCATCCAGCCGACGCATGGCCCGGTCCGAAAGGCTCTTCAGCCGTTCGACCGTGAAGACTTTGCCGCACAGCTCTGCCAGGATCGCCGTCTGATACCCGGAGCCCGTCCCGATTTCGAGCACGCGCTCGTGGCCGGCCAGCTCCAGCGCCTCGCTCATGAGGGCAACCATGTACGGCTGCGAGATGGTCTGACCCTCGCCGATCGGCAGCGGATGGTCCCCGTACGCGCGGCCCACCAGCGCCTCTTCCACGAACATGTGGCGCGGCACTTTGGCGACCGCCCGGAGAACCCGAGGATCCCGTATGCCCCGACGCTCCAGCTGTTCGGCGACCATGCGCCCGCGCGGCAGCTCGAAGCCTCCGCCAACGTCGCGGCCCGAGAGTACCACACCCCCTCCAAGAAGAAAAGGCCCGACTGCGCCGGCGCTTACTCAGTCTCCCGCATCCCCGTTCACCGAGAGGCCCCAGCCGCGGAACTCATCAAGCGCGCGGTGATTCGTCAAATCGAGATGGAGCGGCGTGAGCGACACCCACCCCTTTTCCATCGCTTCGTAATCCGTTTCCGCGTCCCGACGCCACGTGCAGGATGCGCCGCCGATCCAGTAGTAGGCGTTACCTCGCGGATCGGTCTTGCGCACGACGCTCTCGCTGTAGATACGGCGCCCCTGCCGCGTCACCGCCCATCCCCGGATCGCACTCAAGGGCAGATTGGGCACGTTGATATTCAGCAGTGTGTCCTGGGGCAAACCGCGCCGCAAGATCTGTCGGGCGAGCCGCCGCGCACACGCCGCGGCCGCGCAGAAATCCGCCCCATCGTTCCCGGCCACCGAGATCGCGAACGCCGGGATACCCTGGAGTGTCGCCTCCATCGCAGACGCCACCGTCCCAGAATAGGTGACGTCGTCCCCGAGGTTGGAGCCGTGGTTAATGCCGGCAGCGACCAACTGTGGCTTGCGGGGAAGCAACTCCATAACCGCGAGGGTGATGCAGTCGGTGGGGGTTCCGTCCACGCTGTACCAATTCGGCTCAACGGTCGTGACTCGCAGGGGCCTGGTGAGCGTGAGCGAATGACCAGTCGCGCTCCGCTCGCGGTCTGGCGCGACCACGATAACCTCACCTAACGGCTCCAGCCCAGCCACGAGTGCCCGCAACCCCGCCGCTCGGACCCCGTCATCATTCGACACAAGGATGAGCGGGCGCCCCTCCTCTCCCATACTTCTCCTTGTCCGGCCCAGCATCCCCGGCAAAACGCGCCTACTGCGTGCGGTGTGTGCGGGAGTCCTGCGAGGCGAGACAAAATGGTCGGGGCGAGCAGATTCGAACTGCTGACCCCTGGCCCCCCATGCCAGTGCGCTACCAGGCTGCGCCACGCCCCGATGCCAACCTTTTCAACTACTTGCGAAAACCTTTTTCTGCTCTGTGCCCGCGTGTGTGCCCGAAAATGTGCCCGGACAGGCCGGGACTCTGGGGGTTTCGGGTCGGTGCTGGGCCGTAAAACCAAGCGCATTCTACTGGTTTCCCGTGCCCACGTCAAGGCGGGAATGCCGCAGGGGTTCCGGTTCTGCGAGTCGGCGGGCGGCGTCCTGCAAGTCGGCCGGGCTCACGATGTGGTAGCGGTCAAACACGGCGCGGGTCTTGTGTCCGGTTACGGTCATGGCCACCCGCTCGGGCACCCCACGGTTGACCATGTTCCGCACGGCGGTCCGCCGGAAGTCATGCCGCAGCATGCCCGGACACCCGGCGTCTTTACAGGCCTTCCGCCACCGCCGCACGAAGTCCCGGATCGGTTGTCCGACGTAGCGGCCGTCCAGGTGCGGGAAGAGGTACGGAATCACGGCCCCCCGCTTCCGCATGAGGGTGTGAACGCGCTCCAGTTGCGCCTTCAACATGCCGGTCAACTCGGGGGTGAGGTACACGAGGCGTCCGTCATCGTTCTTCGTCTGGCCGGGCTCAAGCCGGAGCGTGCCGGCCGCGAGGTCCACTTGCGCCAGTTTCAGGGGCAAGACTTCGCTCTTGAGCCGCCACCCGAATTTGTAGGCAATCGTCACGGCCACCTTGAGGTCCTCGGGGAGCCGGCGCCGGACGGCCTCGTACGGCTCCCGTTCGAAAAAGCCGCTCCGCGGATCCGCCGCCTTGAGTTGCCGGATCACCGGGAGCCGGTAGAGCTTACCGTTTTCGTAGGCCAGGCGCAGCATCCGGCCGAGCACGCCGAGTTCTTGATTGATGGTCCCGTTCGAGACGTGCTGTGCGCACCGCGCACACCGCGTATCGGGGCCATGCGCTTTACACGGCTTCTTGCCGTACTCGGTTTTCCGGTGTGCCGCATAATTCGTGAAGTCCTGCGGGCCGAGGCTGGCCACCCGGCGCCCGGTGAAGTACGGGTTCAGGTGGGCAAAGCGGTCGTCGGCCTCCTCCAGGCCGCGCTCCCCGGTCGTCTGGTAGTGCGTGCGGAGGTCCGCGGCGACTTCGTCATACTTGATGCGGTCCACCCGCGGGAGCACCGGCTGGCCGCTGGCCACCTTCCCCTCTTTGATCTTGAGCCGGTTCTCGGCTTCCTCCCGGTCGGCCGTGCCTGTGCTCTCGCGCACGGGGCGGCCGTTCACATAGCATTTCATCCACCACGTATCCCCCACCGTGCCGTTGCTGAAGATGCGCCGATAGAGCGAGCCCATAGGTCCCTCCTTACGCCGCGTTGGCGGCGTCGCGCCCGTCCAGGATCCGGCACAGGTGACGCACCCGCGCCGCCACGATCCGGTCCCGCTCGGCCAGGGATTCCTCCAGCCGGCGAAGCATGGTGACAATCGGGGGCGGTTCAGGCTTGACGGCGGCGGGCGTCTCTGTCAGGCTGTGGTCGCTCATCGTGCGCCTCCTCGTGAGTGGTGAGCCATGCCCCCGGTCAGGTGACGCTGACGCGGGGGCGTCTTGTTCTTTGCGGTCCGGCTACTTCGCGGCCTCCTTCGTCGCCACGTCAATGTACGCTAGTGCCGCCTGGATGGCCTGCTCCTCGTTCGCATGCTCGCCTGGAACGCGAGTCACCGTGTCCGTGAGGGAGTTCGTTGTCAGCGGGAGGCGGCCTCCGAGGCGCACAATCATGGCAACGTAGGTTGCGCTGAATAGTTGGGACGTATGAATGCGGTAGCCTTTGTAAACGAGCGCGTTGTCGAATTTAGTCATGGTTCTCCTCGCTGTTCATTCCACCAACTCCCCGACTTTCACCTTGAGCGCCTTCGCTAACTTGGCGAGTGTGCTCAAGCTGGGGTCGTGACGGCCGATCTCCAAGCGGGCGATATACTGCCGGGACACTCCCGACTTTGTGGCGAGCGCATCCTGCGTCATTCCTCGTTCTGCTCGCAGTGCCTTGATCCGCATCGTCAGCCTTCGGTGAATGGGTAGCATGGTCATTGTTACCTATAGGCAACAGGTTGTCAAGCACAATCTCTCGCCTTCACCTACACCCGAAATCGCTTCTTGAATGTTTTCGGCTCCGGCGGCTCCTGCACCGGCACGATCAGCCACCGCTCGTGGTGTGTGTCGCGGATATGCGCCTCGACGGCGGCGTTGGCTTCCTTCCGCGTCAGGCGCCTCAGCTTGAACTTGCAGTCCAGACATTCCGCTTGCCACATGAGCATCAGCCGGCCTCGCTAGCCCCCGTACCGTTCGAGGGCCTCTAGTGCCGCTGTCAGGCTGGCGCGGATCGCCTTCGCCTCGGCCATAGGGAGCGGCACCCGCCGGCGCCGGCTCAGGATCGCCCGACACTTCCCCGAGCAGGCCGAAGTCTGCCCCGGTCGGAGGGGTGTTCCACACACCGGACAGGGGCGGACGGCCTCGCCGGATGCCACTCTAGCACCGTCCACAGCCGCACGTACAGGTCCAGGCGAAAAAAAGGTGTCCGACATAGGGTCCACCTTTCCGGGGGGATTCTTGGGGCGCTATTCCGTTTGTTTGGCCCACCCCGGAAATGTCTCTGGGACCGTGGCGCCCTGCTGGTACAGGGAGTGGGTTCCCGAGCGATCGGAAGTCCGGTCGATCCAGCACCACTGGCCACAGGCGCACCGGAGGGCACCGCGCACGGCGGTCCACTCGTCCTTTGCGCAGGTGGGACACCGTTGTCCGGTTTTGACGATGTAGGGCATCTCAGCGGCTCCTTTCACATCACCAAGGTCCGGTCGCCGGCGGGGTACGCCCGTCCCCAATACACAAGGTGATAGGCGCTCTGCAGCCGCCGCACTGCCCGCCGGTCCCCCTGCTCGGCCCGGTCCAGGAGCCGCCGGCGGGCGTCCAGGTCCAGTTCGTCGGGGAGCAGCCGCCACCACCGCCGCGCCATAAGCTGGCCTTTCTGCGATCGTCCCGCTTCGCCCCGTGGTCCGGCCAGCGGCAGGCGTGGCAGATCCCGGCCAAGGTCTCGCTCGGCGCCAGGGATCCACCGCACAGGTCGCAGCGGTCCAGGCCACGGTAGACGAGTGAGGGCAGCTCAGGGTGTGCGCGGTCCATACGTGCCTCCTCGGTCTCGGTTGCTCTTGACAGCCGCCCCGATCTGGAGTGTAGTGAGCAAAAAGGGGAGGGTGCCATGAAGCCCAGCGAAGTCGTGCTCAGCGTCATCCTCGCCCTCGCCCTCCTCGCGGCCCCAGTTCCCTCCGACGCGCAACAGCCGGGGAAGGTCTATCGGATCGGGTGGCTCTTTTCGAGTCGTCCTGAATCAGACTCGAGGGTTTGCTGGCGTAAGCTCAGTCCGTTCCGGCAGGCATGGACCGAGGCGATGCGAGAGCGCGGGTACATCGAAGGCCAAAACCTCGCCATCGAGTGCCGGTACACGGAGGGCCGGAGCGAGCGCGCCCAGCCTTTCGCAGCCGAGCTCGTGACGCTCAGGGTGGACCTCATCATCGCCAATAACACCAACCAGGTCCAGGCGGCCAAGGCGGCCACCAGCACCATCCCGATCGTCATGTGGGGCGTCATCGACCCCGTCCGGAGAGGGCTCGTTGCAAGCCTCGCCCGCCCGGGTGCCAACGTCACGGGGCTGACGGACGACGCGGGTCTGGGGATTCTGGGGAAGTATCTCCAGCTCCTCAAAGAGACCGTGCCCACCGCCTCCCGCATCGCCTCCCTCCATCCGCCGCCGAGCGTGCCGGGGGAACCCACGTCCACTGACTGGCAGCGTCTCTTGGAAGCGGAGGCGCGGACGCTCGGCGTCGCGTTGCAGCCCTATCGTCTCCAGGGGCCCGAAGACCTGGAGGGCGTCTTTGCCGCGATGACCAAAGCGCGGGCGGAAGCGGTCCTCCTGGTGCCGTCGCCCTTTTTCGGTTTGCACAAACCACGGATCATCGGCCTCGCCGCCCAGTACCGGTTGCCCGCCATGTACCCGGACCGAGACGACGCCGTCGCCGGGGGGCTCATGGCCTATGCGCCGGACGAGCTTGCAACCGCTCGGCGCCTCGTGGCCTACGTGGACCGCATCCTCAAAGGGGCCAAGCCGGGCGAGCTCCCCGTGGAGCAACCGACCGAGTTCAAACTGATCCTCAATTTCAAGACCGCCAAGGCCCTTGGACTGACGATACCGCCCACGCTTCTCCTCCAAGCGGAGGAGGTGATCAAGTGAGGGCGTAGGATCGCCATGCCTCGGCGGCCAATCCTTCCGACGCCTTGGAATCAGAAAAGTGCCTCGCACCCTCATCCCTTCCGCATCAACCACGAGCCAGGGTACATGGTGGACTGGCGGACCTTCGTCCAGCCGACCGCCTCCAGGGCCGTCACCGTGGGCGTCCCGTGGCGCCCGTCCACCGTGGCCCACTGGTACAGGATCCCCGTGGCGTAGCCGTCGCTGATCGCGTCCGACATGGCGTCACCGTTTTCCATGCGTAAAAACATTGAACCACGTCACGCTCGGCGCCGGCGGTTTGGAGTTGGCGAGGTCCGCCTCCTCCTCGTAACCCACGCACAGTGTTCTGAATGCATCGGCGCCGTGTGAATGTTTCGAATGCTCGGGTTCCTTCGAGAACACGCCCAGCTCGGGGCTCCAGGTATATCGGTACTGCTCCAAGCTGGTGATCCCCTCGGCGCACTTCTCCGCGTCAAACCAGCACAAGGGAAGCGTCTCGCGCACCTTGTTGATTCCCGCGGCCACCGTGCCCCGCGGGACCACCTCGAAGAATACGCCGCGCTCGGCGGCCTCCTCGGCGATGCTGCTCTCGGCGTGTATGGTGCGAGCATCGGTATCGTGCGGGCCGTAGTGTCGGTCGTAGCTGTAGCCGTGAGCGCGTTTCTTCTCCTTCAGCATGTCCAAGTAGTCGGGTACGGTCAGCCCGCTGTCGGCGAAGTAGTCGATCAGGTGAAATGCGGGGCCGACCTTTTGGCCGAGCCAGCAGACGGTAAGGTCGCGGCGGCCCCAGTCCCAGGCGTTGAACACGCCATAGCGGGGAGGGTGCCAATCAGTCCGCGCAGTAAGGCGGGAGTCTGCGCGGTCGACGGATTGCCAATGTAGTCATGCCAGGCTTCGCTGTACGCCCGTTGCTCCAGGCGGCGCCGGATCTCCCCGGCCAGAAGGCCACAACACAGGTAGTGAATGAGCAAGGCCCGGAACGCCACCACGTCGGCACCCGACAACCAAATCGCCGCAAAGAGTCGGCGCACGGCGGGCCCGTTCCGAGGATCCGCAAACCAGCGGGCCTCGCGCACAAAGGCCGGCCAATCGTCCACAGCGCCCCCCCGGACGCCCACCAAACGCACGAGTCCGTCCAAAAAGCTAAAGTGCATGCGCGTGAGCATCCAGAGCACGCCAGCGTCAGGGTACGCGGTCACATCGCCGAGGGTCTTTAGACAGTGCGGGTACAAAAGGCGGGCGTCTTCCCGGATGAGGCGCACGGCTTCCTGAGTCTCGGGGGGATCCGTCCCCGGAAGGACTAGGCCAGGGCGAGGCGTGACACGCTTACCCATCGTGGCCTGCGCTCCTCTTATTATCGCACTGGTCTTTCTGGCCAGTGCGCCGCGTCTTTTCTCGTGCGCGACACTCGGTCAAATTATCGATGGAGGTGGCGTTCCGTTCTCTCCAGGTGTGTGCCCGCGTGTGTGCCCGGCGAGCCTCAGAAACGGACACACGACAGGCCGTCACTCACCACCACAAACAAAAATACCCTTGGAAATATACAGATTTCCAAGGGTTCCTCGTCTCGCCTCGCAGCCCCCCATGCCAGTGCGCTACCAGGCTGCGCCACGCCCCGATGCGAAACTGTGCTTTCCGAGTCGGTGCGGCAAGTGTCCTTCCCGCAGTGCCCGCCTTTGTGCCCGAAAATTCTCCCGGATGCGCCGGGGTGTTGGGGGTTCGGGAGACGCGGCAGGCGTCGAAACCGTGGGCATTCTACTGGTTTCCGCTCCCCCCGTCAAGGCGCGAATACCGAAGTGTAGATGCTCAGAGAATTTGTCCTCCCCTAACTGTTCAGTGATTCTGTCCTCTCGATCGCGAAGGCCAAGGGGCTATGTGGAGCGCAGTGACGGCTTGTCCACGGGACGTCCGGGACCAGCCTGCGACCTGTCGACCGCTTCAATCCAGGGCCGTAACCCTTGGAAGCACCTGTCAGGCCTGCCACCGAAATGCCGGGCCGGGCGCGCCTAACAGTGTGGCGCCAGGCCCGGGGAGGACATTTTCACTGAGCAGTTGAGCGGACATTTTCACTGAGCACCGACAGGCGCGAATACCGAAGCCCGGCCGTGTTCCGCCGCCGCCACCCCGCCGGGGCGCGTCGCGCCGTGAAAGGGACCATTCCGCGCGGTCCGGGGCTTGGGCGCAGCGTCCTCGGGGCGGGACCGAGACCCTGACGTGTTCAGCGCATCTCTGAGACAGGAGCTAGAGTCAAGTTACACTTGACTTTGGCGAATCGGTCTGGCACCGTATCCGTGCTCATTGTGCTCCTCCCTGCGAGTGGTAGACATGAGCCAGCCCCCGGTCGGTTTCCACCGACGCGGGGGCATTGTCATTGTCGCCGAGCCCCTTTCGGTCCTCGCCCGATCACGGCAAACGCGTGCCACCTGTTCGCCAACTGCCACCCGCCCGTAAGTGTCGTCTGCCCCTCACAACACGTAAACCTCACCCACTCCCCTCCCCCCATTTCCTCCGAGACCGCGCCCGGCCAACAGCTT
>Ga0316622_100001215_pt1 | contig 16492 bp, 10 predicted proteins | sample OWC_Aug_OW2_C1_D_FD_207646 | JGI IMG/M metagenome (GOLD analysis project Ga0316622, IMG submission 207646) | Wetland soil microbial communities from Old Woman Creek delta, Ohio, United States - OWC_Aug_OW2_C1_D5_C | ecosystem: Environmental > Terrestrial > Soil > Wetlands | place: USA: Ohio... | reverse complement strand
GGATCGAGTTCTTCTTGGCGATGCCCATGAGCAGGATGAGCCCGAGGAAGCTGTAGACGTTGAGGCTCTGGCCCGCCAGGTAGAGGGCGACGAGCGCCCCGCTGACGCTGAACGGCAGGGCGAGGAGCACCGTGAAGGGGTGGGTGAAGGCGTTGAACTGGGATGCCAGCACCATGTAGGCCACGATCAGGCCCAGGATCATGGCGAAGAGGAGCGACTCGAACGCCTCGCGGAAGGTGCGCGCGCTGCCGGAGGCGACGACACGGTACCCGTCGGGCAGGCTCTCCCGCGCGACCTGCATCGAGCGATCGATGGCGAGGTTCTGCGACACCCCGGGGGCGACGTTCGCGGTCAGGGTGATCGCGCGCTCGCGGTCGCGGCGGGTGATCGTCTGGAGCGTCGGCCGCTGCTCGATGCGCACGACGTCGCCCAGGCGCACGAGCCCCCCCGCTCCGGTGCGGACGAGCAACCGCTGGATGTCCTCCGGACGCTGCCTCTGGGGTCCGAGGAGCCGGACCCGGATGTCGAAGCGCCGCCCCTTGTCCTTGAACTTGCCGATCCGCTGCCCGCCGATCGCGGAGTTGACGGTGTCGCCGATGTCGGCCATGGAGATACCGAGGTCGGCCGCCTTGTTCCGGTCGGGAACCACCTGCACCTCCGGCATGCCGACCTGGTAGTCGCTGTTGATGTCGGTCACCAGGCCCGTCTCCCGCATCTTCTCCATGATCACGCGGGAGGCACGGCCGAGCTCGTCCCAGTCGCGGCCACGGATGTTGAACTCCACCGGGAAGCCCCCGCCGCGGCCGGCGCTGAAGCCCCGCTGCGAGAAGTCCTGCATCACGATCCGGGCCCCGGGCAGGGCACTCGTCACCTGTCGCATGACGGCCATGAGCTCGTTCTGCGAGAGCCGCTTCCCGCTCTTCGGGTCCACTGGACGGTCGGCCGGGTCTCTCATGGTCACGAAGAGGAAGCCGCTGTTGACCTCGCCGCCGCCGAAGCCCCCCACGAAGCCGCCGTACATGTCGACCTCGGGCCGCGACTGGAGAATGCGCTCGATCTGGCTGAGGATCCGATCGCTGGTGTCGAGGCTCGATCCCACCGGGGTCTGGAACCGGATCCCGAAGCGGCTCATGTCCTGCGAGGGGATGAACTCCTGCCGCAGCAGATTGACGATGAACAGGGAGAGGACGAACAGGAGCGCCGATCCCGCGAGCACGAGCTTGCGGTGGTGGAGCGCCGGGACCAGCAGGCGGTGGTAGCCGGAGGCGAGGCGCGCGAACGTGGTACTGACCCAGCGCTCGAGCCGACCCGCGCGCTCCCCGACCTCCAGCATGCGCGACAGACGCATGGGGGCGAGGGTGAGGGCCTCGAGCAGCGAGATGAGCACGGCCACCGTGATGGTGACCCCGAACTGGAAGAAGAACTTCCCGATGATGCCCTTCATGAAGGCCACCGGGAGGAAGATGGCCATGATCGCGAGCGTCGCCGCGGCGGCCGCGAAGGTGATCTCGCGGGCCCCGACGGAGGCCGCGGTCACCTTTCCTTCCCCGTGCTCGCGGTGCCGGTAGATGTTCTCGAGCACCATGATCGCGTCGTCGACCACGATGCCGACGACCAGGGTGAGCCCCAGGACGGTGTACGTGTTCAGGGTGAACCCGAACACGTACATGACGATGAAGGTGCCGAGGATCGACGTGGGTATGGCGAGCAGGACGTTGAGGGTCGTGGACCAGGAGCCGAGGAACACCCAGCAGACGACGCTGGTGAGCAGCGCGGCCAGGATGAGGGTGAAGAGGATCTCGTTGATCGCCCGCTCGATGAAGACGGTGGTGTCGAAGTTGACGGCGAGGAAGAGCCCTTCCGGGAGCTGCTTCTCGATCTCGGCGAGCCTCGCCCGAACGTCGCGGCCCACCTGGACCGCGTTCGCCCCCCGGAGCTTGGTGATTCCGAAGCCGATGGCCGGCTGGCCGTTGGTCCGAGCCAGGCGGCGGCGGTCCTCGAGCCCGTCCTCCACCACCGCCACGTCCCGCAAGCGCACCGGGGCGCCGTTGCGGTAGGTGACCACGAGGTTGCGGAAGCCCTCGACGTCGATCGCCTCGCCCTCGGCCCGGACGTTCATCTCGCGGTCCGCGCCTTCGATGCGGCCGGCGGGCACCTCCAGGTGCTCCCTCTGGATCGCGCGGTTCACGTCCGAGACGGTGAGGCCCTGGGATTCCAGGCGCACCGCGTCGTACCACACCCGCACGTTGCGGTCGCGGAAGCCCGAGAGCTGGATCTCGCCGACGCCGGGGATCGTCTGGACCTGCGGGCGGACCACGTTGCGGATGTAGTCGGCCACGAAGGTCGGGGGGCGGCTGCCCCCGATCGCGATCCGCATGATCGGCTCGTCCTCGGGGTTCGACTTGCTGACCACCGGCGGGTCGATGCCCAGGGGCAGGCGCCGCTGCAGCTGGGAGAGCTTGGCCTGGACGTCCTGGAGCGCCACGTCGATGTCGCGCTCGAGCTCGAACTCGACGGTGATGTTGCCGGTGCCCTGGCGCGAGGAGGAGGAGATCTCCTTGACGCCCTCGACGGAGGTGACCGCGTCCTCGACGAGGTCGACGACGTCCGTCTCCATGATCTCGGGCGAGGCGCCCTCCCAGTTGATCGAGATGTTGATGACCGGGAAGTCCACGTCGGGGTTCTGGCTGACGCCGAGACCCCTGAAGACGGTGCCGACGCCGGTGAAGCACAGGATGCCGAACCCGATCAGGGCGAACATCAGGATCCACGCGAACACGTGGTTGCGGATCGAGATGTCCGCCAGGGTCATTCCGGTCGCGATCTTCTGGGGGTCCTCCACGGGCTCCGACGCCCGACCCGTCTCGTCGCTCATGGCCGCTCCTTACTTCGCCGCCGGAGCCGACGACGGAGCGGCCTCGCTGCCGGCCGCCCGCGGCTCGCCCCCCGTCACGACCTCGACCGGGATCCCGTCGGCGAGACGGTCGGAGCCTTCGGTCACCACCGTCTCGCCGGGCTTCAGCCCCGAGAGGATCTCGACGATGCCCGCGCCGGTCCGGAGCCCCTGCTGGATGGGCCGCAGCTTCGCCGTGCCGTCCTCCACGACGTAGGTGACGAAGCCCTGCTCGCTCGCCTGGATCGCCCCCTCCGGGATCACCAGCGCGTTCTTCCTCTCCTCGCCGGCGAGCGTCACCTCGGCGAAGAAGCCCGGCTTGAGCTCCCCCATGCTGTCGACCCAGGCGAGGACCTCGACCTGGCGGGTCGTGGTGTCCGCGATCTTCCCGACGTGGTAGATGCGCGCGGTGAATTCGCGGGGTCCGAGCGGAGCGACGCGGAAGGTGACGGTGCCGCCGACCGTGGCCCGCAACGACTCGGCCTCCGACACCTTGAAGCGGAGGCGCAGGCGGCTCGAGTCCACGATCGTGGCGAGGACGGTGCCCGCCCGGACGTACTGTCCGGTGTCCACGGTGCGGGTGTTGATGACCCCCGGGACCTGCGGGCGCACCTCGGCGCGCTGCAGGTTCTGCCGCGCGATCCCGAGGGCGGCCTTGGCCACGTCCACGGAGGCGTCGAGGCGCGCATTCTCGCCCCGCGAGCGCGTCAGCTCCTCCACCGACAGGAGGTCGTTCTGGGCCAGGGCCTCGCGGCGCTTCAGGTCGGCCTCGGCGCGGTCCTGCTCCGCCCGAGACTGCTCGAGCACGGCCTGCGCCCGCTCGGCTTCCAGCCGGTACCGCTCGGGATCGATCCGCAGGAGGACGGTGCCGGGTCCCACCTGGTCGCCCTCGCGGAAGCGCACGTCGGACGCGACGCCGTCCACCTCGGCCGTGACCTGGACCATGTCGCGCGCCTCGATCTGGCCGAGCGACTTGATCTGGTAGATGACGTCCTGGACGGCGACGGGGGCCACCCGCACGCGCAGGGCCGGGCGCTGAGCCCGCGGGGCCGCGGCGTCGCCGCTGCCGCCGCAGGCGGACGCGAGCGCCGCCGCCGCGAAGGCGAAGGCGAGAGGGGGCTTGTGGCTCACGTGGATCCTCGCTGATGGGACCGGGGCCTGTCCGCGGAGGGAGCCTCACGCGGGGGGGACCGCCGAGTCGATTCTCTGTCGAAAGTAGACCGTAAATCCACCGCGCCTGGCGTAAAGCCTCTGTAAAGTGCCGGACGGGGGCGTTCTCCCCCCGCGGGCCCGGCCGCCCCGTAGAATGGAGGTCCCCCAGGAGGCGCGCTCCCCATGCACGATCCCCGCGTTCCCGAGACCCTCGAGGGCTGGAGCGTCCTGCACCAGATGTTCCGGATCCGGTGGCCGGAGTGGCGCGTGCGGCCGGAGGACCTGCGCCACCGCCTGGCCGGGGAAGCGGCGGAGGCGCTGGCCGCCATGCGACGGGGCGATGCCGGCACCACGGTGCCGGTCACCCTGCTCGGCCACGAGGGCGACCTGATGCTGATCCACCTCCGCCGCTCGTTCGAGGACCTGCAGGCCGCACAGGTGGCGGTTGCACGCCTCTCCCTCTCGACCTTCCTCGAACCCACGGCCTCGTTCGTCTCGGTGGTCGAGCTCGGGATGTACGAGATGACCGCCCAGATCCACCGCCGACTCGGCGAGCGGGGGCTCGTGACCGGCTCGGACGAGTTCGAGCGCGCCTTCGACGCCGAGATGGAAGAGCAGAGGAAGCGCGTCGGCGGCCGGCTCTGGCCCGAGTTGCCCGCGCGACGGCACGTCTGCTTCTACCCCATGAACAAGCGGCGCGGCGAGCACAGGAACTGGTACGCGGAGCGCGTCGAGGACCGCGCCCGCATGATGCTCGAGCACGGGAAGATCGGCCGGCACTACGCCGGGCTGGTCACACAGGTCATCTCCGGCGCCATCGGCTTCGACGACTGGGAGTGGGGCGTCGACCTCTTCGCCGACGACCCCGTCGTGTTCAAGAAGCTCATCTACGAGATGCGCTTCGACGAGGCGTCGGCCTGGTACGCCGAGTTCGGGCCGTTCTCCGTCGGCCTCCAGTTCTCGCCGTCGGAGCTGCCGGCGTACCTGGAGGGCTCCGTCCCGGCGCTCCTGCCCTCGTAGCCCCTGTCACTACTGACAGCCGACTCCGGGCGCCCCGAGCGCTATAGTCCCACTCCGTCGTCCGTCGGCGGCGCGCCCGCCGGAGCGACATCCCAAGGGAGAAAAGTGAATGTCCCTCCTCACCTGCTGCTTCTGGTGGTTCGTCTTCGGAGCCCTCGCCGGCTGGCTGCTCTCGTGGCTCTTCAACCGCCTGTTCGGCCGGACCGAGGTCCACGAGATCGCGGCCCCCGCCCCCGCGACGCCCCTGCCCGTCGCCGCGGCGACCCGGGCCGACGACCTGGTGGTCATCGAGGGCATCGGCCCGAAGATCGCCGACCTCCTGCGCCGGCACGGGATCGACACCTTCGACAAGCTCGCCCGCGCCGACGCGGCGTCGCTCTGGGCCATCCTCGACAAGGGCGGGCCCCGGTACCGGCTGGCGAACCCCGGCACCTGGCCGGCGCAGGCCCTGTACTGCGTGCGCGGCGACTGGGACGGCCTGAAGCGCTACCAGGACGAGCTCTACGCCGGCGTCCAGCTCCTGGCCGACGTGCCCGCTGACGTCGTCATCGACGTCGCGGCGGCGAAGGCCGCCGGCTTCGACATGAAGGGGCCCGACGACCTCGAGATCGTCGAGGGGATCGGCCCGAAGATCGCTCAGCTCCTCAGGCAGCACGGCGTCACGACGTTCGTGCAGCTCGCCTCCGCCGCCCCCGCCGAGATCGCCGCGATCCTGGAGCGGGGCGGTCCGAACTTCCGCATCGCCAACCCCGGCACGTGGCCTGACCAGGCGGGCTACTGCGTCCGCAACGACTGGGCGGGCCTCAAGCAGCTCCAGGACCGGCTCACCGCCGGCCGGGAGTGAGGTGAGAGCCATGCGCCTCATCAACGGCCGGACTCCGGAGCAGTGGCAGGCCTACGACCGCGGCCACCTGATGGTCGCGGCCGCCTTCGCGCTCCTGCTCATCCTGCTCTGGCTCACCGGGCACGGACCGGGCCGCGCCGCGGCGTGCTGCGGCGTGCCGGAGGCGGCGAGGGCCGTCGTGGCGCCCGCCGCCGTCGCCCCCGCCACCCTGCCGGCGGCGACCGTCGCCCCCGAGGCCACGCCGACGCCCGCCCCCACGCCCGATCCGGCCTGCGCCGGGGCCCTCGACGGCGAGGTGCTGTTCGCCACCAACAGCGCCGCGTTGACGGCCGAGGGCCGGGCCCTGCTCGACCGGCTGGCCCCCTGCTGGCGCGGCGGCCGCTTCGAAGTGGGCGGCCACGCCGACAGAAGCGGGACGGACGCGGTCAACCAGCCCCTGTCCGAGGCCCGAGCGCAGGCGGTGGTCGATCACCTCGTGAGCCGCGGGATCACGGCCTCGGCCCTGTCGGCTCGGGGCTACGGCTCCTCGAGGCCGGTGGCCGACAACACGACGGCCGAGGGGCGGGCCCTGAACCGCCGGGTCGAGTTCCGCAAGGAGTAGCGGCCCCGCGGGCGGCGTCCCGTCGGCGGGGCGCCGCCCGTCGTCTCCGGTCGCCCGAGAGGGCGGTCACGTGCGCCCCCCGACACCGCCGGCTAGACTGATCGCAGCAGCTTCCGGGGGCAGGAGGAGTCGGCGGATGGCACGAGGGGCGGTGGCCGGTCTCTGCGCGGCGGCGGCCGCCGCGCTCGGCGCCTGTGGTGGCAGCAGCGGGTCGTCGCCCACGCCGGTCCCGTCGGCCACCCCTCCCATCACCTCGTGCGCCGCGGGAGCCCCGGTCGCCGGCATCCCGTCGCTCACGGCCCGTCTCGTGGCCTCCGGCCTGCGCAACCCGCTCGATCTGCAGGCGGCGCCCGCAGATCGGGAGCGCCTCTACGTCGTCGAGCAGGGCGGCCGCATTCGCGTGATCCGCGGCGGCCAGGTGCAGGCGACGCCGTTCCTGGACGTCTCCGGGCGAATCAGCAGCGGTGGCGAGCGCGGCCTCCTCGGTCTCGCCTTCCACCCGCAGTTCGCGACGAGCCGCCGCTTCTTCGTCAACTACACCAACCCGGCAGGCGACACCCGCGTCGCCGAGTTCCGCGCGAGCTCCGCCGACGTCGCGGACCCCGCGAGCGAACGCGTCCTCCTCACCGCGGACCAGCCCTTCGCCAATCACAACGGCGGGGGGCTCGCCTTCGACGCCACCGGACGCCTGCTCATCGGCCTCGGCGACGGCGGGTCGGGCGGCGACCCCCTCGGCAACGGCCAGAGGCTCGACACCTTCCTCGGCAAGGTGCTGAGGATCGACGTGGACGCGGGGACGCCGTACGCCGTCCCCGCCGACAACCCGTTCCGCGCCACGGCGGGGGCGGCGCCCGAGATCTGGGCCTACGGCCTGCGCAACCCGTTCCGCATCTTCGTGGACCGCCCGACCGGGGACCTCTACGTCGGCGACGTGGGCCAGAGCCGGGTCGAGGAGATCGACGTGGGCCTCGCCTCCCGCCGCGGTGGCGAGAACTACGGCTGGAACACGATGGAAGGCTCGCAGTGCTACAGCCCCGCGAGCGGCTGCGACCGCACGGGGCTGACCCTGCCCGTGTACGAGTATTCGCACGCGGAAGGCTGCTCGGTCACCGGAGGCGTGGTGTACCGCGGCTGCCGCATGCCGGACCTCGCCGGGACGTACTTCTTCGGCGATTTCTGCACCGGGCTCGTGCGCTCGTTCCGCCTCTCGAGCGGCCAGGCGACCGACGTGCGCGACTGGACGGCGGGCCTGCGCGGCGTCAGCTCCCCCACATCCTTCGGGCTGGACGCCGACGGCGAGGCCTACGTCGTGGACTACGACGGCGAGGTGTACCGCCTCGAGCCGGCGAGCTGAAGCGACGACCCGGGCCTGCTGCCGGCGCCGGCCAGCCTCGCTAGAATGTGGCGTGACCTCGTGGTTGGGCGGCCGTCCGCTCGAGGCAGCGGCGGCTCGCCTGCGTCGGCACGGTCGGGGGATGGTTCTCCTCGCCGCCTTCGCCGTAACGCGGCTCGTCGCCCGGGTCGGCTTCGGCCTCCATTTCGACAGCGACACCCTCGGCTACTGGCAGGTGCTCGACGTCCCGCTGCTGCGGGGGGACCTGCTGCGCAGCCTCTTCTACCTCCATGGGCAGCCTCCGCTGTACAACCTCGCTCTCGGGATCGTCCTGAAATGGGTCCCCGAGCCTCTGACGCCGGCGGTCTTCGAGGCGATGTTCCTTGCCCTCGGATTCCTCGGGATCGCGGGGATCCACGCCCTGCTCATGGAGCTGGGGACGCCCCGGGACGCCGCCCTCGCCACCGCCCTGCTCCAGACGCTCTCCACCACCTGGCTCGTCTACGAGAGCTGGCTCTTCTACACTCTGCCCACCGCCGTTCTCGTCACCTGGGCCGCGGTCTGGCTGGCTCGCGCCGCGCGAGGCCGCGAGGGCTCGGCCTGGGGCTTCGCGGCGGCGGTTGCGGCCCTGTCCTGGGCCCGCGCCACCTACCACCCGGCCTGGGTGGCGGCCTCGCTCGCGCTCCTGGTCGTCGCGGTGCGCGGATCCGCACGCCGCGTCCGGGCCGCCGCCTGGCGTTCTTCCCTCGCCGCTCTGGCCCTGGCCGTCGCCGTCCCCGCGAAGAACTACCTTCTCGTGGGCTCCTTCACGAGCAGCACCTGGCTCGGCATGGAACTCGCGCGCATGACGACGGAGCGGTTGGACGAGGCGACGCGAGAGAGCTGGGTGAGGGCGGGCGCGCTGGACCCGGTCGCGCGGGTGGCCGCCTTCTCGCCGCTGTCGGAGTATCCCGAGGAGCTCCGGGCTCCCCCGCCCGGAATCCCGGCGCACCCCGCCCTCGTGGCGCCGTCGAAGGCGGACGGGTCGGCCAACCTCAACCACGCCGCCTACGTGCGGATCGCGCGCGCCTATCAGCGCGCGGCGTTCGTGGTCGTGCGGAGGCGACCCGACGTCTACCTCGGCCGGGTGCGACGGGCCTTCCGCACCTGGCTGCGGCCGCCGACCGACTACATCCTCGTGGTGCCCCAGCGGGAGGCGCTCCGCGACTGGGACCGCCTCCACTCCCGGCTCCTCCTCGGCTCGACCGGGGCTCGGCGCCGGGCCGGACCCACCCTCGTGCTGCTGCCGGCGGCGGCTCTCTTCCTCGCCGCGCTCCTCCTGAGCCCGCCCCCTCGGAGACGGACGCTGCTCGTCCTGGTCGCCTTCCCCGTGCTGACCATCGCGTGGAACGCCGTGGTGGGGAACCTCGTCGACGTCGGGGAGAACAACCGCTTCCGGGTGGAGGTCGAGGGCCTGATGGTCGTGCTCGGCAGCTGGGGGCTGATCGAGCTCGCCCGGCTGGCGGCGGGCCGGTTCCGCAGCCGAGCCTTCGTTGGCCCGCCCGTCCCGGACTCGAGCCGCGGCTAGAGCGCGTGTATCAGGGAGCGACGTCGCCGCGCGCGCCGCCGGGCACGACGATCGCGAGAGTCGCCCCGTCCGCGGTGGTGACGCGGTGCCGCACGTCGGTCCGCGACGCAAGCTCGAGCACCGCCTGGCGGGTCCCCCGCAGCACCAGCACCTCGAAGTCGGGACGCTGCCCCTCGCGGGCGAACTCGAGAGAGGCTCGACGTCGCGCCTCGTCGCGCACCACGTGTGGCGGGTAGCCCGACACGAGCAGGCGCGTGCCCTTCTCCCGCGCCCGGGCATCGACCCAGTCGATCGCCTGGTGCGCGCTGTTGCCCCAGTAGTCGAGCTCGTAGCGGCCGAGCGCGCCCCGCGGCCCGCCCACGAGGGCGTTGAAGTACACGCACTGGTTCGGGTGGTTGCGCCACATGAACCAGGCGGGCTCGACGAGGCCGATCGCGAGCGCCAGAGCGGCCACGGCACGCGGCCTGCCGGCGAGGGCCTCGAGCAGCCCGCGCCAGCCCCACGCCGAGGCCACGACCAGCGGCGGGTAGGCGAAGAGCAGGTGACGGATGCCGTCGTAGAGCACCGCCCGGCTGAGGATCACGTAGGCGGCCGGGAAGAGGGCGGCAAACCACATCCCGGCCACGAGCCCGCGGCGGCGGCGGGCCAGGAAGACGAGGGAGAGCGTGGCGCCGACCAGGACGACCGGGGGCACGGTCACCGCCGCCCAGCGGGGGACGTAGTCGACGGGCAGGGCCTTCGTGCGCACGTCGCGCCCGTCGAACAGCACCGTGCGGTCCCAGTCGTAGTCCGACAGCTTGAAGAGGGCCTGCACCGGCCTGTGCAGCGGGCGCTTCTGGGCCCACGGCCAGAACGCGGTTCCGGCCACCAGCACCACGAGCGCGAGCGCCGCCCAGCGCGCCGCCGTCGAGAGGAGCCGGGCCGGCGAGCAGGCGCGGGAGGCGACGGTGCGTGAAGCGAGGGCGAGCGCCACGTAGCCGAGCAGCAGCAGCGCGCCCGCGCGGACGTTGAGGGCGAGCGCGATCGACGCCGCCAGCGGGACGAACAGCCGCAGGTCGAGGAACGGGAACCGTGGGTGCAGCCGCGCGGTGTAGTAGAGCGCCACGGCGAAGAGCGCGGCGAACGGCGCGTCCTTCGGGTTGTTCATCGAGTCGGCGAAGTAGCGCGGCGAGAGAACGAGCATCGCCATCGCGAGGAGCCCCGCTCCGGGGCCCCCGGCGAGCCGACCCAGGCGCCCCACGTAGACGACGCCCACCCAGCCGAAGAGCGCGTTCACGTAGTGACGCGTCGTCCAGGTGTCTCCGGGCAGTAAGCGTTGCGCCGCCACGCAGAGCATGTCGAACAGCCCACCGTAGAGGTACATGTACCAGCCGGGGTGGAACCAGTGGCTGTCGGCGCCCTGCGTGACGTAGTACCAGACCGCCCGGCCGTACATCTGCTGCGTCTTCTCGTCCCACGTGATGCCGAAATCGCGGGAGAGCACCAGCATCACCGGGAGCAGCACCGCGGGAAGGAGGCGGTAGGCCCAGAGGGTGACGCGTTCGGTCTTGACCATCCGCACCGCTTTCGAAGGGTAGCACTTCCCGCGGCAGGCTATGATCTCGCCCGGGCTGGCTGAGGTGAAGGTGGCCGACGTCCTGGAGTCGAGGCGACGCCTTCCGGGGACTCGTGCCCTGGCCGCGGCGGCCGCCCTCGCGGTTCTCTACGCCGGGGTGTGCAAGGCCCTTCTCTTCCGCAACCTGGAGTACTTCGAGAGCGACCTCTTCTCGTTTCTCGAGATGAGCTGGAGCTGGTACTACGCGGGCCGGCCGCTCCACGACAACGCCTACGGCTCCCACTTCGCCATCCACAACTTCTTCCTGCTGCCCTTCTTCTCTCCTCTCACCATCCCCTTCGGGGCCTACGGCCTCGTCGTCGTCCTCGTCGTCCTCCACCTGCTGGCGGTCCTGCGCATCGCGCGGGCGGCGAGCCTCGACCGGCCGGGGCGCCTGGCGGTTCTCTCCGGGCTCCTCGGCCCGATCGCCTACTACGCGTTCGACAACCCGGTCTGGGGGTTCCACCCCGAGCTGTGCTACCCCCCGCTGGCGGCCCTCCTCGCGATCGAGCTGATCGAGCGCAGGACGGGACGGGCGTTTGCCGTGGCGTTGCTGATCGTGCTGGTCAAGGAGGACGGTGCCGTGCTCGCCGCCGCGGTGCTCGTCGCCTACTTCGCGGGGTGCCTGTGGTCGCTCCCGGCCGGCGCTCGCGAGGAGCGCCGGAAGGTGGTGCGCGCCGCCGCCCTGAGCCTGCTGGCCACGGCCCTGGTCTTCGTGGCGGGGATGGCGTGGCTCTCCTTCGCCGGACAGGCGCTCGCCCCGACGCAGACGACGTCCTCGCCTCGCCTGCTGAAGTCCCTGAGGATCCTCGCCCTGACGCTGGGCGGGGACGCACGGGCCCTGCAGCGCACCCGCCTCCTCGAGGGCCTCACGGCCTACGGACTCACCGCGGCGCTGGTTCTCCTGCCTCTCGGCCGGCGGCTCCCTCGAGGGCTGGCGCTGATCTTCCTGTCGGCACCGCCCGTGATCGTCGTCCTCACCGTCTCTTCCGCCCTCTACCGGTTCGAGCTCATGATGTGGCCTCCCCGGCTTGCCCTGCTGATCGGCCTCCTCGTCGCCGGCATGGCCTTCGCCGGGTCCACACCGGCCCGACTCGCCTCGGCTCGCACGACGGCGGGGGTCGCCGCTCTCGTCACCGCCTCCTGGGGGCTACAGGTCCTCCTGCTGAGCCACATCGGCTACTCGCCGCGGCCACGGCTCGACGCGCGCGCGCTGCTCCGCGGCAGCGGCTATCGTGCCTCGACCGTGCCGCGGCGGGAGCTGGGCTTCCTCCTGTGTGTCGCCGGGCGCCTGCCGGGAGGCTTGCCGGTGCTCGCACCTCGGGACATGCTTCCGGTCTTCCACCGCCAGTCGATCGTTCTCGAGGGACTGGAGGCGCGCGCCTGGCACCCGCCCAGGTTGAGCGTGGTCTCCTCGAGCGCGGCCGTAGCCGGGGGGACGGCCTGCCGCGGTCCCCAGGTCGGGGACCTCGCGGTGGAGGCGGAATGCGGTCTTGTCCCGCTGGTGGTGGACTGCGGCCGGGAAGCGGCTCCCTGACGGGCGCCGGCCGTGAAGCCCGGAGTACAATCGCGCCCTGCAGTTCCTGCCATGCCAATCGACGCGAACTCCAAGGAGCCCTCCGACATGCCGATTCCCCTGGCCCCGGCGGGCCTGGCGGCCCTCCTCGCGGCGGCCGGCCCGAACCCCCTTCTCGTCCCCTGGTCCGGTCCCTACGGTGGAGTCCCGCCGTTCGACCAGGTCCGGATCGATCACTTCGTACCGGCCCTCGAGGCGGGCATGGCCGCGCAGCTCGCGGCCATCGACACGATCACGGCCGAGGCGGCCCCGCCCACCTTCGCGAACACGATCGCCGCGATGGAGCGCTCCGACCGCGTGCTCAAGCCGGCGGTGAACGTCTACGGGATCTGGAGCTCCTCGATGAACACCCCGGAGTTCCAGGCGATCGAGCGCGAGATGGCGCCCCGCCTGGCCGCGTTCCGGGACCGGATCACGCAGAACGAGGCGCTGTTCCGGAGGATCGCCGCCGTCTACGAGGCGCGGGAGCGCGCGGGGCTCACGCCGGAGCAGAAGCGCCTCACGTGGCTCTATTACACGACCTTCTCGCGAACCGGGGCGAAGCTCGGGGCCGAGGGGAAGAAACGCCTCTCCGAGATCAACCAGCGCCTCGCCACCCTCTACACGACCTTCGCCCAGAACGTGCTGGCCGACGAGACCGACCACGTGCTCTTCCTCGAAGGCGAGCGAGACCTGGCGGGCCTTCCCGACTCGCTCCGCTCCGCGGCCGCCGCGGCCGCCGAGTCGCGCGGGAAGCAGGGCCAGTGGGCGATCGTCAACACGCGCTCGAGCATGGAGCCGTTCCTGCTCTACTCCGATCGGCGCGACCTGCGCGAGAGGGTCTGGAGGACCTACTACAGCCGGGGCGACAACGGCGACGCGAAGGACAACAACGCGACGATCACCGAGCTCCTGGGACTGCGGGCCGAGCGCGCGAAGCTCCTCGGCTTCGAGACCTTCGCGCACTGGAGCCTCGAGAACACCATGGCGAAGACGCCGGGTCGGGCCGTGGCCCTCATGGAGGCGGTCTGGACGCCGGCCGTCGCCCGCGTGAAGGAGGAGGTCGCCGAGATGCAGGCGATCGCCGACCGCGAGGGGGCGGGCGTCCGGATCGCGCCCTGGGACTACCGTTTCTACGCGGAGAAGGTGCGCAAGGCGAAGTACGACCTCGACGAGAGCGAGGTGAAGCCGTACCTCCAGCTCGACCGGCTCCGCGACGGGATGTTCTGGGTGGCGGGGGAGGTCTTCGGCCTTCGCTTCGTCCCCGTCCGGGGGGTGCCGGTGTACCACCCCGATGTCGTCGTCTACGAGGTGAAGGACGCGGCCGGCAGGCACGTCGGCCTCTGGTACTTCGACCCCTGGGCCCGCCCGGGCAAGCGCTCGGGGGCGTGGATGAACGCCTACCGCGACCAGGAGAGCTTCGACGGCGAGGTCCCGACCATCGTCTCGAACAACTCGAACTTCGCGAAGGGCGCCGTCGGCGAGCCGGTGCTGGTGAGCTGGGACGACGCCACGACGATGTTCCACGAGTTCGGCCATGCCCTCCACGGCCTGCTCTCGAGCGTGGCCTACCCCTCGCTCTCCGGCACCTCCGTGGCCCGCGACTACGTGGAGTTCCCCTCGCAGATCCTCGAGCGCTGGCTCGCGACGCCGGAGGTCCTGTCGCGCTTCGCCCTCCACTACCGCACCGGCCAGCCCATGCCGAAGGAGCTCGCCCGGAAGATCGAGCGGGCCTCGACCTTCCGCCAGGGCTTCGACACGGTCGAGTACCTGGCGAGCGCGATCGTCGACATGAGGCTCCACCTCGCCGGCGCCAGACCGATCGACCCGGACGCCTTCGAGCGGGAGACCCTCGCCGCCCTGGGCATGCCCTCCGAGATCGTCATGCGCCACCGCACGCCCCAGTTCACGCACGTGTTCTCCAGCGACGACTACGCCGCCGGCTACTACAGCTACCTCTGGTCGGACGTGCTGGCTGCCGACGCGTGGGAGGCCTTCACCGAGGCGGGAGGACCGTGGGACGCGGCGGTGGCGAGGCGCTTGTACGAGAGCGTCTTCTCGGTCGGGAACACCATCGACCCCGCGGACGGCTACCGCGCGTTCCGCGGCCGCGACGCCCGGATCGACGCCCTCATGCGCAGGCGCGGCTTCCCGGTGCCGGCCGCGCCGAAGGCCGACTGACGTGAAGCCGGGGCGTGGCGGGATGACCAGAAGCGGACGGCCCGATAGCGGTCAGAGGCCGGCGCTCTTCCGGAGACGCAGGAGGGCCTGGACGCTCGGTTCGGGGATCCGGCCGTGGCGGTCGGGCGGGACGTCCAGGAGCAGGTTCGTCCCCCGCGCGCGGCAGGCCTGAAGCAGCTCGAGGAGCTTGTCGTCCGGTCGGGGCGCGTCGCCCTCGACCCAGAACCAGTCCTTTCCGATCGGGTCGCAGACCTCGCCGGGCAGGTAGTACTCCCGGCCTCCGATCTCGCGCCAGCGCCGGTGGCCCTTCTCGGGAGGCAGCGCCCGCTCGATGGCGATCAGGTCGGAGGGCCACGCGTAGGCCTCGTCGTACTTCTCGCCGTCGCCGAGGCCACTGTTCATCATGACGACGGTGTCGGGCTGCAGCTTCGCGACGTGGCCGTAGAGGAACTCGCGGTAGCCGGGCCCGAGGACGCCCGGGATGTCGATCCATGTCTCCGCGACCTCTCCGTACTGCGTGAGGAGCTCCGTGAGCTGCAGGGTCTGGAAGTTCTGGTAGACCGACGTGGTGAAGGCGGCCATCGGCTGGCCCTCGGCCGGGACGCCGGCCCAGTTGCCCCAGGTGGCGCCCTCGTCCGACGGCGTGCGGCTGCCGAAGCGGTTGTGGTTGTCCCAGGAGCAGTAGTAGAAGCCCGGCAAGACGCCCTTCTTCCGGCACGCATCGACGAACTTCAGGCAGACGTCTGTCGTGTCGGTGCTGTTCTCCACGGTGTAGGTGGTGTGCCGGCTCGGCCAGAGGCAGTGCCCCGCGACGTGCTTTGCGGTGAGGACGGCGTACCTCATCCCCGCGTCGCGCGCGACGGAGACCCACTGGTCGACGTCGAGCGCACCGGGTGCGTACAGCGTCGCGGGGGCGCGGCCGTCCGAGAGCTCCTTGCCGTCGAACGTGCTCATCCCGAAGTGGATGAACATCCCGTAGCCGAGAGCCTCCCAGTTCTTCAGCTGCTCCACGGAGAGCCTCTGCGCGCCCCGCCGCGTCTCCTTGGCGGCCTCGACCGCCGCCACGGCACTCGCCCTGGGGGCTGCCATCGCCGCCACGGCGGCGACGCCGCCGCTCATCCACTGCCGCCGGGACAGGTTCTTCTTGCTCAAGCTGCACCTCCGGGCCGACGCGGGTTGCATGATAGGCCTGGACGGGCTGCTTCAGGCGAGCGTCCGGAGCGAGAGCGGTTCCTCCCGAGGTGGGCGGCAGCGTCCATGAGCTGTTGCCGGTCGTGCCGCTCCGCCCGGGACCCTCACCGCCCGCGAGGCACGGGCGGGCGGTGGGGCTCCTTCTCGAGGAAGCGCACGAGCCCGCCCCAGCGGCGGTCGACACCGAAGCCCGGCGCGAACGGGAACGGCCCGGGGCCGAAGTGGGTGTGGACGGCGACGTAGCCGGCGCTGGCGCGGCGCGCGCAGAAGTCCTCCAGCAAGGCGCCGGCCAGCCGCTGCGAGCGCAGCCCCGGGGCGACCACGATGCCCTCGAGGTGGGCGACGCGCGGGGCGGCGGCGCGCCAGGTGATCCCGCCGACCACCCGCTCCTCCGCGTCGAGCAGCACGAGCTGGCGCGAGCTCGGGCCCGCGGCGAGGCCCGACTCGGACAGGAGGCGGTAGAGGCCCCCCACCTCGGCCGGACCGATCGGCTCGCGCACCGCGAAGCGCGCGCCCCGCCCGTCAACGACGTGGGAGAGGACGAACGCCCGGGACGCCCCC
>Ga0316622_100001214_pt1 | contig 16496 bp, 10 predicted proteins | sample OWC_Aug_OW2_C1_D_FD_207646 | JGI IMG/M metagenome (GOLD analysis project Ga0316622, IMG submission 207646) | Wetland soil microbial communities from Old Woman Creek delta, Ohio, United States - OWC_Aug_OW2_C1_D5_C | ecosystem: Environmental > Terrestrial > Soil > Wetlands | place: USA: Ohio... | reverse complement strand
CGGAAGGCGGCACGTACCGCGTGCTGGGAGACAGGGTGCGACGGCTCCTGAGGAGGCCGGATGGGGGCGCAATCCTCCGGAGCGCGTGGTTCGACCTCGTCGTTGACACGACGGGGGGCACGGTCGTCCGCGTGGAAGCGCGGGGGAGGGGCAACGGCCACGGCGTGGGCATGTGCCAGCACGGGGCGATGGCCATGGCCCGCGCGGGACGGCCGTTCGACGAGATCCTCACACACTACTACCCGGGCACGGTGCTTGCTCAGCTCCGCGACGTCTGGTAGAGGGACACGCGCGCGACGCGCGGTGGAGGGACGCATCGGCCCGGGGCGGGTGAGGCGGCAGGGTCTCCTGCGGCCGGGGGAGCGAGGCGGCGGGGGCTTCTGCACCGACGCCGCCGCGTCTGAGGCGCCTGCCGGGCAGAATCGGGTTGACACGGCCGCCTTGGGCTGATATATTCTCGGCTGGGTTCTGCGGGGTCGTAGTTCAGCCTGGTTAGAACGCCTGCCTGTCACGCAGGAGGTCGCGAGTTCGAATCTCGTCGGCCCCGCCATTATCGAGAGCCCGGTCCCGGTGGCCGGGCTCTCCTCTTTGGCTGGCCCGGCCATCCACAGACCACTCCGCCCTTGGGCGATACTGCCCACTCTGCGCGACAGCCCACCTGACCGGCCGGACGGAACTCCCCCCGTCACGTCGTGGTTGACGCACCGGCCCCGTCGAGACATACTGCATTCAGAGAGCCCGCCTCATCCGCCAGCCTAGAAAGGAGGGTCTGCCATGCCGGCACCGAAACGGACGGCTGCAGCGATCCTCGAACGCCTGCTGCAGGGCGAGTCACCGGAAGAGAGGCTCAGACTGCTCCGACCCCGCCCTCCGGACCATGAGCCTCTCCCTCCGCCAGTTCCCGATGGTTCAGACCACACCCGGGAAGGTCTCGAGAGACGTCGGGCGCTCCTGCGCGAGCAGGGGATCGTCATCGACCGGCTCGCGCGCGCGGCGCCCGACATTGCGCCTGACGCTCTGGCCGGCAACATCGAGAACCTGGTCGGACTCGCGGCGCTGCCGGTCGGCGTCATCGGTCCCCTGAGGATCAACGGGAGCGAGGCGCACGGGGACTTCTACGTCCCGCTCGCCACGACGGAGGGGGCGCTCGTCGCCTCGTACCATCGGGGCGCGCTCGTCATGAGTCAGGCGGGCGGCGTGTCAGCCCTCTGCACGATGGAGTCGGTCTCCAGGGCGCCCTGCTTCGTGTTCCCGAACATGTGCGATGCGGCCACGTTTCTTGCCTGGGTAATCCCCCGCTACGATGCGCTGCAGGATACGGTCGCGCAGACATCGCGGCACTGCAGGCTCAATGACGTGAGGACGGCGCTCTTCGGCAAGGAGCTGTTCCTGGTTTTCGAGTACACGACGGGAGATGCCGCGGGGCAGAACATGGTCACGCTTGCCACGGACGCGATCTGCCGTAAGCTCGTCGAGGAGTCGCCCGTCAAGCCGCGCCGCTGGTACGTCGAGGGGAACATGTCCGGAGACAAGAAGGCGACCATGCTCTCCTTCCTGGGTGCCAGGGGCAAGAAGGTCGTCGCAGAAGTGACGATTCCACGGGAGCTTGCCTGCGGCATCCTGCATGCGGAACCCGAGGAGATGGTCCGATACTGGAAGACCTCCTTCCTCGGAGGAGTCCAGAGCGGATCGATTGGCGTGCAGGGGCATGTCGCGAACTCGCTCACGGCGATGTTCATAGCGTGCGGTCAGGATGCGGCGTGCATCTCGGAAGCTTCCGTCGGCGTGACTCACCTGGACCTGACGGACGGCGGCGACCTCTACGCTTGCCTGATGCTGCCCAATCTCATCGTCGGGACCGTCGGCGGTGGAACTCATCTTCCGACGGCGCGTGAGTGCCTGGAGATGATCGGCTGTTATGGAGAGGGCAAGGCCCGGAAGTTCGCCGAGATCTGTTGCGCCGTCGCACTCGGCGGAGAGATTTCCATCATAGCCGCGATGGCCGGCGGGCGCTTCGCGCACGCTCACGCCAAGTACGGAAGGAAGCCACCCAATGAGAAGGCTGAATGAGGGTCTTGCTCGCGGCCAGTGGCTGCTTCTCCTGCTGCTTGCTCTGGCCACGGTCCCGTTCGTCTGGGGGGCGACGCGCGCGCGCGTCGCGAATCCGCTCGAGGGCTGGTTCGTCCGCGGTGACCCCGTGCTTGCCGACTACCGAGCCTTCATCGAGCGCTTCGGAAACGATGAGGTCGTGCTGGTCGCCGTCCATTCGGCCGACGGCGTCTTCGTCCCGTCGACGCTCGGGAGCGTGGAGTCGGCAACGCGGGCGCTCTCGCGGATCGCGCGCATCCGCTCCGTTCTCAGCATCTCTACGGTGCGCATCATTGAACCCGACGCGGCGGGACTCCGTGCTCTCGAACTCGGCGCGCGCTACCCGCTGACGACTACAGACTCAGCGGTGGTGCGAGGGCGCCTTCGCAAGGACGCCGTCTCCTGGGAAGCTCTCGTCTCCGATGACGAGAGGACGACGCTTCTCTATGTGGTACCGGAGGTCCTCGAGGACGACAGCGAACGGACGGCGATCTTGGCCGAGATCAGGGAGACGCTGGACCGTGAGCTCGGCCAGACAGGGCTCGAGTACCGCCTCGCCGGATCGGGCGTCGTCTTCGATGCCATCAACGAGGCGTCGGCACAGGACGTCTCCCGGGTCTTCCTGCCCGCGGCGATCGTGGCCACGGTCCTTCTGTTCCTCGCGCTCAGGAGTGTCATCAGGGTGCTGGTGGCGCTGCTGGCGGCCGGTTTGGGGACGATCTGGGCCGTCGGGCTCTTCGGTCTGACGGGTGTTCCGATCAATCTCGTGACGACGACGGTTCCGACCATCGTCGCCGTCCTCAGCATGGCGAGCGCCATCCACCTGCTCCGTGACGCGCCTGCCACAGAGGGAGCGTCGGCAGGTTCCTTGTTCCTCTCGCCCGTGGTCAAGGCGTGCTTCTTCTCGGCCCTGACGACCGCGGCAGCGTTCGTCGCGCTGGCCGTCTCCAGTATCCAGGTCCTGAGAGAGCTCGGAGCCTACACCGCCGCGGGCGTCATGGCGTCGTTCGTGGTCTCGGTGGTCATCTGCCTTCCGCTCGGGAGCGTCCTGAATCGGCGCTTCCCCGCCGTCAGGCACGATCGGTTCGGCGACTGGCTTCGCCGAGTCGGGGAAGGCATCATCCGGCGCCGTGCGGCGGTTTTCGCCGTGGTCGGCGTCGTAGCGATCGTCGCTCTTGTCGGCTGCTTCCGCCTTCGCATCGACACGTACAGCCTCGGGTTTCTCCCTGCGGACCACCCCGTCAGGCAGGACAGCGAGTGGATCGAGGAGCACTGGGGTTACTACTGGCCGATCGTGTTCGAGGTCTCAGCATCCGAGGGCGACTTCGCCGACCCCGACATGGTCAGGAAGGTCCGCGAGTTCCAGACGGCTCTCGGCGATCACCCGGACATCGGCGGGACCCAGGCGCTGCCCGATCTCTTTCGGTCTGGTGTCGAGGGTGGAGAGCCCCGGGTGCCCGATGACCCCGCGCTCGTCCGTCAGACCGTGGAGACGCTCCGCGCTCTCCTCGGGGCGGATGCGATGGAGCCGTTTGTCGACGCGTCGTACTCGCAGGTGCACGTGAGCGGGCGGGTCAGGATGCAGAGCGCGGCCTCGCTCGCGGCCATGATCGACGACGCGATCCGTCGGAGTGAGGATATCCTCGGCCCGCGCGTCACGGTCAAGGCGGTGGGCTACCTGCCTCTCTACGTCAAGCTCACGCGGTACCTTGGAACGAGCTTCATCAAGACCCTGCCGCTCGTCATAGCACTCAACTTCGCGCTCCTGCTCGTCGTCCTGCGCTCGTTCCGCTGGGCCGTGCTCGCTACCCCTTCGAACATAGTTCCCGTCTTTCTTCTGCTGGGCGCAATGGGGTGGCTCGGGGTGCGCCTCGACGTCGCCACGGTATCCATCGCGTGCGTCGTGTTCGGGATTCTGGTCGACAATACGATCCATCTCATGATTCGCAGCCAGGTCGGCATACAGAGCGGGCTGAGTCGCAAACAGGCGGTGCTCGCGGCGCTCCAGGATGGCGGGAGTCCGATCACGTGGACGACGGTCATCCTGGTCGGCGGATTCGGGACATTCCTGTTTGCCCACGTCGTGCCGGTGCGCTACTTCGGGTCGCTCTTGAGCTCTACGCTCGCGGTCGGGCTCGTCTGCGACATCGTGCTGGTCACCGCGCTTGTCTCGATAGGGAGCCGGGATTGACTGCGAACGGCCTCACTTCGTCCGATCTGCAGGACCGCGTGAAGCTCGACATCATCAGGTACGCGAACTGCTGGGAGGACGCAGACATTCTGTGCGAGGCCCTCCGGCCGGCCCCCGGCGTGCGCATCCTCTCGGTTGCCTCCGGGGGCGACAACTCGCTGGCGCTGGCCGCGGAGGGCGCCGACGTCGTTGCAGCCGACGTGAGCCCCGCGCAGCTCGCGTGCGTGGAGCTCAAGTGCGCGGCGATCAGGCGCCTGGAGCACCCTGCGGTTCTCGCGTTTCTGGGGGTGAGCGAATCGTCCGGCCGGCTCGCCACATATGAGCGCCTGGAGCGCGATCTTTCGGAGGAGGCGCGCGCATTCTGGCGGGACAGGCGCGGCGAGCTGGCCGGCGGCTTCATACACGCGGGCAGGTTCGAGTCGTACTTCGCCTTCTTCAGGAAGAGAGTGATGCCGCTCATCCACACGAGGCGTGCCGTGACAGAGCTTCTCAGACAGAAGGACGAAGCGGCTCGCCACGATTTCTACGAGAGAAGGTGGAACAACCTGCCGTGGAAGCTCGTGTTCCGGATCTTCTTCAGTCGCTTCGTCATGGGACGCCTCGGTCGTGATCCAGAGTTCTTCCGATACGTCGAGGGTGCCGTGTCGGACCGCATCCTCTCCCGTGTGCGGTACGCTCTCACGGTGCTGCCCACTCACTCAAACCCGTTCCTGGACTACATCCTGACGGGCAACTTCTCCCGATCGCTGCCCAGGTACCTTGAGCCCGGACGCTTCGAGGCAGTCCGAGAGGGACTCGCGAGGCTCACGCTCTTCCACGGGTCCGTAGAGGACGCGGCGCGCGCACACGAAGACGGCGGCATCGACGGATTCAACCTGTCGGACATCTTCGAGTACCTGGACGGCCCTGCCTGTACCGCCATATTCGACGGGCTCCTGACCGTCGCAAAGCCGGGCGCGCGCCTCGCGTACTGGAACATGCTGGCGCCGAGGCGCTGCCCCGAGGGATTGAGCGATCGCGTGACGCCGCTCACCGATCTGGCAAGCGAGCTATTCGAGCGGGACAAAGCGTTCTTCTACAGCTCGTTCGTGCTGGAGGAGGTTCGCTGAGGCTGGCCCGGAGGACGGGCGGACCCGAGGAGTCCGACCAGTGGTGCGACGTGAGGGGGTTCACTGATGCGGTGGGTGGAGGACCTGCCTGAGGCTCTGCTGCTCGCGGCAATCGTCCTCGGGGTCATGGCGGGCGCCGAGCTCTGGCGGCGCTTCGGACACTCCAGACCCGAGTGGACACGCAAGATGATCCACGCCGGGGCGGGCGCCGCTGCTGTCGCCCTTCCCTTCGTGGTGAGCTCTCCGTTCGTGGTGCTGGGGCTGGTTGGCGCCTTGGCCGTCGTCGCGGCGCTGGGGAAGCGGTTCGGGTTCCTCAAGAGCCTCCACGGCGTGGAGAGGAAGACCTCAGGCACGCAGTACTACCCGCTCTCGATCCTCCTGCTCTTCCTGCTGGCGCACGACCGGCCGTGGCTCTACCTGTCCGCCGTGCTCGTCCTGGGGGTTTCCGACACGCTCGCTGCCCTGGTCGGCAGCCAGTACGGCGTGATCCGCTACAGGGTGGACGACGCGGAGAGGAGCCTTGAGGGCTCCATCGCGTTCCTTATTGCAGCCTTCCTGGCCATCCACCTGCCGATGCTGCTCATGACCAGTCTGCCGAGGGCGACCTGTGTCCTCGTGGCCGTTCTGGCTGCCGCGCTCGCCACTGCCGTAGAGGCGATCTCGCTCAGGGGCAGTGACAACCTGTTCGTGCCTCTCGTCGTCTACCTCGTTGTCGACAGGATGGCCGTGAAGCCACCGGCGGACATCGCCTCGCTGAACCTCGGGCTCCTGGCCATCTGTCTCGCCGTCGGCATCGCCGCCTGGAGGTCGCGCGGGTTCAACGTGGGCGGCGTGCTCGCCCTCATCCTCATCAGCTTCACGGCCTGGTGCTTCGGCCCGCTGTATTGGGCCGTTCCGTTCTTTCTCGGGCTGGCAGTCTATCTTCCTCTCTGGTTCTCGCAGCCGCGAACGCCCGTCATACCCGCCGCGGTCGTGCTCGAGGCCCTCGTTCCGACAGCCGGCGTTCTTGTCGCGTCGTCCGGCTTCCAGCGTCCCGACTTCTTCTACGCGCCGTACGTCGCGTCGATCACCTTCCTCGCGGTTCTCTGCATGGCCTATCGAGTCAGGCGCCTCTGGCGCGTGGGCACGCGCCCGGGGATGGCGGCCGGCGCGGTCCTGGTCGTGCCGGCGTGGCTCGTGACAGCCGTCGTGCCGTGGCGGATGCAGTCCGGGGAGTCTATCGGTCCTGTTCTCGCGGTGGGCCTCGTCTGTGCGGTCGCTGCCGTCGCGAACGCGCTGCTCTTCCTCCGCGGCGAGCCGTTGGAGTCGGTGCTCAGGTGGCCGCCTCTCGTTCTCCTGATCCAGTTCACCGTGATCGCGGGCGTGATCCTGCTTCAGGTCTCGGGCGTCGTGCCCCTGTGGGATCTGCGGTAGGACGCTTCCCTCGCGCCTCGATGCTCACTCGGTGGCGGCGGCCTCGGGCTCGACCGCGCGCACCGTGCCCGCCGATCCGTCCATCCGGACCCACTGGCCGGTCTCGAACGCTTCGAGGAGTCCCGGGATACCGACGACTGTCGGGATCCCCATCTCCCGCGCGACGATCGCCGAATGCGACAGGATGCTCCCTCTCTCGATGAGGATGCCCGACACTGACGGGTAGAGCGGGACCCAGCCGGGGTCGGTCCGCCCCGCGACGAGAATCTCGCCGGAGAGGCGCATGTCGTCCGTGGGGCTCCGGATGACCTTCACGGGCCCGGTCACCTCGCCAGGACAGCAGCCTGTCCCCCGAAGCACGCCCTCCGCCGTCTCGACGGGAGAGGAGCGCCAGTCCTTGAACAGGTTCCTGTGATAGGCCATGCCGTACGTCTCGAAGCGGTCGTCAGGCGCGGCCTCTTCGTCGCGCCTGTACTCGTCGAACTCCCTCTTGCGCAGCGCGGCGAGCCCTCTGAGATCGGCAGTGACCGCGGTGCCCTTGATGTAATCCCATAGCTCATCGACCGTCAGGTAGAAGACGTCGTCAGCGGTGTCGATCAGACCCTCGCTCGCCAATCGGCGGCCCAGCGCCCGGAACATGTCCCTGAGGAGGTCGTATATCCTGGCGCGCGCGAACCTCATGTTCTCACGGTTCTTCACACCGAACCTTGCGTTCCGGAGGACCCAGCGGAAGACGGCGGACCGGGGGAGCAGGCCGCGTGATCTTCCGAGGGCGGCGAACGCGCGCCTCTCGGCCGCTGCCCTCCTCTCACGGTCACGCCCTTCCATCGCCTCCACATTCAGCGCATCCACATCATCGAGCGTGAGGTAGTTCCGGATCATCTGGTAAAGAAAGGCAGGCCTGTCGCGCAGGGAGTACTCCTCGAGCTTGAGTTCGTTCATGCACCTGAAGCCGTACAGCTCCAGATAGCGCGCGACGCCTGCATTGAACTCCCCGAAGCGTCCGTCACGAGGGAGCTCCTCGGCCAGCGCGTCCGCAGGGCGGTTGAGGAGGAGGCCCTTGAGGTCAGCGCTCTCTCTCGCAATCCCGGCAAGCTTGAGCAGCATCTTCGTCGGCTTTGTGCTCTCGATGTCCCCCTCGCCGCAGAGGAGATCGTTCTGGAGGGTGCCAGCCTCGTCGCCGCACCACGACGTGCACAGCTTCTTCAGGACGCCGTAGAAGACCATCACGTAGAAGTCGTTGATGATGGGCGCCTTCCAGTTCCAGAGGATCGTGTCGTCCATCTCATGATAGAGAGCCATGATCTCCTCGGGAGGAAGGGCGTCGAGGTCCATCGCCCGCCAGCGGGAGACGTGCTGGTCGAAGTGTCGCTCGAAGTCGTCGATGATCGTGCGAATCCTGAGGAAGTTCAGCGCGGAACGGGAGAGCAGGCGGAGGAGCCTGGGCAGCTCCACGAAGTACCGTCGGAAGAGCCCCGGCCTGGAGTCCTCGTCCTCGAGCGCCGCGGGCTCTCTGAGGCCCATCATGGACTCCATGAACCCCCTGCTGTAGTTGAAGCCGGGGAAGAGGTGAATGAGCCGGTACCAATTGAGGAGGTTGTAGTAGACCCTCCCTCGGATGAGCCCGAGCATGTTAGCAAAGACCGTCTGGCTCTCCTTGACGACCTCCCGAGGGATCCCCATCACGTCGGCGAAGCAGTGGTAGACGATCTCGTACGCGTGCCGTATGACACTGAAGGTCAGGGGAGAGGTGACGCCCGAGTAGCTCTCGATGATGTTCGAGTTGTCCCAAATGAGCCTGTGGCCGCTGGCGGGGCCGTACTCCTCGAGAGTCGTCACGGGCCTGGTCTGGAGGATCAGAAGCCGCCCCTCTCCGTCGAACGAGAACTCGACGTCCTGCGGACGCCCGAAGAGACGTTCGAGTCTGAGGCCGGTCTGAGCGACCAATCTCACCTGTTCGTCGGTGAGACTGCTCGCGCCTCGAAGAGACTCGGGCAGCGGCTCGCGCCTGAGCCCCCGCCGGGACTCATCGTCGAGGACGAACCGTTCCTCCTTCGACGCGAGTTCTGAGCGGATCGAGAGGTCGCTCTTGGTCACCGTGTAGGTGTCCGCGTCCAGTCCCGCGCTGACCAGTCCCTCGCCGGCGCCGTACAGTGCGCTGATGACAATCTCGTGCACGTTCCCACTGACGGGATTCGCCGTGAACATCACGCCGCTCACGCGGGCGAGTACCATCTCCTGGACGATCACGGCGATCGCTACGTCTGCGAGCGGCAGTCCCTTCTCCTGCCGATAGGCGAGGGCCCGTTCGTTGTAGGCAGAAGCCCAGACCCTTCGGACAACGTCGAGGAGTTCGTCCCTGCCCCGCACGAACAGGAAGCTGTCGTGGAGCCCCGCGAAGGACTCCCCGGAGGCGTCCTCGCCGACGGCGGATGAGCGTACGGCCACGAGCGTGTCGGGCGGGAACACGGCGGCGTGGACCCGGTCGATCTCGCGAGTCACCTCCTCGGAGAGCGGCACGCCGGACACCCACTGTCGGATCTCTGCCGAGGCCTGCGCGAGCGTCCCGCCCGAGCCGGCCGCCATCCGCCTCAGCCGGTCAGCGATACGAGCCGAGATCCCTGTCCGCTCGAGCGACAGAAGGGACGCCTCGGTGGTGATGGCGTACCAGGGAGGGACCGTCTGCCCCGCGCGGCTCAGCCGGATGAGGTTGGTCGCCTTTCCTCCCAGCACCCAAGTGAGCTCGGGAGCGGCCTCGGCACCCGAGCACACCAGCGTCCGCCTGCCGGCAGCACTCTCTTCTGTCCGTAGGTCCGTCATCGACTCCCCCACGCAATGCCGTACTCCTGTGCTATGGCCGCGGCCATTGAGAGATTCACGATGAGAAGCAGGAGCACGGAGTACGTCTCCATCTGCTTCGCCGTCCTGGACGATAGCTTCAGACGGAACCTCAGAACACTGGCCACGCAGAGGGCGAGGGCTAGCACGAGGACGACGTGGAACCACGGGCTGAGCCCGAGTCGCACTCCGACCATGGCCACGAGTCCGACGTCGACCACCCGCAGCGCGAGAACCGTGTACGCTGCGGTGAAGGTCCCAAGGATCTTCGTGTATGAATCCACGCCGTCGACCTCATCGTCTGGGGCCTTCATCTTCCGCGACACCTCGAAGTTGAGGCCGGCCAGGAATCCGAACGCCGCGAAGACCCAGAACCATGCGGGCGCCTGCCAGAGGTACCTGCCGGTGGCGAAGCTCAGGACCACCGCCGCAAGGAGCGGCATCACCAGCGTGTGGCTGACCGCGTAGACGATGAAGTGACGCTTGAGCCAGTCCCTTCGGAAGAACTCCTTCAGCATGAGGAGGGAGAACGCGAAGGCAATGGCGAGTGAGACAAGCGTTGCCGGACCGCTCACGGCTGCGAAGAGGAACTCCAGTGCGATACCGATCCCGCCGATGACCCTGAGGTCGCGGAGCGTCACGAGGCCGCGCTGGAGCACTCGTTCAGCGTGGTACGCGTCGTCGTCCGCGCGGTCCTTGTGCTCGTCGAAGACCCTCAGGTGGAAGAAGAACAGGAAGATCGTTGCAGCTCCCGTCAGCGCGCGGACTCCGAACCTGACGCTCTCGGACGGATCCGTCAGGGCGCTCGCGACGGAGTGGTTTGAGGCGTAGTAGGCGATCGCGATGAGTCCGTGGCCGAGCGGCGGAAAGCGCTCGCCAAGATACGCGCCCAGGCGCAGATGGAAGGGGGACCCCCGAGTCAGGGAAGCGGCCGGCATCACGCACCTCCTCCGCCGCGGCCCGAGCGCTGTTCGAGGCGTCCGCGCAGCCTGGAGTAGTCGATCTTGGCCTGATGCCTGCGATCCAGCGGCAGCGGCCCGTCGGAGATGACGATCTCGTCCACCTTCTGGCCGGCCGCCTCCAGGCGGCGCTTGACTCCGACCTCGAGCCCCTCCGCGCTCTCAGCCTCGAGCACGAGGACGACCCTCTCGCCGAGCTTCCCGTCGGGCATGCCGACAGCGGCAGCGCGCCTCACCGCAGTTCCGTCACCGAGAGCGGCCTGCTCGACGAGCAGCGGGTGGACCGCCTGCCCCCCGCGGTGGATCGTCGAATGCACCCGCCCGGCCAGCCAGAGCCTGCCCTCACCGTCGAAGTACCCCGTGTCACCCATGCGGTGCCACACCGTGCCGTCCGCGTCCGCGATCTTGGTCTCGGCGGTGGCAGCGGGATTCCGGTAGTAATCCCTGCAGACGTGGCCTCCGGCGACAACGATCTCGCCTATGTCGCCCCGCGGGATCTCCCAGGAGGACCAGTCTCCCTCTTCTGGCGCCACGGGTCCGTCGTGAATGCGTATGAGCTTCGTCCTGACCCGTCCCACGGGGCGTCCCACGCAGATGCCGGGGCCCTCAGGACGGACGTCGCTCCGAGCCTCGAGCCGCTCCGTAGCACTGATGTGAGCCACCGGCTCCGCCTCGGTCGAGCCGTAGGCCACGACGACCTCGGCGGTTGCGAACGCGCTCCGCCACGTGGAGAGCTGTGCGTCGAACACGGGCGCGCCGCCACTCAGGACGCGGCGGAGCCGGGTTCGGGTTCCCGGGTGTGCCTCGAGGTGCGCCGCGAGTTCGTCGATGATGGGAGGCGAGGCCGAGCACGTCGTGACAGCCCGTTCGAGCATGAGACCGATTGTCGCCGCGGCATTGACGCGCGCCGCCTCACCGAAGGTCACCTGAGGCACGACGGAAGTGACGCCGTTGACGAGGTTGTTCAGCGCGAAGACCGGGAACGTCGTCATGTCCACGTCGTCGTCGCGAAGCGGGAACTCCTCCGCGAGCGCCAACTGCTGGCCTGCCAGTATCTCGTGCGTCCTGTTGGCGGCTTTCGGCGCGCCGCTTGACCCGCTCGTGAAGCTGATCAGCGCCGCATCGGACGCCGCCACCGGGTACACCTTCCCATCGCCGGGGGCGGATTCGATCTCCCGAAGGGAGAGCCGGGCGGGAAGGCGCCACAGCCGAGCGCCCGTGGTGACAGAGAGCGGAATCTCCCTCAGGCGCGCGTGTCTGAAGCGCAAGAGCTGACTCTTCGGGCTCCCGACGTAGATGTCAGGTGCAGCGAAGCCCGCGCTCGAAGCGATGTGCTCGGGGCTGAGCCACGGATTCACGAACACCGCCACGCCGCCCATCTTGAGGATGCCCGTCAGCACTGCGTAGAGGTCAACTGAGAGCGGCACCATGAGGATCGCACGCTCGCCCGGCTTGAACCCGGCGCGGAGGAGCCCCATCGAGACACGGTCCGCTCGGTCCCAGAGCTCCGCGAATGTCACCGTTTCCGCGCGGCCGCCGCGGGCGATGATGAGCGCCGGGCGCTCAGGGACGCGGGCGACTGTCTCCCGAAATGCCGCAACGACGTTGGAGTTCCTGTCAGCTGCCATCGTCGTTCGTCCGTGCTCGGAGGATGTGAGACACCCTGCGGCGGGCTATCCCGTGTACCGGTATAGGACATACCGCCTGAGCACCTTCGCGAAGGAGTCGGCGAGGGCGCCCGAGGGATTGTCTTCCTTGATCAGACACAGGTTCGCGGCGCTGTAGCCCTTCCTCACCGCTTCCCTGCACACGCAGAACGTAAGCGCGGCGAAGAGCCCAACGCGGCGGTGCGCCCGTGCGACCCCCACGGACTTGATGTTGACTGTGTCGGCCTTCCCCTTCGTCAGGGCGAACCTCAGACGGGCCAGCGGGTCGCGTCCTCCGCGCATGGCCGCGACCGCCCGGAGCTCATCCGGAAAGGCGAAGAGGAATCCCGCGGTGCTGCCATCCTGGGCGTGGGCGAACCACGTCAGGTCGGGGTCGATAAGCCTCTTGGTGCCGGCATACAGGCTGATGAACTCGCTGAGGGGTATCTCCGAGTAGAGAAAGTTGTCCGCGAAGTTCTCCCGGGAGAGATCGTAGATGGTCTCGAGCTCTTCGAGGAACCTCTTGCTGTCGAGCGGGCGCATAGTGTAGCCGCTGGACAGGGCGCGCTCGTGCTTCTTCTGCAGGCCGTTCATCAGCGCCTGAACGTCCTCCACACGCTGGGAGTAGTACGTCTCCAGCGTCGTGAACCCGCAGCGCTCCCAGAGCTCAGGATAGTAGGGTGGATTGTACGGTTCCATGAGGAACGGGGGGCGGTCAAAGGGGCCGATGCTGAAGCGGTAGCTGTGCCACGTGTCCCCGTTCATCGGCCCGACGACCGTGCCCGCGCCCGTGTCCCTGAGCCAGCTGATCGCCGTCGCAAGAAGCTCCTTCACTGCGTCCGGGTGATCGAGCGCCTCGAAGAAGCCCAGCATCCCGTATGGCAGACCGGCGTCGTCGGTCAGGCTGTGCGAGCGCCTGGCAACGACGCGCGCGACGGGCCGGCCGTCATCCACGGCCACGAGAACGCGCTGTGCCCTCGCGAACGAGTCGCGCCTGAGGTCTGTGAGTACGGCGCCCCGCGGAGAAGCGCAGTAGTATGCATCGTCCTCATAGACACTGGCTGGTAGATCGAGGAAGAGCCTGAGGGCCTGTTCGTCGGTTGTAGCGTCGGTGATGAAGGTCGCCATCCAGCGGCTCCACGGGCCTCGCGGCCCTGCGAGGCTGCGGGGACAGGTTTCCGTCGACCATGCCCCCCGGGGCAACCTTACCTGACCGACGGTCAGAGGCATAGGAGTTTCTTGGCTGTCTGCTACGCCCCCCTATGAGCGAAGAAGGCCGCTGGGTCCCCCCAGCGGCCTTCTCGTGACCTCAAGTGCCGCAGCAATACAGGCTGCCTGGTCCGGCACGGCCTCGGCAGATCAGAACGCGAAGTCTATCCTCGCGGCCGCGCTGTTCGTCACGACATCCTCACCCGGGTCCGGAACCGCGTCGATTCTCCGCGAGTACTCGGCATGGACGGCGACGTTGTCCACCAGGTAGTAGCGGCCTCCCACGGTGTACCGTGAGAGGTCCTGCTCAACCACGTCGGGCGAGCTCACGAAGTCGTACCGGGCGAACCCCACGAACGATGTCATCGGCAGCCAGGAGAGTTCCGCGAACCCGCCCCAGTAGTCCACGTCGGACGACGATCCCCAGAGGGCGCCGTCGTCCTGCGCTGCCAGGTACTGCGCCGAGAGGTTCCAGTGGGGGATGTTCAGGCTCAGGTCGGCGCCATACCTGACAAAGGACTCGCACGAGCAACTCCTCTCGCCGTCACCACCTGATGCCGACGCCTTGCCCTTGTAGCCGATGACACCGATTCGCTGGCCCGCGGTCTGGCCTTCACCGGCGCCGAACACCTTGGTGAGTCTGGCATAGAAGTCGGCCGGGAGCTCGTCTGCCGGATTCGTCTCCGCGCCGCCAACCCATCCCGCTGCGTAGCGGACGCCCCAGCCTTCGCCGCCCGTGATCTCAATGCCGGTCTGGGTCGCCGAGAACGCGGCGCCCCCCGGGAACGCGTACTCGTAGATCTCGTATGGTGACGCGGCGAGCTGCCGTTTGATGCTGAACGCCACGTATGCCGGTTCGAAGCGGCCTACGCGCGCGCTGAGCCAGGCCGGCACGATGTCGCTGAAGACAACGTTCGCCATCTCCAGCGTGCCAACCTGCCCGGACACGCCCATGGACTCTCCGATCTCAGGCGGATAGACCAGAACATAGCCGATCCGCTCTCCCAGGAGCCCTGCCGATAGGATATCCAGCGCTTCCATGCGGAACTGCTGTACCTCGAGAGAATCCGGACCGTCTTCAACGGACTCCCACGCGAATCCACCGCTCGTCCGCATGGCGAACGGCGCGGGTGTCTCAAGGATGGTCTTCTCCTCGTTCTCCCGGCCGGGCAGGCGGTATCCGTTCTCGCGATACCTCATGCCGTAATCGTTGAGCCTCGGGAAATTCGAGTGGCACATCGTGCAGTTGAAACCGTACTTCCTGGCGAAGACCGGCACAGCCTGCGAAGGCGTGGGGAGCAGGGCGGACACGACGATGGCCACGAGAGCTCCCGACAGAAGAAGCCGAAGCGTTCTCATCGCGACCCCCCTTCCGTGCCGGCGCCCGACCCCGCGTTCTGCGGGAGCGGAGGCGCCTCCATCACAGGGTAGTTTCCGGTGAGCGCCTCGAGGAACGCGACGAGGTCCTGCCTCTCCGATTCGGTGAGGTGAAGCGGAAGCATGGCCGGGTCGAGGTTCCTGTTCGGGATGCCGCCGCGGTCGTAGTAGTTGACGACATCCAGGAGGGTCGCCTCGGAACCGTCGTGGAGATACGGGGGGGTCTTCGCCACGTTCCTGAGCCCCGGGGTCTTGAACTTGCCCCAGTCGCGATCGTCCTGCGAGATCTCGGATCTCCCAACGTCCGGCTTCTCCTTGTCCATGCCGACGCCGATGTTGTGGAACGACTGGTCGGAGAACATGGCACCGCTGTGGCACGGAGTGCAGTGCCCCTTGCCGTTGAAGATGGCCATGCCGCGCTGCGCTGACGCGCTCAGCGCAGACCGGTCGCCGGCCATGAAGAGGTCGAACGGGGAGGGGGCGGACACGATTGATCGCTCGAAGGCGGCGATCGCCTTTGCGATGCCGTCTGTCGTGACCTCAGTGCCGAACACCTCCATGAACTGGTCGCGGTAGCCCGGGATTGCGCTGAGCTTGCGCACTACGTTCTCAAGGGTCTCGCCCATCTCGACGGGGTTATGGATTGGCCCCAGCGCCTGCTCCTCGAGAGAGCCGGCCCGGCCGTCCCAGAACTGGAATCGCATGTAGCCGGAGTCGATGACGGTACCCGAGTTCCGGCCACCGACCTGCCCCTGGATGCCGGTATCGGTCGGCTTGTCGTTAGCCCAGCCAGTCAGCGGCTTGTGGCATGTGGCGCAGCTGATCGTGCCGTCAGCTGAGAGCCTGCCGTCGAAGTAGAGCTCGCGCCCGAGCCGGACCTTCGCGTCTGTCTGCGGATTGTCGGCCGGGATGGGCATGGGGGGAAGAGGCGTGTTCGATAGCATCTGGCCGCCGCCGCGAGCCGGTGGCGGCATGACGAATGCACCGCCCACGACGAAGACCGCGAAAACAAGCAGGGTCACGATTCTCATAGAGCATCCTCCGGTTCGGGTAGTCTCACCACGGTGGACCTCAGCGGAAGAAGGGTCGCGCGCGTACCACGGGCCCCCCTTCTTCACGCGTCGACACAGACAGGGGCACTGCTTCTGGATGCCAGGAGCCACCCTGCGGCGCCGGTTCCCCGCGACAGGCACCGTAGTGCCTCCGCTCCTGCCTGTCAAGGCATGTTCGTCGCACGTGGCCGCCGCGACGACGACGGGGAATGGATGGCGCGACGCCATCCGGGCGATTGCAGGGCGCAGGCAGCCCCCTTGCAGCAGGGTTCTGCAGGCTCGGCAAGAGACGCGGTGGGGGCGCGCGTCGTCGTCTCCTCGCGCCAGGGCGGGGGAGAGTTCGAAACCCATCTCCTATGCCCCGCCGTCTGTCGAGAAGGTCGCTGGGAGAAGTCCCGGCGGCGTTCTTCTTCCCGTGAAGCAGGTGTGTGTGGTGCGGTCCCCGGCAGGAGTGGGCTCGTGCTAGAGAGGGGGCATGCGGTAGTGGCGAAGCCCCGATTCCTCGATGATCTCAGCGCACTCCGCCGCGGCGGTGCGTGTGGCCGCTTCGTCCTTGGCGAGGGCCTCGGCTCTGCCGAGCTTGCCGTCCCTGACCAGCCTGCAGGACAGCGCGC
>Ga0316622_100001213_pt1 | contig 16500 bp, 16 predicted proteins | sample OWC_Aug_OW2_C1_D_FD_207646 | JGI IMG/M metagenome (GOLD analysis project Ga0316622, IMG submission 207646) | Wetland soil microbial communities from Old Woman Creek delta, Ohio, United States - OWC_Aug_OW2_C1_D5_C | ecosystem: Environmental > Terrestrial > Soil > Wetlands | place: USA: Ohio... | reverse complement strand
CGCCGACCGAGGAAACTGGCGGCTCACCCCGCCCGCAATCTATTTACGCGCTGCGGCGATCACCTCGCGAACCTGGACCATCGCCCCGTCGGTCGCCTTCCTTGCGCATTCGACGTCGCTCGGCTGGGCGCCTGGATGGGACCGGCTGATCTCCTTGCAGGCGGCGTCGGCTGCCTCGCGGACGCGCTTCTCGAGCATCGCCTGTCCATTGCCGCTGCTCAGGTCCAGATCCGCGTAGCTGATCCGGTACGCCAATGTGACCTCGTTGATCGTGGCACCAATATTCGACTGACCGATCTTTGCCGTAACAACGCGCGATCCGGTGACGGTCACGCCTTCAGGTGCCTGTGCATAGACACCACCTGCGCTGATCATCGCAGCCAGCACGCCGGTGCCCAGTCCATAGAGGATCCTTCTCATGACTCGCCTCCTTTTCCGCCGAGGGCTCGGCGCACCGACTGTGGCGCGTCGTTCGCCCACTCCTTTACAGCAATAGGCTTCTCGCCTAGTCGCGCAATTCGGGATAGCTGCGAGTCAAGTGAGGAAAACTGCTCGTGCGTCGCGGCAACATCCGCGGCCAGCGATGTCAAAGCGATGTCGATGGGCGCATCCAAAGCGGCGGATCGCGTCCATTCGGCATAAGGGCCTGCTACCGATCCGAGCAATACCGTTGCTGCGGAAGGCCACGGCAGAGTTATCAACAACTCAGCGAGGCAAAGTCGGAGCCACTCGCAACCACGCGAGGGAGTCCCCGCCGGCCACACCTCGGCCGATCAATTCACTCCGGTGGCGCCCCGTCACCGTAGTCGCAGGGCTTGGTGTCGCAGTCCGGGCGATTCACGAGAAGCGTGAGGATCTCGCTGCCACGCTCGCTAGCCGCATCGCTGCCAACGATGGCGACGCGGCCGTCGGCGGGAGCGAGGTGAGGAATCCACCGGCAGCCCCTCTCAACGACTCGAGGTCGTTGCCGATGAACACATCGGTGTCGGCAGACGTGGGCCGCATCGGCGCGGAGATGACCCCGTAGTGGATGAGCACGTTCATGTTGCCGTCCACGCCCATCTTGACCATCTCCGGAACGAACTTGCGCGCGCCACCGAGTTCGGTGGTCACCGCCGGGATGCCCGCCTTGACCAGCGAATACTCGAGCGTACCGGGGTACCCCGGATCCAGCATGATCTGTTCGGCCGGAAACAACCTGGCCAGCTTGATCGACTCAGGGCTGTCCGCGTAGACGAACAGGAATCTGGCGAAGTCGGTGCCGGTGCCGCCAGTGTGGTGATCGATCGCCGCGTCGACATTGCCCTTGATGAGCTTGTTCGTGATCAACCACGAATGACGCTCCACGGTGTTGCCGTCTTCGCGGCCCGGCCAAGTCCGGTTCGGATTGATCTGGGCGCCGCCCAGGTCGTTGATCATCCACGTGCGCGTGATGTTCTGCAGGCTCGGCGGGCTGGCGCCCATGAGGCCAATGACGGTACCGGTCATGCTGACGGGGTCGAGCAGCGCCATGGTCTCCTGGACCGCAGCGACGGGGTTGAGCTCGTCGCCGTGCACCCCGGCCACGAGCAGCACGCGCTTGCCGGGCTTCGCCCCCTTGGCGACCATGACCGGCGCGTACCAGTACTGTCCAATGCTGGTTTCGGCGGTGCGGAACATGAAGCGATGCGTCTTGCCGGCGGCAAGATCGGCGACATCGAGCTGGGTGATCACCGGCACCCCCTCGATCGTGTCCCCGGTATACACGGTGGCGGCCTGGGCGGCCGTCAACGCGAGAAGCATGCTTGCGCCGAAAAGCACTCTGCCGATCATTGCCTGTCTCCCTTACGGGCTGCCGGTCTCTCGGACGGCCGCCGATTCTTCTGATGCACGATTACGCCGCAATCCGCGGCGCTCCCGGAGACTAAGCCAACGATGCGAGGGCGGGCAAGCATCGCAGTGTGACAGTTCCGGCTGATACTTAAGCTGATGCCCAACGCCAATCTGCAAGTGCCGCCCACCCTCGAGTGGCTGCGTGGTCAGCTGAGATGCCAGGGAGCTGACGGCGAGCGGCGACAACTGTTGGTCGATGGCGGGCTGAGCGGGCGCGTGATTGCCATGAGCGACAAAGCAATGCGATGTCGCTGCTGAATGCCAGAAGACAAAACGGCTCCAGAGGGGCCGCGTTGCTTGATTTGGTAGCGAGGGCCTGCTACCGATCCAAGCAATTGCTCTGGACCGAACACGTATTGCTTCGGTTTCAACCGCGTAGCGCACCCTTGCAACGCCGCGCTATACGGGTGCAAATGGACGTTCACTCATGGACTGCCGTCGACCTCCGACGCCTGGCCGCTGCCGAACCAGCAGTTTGCGCCCAGAGCCATAATGGTATATTTTTTATACCATGTTTCAGTTCGACGAGCCCAAAAGCCGCGCCAATGCCAGGAAGCATGGTATCGACTTCATCGAGGCTCAAGAGCTCTGGCGTGATCCGTACTTGATCGAGATTCCGGCCATGACTGTCGACGAGCCGCGATACCTGGTGATTGGGCGTATCGGTGTGAAGCACTGGTCGGCCGTCATCACGTACCGAGGTGAGAACATCAGGATCATCTCCGTCCGCCGCTCACGCCCTGAAGAGGTGGCACTGTATGAAGGCTAAGAAATTTGACGCAGATTTCGATAGCGGCAAGGACGTCACCGCCGCCCTGGATCTCTCGAAGGCACGCAGGCCATTGCAGGAACAAAAGCGTGTGAATGTCGATTTCCCGTCCTGGATGATCGAGTCGCTGGACAGGGAAGCCGGTCGCCTCGGTGTGACGCGCCAGTCAATCATCAAGGTTTGGCTGGCCGAGCGCCTTGCGCAAACCGCTTCTGAAAAATGAGTCGAATCGACGTAGTGACCCGATCGGAAGCGATTTCGTGACGCCGAAAAGCAAAACGGCCCCGGAGGGGCCGCGTTGCTTCGATCGACGCGAAGCGGGCGCCGTCGGCTCGTCAAATCAAGGAGCCCGGCACTCGGCCGGGCTCCTGCCTAAATTGGCCAGTCGACGTGGACCCAAGTGTGTTCAGTGACCACAGACGTCTACGGCCGATTTTCCCGGTGGGCCATGATCCAGTCCAGTATCGGCCTCCACACGAGTGACTCAGCATCCTTCGCGAGGACAGTGTCCACGTGCCCGAAGTCCATGGCCTCATCGGCATCAGACAGGCGTTGCACGGTGATCGTCGTGACATCACGACTGGCGGTAAACGTTGTCGAGGCAAATGCGCTCGGACCGAAGCCGCCCTTGGCGCCAACATGCAAAATCGGGACGGTGATCTGCGCGAAGTGGTCGTCGAGCGGAGTTTCGATTGTGCCGCACATGACCTGCGCAGTGTCGACGTCCAATCGTCTGGGGTAGTAAGGAGTGTATGCTGCGCCCATTGCGGCTACCCAGAGTTGATCGTCGGTGAATCGCAAGCTGCTCGGTATGCCGTACTCATCGAGATAGCCGCCGACCAGGTGCCATGACTCCCCCGTCAGGAGTTCAGTCCTTGCTCCGACGAACAGCGCTGCCTGCCAGTTCGTGAATGGGGCAAAGAATGGTGACTCGTCATTCGGCGCGAACGTGGCGAGATAGGCCAGCCACTGAAAGGAAGATCCAATAGAGTTGGCGTACGTATGCGGGGGGTCCGACTCCAGGAGCGACTGATTACTCTCCGCCAGGGCGCAATACACTTCACGGTCGGCCTCATCTTCGAATTTCACCCCGATGTCCAGCACGATCATTCCCTTGACGTTGCGCAGGCCCGGAGGCTGCAAGGCCTCCTCACCGACCAACGGATAGGCAACCTGCCCACCATAGCTGAGGCCCAGGAGGTGCAACTTGCCGTTGCCCTGACCGGTCCCCACCCGGATCGAGCGCACGAAGGAAAGCGCCGCTGCGGCGTGCGTCACGTCTTTTGCAAGCCCCCACTGCCCCATGAATTGGAAGTCGGTCTCGTCCGGCGAAACCAGCGCCCAGCCGTAATCCATGCCCCAAACATCGATGTCGTTCTTCGCAAGAAAGATGACGATCGAGTGATCCGGCTCAGACACCCCGGTGACCATGGGCGCCATGAAGATCCCCTCGAACGAGGTCGGGTTCCCGGGCAGCAGCATCACGGCGTCCCGCGTGCTGACGGGTTTGCCCGGACGCTTCTCCCGGACCACGCGGTGAATCCGCACGACGTCGTATTTGCCGGGACCCATGGCGACGTCGTATCGGTAATGGGCGATGTCGCCATTCAGCTGCGCCCTGTCCGAATCCATGACTTTGAACTGGACTGACACCGGTCCGTCGGCGTTCGCGGGAAGCGGCAGCGTCAGTGTCGCGCCGAGCAACAGGCACGACATGCCAATACTGAGCGGCATCAGCGCGAGCAACGCTCGCAGAGTGGCCTTCATGACCTTCCCCTCGCTAATGTGAGTAATCGGACTTCCTGTCCGGCAACCATCGGTGTCCTTCGTGGTCTTTTCGCGGAGGGCTGCCGGTAATCCACCGGGCACGTTACCTAGCTGACGCCGACGCAGTGCATTCATCAATTCGCGGAAATGCCTAAGCGCAAGCTGGATTGGCGAGGCGCTGCGACAATCAAGAACGGCATTTTCAATGCACGCAGTCGCGACCGGACGCATGAAAGCAAAACGGCCCCAGAGGGGCCGTTTGCTTCGAATGCGTTGGTAGCGGGGGCCTGCTACCGATCCAGGCAATCCCGTTGCTGCAGAATACCTCTGTAGGGTTATCAATCCCTTGGCGCGGCGCAGCGGGCACGCACGCTCGAATCGCCCCGACGGCGCAGCCGGAGAGGCAGGGGTCAGGCACTGCCCGGTGTCCGCAATAGCCGTGCCTGACCCGGTTCCGTAGCTCAGAATTTCCAACCGATGCCTAGCGTTGCCGACCACGGCTCGTAGTCTGCGCGCACTCGCCCGGTCGTCGCCCCCTCGCCGTCCATCGTCACCTCGCCCGCACTCAAGTAACGAAGCCCGGCATCGAGGAACCATCGCTCGCCGATCTCGTAGCGCGCGCCGGCGAGCAGTTGCACGCCGAAGCCGTCGCCGCTGTAGGAGACCTCCTGTCCGCCCTGCTCGAAATCGATGTCCACTTCCGTGAGCCAAGCGACGCCCAGGCCGACGTAGGTGCGAACCTCCTCGCGCCCGAACAGGTTGAACGAGTACAGGCCATTGAGCGCCAGGGCCGTCGACGCGAAATTACCGGACGGCAGCGAGCTTCCTCCGGCCAGCCGGACACCGTCGTGATCCACGGACTGGTAGACGAACTCGGCCTCGGCCCGGAAGCTGCGGCTGAACGCGCGCCCGACGGCGGCGCCCGTCAGCAGTCCGCTGCTCAGGCTGGCGTCCCCGGACTGCGTGGGTCCGTCACCCGAGAGTCTCACCGACTGGTCCGACATGAAATTCCCGCCGACGTTCGCGGTGGCATACCAGTGCGCGTCATCCGCGGCCGACGCGATCGCCGGGCCGGTGGCAAGAAAGGCGGCGAGCAGTGCGAATTCGATCCTGTGTTTCATGGCTGATTCCTCCAGCATTGTTGAGCGTTCGACGGCAGCAGGTTGCCATCGGCGGAGTGAACAGCGCGTGAAAGGACCGTCAATGCAGCGTGAAAAAGGGCGCGGTCCCTCGCGCCGTGCGCATCAGTCGCCGAGCGGCTCGCTACGTGCCTCGGGAAAGCGGATCTCGACGCGGGTGCCGACGTCCGGGCTGCTGTCGATCGTCACCGGCCAGCCGAATCGGTCGGACAGCCGGCGCACGATCGTGAGTCCGACGCCGTGCCCGCCGCGCCGACCCGCGTCGCCGCGAACGAACGGCTGGTACATCGCGTCGACCTGCCCGGGCGCGATGCCCACGCCGGTGTCGCGGATCACGACCGACGCGGCGCCGACGTCCACCGTCACCTCGCCGGCATCGGTGTACGAGAACGCGTTGCGCAGAAGGTTGCCGAGCAGCACGGGGAGCACCTTCTCCGGTGCATCGACGTACAGGCGGTGCGTGGCGCTGAGGCGCGACTCGATGGGCTTTCCGGCCGCGAGCAGGCGCGCACGGTCGAGCTCGTCGGCGAGTACATCGTTGACGCAGGTGGCCTCGAGTGGCAGGCCAGTCTGCGACTCGCGCGCGAGCAGCAGGAACGCGCTGGTCAGTTCCTCCATGTCGCGCGCCGCTCGCATGATGCGCGCCACGGACCGCCGGCTGGCGTCGCTGAGTCCGGCGTCTGCTTCGAGCATGCCAGCGGCCATCTGGATCACCGTGAGCGGGCTGCGCAGCTCGTGACTGGCGTCGCGCGTGAAGTTGCGTTCCCGATCCACGAACTCGTTCAGGCGCTGTGCGTAGCGCGCGAGCGCGTCGGCCAACTCGCGCACCTCGTCGTCGGCGTCGCGCGGCAGCCGGGCAGGGTCAAGCTGGGCGGGATCCGGCGCCGCGGGATCGAGCCCGCGCACCTGTCGCGCCAGTGCGATGACGGGCGAGAACGCGCGACGTGAAGCACGGAACGCGAGCCATGTCGACAGGTACAGGACCAACAGCACCATTGCGAGCGGTAGCAGGCCGAACACGGTGGCCAGCCGCCCGACACCACTGCGGTCGAACACCAGGTAGAGACGTTGTCCACCGCGGTCCGTGACATAGATGACGGTCTTCACGCCGTCGATCACGCGGTCGTGGTATCCGGTCGGCAGGCTCGCAAGCGAGGGCGGCGCATTATCGAGGTATCCGGTGAGATTCAACGTCGCGGGCAACGGAAACTCACCATCGCGCTCGCGCTGACCCCAGAAATGAGCGGTCTCTTCATGCAAGGCCTGACGGATCAGCACGCCCTCGAGCAGCAGGCTGGCGAGGAACACGCCCACCACGGCTGCCGCGCCAATGAACACGGCCTGCAGCAGAAATGCGCGGCCGAGCCTGGCCCGCAGTCCGCTAGCGGCCATCGTCGGTCGCGAGCCGGTATCCGGCACCGGGGATCGTGTGCAGCAGCGGGCGCGCAAACGGCTTGTCGATCGCCTTGCGCAGCGTGTAGAGGTGGCTGCGCAGCGTGTCGCTGTCCGGCAGCAGATCGCCCCAGACCTCGCGCTCGAGCTGCTGTCGTGTCACGACCCGGGGCGAGGCACGCATCAGCACGGTGAGCAACTTCAAGCCGATCGGCGTGAGGGTCAGCGACTGGCCGCCGCGCGTGACCCGCAGCGTGGCAGTATCGAGCGTCAGGTCGTCCACGGTATAGGTCTCGCGCGCGACGGCCCCGCGGTGGCGGCGGAGCAAGGTGCGGATGCGCGCCTCGAGCTCGCGGACCTCGAATGGCTTGACGAGGTAGTCGTCGGCCCCGGCGCCGAGGCCGGTGATCTTGTCGTCGAGGGTGTCGCGGGCCGTGAGCATCAGCAGCGGCGTGTCGTTGCGCGCTTCCTCGCGCAGCTTGCGGCACACCGACAGGCCGTCGAGGCCGGGGAGCATGACGTCGAGCACGATCACGTCGTAGGGGTTCGTCACCGCGAGGTGCAGGCCGGTGACGCCGTCCGCGGCATAGTCGACGGTGAAGCCACGGTGCTCGAGGAAATCGACGATCGCGCCGGCGATGTCACGGTGGTCCTCGATGAGCAGGACGTTCGGCTGTCTGGGCTCGTCCGTCATGGCGATTATTTTCCTGTGCCCGCAGTGTAGCGCGGTTGCCCCTGAAGCGACGGCCGCCCGGTCCGATGTCATTGCCAGCGCTGCGGGACCTTCTGGATCCTGGTCGTGTCGTAGCCCTGCGCGGCCAGGAACTCGACGATCTTGCGATAGTCGGCTTCCGGGATGGTCGGCTGGCGAGCCATGATCCACACGTAGTCGCGCTTGTTGCGGCCGATCACGGTCTGCGAGTACGCCTCGTCGAGCCAGACGATCCGGTAGTCGGCCTTGATCGGCCATACGAACTGCATGCCCCACACCGCGTTGCTCTGACGGTCCTCGACGAAGCCGCGCGGGGTATACGTCTTCAGCTCGCCATCGAAACCGTCCTTGCGGAAGGTCAATGTCGTGGCGATCGAGCCGTCCTCGTCGATCTTGTAGCCCTCAACGGCGTTGTGCGCGCCCTTCTCGATGAAGGTCGGGATATTCGCAATCACGTACCAGTCGCCCACGAAGCGCTCGAGATCGACGTACTCGACCATCTTGATGGGTTCCCGTGACGGACCGCCAGCGCAGCCGGCCAGCGCGAACAAGGCCAGGCACGTCACGCCCGCCCGCAGCCAGGCGGCCGGCGCGTCATTGCTCCGGTGGGCGCTCACCGGCCGGCCTCCGGGCCACCGGCGCGGGCCGCCTGGACGACGGACGACGCACTCAGCTCGCCGGGACTGCGGCGGTAGCGCAGCGTCCGGCCGCCATCGAGCCTGCTATCGAGCGCCACCCAGTCGCCGCCGCCCACGGCATAGGCGAGCGTGATGTCGAGACCCTGGCCCCTGAGCGCGTAGCGCTCCACGGCCACGTCGCGCTGACCGATGCGGACGCGATCAGGCCCGAGCGCGTCGATCCGAACCGGCATGTACTCGCCGGTCTGCGAGTTGAGCAGTCGCTGGCGCTGCAGCAGGACGTCCCTGTCCCAGTACGCGAAGCTCGCCACGCAGTCGCCGAGCCTGCGTTCGCCTTCGTTCGTCGCGACGACGAACGTATCACCTCGCGCCCGACCGCTGACGGTGTAGTTCTTGCCATTGGAGTCGGTGCGCGAGTCGATCGACTGCAGGCAGCCACCCCGCCACAGCTCGGTATTGCGGTGGTCGTACGCGAAGGCGGTGATCAGCAGCAACTTCACCTCGAACTCGGCCTGGGTCTCGATGCGCGTGCCATCCCCAGCCGGGGTCAGCTCGAAGCGCTGGTAGCCGATCGCGCGGTCGTCGAGGAAGACGTCGAAGGTCAACTTGCGCACGCCGTCACCGACGGTGGCGTTGACCGGCGTCGCAGGCATGACGGCCAGTGACGCCGTCACAGCGAAAAGTGCCAACAGGGATCTCATGGGAAGGTGCCTCCAGTCAGGCCGCGCGCGGCGGGCCGGGGAAAAACGCGTTGGTGCGGCGAACGTAGGCTCGGTAGGCGGGACGGCGCTCGCCGATGTCCTTCTCGAGCAGCGCGACGCCGGACACCTTGAGCAGCAGGAAGGACATCACGAGCGGGCCAGCCACGCTCCACCAACCGCCCGCGGCCAGAGCGATCAGGAACAGGCCCCACCACACGCAGAAGTCGCCGAAGTAGTTCGGATGACGGGTGTAGCGCCACAACCCGGTGTCGAGGACCTTACCCTGGTTGGCCGGATTCCCCTTGAAGCGGACCAGCTGCCAGTCGCCGCCAGCCTCGAAAACCATGCCCGCTAGCCATAGCGCCACGCCGATCGCATCCAGCCAGCCCAGCGGCGCCGTCGAGTTGATCGCGGCGAGCAGCGGCAGCGATACCACCCAGGCAAGCGCCGCCTGCAGGCCGAATACGATGTACAGGCTCTTGAAGGCGAAGCCCGGCTCGTTGTTGGCACGGATCTTCTGGTACCGGAAGTCCTCGGCGTGGCCACGGTTGCGCCAGGAGATGTAGGCAGCGAGCCTGATTGACCATAGGCCCACCAGCATGATCACCAGCCAGGCGCGTGGACCGGGGGACGCCTGCTCCGCTGTGTAGGTGAGCGCGGCCAGCAAGAACATCACCGACCACATGCTGTCCACGATGCTGACGTTGCGCAGGGGCAGGCTCAGCAGCCAGCCCACTGTCGCGAAGACTGCGAGCACCGCGAGCCCGTCGAGCCAGATCTTGAAGTCAAACATTGCTGCGCGCCTCCTGTGGCACGCGCGACCAAGCTGCCGGCGGGACCGGCCCGAAGCCGTTCAGGCGCGTTGCCAGGCGGGTCAACATCGGAAGCAGCACGGCCCAGCCGAGCGCCTGCGCGCCGAGCGCCACCACCGGGTCGGGCATCTGCAGCCCGCCGAGCCGCTCGCCAGCCAGATAGGCGAGCGGACCACCGACGGCACCGAAAAGGGCCGCCAACCACGGCCGACCCTTGAGCCATGCCATCGACAGGTTGAGCGCGGTGGCGAACAGCGCCCACATGGCAACGATCCAGTAAGGCGCGAGTCCCGGTGCGATGTTGCCGGTGGGGTAGCTCATCAGTCCCAACGCCACCAGCCAACTGTCCCAGATGAGGCCGATCACGGCGGCCACGGCGATGAGCAGCGCTTCCGGCAGGGGCCGCTGCGCGAGCGCCAGGTGCAGCCCGATTACGGCTCCAACGACCAGCGTGCCGACCAAGGCCCGGTCGTTGGCGCCGCCGAGTACGCAGGCGAACCAGGCCACCTGGAAGGCGATGAAGTTGAGGAAGATCTTCGGCTCGACTCTCATGGGATCGGTTCCTCGCTCCGACGAATGACGGGGTACGGGGCGGGAGGATGCGGGTACGGCCGTGAAGCGGACGTGAAGGCGCCGTCAACGGCCAGTCAAAAGGCGGACAACGGCTTCAGTTGCGTGAGGGTTCTCCGCGGGCGACCTGGGAATGCGATATCGCAGGGGGCCCGAGATAACAAAACGGCCCCAGGGGGGGCCGCTTACGACCGAAACGCCCCTTCGAAACCGATCGCTCGCTCAGCGATTCAAGGCTGAGGCTCCGGCCGATCCTCAGCCGCGCCTGCATGCGGGCCGTGCGCGAGGCCGCCTCTGATCGCCCTGACTCTGCGGTTGATGCCCCCTATCATCAGCCGGTACAGCAGCAGCCTGAAGAACCCAGGCCGGTTTCTGTATCGGGCGCTGGCGTAGTAATCGGCTGGCTCGTCCCAGACGCCGTGGTCGTCGACCACGGCGTCCATCTGTACGAACTTCTCCGTGTCGATATTGAACCCCGCACTCGATTCGCCGCTCGCGCAGGCGATCGAGAAACCCGTGTCCCAACCGCAGCGGCGCAGCTCGCGCCTCCCGCCTTCGTAAAACGGCTCGTCGTTGATGTACGAGTCGAGTCGGCGCCAGGTGCCGTCGACCTGGACTTCGAGCCAGGAATGCGAAATCAGGGGCGGCATCAGGCGATAAGCGAACCCGGAGAAGAGGCCCCTTTGGATCTCCTTGCGGATCAGCGAAAAGTGAACGCGAGCTGGAATGCCGAGGGCTTTGCACAGGGCGAGGAACAGCGTCGTCTTCGTATTGCACTGACCCATTCCCAGCGCAATCGTCTGCGACGCCTTGACCAGGTCGCCGGCATCAGGGAAGCCAAAGGCGATGTCGTCACGCACGTAATGGAAGAGCCTCTCGATGCGCCGGCGTATCGAGGTCTCACCCGCGACCAAACGCTGCGCGGTGGCCATCACCAGCGGATGATCGGAGTCCGCCAACCTAGTCGACTTGGTCACGATGGTCGTCCTCGATCGAATCGTTAGCGCACGGTATCGCGCCCGCAATCGCAGGGCTTGAACGTTCGCGCTGTTTCGAGTGGTTTCCAGCTTGCGCGGACCGGGGCCACAGACTTCCCGTGATCTGCATGCCGGAGAACAGCATTGACGGGCTCAGTCCGAAGGTGTCGTGGAAGTTGCGGGTCAGGTGGGCCGCGTCACTGAAGCCCGCGGCCATCGCGGCAACCGTCAGATTGCTGCCGCGAGCGATCTCGTCCACCGCGCGGCGGATGCGCGCCCACAGCACGAAGCGCCGGAAGGGGATGCCGACTTCGTTGGCGAAGCGATGACTGAAGCGGCTTGACGAAAGCGCCGCCGTGGCGGCAACGGCGGAAAGCCTGGGCACGCTGTCAAGCGACTGCTCGATCGCGCCGATGGCACGGAGAATCGCGATTGACAAGGGTTGGCCACAACCCGACTGCAAACCGAGCGCTTGCATCAGCCTCTCGGGCAGTTCGGCAAGCATTCGCGGCGAGATGTCAGGATTGGGGAACTCCACGCTTGCGAGTTCACCATCGAGGTCACGTCCCCATCGGCTCAGGGCAAACTGCTGCAATGCGGCGCCGCGCGCGCCCTCGGGCTCCCCGAGCAGCACGACGACGGCACGCCCGGCCGCGTCCACTGCATGCCTGACGTTGGCGGGAATCAGGGCCGCCTGAGCGCGAAAGGTGCGGCTCTCACCTCCGCGTTTCCACAGCGTCAGTGCGATGGGGTCGTCGGCAGCCCAGACCAATTGCACGGCGCGATGCGAATGCGTCGCCGCGTACCCTCCCGGGCCGAAGTACAGTGCCGTACCTGGCGTCAGCACCAGGCGCCCGGCCCAACCGGAGCGCGTTGGGGTATGGCGATCATTACGCGATCCGAGACCGCGAGTGCCAGTTCCGATCGTCATTGAGGCGGATCGCTTTTCGACGCAGCACCTGGGTCAGCTACTGGTGCAAATCTACACCTGCCAGGTCTCGGACCTGCGAAAGGAGTCCACATGCGAGGAGTCAGGCGTCGCTGGAACGGAGTGAACTCTGGTCGTCACCGCTCGCTGGCGCAGGGCACGCCCTCGGCACAGGCAGGGACACGAGACACCGTCGACCCCAGGGGGCAAGGTTGCGGTCGATGCAGGTGTGAACCGCAAGGCATCGGCCCCTACTGATGTACGCTTACGAAGGCCTCGATGGCCTCAAAGACACGCCGCGGATCCTCGAGTTCGGGCGTGTGGCCGAGATCGTCGAACGTCACGCAGGCGACGTCGTGTCGCAGCGCCTTCAGCGCGTGAACGTTCTGCGGAGGATGGGATTTGTCGGCCCGCCCCCACAAGGAGAGCATGGGTTGCAGCGGCGTCGGCGGATCATCGCGCTCGGCCATGTAACATTGGTAGGCGCTCGCGAGCGACCACGTGGCGCCGTGCTCGAACGAGCGTGCCGCGCAGGCGCAGAAGTCGTCGACCTTCTCCTTGCGCCCCACCGACAGCGCATACCATGCCGGCATACGCTTCGGCGCGAGCCTGCGCATGACCACCTGGCCGAGCACCGGACGCCCGAGAACACCCTTCGGGTCGCGCGCCGCCTTCCAGAGCGCAAAGGCTTCGACGCCGCCGGCCTGGATGAGGCACAAGTGCGAAGCGAGCTCGGGCATGCGCCCGGCAATGTCCAGCGCCGCGAGACCCGCTACACAGGAGAAAGCGAAGATGCTGCGCTCCCCGCAGACGGCGCGCAGGAACTTCGCGAGATCGTCGTTGGTCTCGCGGAACTCGAAGCAGAAGTCGCGCGAGGTCGCCGAAAAGCCCATCGCGGGCAATTCGACCACGACGACGCGAAACGCGCGCGCGAACGTTGCGATCAGTTCGTCGTAGGTTTCCAGCGTCATGGGCGGATCCGCCGTAAAGACGATGGTCGGCCCCGCACCCGCCTCGCGATACCGGTATTGCACCTTGGCGGTGCGATGGAACCCGACGCCGGGTGACGCGGTCGCGGGCCAGCCGCTCTTGAAGCGGTGCATCCTGGCTTCGCCTCCCCACGTGTCCACGCGCGTGCCGATCCGGGTCAGCGTTTTCATCATGGTTCCCTACGCATCGGTCCGTCCGCGCTGAAACCCCCGGCCTCGCGTGCCCTCACCGCGGTGGCGAGTCCCCCAGCAACCGGCCGAGGAACTGCACGTCGTCGAAGTCGTTGGTGCCGGTCGGTCCATTCCTCACCACCGTCCGGCCGCGGGACGGGATCACGTACAGGCGCTGATCGTACGCACCGGCGGCCATCACGAAATCACCGGGTATCCGCGGATCGTCGATGATGGGCTTGATCTTGCGTGTGTACTGCCCCTTGTTGTTGGCGTCAATGATCGCGGCAAGGTCGGCCGGAACGGGCTTCTTGAGCCACCAGTAGAACCCGTAGGCCGGATGGGCCGGGTTGCCGGTGAACACCTGGTCGAAGAACGGGCGCGAGAGCAGCGGCGGGCCGTCCCAGCTGCCGCCCATCGTGCGGCGCAGGAATTCGCCGAACTTGGCCCAGTCACGCGCCGTGACGTAGGCCCCACCCGAGAGCTGTGGATGGCCGTCCGCGAAGTTCGTGCCCCACTGAATGGAGGCGATGCCGAGGGGCTGGAACAGCTTGCGGTTGAAGTAGTCGACCACCGCCTCGCCGGCCAGCCGCCGCTCGAGCGCCAGACCGAAGAGGTTCGGGTCGCCGCTGTAGACGAAGGTGCTTCCCGCAGGATGGAGCACCCGCACGTTGAGGTAGCCGAGCCATCCGTTGAGGTCGTTGAGTTCCTCGAGGCCGCTGGTCATCGTGAGCAGGTGGCGGTAGGTGATTCGGGATTTCTGGGGATCCAGCTTCCACTCGACCAACGCACGATCCGCCACGGGCTCGTCCAGGTCGAAGAGCCCGTCCGATGCGGCAATGGCCCCGATCATCCCGGTGAAGCCCTTGGTGGCGCTCGCCAGGAGCTGCCGCCTGTCGGGTGCGCCACCGTTGGCATACGCCTCGTCGAGGATCTGCCCGTTCTGCATCACCAGGAAGGTCTGGCCTCCGACGGAGAAGTTGTAGTCGCGCGCAGCCTGTATAGCCGCCGCGCTCGGGGGCGTCGACACGCCGATGCGGACCTCGAAGAAGTCCCACGCGATCTCCGCGAACTCGACGTCCCGGTTCTGTGTGCCACTCACGGGATCGGGTTTGACGAGAACCGTGCGACTGGCCACGACGTGTCCCTGGCCGTCGAGGCGCCACCATTCGACGGGTGCGGCCCCCGAGTAAGCGAAGCGGTTCGCTGGGCCCGCATCCGCCGGGTCCAGGTCGATCACAGTCTGGCCAGGCGTCACCGCGGTCAGGCCGTTGACCCCGAGCCAGTAGTCGCGAGTGGCCTCCGCGCCAATCACGCGACCGAGGGCACAGCCCCCGCCGAGGTTGGCCACGCAGCCGCCGTCGTAGGGCATCAGGGTGTCCGCCGTCCCATGAGTCATCAGGATGGGGACCGGCCTGGACGGAGCGGCACTGCAGGCGCCCGGCTTCGGGTTCAGAGGAAGATTGCCGCTCGAGGTGGATATGGCCGCCACGTTGGCGGAACGGGTTACGGCGTAGGCGAGCGTCATCTGGGCACCGTTCTAGCCGCCCGACATGAACACGCGTGAGATCGGGAGCCCGTACTCACCTCTCACGCGCTCGATCAGCGCGTCCAGGAACGCCAGGTCGTCGGCACTGCTGGCCACCAGGTTGTCGCTCCGGCAGTCGTTCCAGGCGGGACTGCCGTCCGCGGCTGGAAGTCCGCCGGGGTAGATCACCACGAACCCTTCACGATCGGCCACCGTCCGGAAGACCGAGAGCGGGTGAGCTCCGGTGTTGGCAACGTCCATCCCTTCTCCCCCGCCTCCGTGAAGCACGAACACCAGTGCCTTGGGTGCCGAGGCCAGGTTCGCGGGGACGTGCACACGATAATCCCGGGTGACTGCACCCACCTGCATCGTGGCCTGGCTCAGGCCCATCGGATAGGGACCGGCGGCGGAGACCGTTACGCTGACCGAGGCGGTGACACTCCCCGCGCCGTTGGTCGCGGTGAGGACGCAGGTCGTCGTGGACGTGGGTGATACCACCCTGCTCGAGAGACCGGTGACGGGCCCCACCCCGTTGTTGATGACGAGGCTGGTGGCGCCGCTCACCGACCACGCAAGCGTCGAGCTCTGGCCCGACGTGATGCTGGCCGGCGACGCGGTGAAACTCGAGATGACGGGCGGCGGCGCGGGTGGCCCTTGTCCCGCGGAGTCGCTCCCACCGCCGCCGCAGCCGGCTACGGCGACCGCCGCGCCGAGGCAAAGACCGATCAGGAACAGGCGCCGCATGTCGATCCTCCCGCAGTGCATCGGTCATCCAACGCGTTGCATGCACCGGCGTTGACAGGAGGACAGCTCGGGAGAAGATCCTGATGCACTCTGCTCAGCTGAAGGAGCCGTACGGACCTCGCGACGTGGCCCGAAGCGAGAGGACTGGCGAGAGCGACAAGGCGCGACAAGCGCCTCATCAGGCTAGACCAGGCCCGAACGTGCTGTGGGCAGCCAGGAAAGTGGAGCGGATGGCCGCAATCCAAGCCACTTCAGCAGCTAGGCGAGCGACGGCTGCCGCTCCTCGCCGAAAGCTGTCAGAGCACGTGCGAGATTGCTGCTGAAAGAAGTGAGGACAGGGTCGCAGCGGACGCCAGAAAGCAAAACGGCCCCAGGGGGGCCGTTCGCTTCGAATGCGTTGGTAGCGGGGGCCCGCTACTTCGATTGGACGCAGACCGGATCGCGGTCGAGCTGCGGTAGCGCGGCCACACTCGCGGAACCGTACCGCGGCTCAGTCCGGGCGATCCACGCCCACGGCTCGGCCACGCACCTGCCGGATGACACCGAGCCGCTAATCGTGACGACGACGACGGAGACTGTCGCCAGGATCGCCGGCTCGCACGACCTGGGACGCTGCACCGGAAGGGCGCTTTGGCACGGTGACGATCGAAGTTGACGATCTCGTCGGTTACTTGTCGGAAGCTGCAGCCGGTGGGCAGCGGTCAACAGACCGCTGATCGGGCAGAAATCAGCGGCAGGCGAGCTGCTCGTGATCCGGAGGCACGCCGATGATTGATATAGGCGAACTGTTT
>Ga0316622_100001212_pt1 | contig 16500 bp, 8 predicted proteins | sample OWC_Aug_OW2_C1_D_FD_207646 | JGI IMG/M metagenome (GOLD analysis project Ga0316622, IMG submission 207646) | Wetland soil microbial communities from Old Woman Creek delta, Ohio, United States - OWC_Aug_OW2_C1_D5_C | ecosystem: Environmental > Terrestrial > Soil > Wetlands | place: USA: Ohio... | reverse complement strand
GAACAATTCCGTCAACGAAAACGTGATGTCGGAAGCGGGTAGCTCAAAAACCTGTCACGGCGCCTCCCATGAAGCCGGGCAGGATTTTATCACCATCAAAGCCTGGTACATGGAACGCTTCGCCCGCCTGATCGAGAAGCTAGCGGCTACCCCCGACGGCAGCGGCACGCTCCTCGACAGCACCCTGGTGCTCCACGGCAGCTGCCTGGCCAATGGCAGCTGGCACAATCACGACAACATGCCCTTCGTGCTGGCCGGCGGCTCCGCGGGCGGTATCGCCGGCGGCCGCAGTCTGCAATTCGATAAAGTCGCGCACAACAAGTTGCTGGTTTCCATCGCCCGTTACATGGGGCTGTCCATTAACCAGTTCGGCAACCAGGATTCCAGCCCCGGCCCCTTGCCGGGATTGACCGGTTAGCCCTTGCGTGGGGGGTAGCTTCGGCAAGCTTAGCGAAGCCACCGCCCCGTTCTTTCTGTATCGCTAGTAATGTCCTTAAATTGTGTGGATGGGAGTTCGCATGCCAAAAAAAACAGTCCTCGGCCTATTGATGGCGCTTCTGGCCGCCGATGTCAACGCCGCCGCCAACGTTAACCTAAACGCCGCGGGGGCTGATGGCAAGATAGCCCTTTCATGGACAGTGACAGGCAATATTGCGAATATCCAGGTGATGCGAGATACCGATGCCAACCCTTCGGGGCGGCGGCGCCTGGCGATTCTCGGCGGTAGCGACCTCGGTTACACCGACAGCACGGCCGAGAACGGGCGCCGGTACTGGTATTGGATCAAGTTCACCGACGTCGACAGAAAGGTCGGCAATTCGAATGCCGCCAGTGCCACGGCTGGAAGCAGCAGAGGAACGCCCCCCGTAGCCGTCTCCAGCGTAACGGTCACGCCAACCAGCACATCGGTTAAGGTCGGCTCGAGCACGAGCTTGAGCGCGAGCGTCATGCCTGCCACAGCCACCAACAAGAACATCCGCTGGAAATCGGGCAACCCCAGCGTCGCCACGGTCAGTGCCAGCGGCGTGGTGACGGGGGTATCGCCGGGAAGCGCCTCCATCACCGTAACCACGGCGGACGGCGCTCGCACGGCCTCCAGCACCGTCTGGGTCTCCGCTTCGTCGAGCACCACGGGTCCCTTGGGGGACGCCTTCGGCTTCGGCCGCTCGGTCACCGGTGGCGCCGGTGGGTCCACCGTGAGAGTAAGCACCATGGACCAGCTTCGCCAAGCACTATGCAACACCACTTCGGGCGGCTACTGCACGGATACCACGTCGCGCATCATCGAGGTGGCCTCGACCATCGATTTTACGGATACCGAGGGCAGCGCCCAGGTCACGGGTTGCTACGCCACCCAGATTTGCAGCGCGCCGGCAAAAACCGAAATCACGGTATTGACCAACCCCAGTTATACCCATTGCAACGGCAAGAACCAGTTCGACGTCAGCTACAAGAAGGCCGCCCTGCGCGGCTTGCTGGTCGGCTCGAACAAGACGCTGGTCGGCGTCGGGCAGGACGGCGTTATCAAGGGCAAGGGCCTGTTGCTGATGGGCGGCGTCAAAAACATCATCATCCGCAACCTGTCCTTCACCGACATCGCCCAAGGATTGGTGTTCGGCGGCGACGGCATCACCGTCTCCGATGCCAGCCGCGTCTGGATCGACCACAACTACTTCGCCAGGATCGGCCGGCAGATGATCGTCACCGGCACCGGCGACAAAAGCGGAAAGGTGACGGACATGACGATTTCCTGGAACGAATTCGACGGCCGCAACGACTATTCGCCCTATTGCAACGGCAAACACTACTGGAATCTGCTGTTCTACGGCAAGGGCAACGTCACCTTCGCCAACAACTGGCTGCACGACTTTTCCGGCCGGGCGCCGCAAATCGGCGGCGACACCACGGTACACATGCTCAGCAACTACTTCTCGAACGGCTCATGGTATGCGCTTTCCACTCTTGATAACACGGTGCGGGTGCTGGCCGAAGGCAATGACTTCGAGAATGTCAGCGTACCTATCCTGAACGACAGCAACTCGGGAGACGTTTACGCACTGCTGGCACAGACACCCGCAGCCGAAAGCGCATGTCAATCGGCTATCGGTCGAGGCTGCGTGCCCAATAAGCTGACTTCGGCGGCCAACGTCGATGGCTTTACACAGGATTCCGCGGTTCTCGACGCCGCAATGTCCGCCCCGGCGGGCACTATCGTTACGCCGGCGGAAGCGGACAACGTGAAAAAGGCGATCCAGGCAAGGGCAGGCGTCGGCAAGAACTGAATGGAGCTACAACCCGATGACCATGCTGCAAAGCACAGCCACGTTATCAAACTTTTACTTTGTATAGCGCAAGCTAATTTAGGGAGAACATCATGAACAACATCGAACGTCGCCGATTTCTCAAGGTCATCGGCGCGGCGGGCATTACCGCCGCCACCCTGCCTTTCGCCCGGCTTGCCATGGCACAATCGGCCGCGCCGCGCCGGGTGATCTTCGTCTATACGCCTGACGGCTGTACTTACGACGACTGGCATCCCAGGGGTACCGGCACCAACTTTACGTTGCCCAGAATGACGGCACCGCTGGAGTCGGTGCGCCAGCACTGCGTGTTCCTTAAGGGCATTGATATGAAAGGAAACGGTGGCGGCCATGATGGCGTTTTAAAGCTCCTGACCGGGCGGGGCATGATCCAAGGCAACAACAGCAAAGCGGCGGGCGTATCGCTCAATTACTACTTGGGTCAAGCGCTCAGATCGGAAAGCATACAGCCCCACCTTCACCTGAACATCGTGCCCGTCTGGGGGGGGGGCGAAATTACCTGGGACAACAACGGAGTGGCGGTGGGGCCGGAGTCGAACCCGCTGGCAGCCTTCAATTCGCTGTTCGGTAGCGGCAACCCCGGAAATTCCGGAAAAAATTCGCAAAACGGTCGCGCCCTCGGCATGGTCTCTCATACGCGTGCGGAACTCCAGGCGCTGCGCAAGCAACTCGGCAAGGACGAGAAGGACAAGCTGGATGCGCATCTGGAGTCCCTGGCCGAGTTCGAACACAAGCTTACTTCATCCGTTGGCGGTTGCGCCCCCTGGAACTTCAACCCCACGGGCTTCAAGGTGACGCGTACGGCGTTTTGGGATAACCCGGAGTACAAGGATGCCAAACAGATGGGCAGGATCGCCGACCTGCACGCCGATGTGGCAGTCCATGCCCTGGCTTGCGACCTGACGAGGGTTGTGACCATCAAGTGGAACCAAACGGTCAACGAGAACACCATGTCCGAAGCCGGTACCAACATGACCTGCCACGGTGCCTCTCACGAAGCGGGTAACGAGTTCGTCAAGGTCAAGGCCTGGTACATGAAGTACCTGGCCAAGCTGATCGAGGCCCTCAAGTCCACACCGGATAGCAACGGCGGCAGCCTGCTGGACAGCACGCTGGTTTTTCACGGCAGCTGCATTGGTAAAAGTGACTGGCATAACAATGACAACATGCCCTTTATCGTTGCCGGCGGTTCGGCGGGGGGCATCACCGGCGGGCGAGTTCTGGAATTCAACGGCGTACCGCACAACAAGCTGCTGGTCTCGATCGCGCAGTACATGGGTCAAAACATCAACACATTCGGCGATCAGGATCCCAGTGGAGGCTCGCTGCCGGGGCTGATAGGGTAAGGCGTAAGCCATGAAACGTCGACCGCGGACGTCCAGCAAGCTGAAATTCCCTCGGCCCGCTCAGCTAGCCGCAGCCTAAGGTGGTCCGGGATGGATAAGCGCTGGTCAGGGCTAAATCGCCGCAGCCGTGTACAGCATGAAAAGGACGATCCTGTTTAGGGTCGGTGTCGGCAAGAACGAACGTGTGACATACACCCGTCTCGACGGCTATTGAGTCCGTCGTCAGGAGCTTGAAAATGTGCGTGATTCGAGATGTTGGCTGGGGATTTAGCTTACCCGTTTTTTCAATGCTATTCATGGCTTTGGCCGTCGGCACTGCCTACGCCGGGGACGTCAAGCTAAACGCTGTGGGCGGTAATGGCAAGGTCGATCTGTCATGGACAGTATCCGGCGACATCAGGGCTGTCCAGGTGATGCGCGATACCGATTCCAGTCGAAACATTTGCGCTGCAATTGTGGCTGCTGGTCCTGGGTGCGCCGACAGCCACCAGGCGATCGTCTGGGACCAGATGTACAACATCTTTCATCGGTAGCCCTGAATGGGGTGGCAATTGACCAGGATGAAGGGACGTGGTCGGTGAAGTTCGTTTCTGGCGGGTCCGAGGGGCGAAAGCCAACGGTCGCTAGCGTTGAGAGAGAGATTTTTCGGGAAGGGGGATTATAAATGGCTACCAAGATGCGCAAAAACCTAGGTCAACAAACCATACACTGGCACTCGCTGTTCCTCGGCGTATTGGCCATTCTGAGTCTTCTAGCAGTCGGAATACCTTCCTGTTATGCCGAAGACGTCTCCGTTATGGTCGATTTCCAGACTCAGTTGGGAACACCCACGCACCGTGCAACCGGGTGGATCTATGGCCTTTCCGAAGACGGCACTCAACCCGCCCAGTCCTTCCAGGGCGATATCAAGGCGCAGTTTTTCCGCGCCGGTGGGGCGCAGCTTGGCTGCCCCGACAGCGGCTGGTCGAATGGCGGTTATAGCGGTTACATCCGACGTTGGAACTCGGTAAAAGCCTATTACCAGCGCGCCAAGGCGGTCGGGGCAACCTTCGTCCTGCTACCCCACGACCTGTGGGGAGCGGATCTGGTGTGCAACGTACCTGTCTGGCCAGGCGACAACGGCGATTGGACCAACTTCAACAACTTCATCGATCAGTTGATCAAAGATGTAGTGGCCAGCGGTATGACGGGACGGGATGTCCATTGGGACATCTGGAATGAACCGGATTGCTGCGGATTCTGGGATGGGCACAGGAGTCAGGAGCAGTACCTGGAGATGTGGAAGCGCGCCTACAAGAAGATCCGCGCCGCCCTTCCAAATGCGGTCATCGTCGGTCCCAGCTCATCGGGGCAGCCGTCGCCAGGCTGGGGCTGGTTCAACACCTATCTCGACTACGTCAAGGCGAACAACGTCATGCCCGATTACATCAGCTGGCACGAATTGAACACCGGCAGTGATCCGGTCAATTCCAAGAATAACGTCGCCTCGATGTTATCGGCACGCGGCATGTCGGTACGCGGTTACCAAGTGAATGAATATGGATCGCCCAGCGAGCAGACCACGGGTGACTCGGCCTGGTACATCGCGCGGCTCGAACGGGCCGGAATCGATGGTGCTCGCGCCAACTGGGGCATGTACGGTGGCTTGTACGACACCATGGGCGAACTGGTCGTCAACGCCGGGGGATACAAGCCCCTTGGCGCCTGGTGGGTCTACAAGCGCTATGGGGAGATGACAGGCAAGCACATCGGGGTTACGGGTGCATCCTCGGTTGACGGAGTGGCTGCCGCCGATCCCGCGACGAAGAAGGCCATCATCCTTCTGGGCAGCCGCAACAACCGTGGTCAGGTGACGGTGAATGTCGGCAACATCCCCTCCTACTTGGTTTCAAATGGACAAACACATGTTTTGCTGGAACGGATGCCGGAGACCAATGGCGCCCCGGTGAGCGCACCGATCGTGATACGGAATGAAGACCTTACGCTGAACAATACTCAGTTGAGCATCCCCATCTCCTGGTCGAACGAGTCGGACGCCTACGTCGTCACTTTGACCTCCGGAAATAGTTTCACGCCCACACCTGCACCTACGCCCAAGCCTACGCCCGCGCCCACGCCGACTCCAGCACCCGGCCAGGAGGTCGGCGTACGTCTGAATGCGGCTGGTGGCAATGGTCGGGTTGATCTTAATTGGACGACGAGCGGTGCAATCTCGGCCATTCAGGTGTATCGGGACACCGATGCCAATCCATCGGGCCGGCAACGCATCGGCATCCTGCCCGGCAACGCACGCAGCTACACCGACAATGCGGTGGCGAACGGGACGACTTACTGGTACTGGATCAAATACACCGACACCAGTAGAAACACCGGTAATTCGAATGCCGGCAGCGCGACGCCGATGGCAACGGGTCCGGCGCCTACACCGACACCCAGGCCCACTCCGGCCCCGACGCCCAAGCCGACCCCTCTACCGGATAAGGGCGCGACCTGCGCCAACGCGGTGGCCCTGACCCTGCCAAAAGTATTCACGGGCGCCGCCGACACTTGCCTCGTCACCTCCGGCATCATAGACAGCGTCAACTCCTGGGACGCGGAAGTGGTCGAGATCAACGGCGTTTCCTACAAGAGTCAATGGTCCAACCAGATGCCGGCACGGATCAACGGCAACTACTACATCCGTTACGTGGCCAAACTATCCTGGGCTCACTTCGAGATCAACGGCAGCGGCGGCATCCAACCCGTCGCCGTGACCGGCGTTGAGGTCACGCCGACCAATACAGCAGTGAAATCGGGTTCGACGACCATCCTGACCGCGACCGTGGCGCCTAACAACGCCACCAACAAGAACGTGAACTGGCAGTCGAGCAACACCGGAATCGCCACGGTTAGCCAGACCGGCGTCGTCACCGGCGTCTCAGCGGGTACCGCCACCATCACTGCCACCACGGCGGACGGTGGACGCACGGCAACCAGCACCGTCAAGGTCTCGGCCGATCCGGTTGTCACCAACTACACCCTCACCATCGCGGTCAGCGGCAACGGTTCCACCAGTGTCGCGGCGGGACCTCACAGCTACGCTTCCGGCACGACCGTCAGCGTCACGGCCACGCCCGCCATCGGGTCCGTATTCTCCGGCTGGAGCGGTGCCGTGATCGGCAATGCCAATCCGGTGACCGTCACCATGGACGCCAACAAGTCGCTGACTGCCAACTTCATGGCTAAGAACGACGGCAACACTGGAGACGTCATCAACGGCAGCACAGAGACCGCCTGGGCCGCCAACTGTCCGACCGCGCCGGTTTCAGCCTGCGTACCCGGCACCTGGCAGGATCCCGGCTCGACGACCGGCGACCCGGCCCAGTGCCAAACCGCTCACTTCGTCGTGCATTCGCCCAACGGCACCATCACGGCATCGCAGTGCCAGGCGGCGCTCGATCATCTCGAGAACACCGTCTGGCCGGGCTATTTCGGCAAACCGGTGTTCTTCCCCGAGCCGTACTGCAATTCGGCCACCAAATGGAAGGCCAGCGTCCACATCCACAGCGACTATGACCTCACCGGCGGCAGCTGGGGAAACAACTACATGGGTATGTGGGTAGGTCCTGGCGCGACGGCAGACCACTGGGGGCTGGCTCATGAGTTCATGCATGGCGTGCAATCCGTGGCGGGCCAGTTGGGCGGCTGTAATCCCAATACCTGCGGCTGGCTGTTCGAGAGCCATGCCAACTTCATGCCGCATCAGTTGCCGGAGTTCCAGAACAACGTTCACTGTTCGGAGATGCTGGCCAACGCCCCACACCTGTACCTGGGCTCGACTCGGGACCGCTACTGCAACTGGCAATGGATGGAGTACCTGAAGGACAAACACTGCTACCAGGCGGTGAATGACATCTGGACACAAGCCCAAAATACTCAAGATCCCTTCATGGTTTTGAAGGCCAACATGGGTTGGAGCCAGGCGCAGTTGAACGACTTCTTCGGCGAATGGGCGATGCACAACATCATCTGGGACTATAAAAACCCGCCGCCCACCAGTGGTAATAACGCCGGTGCGATGTTCCGCTCCAACTATGGAGCCATCTCCGACACCTCGCGTGCCGAGCGCAGGCTGCGCCTGACCAAGCTGGACCCCGTCGACCTGAAAAACCGGCGTTTCGCCACGCCGGCGGATTGGGCGCCGCAGCGCTGGGGCTACAACGTGGTGCGTCTCTATCCCGAGCAAGGAGCCAGCAGCGTGACCGTGATGTTCCGTGGCGTGACCGGCGGCAACAATGGCTGGCGCTGGGGGCTGGTGGCCACAGACGGCGCCTTGACGACGGCGCGTTATAGCCCGGTGCAACCCGGCAGCGATGGAGCACTCACCTTCCGCGTCAATTCGGGCGAGAGCCTGTGGTTGGTGGTGACCGGCGCGCCGACGGTGCACGAGACCATCGTCTGGGATCAGATGTACAACACCGTGCATCGTTATCCCTGGATGGTGCAAATCGACGGTGCTTGGCCGGAGGGCTGGCAAGGCGGCACACAGGCGAACTGTGCATCGGGACTCACTCGCCATAGCAATGGCGGCGGCTGCGTGAAGTCCGGCGTTCCCGCGTCGGTATACGTCGGGCCATATGCGCAAGTGCTCGGCGGCAGCGTCAGCGGCAACGCAACGATCGATGACCACGCCACGATCCTCAACGGCACCGTCTCCGGCGGCACCGTGGCCGGCCTGACGATTCTGGACAGAGGCTTCCGCGTCAATGGCGGCACCGTGGCGACGACCTTCTACCCGATGGGCTTCTTCGAGTCGAACCAGTCCGTATCGGGCAGTGCCCAGGTGCTTGGCGACGTCGAGTACCGAGGCGATGGCCTAGACAAGTCTAGCGGCACCTATTTCGGTTTCGTCGATTCGGGTACTAGGCCCGCGAACGACATCAGGGATGTGAGTCCCGCGCCGCCATACGTCTGGCGCTGAGGGCGGCAAGAAGGGCCGGAACCGATACGACATCGGTTCCAGCTCAATGGGATAGTTCTTTTTCACTTTAATTGGGGTTTGTTATGTTAAGAAAACAAAATATCGGCCTGGCAATGTTGCTTCTGGCCGCCGACGTGCATGCCGCGGCCAATCGTCCGGACGGATTCAAGACCCTCTGCAAGATCGACCAAAATTGCACCGTCGCGCCAAACACCAAGGTAGCCTTCGGCGCCGCCGGCAAGTTTGCTTACAAGGTGTTGGGCGGCTCCTTCGTCTGCAATGCCGGCACCTTCGGCAAGGATCCGAATCCAGCCAAGAGCACAAAGGAGTGTTCCGTCAGCAAGACCACCAATCCAGACCCGTCCCAACCGGCGAGCGTGAGCCTGAGGGCCGCGGGCGGCGACGGCAAGGTCGACCTGACCTGGAGCGTAACCGGCAACATCACCGCCGTGCAGGTGATGCGCGACACCGACGCCAATCCCCAGGGCCGGCAAAGCCTGGCGACGCTTTCCGGCACCGCGCGCAGCTACACCGATAGCTCGGTGACGAACGGTACCCCTTACTGGTATTGGATCAGCTACACCAAGGCCGACAAGACCACTGGCGAGTCCAACGCCGGCAGTGCCACGCCAGTGGCTTCGAATACCCCTTCGGACCCGCCCGTTGTCGACGGAGATGGTGAACTATTGTCCTGCGATGCGGCGAATACCGTTCAAGGCTTTGCCGGCATCGAAGGCGGAACCACCGGTGGCGTGGGCGGCGGCAGCGTCACCGTTAAGACCGGCGCGCAACTGGTCGCGGCGTTGGCGAGCAAGAAGAACAATCCCAAACCCATCACCATCTATGTCGATGGCACGATCACCCCGGCAAACAGCGGCGGCGCCTCCCAATTCGACGTCAAGGATATGCAAAATGTCTCCATCATCGGCGTGGGCGACAAGGCCTTGCTCGATGGCATCGGCATCAATATCGTCCGTGCCAACAATATCATCGTCCGCAACCTCACCGTTCGTTACAACCGCATCGGCCAGAAAGATGGCATCAGCATCCAGGGCAGTTCGCACAACGTCTGGATAGACCACAACGAGGTCTACAACAGTCTGGACGTGGGCAAGGACTATTACGACGAATTGGTGAGCGGCAAGGATGAGATCGACAACGTCACCCTTTCCTACAACTACCTGCACGACAGCTGGAAAACCTCGCTGTGGGGTTCCAGTGATTCCAACGAATACGATCGCCGCGTCACCTTTCTGGGCAATCATTGGGAAAAAGTGAACTCCCGCCTGCCGCTGTTCCGTTTCGGACAGGCGCATGTGGTCAACAACTACTATCACAATGTCCTGGAAACGGGCGTCAACGCGCGGATGGGTGCACGGATCCGCGTCGAAGCCAACCACTTCGACACAGTCACCAACCCTATCGTCTCCTTCTACAGCGACAAAGTGGGGTATTGGGATGCGGTGGGCAACCTCTTCGAGAATGTTACCTGGAAGGCAGACCCCGCCTCTGGCGTCATTGCCGGTCCTCAGGTGAAGTCAACCGTCACCTATCAGCCACCCTACGACTACCGGCTGATACCGGTGGCCAAGGTCAAGGCGCATGTGTTGAAAAATGCCGGCGTCGGCAAATTGAACGGCTGTTTGTAGTAGTGCACCGGGCCGGAGCCGTATCGGTTCCGGCCCAAGGACATCATGAACAAGTTGATTCCGTTCCTAGTGAGCTCGTCGAGCCACCAACGGAACCAAACGTTCAACGATCGTCCTGAAACGGCAGAAGAACTCAGGCCGAGTTTGCCTGACTGAATGTTCACTATTTTTCGTCAACTGGCCAGGAGGTCCGGATGTCAAAAAATACATACTTTGTTCTGATGATGTTACAGCTGACTATCAGTGTGAATGCCTCGACCAATGTCTCCGCGGCAGGAGCCGAAGACAATGGCGACTCTCCCGCTACGTTCGTACATCTTGGCCTACTTCATACCCAGGATGATTTCGATCGCATGCACGCCCAGGTGCCGCGGGGTCCATCGCCTTGGAAAGAAGATTGGGAGAGGTCGATCAAAAATCTACATGGTGCACAGAGCTGGACGCCATGTGCGCAGCCGGCGGTCTATCGCGGTTCGGATTCCCTGGTCACCGAAAATAATGGCATCTTCCACAACGATGCCGCCACCGCCTATGCGCTGGCGCTACGCTGGAAAGGGAGCGACGACGACGTCTATGCCGACCGGGCCATGGCTATCCTCGACGCCTGGTCGGAAACCTTGATGGAACTGGGCGGCAATGGCGAAAAATTCCTGTCCTCCAGCCTTTACGGCTACCAATTCGCCAATGCGGCGGAGATTATGCGCGACTATCGGAAATGGCCAGCAAACCGACAGAAGCGTTTCCAGGAGATGATGGTGACGATCTTCTATCCGATGAATCGCGATTTTCTGGCGCGCCGCAAAGGCTCCAAGGCCGATCATGACAGCGCCAACTGGGATCTGGCCAACATGGCCTCGATGGCAGCCATTGGTGTGCTCGCCGACCGGCGCGACATCTATGACGAGGCGATCGGATACTTCAAACTCGGTACCGGCAACAAGGCCATTGAGCATTCGAAACGGCGCAATCCACCCGGGCAAACGCTGGGGCAGACCCAAAAAATCGCACAAGATCAAAGCCATGACGCGCTGCTGACCTCACTGGTAAGCGCCTTCTGTCAAACGGTTTGGGAAGATCACAACAATCTATTCGGCGACGATGACAACCTTGCGTCCAAGGGCATGAAGTCATCCCCTGTCGAAATGTATATCGAGAAGCTGAGCCCGGTAGGCAGTGGGAGATAAAGTCGGCCACCATACAGTGCCCGGTTTGGTTTGAATGGTTATTTGTTATTTCAATGGGAGATAAGTATGAGTAGAGTAGAAAAAATCCGATGCTCCTGGCGACACGTCGCGCTGGCGATGTTCCTCGCCATGCTGGGCGTGGGCAGCGCTCGCGCCGCCGATGTGTCGCTGAGCGCGACAGGGGGCGATGGCAGGATAGACTTGTCATGGACAGTAAACGGTAATCTCCGGGGCGCTCAGGTGATGCGCGATACCGATGCCAACCCTTCCGGTCGGCAACGCTTGGCGATTCTCCCCGGCAAGGTACGCAATTACACCGACAACTCGGTGACGAATGGCCGCCAGTACTGGTATTGGATCAAGTACACCGACACCAGCGGCAGCACCGGCAATTCGAATGCCGCCAACACCAAGGCCGGCGACAACGGCGGCACCCAGCCCATCGCCGTGACCGGTGTGACAGTAACGCCGGCGAACACCGCGCTGTCGGTCGGATCAACCGCTAGCCTCACTGCCAGGATTCAGCCCAGCAACGCCAGCAATAAGAACGTGAACTGGCGTTCGAGCAATACTGGGGTGGCGACGGTCAATTCAAACGGCATGGTCACCGGCGTCTCGGCGGGCAACGCCAATATCACCGCCACAACGGCCGACGGCGGGCGCACGGCATCGAGCGCCATCAAGGTCTTGGCCGGCCCTGCCCCCACGCCCGCGCCAACGCCCGTTCCTGGCGGTACTGGCCTGAAGGACCTGGCCCCCTTCCCGGTCGGTGTTGCGGTCAATGCGGGCAATGAGAATAACAGCATCGTCAGCAGTGGCACCAGCGCGCGGCAGCAAGCCGTGGTTTTTCCGAATTTCGATCAGATGACGGCGGGCAACATCATGAAGATGAGCTACCTGCATCCCTCGGAAAACAGCTTCACCTACAACCAGGCGGATGAACTGGTCTCCCTGGCGCGATCCCATGGCCTCAATATTCATGCGCATACCTTGATCTGGCATGCCGATTATCAAGTGCCTGGGTTCATGAAGAACTACAGCGGCGACTTTGCGGCCATGCTGAAAAACCATGTGCAGAGCATCGTCACGCACTTCAAGGGCAAGGTGGTGAGTTGGGACGTGGTGAACGAAGCACTGGCGGACGATGGCGAGGGGACGGTGGGGAACGGACTGCGCAGCACCGTGTTCAGCCAGAAGATGGGCCTGAACTTCATCGATCAGGCCTTCATCAATGCCCGCGCCGCCGACGCTAACGTCGATCTGTTCTACAACGACTACAACACGGAGGCCAATGGTCAAAAGACCAGGAATCTGGTGGCTCTGGTCGATGGCATGAGATCGCGTGGCGTTCCGTTCACCGGTGTCGGCTTCCAAATGCACGTCTCGATTGACTGGCCAAGCATCGGCGCCATCGAAGCGTCCATGAAGGCCATCGCCGATCGCGGCCTGAAGGTGAAGATCAGCGAGTTGGATGTGGGGATGCGTAACGCCTACTCCAGTCTTACCGCCGAAGCAGCCGCCAGACAGAAGCAGCGCTACCACGACATCGTCGCGGCCTACATGAGAGTGGTGCCACCCGCCCAGCGCGCCGGCATCACCGTATGGGGAGTTTGGGACACCGACAGCTGGATCAACCAACCGGGCAAACCCGACTGGCCCCTACTGTTCGACGCCAACTTCCAGCCCAAGCCGGCGATGCAAGGCTTTAAGGATGCGCTGGCTGGCAAGTAAAAGCTAGCGTTACGGCACCGGTGCCTGAGGGGAACGTGGAGTCGTAGCTTCTCCGGGCCGGTGTCGACCGGAATCGAATGCCGTGGCCCTTCGGCCGAGTGGCGGTTTTTTATAAAAATTGACGAGGTCAAATATGCATAGACCGGCACCAAGAGCAAGAAGACCAGAGAATTGAACCATCGAGTCTTTGGAACTGAACGCTACCTTTAGGTGGCTATTAAATAGGGGCCGCGTTAGCGACCCCGTTTACCGCTTTGAGCGGTTCACAATATAAAGCCCCCTTGCTTTTCCGGGGGGATATTTACTATGGAGAAAGTTATGTTGAACAAGCGATTATCGTTTGCAGTTCTTATAACGCTTATTTCAAGTGCGCAGGCACTCGCATTGGAAAACGGTAGATACAACATCGTATCTTCGTTCAGTAACATGAATTTGGATGTTTACGGCGCGGGAAAGGACGATGGTGCGACCGTCATCCAATACAACAAGAACGGCGGAACAAACCAGCAGTTTGACGTTGAAGCGCTGGGGGACGGCAGCTATTCCATTCGCGCGGCCCACAGCGGCAAGTCGCTGGATGTGTTCCAGTGGAATACCAACGATGGCGCCGAATTGCGTCAATGGACCTACAACGGCACCCAAAATCAACGCTGGCGTATCGATGACACCGGCAAAGGCCTCTATTCCATTACCTCGGCCTATAGCAACAAGGTCCTTGATGTCTGGCAAATGAACCGGGCGGCCGGTGCCCAGATCAAGCTATACCATTCGACGGGTGGGCCAAATCAAAAGTGGTCTTTTATTCGTGTCGGGTCGAACCCGACGCCGACGCCCGCACCAACACCCGCGCCGACTCCGACTCCGGTGCCGACCCCCGTGCCAGGGCTTGCCGCGCCGACCGGCTTGACGTCCAAAATCGTCGACAACGCCAGCGTCACCCTGAGCTGGAGCGACAAAAGCAACAATGAAACGGGATTCACGGTTGAACGCCGCAACAAGGCCGATACCAACTGGACCTTGTTAACCAAAACGGCCGCCAATGTGCAAACCTACGCGGATTCGGCCGTTGCCATGGGTAGCGACTATGAATACCGCGTATCGGCCTTCAATGCGGCGGGCAACAGTGCGAACGTGGCCTTGCCGGTTTCGATACCCTCGCTGTTGAGCTATGGCAAATCGCAATACGAGCTTCAAAGCTGCGGCGCTTGCCACGGGGTTGACGGTAAAGGCGCCAGCGCTAGTGCTTTGAACAAATATAAGCCAGCGGATATTGCCAACCTCACGTCAGTCATCGCCAAGACGATGCCGCCGCCCGCAAGTCCCGCGAAATGTACGAGCAATTGTGCCGCCGGCACGGCGCGTTACATCGTCGCGGTGCTTTCCGCCGGCAATAACGGTGGGGTTGACCCCGAAGCATGTAAGGGTACGCCGCCGGAGGGGGGCAGAAGCTTGCGCTTGCTGACTCGCCAGGAATATCAAAACACCGTCAACGACTTGCTGGGTTTATCCACCAGCCTGACCTATCAGTTGCCCGAGGAGAATCGTGTAGACGGCTTCGACAACCACGTGGCCACCAACTTGGTCACCGGTCTGCGTCTCGAGGCTTATATGTCTCAGGCCGAATCGCTGGCCAGCCAAGCGGTGAAAAACAGCTTCAACAAACTGGTGCCATGCGGTCAACAAAATACCGCTTGCGCCGAGCAGTTCATCACCAAGTTCGGAAAACGCGCGTATCGCCGGCCCTTGACCGCCAATGAAACGAACGATTTTCTGAACAATTTCTCAACCGGCGCCTTCAGTGATGCTGTAACAACGACCGTTGCAGAAATGTTGTCTTCGCCTCACTTCCTGTACCGTTCGGAACTGGGCGTGCGGCAGTCCGACGGCACCTACAAGCTGACACCTTACGAAACGGCGACGGCCCTGTCCTATCTATTCCTCGGCTCGCTACCGGACGACCCACTGTTTAGCGCCGCCGACCAGAATCAGTTGGATACCCCGGAGCAACGCCTGGCCCAGGCCACCCGTCTGCTCGGCATGTCGAAAAGCCGTCAGCAGGTGGGTAATTTCGTCGGCCAGTGGCTGTTGAGTTCCAGCCCCTATGCGCTGCCGGATAAAGACAAGAACGTTTACCCGCGCTATACCGCCGATGTGAAGGCGGCCCTGTCTCAGGAATTGATTGGTTTCTTCAATCATGTGGCGTTCGATTCGACCCAGACCTTCCCGGAACTGTTCACGTCGAATTATGTGTGGGCCAACAAAACCCTGGCGGATTATTACGGCCTCTCCGGCGTGACGGGTAGCAATTACCAAGTCGTGCCGGTCAAGGACGGTACCCGTACCGGCATCATGACCCTGGGAGCGGTGTTGTCGCGCTATGCCAATAGCAACGAATCTCACCCCTTCAAACGCGGTGGCTTCCTGTATAAACGCCTGTTGTGCCACGATCTGCTGCCACCCGCCAACGCGGGCCTGGTCAAGACGCCAAAGCCGAACCCCAACGCGACCACCCGCGAACGGTTTGACTTCCACAGCAAGTCCGGCGAGGTCTGTCTCAGTTGCCATCGATATCTGGACCCAGCGGGATTCGGCTTCGAGAACTACGACGGCGCCGGGATCTACCGTGCCACGGAAAACGGTCAAACCGTCAGTACCGCGGGCACCCTGCTTGGCATGGAAACCTATACGCCGACGGAAAAGGCCGCGTTCTCCGATCTAAACGACCTGAGCGCCAAAGTCTCTACCAGTCCACAGGCGGCGCAGTGCGTAGCGCGTCAATACTATCGGTATACCATGGGACGCAGAGAAGCGACGGCGGATAGTTGCGCGCTGAAGAGCTTCACTCAGACCTACACCAATAGCGGCTACAACCTGCAAACCATGTTGTTGGGTATCGTCAATGCACCGGGCTTTAACCTGCGAAACGGCAGCGGCCAATAGGCCCAAATCCGTAAAAGGCTAAAACCGTTATTCAGCGAATGAATCGCTGCCAGGCCAGAAGGACAACGGCTTTGTAGGAGCGCCCCGCTCCTACAAAGACCCTATCCAAGCTGAAAGCGCGCTGAATAGTGAAAAACATTAACGAACCCCAAGCTATTTAGGAGATCAGAATGAATAATTCCATCGAACGCCGACGCTTCCTAAAGCTGGTGGCGGCCGCTGGCCTGACCACGGCCACCCTGCCCTTCGCCCGGCTAGCCATGGCCGCGGGAGGCAGCGCGCCCAAGCGCGTCATCTTCGTCTACACCCCGGACGGTTGTATTCCGGAAAACTGGCATGCGCAAGGCGGCGGCACCAACTTCACGCTGC
>Ga0316622_100001211_pt1 | contig 16507 bp, 7 predicted proteins | sample OWC_Aug_OW2_C1_D_FD_207646 | JGI IMG/M metagenome (GOLD analysis project Ga0316622, IMG submission 207646) | Wetland soil microbial communities from Old Woman Creek delta, Ohio, United States - OWC_Aug_OW2_C1_D5_C | ecosystem: Environmental > Terrestrial > Soil > Wetlands | place: USA: Ohio... | reverse complement strand
TGGGAAGCTCGTGCCGGCGAAGGAATTGCTTGAACTCTTGCTCGTCCTTCGCCCCATCCAGGATCAACCAGTTGGTCCGGGGATAGCCCACGCCGTTGCTGAAGGCGAGGTTCAGCCCCCAGGCCACCTTGTTGATGAAGTCGTCCATGTAGCTCTCCAGGCTCCCGTCGTAATTGCTCGCGAAAAGAAGGCGTCTCTTGCCGTCCAGGAAGGTCCAGTGGGCGAAGTGGATGGTCGTGACGCGCGTCAGGTACCCCTGGTTGTAGATGTGCCGTATCCCGTAATCCAGGAGCCACAGGATGAAGGTCACGAGCCAGCGCCGAAAGAGGCCCGGCTTCACGCTTCCCATGGCGCTGAACTGGTTCGTGACATCATGGTCCTCCAGATTCGCCAGGCGTCGCACATGGGCTGGGTCCGGCCGGGGGACGATCTCGGGATCCTGGCGTTCCCGGCGCCGGAGTTGGAAGACGAACAGGGGCAGATAGAGGAGCAGGACCGGCGCAAGCAGCAGCAAGACGATGGGCACCCCCACGGCGTGGAGGAGATCCCGCGCCCGCCAGGAGAGCGGCGTGGGGTCGGGGGGCGTCAGGGTGAGACGGCCCGCCTGGTGCTCCGCCGCTACGAACTCCTTCAGGCGCCCATGGATCCGGCCCGCCTCCATCCCCGCCAGCGCGGCGGCATTTTGGTCCACATAGGTCAGGAGGGCCTCGCGCAGGGCTGCCTCCTCGCGGATCTGCCGCACGGTCCGCCCGATCCAGTTGACATAGCTGGCGGCGGGTCGGACCGCATGGGCCTTCATCCAGCCCAGCAAATCCTCCCCGCTGGAGAATCCCTCGCAGTGGGCGAAGATTCGCCGCAGTCCGTCCCCCGCCCGGTGCACGAGGTCGGCCAGGAACTCATCGGCGGGCCCGTCGCAGTCGGCCAGGAATGCCAGGGAGATCCCGTACTCCGGGCGGGGCAGTCCGTACACCGTGATGTCGTCCACGGCGGGATCGTCGAGGATCACGAAACGCGCGAAGTGCAGCCGATCGAATCGGCCAAAAGGCACGAGGCCGTTCTCCGGATCGGCCACCCCGGGCCGGAGATTCATGGAGACGAGGAGGGCCCGCAACGGCCCCTCCCGGTTCGCCTTCACCGGCGCCACCAGCATGAAGCGCGATTGTGGCATCATGGTCGTGACTCAGCCGATCAAAACTGCAGGGCGAAGTCGATCAGCCGCTTCTTGTCCCAGTAGACCTTCCCCAGGTAGAGACCCGGCCCGATCTGGCGAATCTCGTCGCGAATCCAGTGAGCGACGAGCGACGTGTCGGAGTAGTCGAGGACGATGCACTCTTTGCCGTCGAGCCAGCTGGGGGCCTTGTAGACCTTGGCGATGATGGCGTTGAAGCCGAAGGGGAGAATCCGGTTCGTCAGCCGGCCCCGCTTGGCATCGAAGGTCTTGCCCTGCCAGGCGAAGAAATTGACGAGCGTGGCGATCTCGTCCGAGAAGGACGTACCCGGGGCAATGATCGCCGTGCCGTGCGCGTCGCCGTCAGGAATCTCGCCGGGGGTGCTGCTGGTGAAGAGCTCGTCGAGCTGGACCTGGGACATCTTCAGAAGCTGCGACACATCGTACGCCATCTTCTCCTCCTTCCGGTCAAAAGTGAGACCCTAGACCGTTGGCGCCGAATCGGCCAGAATGACGTCCGCCGCCTTCTCGCCGATCATGTACACCGCACTGACGATGAAGAAACCCGGGATCCGGGGAAAGACGGAGGCGTCCACCACGCGCAGCCCGCGGGTGCCGTGCACCCGGAAATCGGAGCCGAGCACCCCGTTCTGCTCGCGCGGCCCGATCCGGCAGGTGCACGAGGCGTGGTGGCCCCAGGCGTTGTCGCGCACGAAATCCCGCAGCTCCTCTTCCGTCTGCAACCGCTCGCCCGGCAGCTCCTCCCGCTCGATCAGTCCGTCCCTCCGTAACTTCTCCATCAAAGTGCGGGCGAGCTTGATTCCCGAGACGACCGAGTCCAGATCCTCCCGGGACGTGTCGTCTCCCTCTTCGAAGTACCGGAAGTTGACGTTGGGAGTGTCCCGGGGATCGGCCGAGCGCAGCGTCACCTCTCCGGCCCGATTCCGGGTGTGGGCCTTGAGGATGGTCCAGCTGAGGTAGTTGAGGTCCTTGGCGCACATCGCCGAATAGGTCGGGAAATACCCCTGAAACGACGCCAGGAGCGCCATACAGACGAGATCCGGAAGGGAGCGGGTGGGAGCGGAGCGGGCGATCAGGCCGAGCACGGCCCCGTTGGTAGCATAGACACCCTCGCGTCCCCCGGCCCACTGTTGGTAGTGGCGATCTTCCTTGGTGAAGCGGGCCCCTTTGAGCACATCCCAGGCGTCGAAGCGCATGCGATTGACCACGCTCACCTCGTACCGATCCTGAAGATTTTTGCCCACGCCGGGGAGATCGACCCGCACGGAAATCCCATGCCGCTCCAGGGCATCCCGGGGCCCGATGCCGGAGAGCATCAAGAGCTGCGGAGTGTTGAATGCCCCGCCACAGAGGATGACCTCGCGCGAGGCGCGAACCGTCCGTCGTTCGGCCGCCTGCGCGCTTGGCCGGGCATGCGCCCGGTAAAGGCGCTCGCCGGAGAGGTACTCGACCCCCACGGCCCGGTCCCGATCGTCGAGGAGGACGCGGGTCGCCAGCGCGTTCAGCTCGAGCCTCAAGCGATCCGGGTGGTTCCGGACCACCTCCAGCACCCGCTCCCTGGAGCCCACCCGCACGTGGTTCCGGGTGCTGAGGGGCAGGTACCGGACTCCGACGGCGTTCTCCCGCACGAGCCGCCAGTCGTTCGGGTCGAGCTGACCCTTGAGGAGCCATCGCAGGCGAGGCAGCGGCCGACCCACGCAGCCGAGGGTCTCGGATACGCTGTCCAGGATCACCCGCATCAACGGGAGATCGTCCAACATGGCCATGGGGATCGCTCGCTCGCTCTGGAGCCAGCCTTTCCAGCCGTGTCGCGTCGGGTTGAGGCCGATCCGAGAGAGCCACCGGTAGGGGGGGCGGTGATGACAGTTTTCCAGTCGCTCGAAATAGGCGCGCATTCGCTTTGCGCTCCAGGAGGAGTCGCCGGTGAGCTGCGCAAGGTCGTCCCAGTCGGCATCGTGCGGGTACATCAGGATCATGGCATTGTGGGCGGTGCAGCCGCCGAGGGTGCCGGCCCGGGGGTAGAGAACGCCGTCCGCCGGCCGGCCCTCCCACGTCTCCCGATACTTCGGGTCCCGCCGCTGCCGGGCGTCGCTGCTGTAATGCCGGACGAAGAAATTCCACGCCATCGCGTCGTTCTCCGACGCGAACGGGTGGAACGCGGGCACGTCGTAATCCTCCGGCAGTCGATCGCCCGATCCCGTCGGGAAGCCGGCCTCGGCCGCTCCCCTCGGGTCGCCCCCCGCCTCGAGCAGCACGACCCGTCGGCCCGATTCGGCGAGCCGCGCCGCCAGCGTCCCGCCTCCGGCGCCGGAGCCGATGACGACATATTCGCAGTCGATGGGCCCGCCACTTGCCGAGGCCATGGTCCCTCTCGCCTGTCCGCCCCTGATCAATTCCTTCGACCCATCCTACCGGGTCGGCGTCCGCTCGCCGCAAGCACTCAGAAGGTCTTGAGAAATTCGATCAGCGCGCGCTTGTCCTCGTCGCTGAGGCCCGGCTCCTCTTTGAACAGATCGGTCCCGAAATAGTGGCCCCGGTTGACGACGAAGTCCGGACACTTGCTGAGATCCATCAGGGGATTGACCAGATTGGAGAAGACTTTCCGCGCCTCCTCGTCGCTCGCGCCCGGCGGGAGCGCCTTCAGGTCGCGCTTCACCTTCACCAGGAGGGCGAGCAGCTCCTTGTCGTGCTTGAGTCGCTGGTCCGTGTCGGCGCTATCCAGCACGAGGTTCAGGCTGGCCAGGAGATTCACCGGCGTCCCCGCGGGGATCGGCCCGATCTCCACCCCCCCTTCGCCGAAGAGCCATGGGAGGTAGCGCTGGAACAGGCCCAGCATCGGCCGGAGGAACTCAGGGAGATACCCCGCCGCCACCCGCACAAAGCTCCGGGTGGTGGTGCGGTCGATCACCCCGGGGATCCGATCGCCGAGGACCGGGTCCTTCTCGCGCCGCTCCGGCCAGAGCAGTTTTTCGATGGAGTCCTGGAAGGAGCGCATCCGGGCCTCGACGGAGGGGCTCGGGTCGAACTTCCCCACGCTGTTGTTCAACAGGAAGGGGGCCGTGGACCAGACGCTGGCCAGGGACGGGGGCCGCGTGTATCCCCGGCCGCCGGCCGGCATCTGGTACGGCCGGGGCTGCCCGGTGAAGGGGTCGTAGATCGTGATCGTCCCGACCGACGGGAGGTCCTTGTAGGACTTCGAAGAGAAGTTGTCCCAGATGTTTCCACCGAGGGCGTTGGTGGCCAGCGGGCTGCAGGCGTTGGTCTCGAGCAGGGTGACGGGCACGCGAAGCTCGGTGGACAGGTAGTTGTTCTCCAGGAAATCGGGGGCCAGCACGATCCCGCGCATCTTCTGCTTGAACTCGTCGGTCTTGGTCCACGCCCAGTAGCGGTTCCAGCATTCGAGATAATTCGCGCCGGCGCATCCCCCCGGATCCAGCCCTGGGGCCTCGTCGGGGATCTTGCTCGAGTGGCAGCGCGCACAGCGCTCCGCGAAGACCACCTTGCCGCGCTGGAGCACCGACGCGTCCTTGGTCAGGTAGGCGGCGCCCCCCGGGGCGTCCTTCAAGAGGTGGGGGGCCGTGCTCTTGAGGAAGAACAGGGCCATGGCCGGCGTCTGGGCCTCGGTCGCCTGCCAGTAGACGGAATTCTTGCGGGCCACGCTGATCTCGATGGGCGTGATCCGCTTCCCTCCCACGAGGGGATTGAAGTGCTGTAGCCACTCCTCGCTGAACAGTCCGATGTTTATGTAGACGCGATTGAGGGCGCCCAGCGCGCCCACCGAGTCGGAGCCGTCCTTGAGGATCCGCGGCGTCCAGACGGTTTCGGGCGCCTGGAAGAACCGGGTGAGCGGCCCCTCCTTCACGAAGTCGTTGAACTGGGTGTTATTCAGGCCGCCGCCCGCGAGGGTCTCCTTGCCCCAGCGCCCTCCGATCTCGAGGCGCGGGCCCAGATGGTAGAACGCGTTCATGGTGCGCGGGTTGTTGATGTAGTCCGTGGAAACGAGCGAGGTGTCCAGGGTTCCCGGACGGTAGGTGTGCAGCAACTGGAACAAGTAGTTGGATGGATCGTCCTTCCAGGCGAAGATCCGGTCGATCCAGAAGTACTGCGCGCCCACGATCGAGCTCAGGTTTTCCCAGGCGGGATGCTCCGGGTCGGCGGGCGGCCTGATAGGGCTCGGTCCGACGTGGCAGAATCCGCAGGACATGCCGACCCGATAGGGCCTGACGAGATCCTTCGAGAGGTAGTATCCCTCGTCGGTGTAGTATCGCACTGGGTCCCACTTCTTGGCTGCCGCCTCGTCGAAATCGGGGTTCGGGAAGAGCCGCAGCCCCACGATGCCGGTGGGATACCCATAGTAAGAACCAACGGGAAGCTTCCCCCCCGTCAGCGTCTTCCCCCGCGCGCCGACGGCAGCCCCCGGGTACTTCTGCTCGTTCGCGAAAGGGTCCGGCGGGCAGTCGGCGCGACGCTTGTCCAGCCAGAGTCCCCAGCGCTCGGGATCGGGACCGGTCGCCTTCTCGAAGCAGGGTTCGTTGACCAGGCCCAGGTAATTCCACCGATTGTCCCTGCTGAACTTCAGGCTCGGGTGAGAGGAGAGGATCTTGAGCAGGTCGAAGAGGCCAAAGCTCGACACCGTGATGGTGTCCCAGAGGCGGTCATTGCCCCCGGTCCACACCAGCCACATGTTGCGGCCTTTCACCTCCGCCGAGCTCAGGGCGATTCCACCGTCCATGTCGTGGAAATAGTCTTCGTCCGCCGCGGGAAACGAGCCGACACTACGGCCCGCGCGACGCGCCTCGTCCAGCATCAATCCCGGCCCAGTCTGCTCCTTGCCGCATCCCCAGAGGAGGATGACGCAAAGCGCCAACAGCGTCCAGGCTCTCCATGAGCGGCTCGATGTCATGCGATTCCCCCTCGTGTCTGAACACCCCGTGGTGCGGCTCGGTCCGATGCAAAGCCCAAGAATGACGGATCAACGAGTTGCCGGCCGACACTGCAATGGTGGCGGTTCGCGCTCGCGTGTATTGGACCGTCTTTGTCTAACGGCGGCCCAGGAATGGGTATTCCGCCGGTCTCAAAGCCCCTGATGAACAGACTGCCTTTGGGTTGCGAAGTGGGAAAACAAAACGGCCCGCCGAAGGTTCAGTCCTCCAGTGGGCCGCGGATGGGCCTCCAACCGAGCAGGCTAGCGACGCAAGGTTTTCTTTTTGCCGGTGTCACCCCGTCCCCTCCTAGGTTCCACGGCACCAGCACAATTGGGAGTCTATTTATCCCTTTTAAAACGATGGTGTCAAGGCCATTCTTGGCAAGTCCTGTTGGGAGGCGGTTTTCGTCCCTTCAGTCGAGGCGTGCCAGCTTTGGACGGATCTCCGCACCACTGTCCGCGGGTCCCCACCACCATACGTCACTCCGAGGCCAAACTCCGCGGAGCTTAGAATCCTTGGCCTCTCTGAAGCGGGGAGATGCGGCGGCAAGGCGTTGTCTGCGTTGCCAGAGATAGCGTGTTGAGGAAACCTCGGGATGGGGGATACCTCAAATTCAGCGGCGAAAGACGAGAGAGTTCTGAGACGGGTCGCTTGCGTAACGTGGGTGCCGGGGGACCGGACCCATAGCAGAACAGTGGATTCCCTCTGCCGCCGGCCGACGTTGGAGCATCACTTCGACCGCAGCGGTTTAGCGCATCACGAGAGGGCATCAGCGCAAGATAGAGGGACCGACGTCTGCGCGGCTCCCCATGCGGGGGCGGATCCGGGAACTGGGAGGAAAGGATTTCGTTGGAGCGAAAACCAACGCGCAGCGTCAGCAGCGGCACCGAGCACTGCGAGGTGCCGTCCGCCGCAAGATGTTGCGCGGCGCGTCATCAGACAACTCCCTGAACCGCCCATGCCCGAGCGATCAGCTCGATCGGCGCGTCTGGTGTCCATGCAAGACGCGACTTGAGGTACACCCGGATTCGTTCGCGTACTTCGCCACGTACCGAGGCCAGGTAGGCCGGGGCAGCGCCTGTCTTGCCGAGGAACGGTTTCCAATAGTCGTCGAAGTTCTTGAAGACGGTTGGAATCTCGATGGCGCGAACCGTCACGGCCTTAAGCTCCATCCTCTCGAACAATGCGTGGAGCGGCCCTGGCTGGCAAAGAGGGAACCTTTCGGCTTGGTCGAGCTTCGCGTCATTGGGGCTCACTGCTACGGCTGCATCCCAGAAGTGTCGCATCATCTGCATTCCGCCGGCATAGTCCCAAACGTACGCGGCTACCGATCCACCCGGTCTTGTGACTCTCGCCATCTCTCGCACCATGGAAACGTGATCCCGTACGAAGTTGAGGACCAGACCAGAGACCGCCACGTCCCAGACGGCAGAATCCCACGGTAGGTGCGTGGCATCTCCGGTTTCGAAGCGGGCCCGCGGGTCGCTGATGCGTTGCCGCGCCCGGGACACGAAGCCCTCCGACAAGTCGATGCCGGAAACCGACGACGGCTCACACATCGTCAGGATGGTGGATGCCAATACCCCCGTACCGCAGCCGACATCCGCCCAGGCGAGGCCTGGACGCGGAGCGAGCCAACGAAGGAACTCGGTCGCGACCAGCCGGCTCCAGCGCCCAACATACTGCTCGTAGGCGTCGCCCGAGTCCCACGCCTCTGTTGCCGCCCTACTCATTCCGCATCGCCATGTCAACGGTAGGATGTATAGAGGAGATGAGTAATCTTGTAAACCTAATTGTCACGTGGTGTCAAACGTAAACACAATCCATTCCAATAAGATGGGGAGCGTACAGGAATTCCGTTGGGATACGTCGTCGAGGACCACTGTCGCCAGTGCCCTGTCGGAGGTGGCCGGGGCGACTTGCCCCAAGCCCCAAGTTTTTTCCCCTTGACCGCTTCAAGAGCCTGTTATAAGTAGGATGTTCCATATCCTGATTAAACCCCCTCCCGTGCCGTTCACCAAATCCAGAGGCGCAGCTTGACGCACGGCGACGGGCTGGCTTCCCCGCCGCCGCGGTCTCCTCTGCCACTTGCAGGAAGCTCAATTGGCGACACGCAATTCCCGCCACTTTTGACATAGGCGGTGTCGACATGGACAACCCTATGCATCGCTTGCTCATAGGAACGCTCCTCGTACTCGGACTCGCCGGGTGCGCCACGACGCAGGCGGACTTGGAGGCCTGCCTCACGCTCGCGGAAAGGGGATTCCGCCCGATTGCGGAGGAGCGCTCGCAGCGGTTTCTCGGGAAGGTCCAGGATTTCACCGCCCGGTGCCGTGGCGGTGACAAGGCCGTAGCCTTGCGCAGCCAGCCATGGGTGGACTGGGCGAATTACTGGGCGACAGGCGACGCCAGCACCAAGCCTGCTGAATCCGGCAGCAAGGACCGGCACCTCAGTCCGACCGGCCGGGGGATCGACGGCGCGCTCTTGGACCTCGAGTACCAGCGCATCGAACTAATCAAGTTCAACCTCTTCGATAATACCGGAACCTACAAGGACTACCTCCAAGGCCGAGACGGCGTGTCCGGTCCCGCGGTGAAGACCTGGGACGAGATGCGCTTGCCAAAAGGCCATCCGGCCTACGACGCCGTGGGGGGTGACGGGACCCAGGTGTGCCACGGCGACCTGATCCGCTTCCGCACGCTAACGGGTATCTGCAACGACATCAAAAATCCCGCGATGGGCTCAACGAACCAGCCCTTCGCTCGTAACGTCGAATTCGAAGCTACGTTCCCGGACCTCGGCAAGACCGACCTCACCTGGAACCGGCATGGCGACCGGCTGGGTCTCCTCAAGCCCGACCCGCAGTTGATCAGCCGCAAGCTCTTTACTCGGCCGCAATCGCAACCTGATAAGTGCCGCGAGGGCCACGGCTTGCCCGGGGACTCCCCGGAGGCCAGCTGTGACTACAGGAAGGCGCCGTTCTTCAACGTCCTGGCCGCGTTCTGGATTCAGTTCATGACTCACGACTGGTTTTCCCATTTGGTGGAGGGGCACAACCAGACCGAGATGATGACCGTCGGCTGCGCGACACAGCGGGTAGGGAACATCGAGAAGCCCGTGACCCCGGACGAAGCTGCGAAGCTCGGCTGTCGGCCGGAGGACCGCATAGACAAGAGCTACTTCGCGCAGGAGGCGGGTCCACCCACCTTCACCGCCAACGGCAAAGAGCATCTCACCCGGTCCTACAAGACCACTAACAACACGGTCACCGCTTGGTGGGACGCCTCGCAGTTGTACGGCCATGACGAGACCTCCCGCCGCCGCGTCAAAAGGGACCCCGCCGACCCCGCCAAGTTCCTCCTCGTCTCCGCCGATCCGCGCCCCGGAAGCGGTGACCGCATGGGCTACCTCCCCGTCTTTGAGCCGTCGGACCCGATCAACCCGCAGTGGGCCGGCCAAGAGGCCACCGCGTTCCCCGACAACTGGACCGTCGGCATGAGCTTTTTCCACAATGTCTTCGCCCGCGAGCACAACCTCTTCGTGGAGGCGCTCCGGCAACGGGCCGCTGCGACACCCGATGCTGACTCCGGCCTGCGCAATCCGCTGCGACCCGATGAGGCGATCCGCTACAGAGACGTGAGCGACGACGAACTCTTCGAGGTGGCGCGGCTCGTTGTCTCCGCGGAGATCGCCAAGGTCCACACGACCGAGTGGACCACCCAACTGCTCTACGACGAGCCACTCTACCTGGGCATGAACGCCAACTGGCACGGGCTCTTCCGTGGCCACGACCTGGTAGAAGCGGCACTGGAAAAGATCACGGTCAATAACTTCGGCAAGTCCACCGATGCGAAGAAAGCGGCGCAGTGGTATTCCGTCTTCGCCTCCGGCCCGGGGATCTTCGGTCTGGGCAACCGGGTGTACGCCGACGACGCCATCTTCGCGAAGTACGACCCCAAGAAGACGGATGTCTGGAGCCTGAAGAACCCCGACCACGTGAACGGGGGAGTCAACCACTTCGGATCGCCCTTCAATTTCCCGGAAGAGTTCGTTACCGTGTACCGGCTGCACACGATGCTGCCCGATCTCCTCGAATACCGGGAGTGGGATAAGAACCCGAACGTGGTGCGTAACAAGATCCCCGTCGTCGATACCTTCCGGGGCAAGGCGACGCAAGCCATCCGCGAGCGAGGACTCGCCAACTGGGCGCTCTCCATAGGCCGCCAGCGCCTCGGCCTTCTGACCCTCCAGAACCATCCGGCGTTCCTTCAGAACCTCACCCTACCGCGCCTGCAGAGCGCCACGGGGAAGATCGACGTCGTCGCCCTCGATCTCATCCGCGACCGCGAGCGGGGCGTGCCGCGCTTCAACGAGTTTCGGCGGCAGTATGGGCTCAGGCATCTGACGAGCTTCGACGACTTCGTGGACCGTCGCCTGCCGCAGGGCTCGCCGGAGCGGCTGGAACAGGAGCGGTTGGTCGGCGTCCTCCGCGAGGTCTACGGACAGCACAGGTGCGACGCGTCAAAGATCATCACCGTCGCGCAGGTCAACGCCGACGGCACGCCGATCACCGACTGCCTCGGGCATCCCGACGGCAGCCTGGTGGACAATATCGAGGACGTCGACACCGTGGTGGGTTGGCTGTCGGAATTCACCCGCCCTCACGGCTTCGCCATCTCCGAGACCCAGTTCCAGGTGTTCATCCTGAACGCCTCGCGCCGGCTCTTCAGTGACCGGTTCTTCACGTCGAGCTTCCGTCCCGAGTTCTACACACACCTGGGGGTGCAGTGGGTCACGGACAACGGGTTGGACGGGAAGGTCATGGAGAAGGGCAGGCCGAACGGCCACCAAGGGGAAGTGTCGCCGCTCAAACGGGTCCTGTTGCGGACGATCCCGGAGCTCGCGCCGGAGCTGGCGCACGTCATCAACGCCTTCGATCCGTGGGCGCGCGACCGCGGCGAGTACTACACGCTCGGATGGAAGCCACGGGCGGGCGCCGAGTCGGACGAGGCATTCGCTGGATCCCAATGAAAGCGTCGCCCACGGCCCGGTTCCGGCACGACGACGAGGAGGCCAGCCAAAACACCCTAGCCCACTTTGGGGCCTCGAGAGAGGAGAAGATATGCAGATTGCACCGGGGCTCTACAGCATCGGTCAGAAGAAAGGCGGCAACGTCCACGCGTACCTGATTGACGACCGCGGGTCTCTGACCCTGATCGACACGCTGTTCGATGCCGATGCTTCAGCCATTATCGCGGAGATCGCGCGGGCGGGGAAGCGCGTCACGGACCTGAAACAGATCATCCTCACGCATGCGCACCGGTCCCACATCGGTGGACTCGCCACCCTGAAGAAGCTCAGCAACGCGACGGTGTACTCCCACGAGTGGGAGGAAGGGATCGTCGCTGGCCAACGCAAGGCAACCCCGGTCGGTCTCTGGCCGAAGCCGCCGCTTCAGGTGTACTATCTGCAGGCCGGTCTTGCGTTGGGCCTCAGTCCGCACGTCCCGTGCAAGGTCGACCAGGCACTCAAGGACGGCGACCACCTTGGACCCCTGGAGGTCGTATCGGCACCGGGGCACACGCCCGGGTCGTTGGCCTTCCACTGGCGTGAGCGCCGCGCGCTGATCGTCGGAGATGTCGTCGCATCGTGGCCATCCATCGCGCCAGGCTGGCCTGGTCTCACGTTGGACAACGATCAGAACCTCAAATCGGTCGGCAAGCTGGCCGACGCCGGAGACGCAGAGATTGTCTGCGTCGGCCATGGCGGGCCGATCAGGCAGGGCGCCTCCAGCATTCTCCGTCAGTTGCGCGACGGAAAGACGCCGGCGGGTGCCACCATCGCCGACGACATCGGAAACTGAACAACGACCGACTCCCAGGCGGTCGTCGTTCAACGGGGCCGTTTCTCGCTCTCGGCCGATGAAGGCGCCGGTCCGCACGTTCCCTCCTGGAGTGCGATCGTCCTGGCCCGCCATGCTCGTATGCCTCTCTGCTTTCCCACCATTTCACCGCAGGCGGTTTATCTTCCGGCGGCCCCGCTCACGCGTTGCACTGTCCGCAGGCCTGCAACCAATGCCGCCGCAGGCATGAGGTCATGCCGACAGCAGGTGCTCCTAATGCAGATTCCCTCTGCCTACGAGATCCTGGCACCCAACCCGATCACTCGCGAGCCGGGTTGACCTCACTGATCAGATGGCAACGCACTGATCGCGGCAGCACCGCTTAGGCCAGGGGCGCTTGCGGGAGAATGGACAGATCATTGGGGCACTGTGGGGGCGTCGAGGACTCTTCGTGCTGGAACGATGCGCCTGTAACTTCTTGAGCAATTGGTGCCGGGGGACTGGACCCAAAATGAAGCAATGGGTGCCCGCTCCGACCGGTCGGAAGTGGAGAGCCGAGGTGACGTTCTATTTTGAATCCGCAGGAACAGACCCGTACTGGGGAAAACCGATACCATTCTTAGCATGAGGCGCTGGAGAGTGGTAATCAAGTCAAGGGGATCGGAGGCGTAAGCAGAGCCCGGCTGGAGTTCTTGCAGACCACAGGGGCGGTTGCCCTTAAACTCGGCGACGGCCGAGGCAGATACGGGGCGGCCCTGCGGCCGCCCCGCAGCCAGTCGATTATTTCCCTCGCGGTCTTGGGAGTCCGATGACTGTCCCCTCCCGGCGCGAGTCCGCGCCACCGTATTGCTTGCCGGTCTGGAGGTCGATGATCACCGCCTGCACCGAGCCGATGGTCGAGGTGCAGGCGACTGATGGCACCGAGGAATGTCCAAGCGCCCTCAGGGCGAGCAGCGTAGCCTGCGAGAATGCCGGGGTGATGAATGGCTGGGCTGGCGTGGGACCCTCGCACGACACGCCGCCGCTCGCGCTGGTCACCGAGATCCTTGGAGCGTCAATTGCCTGCTGAATCGTCATGTCGTGATCGATCAAGTTCAGGGTGATGTTCAAGACCGAGTTGATGATCGTGGCGCCTCCCGGGGACCCATAGGCGGCAAAGGGCTTGCCGTGCTTGAGCACGATGGTGGGCACCATGCTGCTGCGCGGGCGCTTGAAGGCGGCTACATCGTTGGCGCCCGGGTTCCCCGTCGCGGCATTGTACGTCGGCACCATATTGAAGTCGGTCAGCTCATTGTTGAGGAGGAACCCGTAGCCTGGGACCATGATCCCGGTACCCCACCCTTGCTCGATCGTCGTGGTATAGGCGACGATGTTCCCGTGCTTGTCCGCGACAGAGAAGTGCGTCGTGTAGCCCCCGTGATCGTCATGCCCGTGCGGGTCCGCCTCGGGCGTGAAATGCCCGGGGTGCTTCTGGACCGTGTTGAACGGCCACGGGTCCCCCGCCAAGGGGGTCGCCATCCTGCTGGTCAAGTTGATCATGTCGCTGCGCAGAGCGACATACGGATCCGCCAGGAGGCCGACCTTCGGCACGGGGACGAAGTCCTCATCCCCCATCCAGACGGCCCGATCGGCAAAGGCCAACCGCATGGCCTCGATCATGACATGCAGGGTGTTGGTAGCGCCGAAGCCGAAGCCCTGACTGGGGTCGCCCAAGGGAAAGCGTTCCATCATCCTGAGCATCTGGATCACGGTGAGGCCGCCCGAGGACGGGGGCGACATGGAGGCGAGCGTATACCCGCGATAGTCCCCGATGATGGGCTCTCGGACCTTCACGTTGTAGTTTGCCAGGTCGTCCACAGTCATCAGACCTACGCCGGCGTCTCCTGCACCATTGGCGGTGCGTTTCTGCGCTTCGACGATTGCCTGTCCGATCTCCCCATGGTAAACGACATCCGGGCCGTGATGGGCGATCAACCGGAAGGTCTTGGCAAGTTCCGGCTGGACCAGCAGATCGCCCGCCTGGAGAGGCGAGCCGTCTGGCCGGCGGAAGATCGCCTTGGTCTCTGGCTGGTAGGTGGTTCGAGCGCTGGCGCTGTCTGCCGCGAGAAACTTGTTGACGAGGAAGCCCTCCTCAGCCAGCTTGATCGCCGGCTGGAGGGCATGAGCCAAGGACCTCTCCCCCCAGCGATGAAGCGCAGTCGCCACACACTTCAACGTGCCGGGCACCCCGACGGAGATTCCACTGGTCGAAGCCTGTGTGAAGTTAAGGGAGCCAAACATGGTCGGCGTTGCGGCCCCGGGTGCTTTCTCGCGGCAGTCGAGGGCGAAGGTCTTGTTCATCTTGGCCAGGTGGATCATCATGAACCCGCCGCCGCCGATGCCGGAGAACTGCGGCTCGACCACGTTGAGGGCAAACTGGATGGCGGCTGCGGCATCGAACGCGTTGCCGCCCTTCTCGAGCGCCTGGGCCCCCGCCTCGGCCGCGAGCGGGTGCGAGACGGCAACGACGCCTTGACGGAACGCCTTGCCGGCCCAGCTCGGTGGCGTCCCCTTGGCAGTGTCCGGCAACGACATGACCGGCACCCCGGGCGTTTCTTCGTCGGAATCAGCCCAGAGCGGAGGTGCGAGCAGCAGGGACCCGGCCAGTAGGACGAGACAAAATCGCAAGTACTTTGTGGTATCCATATCGATCCTCCGTTTCCAGTCCACAGGACGCCGCTATGCTTTCCCCCACGAGCGCCGAGGGAAACCCCGACGCTCGTGGACACTACCATCGTGGACGTGGTTACCCGCGACTGCGCCGCCTCCAAGCAATATCACACAGGCTCACAAGGCCCGAGTCAGTGAGATGTCACGATCCCAGGATGCGGACGGAGTCACACCCAGCGAAGGGGACGCCCAAAACAGGCTTCCGTCCGACAAACCTCCCGCCCCCTATTCCGTATCCCTCAACAGAGAACTGAGCACGGCTGCTAGGCCTCGTGGAACGCAACTTCGTCTGGATACCTTCCAAAGCAAGAAGTTCCGCTAAAGGAGCATGAGTAGCGAGGCGAAGCCAGTCGGCCCCGCCTCGCCCCTCGCTACCTCTACTTCTCCTCCTGTGGCGGGGTTGTGGCATCCCCAGGAGAAAGCGCGGCGGGCCCCGAATCGCCTCGCGTAGACCAGGCTCAAACGGACGAGTGGTCAGTTGCCGGATCGTCTGACCAGAGTGGCGGCAACGACGTCGGAGGCGAAGACGCAAAGGGAGAGGCGGCGGTAGTCGAGCGAGGGACACCACAAGCCCCTCCTGCGTTACCTAGTAATCCAGGCCGAGGAGGCACGCTTTGAATTGTCTTCTCCTATAAGGATAGGTCCGCAGCGATCATTGTCCATGGGGCCTTCCCCTCCTTTTCCAAAAGAGAGGACCCCATCTCCGGTTTTCGTGCCGATTCCCTCCTGCTCCTCTATACACACTGCTCGGTCGACCTCGAATCTCCCCGTCTCTCTTCCCTCGTGACTGGTGTCCCATCTGTAGTGAGGTGCAGAGGCCCTGAATGCGCCCGGTGGTGGCAGCGGCGCTCGCCTTCAACATCCGGGGGATGGTCGTTGTAGCCAAGGGTCGCCTTCAGTCGGCACCCCGCATTCGCAGTGGGATTCGATGGCCTTGGGAAGGCGGGAATACGAGGGATTGTGGTAGCAGATCAAGGCCCGCGGAAAGACACAGTTACTCGGTAAGTCGCTGACTGATCGTGTTGTTGCTGGCTTTCACCTCGGCTGGTTTCGGCGGGCTTGTGGTGGCTTCTGGAGGCTCGCGGGCATACGCGTGGGCATGGCACGTCCGTGTCTCAGATCGCCACGGATGGGAGGCGACCGACTTGGGTGGAAAAAAACTGCGTGAGCGATGGGTGTTTGCTCTTGACGAACCTCCCCGCTGGCATAGATTACTCAGTGAAGTACCGCGACGCGAAGGGTGTTTGACCCGCCTAGAGCATACCTTCCTAGCTGTTGTGTGCTTGTGGTTCTCCACCCCCTGTTCGTGTACCTGCCGGGCTCGTGCGCCGCAGGGATGTCACAGGTACGCAAATCTAAACGGACGAGCGACGACAGGCCCGACGAGAACCCGTGCGCTCTCAGGAAGCGCTGCCGTGACGGTACTGCCGGTCGCGCGACGCGACTGGGGTGGGGCATTGGATTCGGCGACGACGACCCTCTTCAAGGGACGCGTGGCGGATGGGATGTGAAGGGGCAACCCGTTAGGGCCGGTGAGAGCAGCGGGCCGAGAGGCCCGAGCCGGCCCTGAGTGCTCTCGGCGTCGAAGGAACGAGGCCGGTGGCAGAGAGACCGGGAAGGTCCGTGCCTCGTCAAGGAAAGGAGGAGCCCATGGGACCCATGGATCTCCGGGCCGAGATCATAACGGCCAACAAGCAGTTCATGGAGGCGTTTGGACGACGCGATGCCGCTACCTTAGCGAATCTCTACACGGTCGCAGGCCACCTGCTTCCACCGCACAGCGAAGTCGTCGCGGGCCGGGACGCGATCCGCACCTTCTGGCAGGGTGCGATGGATGTAGG
>Ga0316622_100001209_pt1 | contig 16521 bp, 19 predicted proteins | sample OWC_Aug_OW2_C1_D_FD_207646 | JGI IMG/M metagenome (GOLD analysis project Ga0316622, IMG submission 207646) | Wetland soil microbial communities from Old Woman Creek delta, Ohio, United States - OWC_Aug_OW2_C1_D5_C | ecosystem: Environmental > Terrestrial > Soil > Wetlands | place: USA: Ohio... | reverse complement strand
AAGACGGGCGCCATCCCGTGGTCGAGCTGATGGCCGGGCGCCGCGGCTTCGTGCCCAATGACGGCGTGCTCGATCCCGAGGACACGCAGATCGTGGTGCTCACCGGTCCCAACATGGCCGGCAAGTCAACCTACCTGCGCCAGGTCGCTCTGATCGTTCTGCTGGCGCAGATGGGGAGCTTCGTGCCCGCGGCGCGCGCCGAGGTCGGCGTCGTCGACCGGGTGTTCACCCGGATCGGGGCATCGGACAATCTCGCCGGCGGCGAATCGACGTTCATGGTGGAGATGAAGGAGACCGCCAACATCATCTGCCAGCTCACGCCTCGCAGCCTGGTGATTCTCGACGAGATCGGCCGCGGGACGAGCACCTTCGACGGTATCTCCATCGCCTGGGCCGTGGCCGAGCATCTCCACGACGCGGCGCCGCAGCGGCCGCTGGTGCTCTTTGCCACGCATTACCACGAGCTGACGGACCTGGCGCGGACCAAGGAGCGGGTGCGGAACTTCTCGGTGGCGGTGCAGGAGTGGAAAGGGGAGGTCCTGTTCCTGCGCCGCATCGTGCCCGGCCCGGCCAGCCAGAGCTACGGCATCCAGGTCGCCCGCCTTGCCGGTGTCCCGGCTCCGATCATCGCGCGGGCGCAGGAGATCCTTCGCAACCTCGAGCTTGGCGAGCTGACTGATGCGGGGCTGCCACGACTCGCGGGAGAGACCGCGGCGGCGCCACCCGAGCAGTTGCCGCTGTTTGCGGGCGCGGAGCAACGCTTGCGCACCGAGCTCGCCAGCCTGGACCCCGACCGCCTGACGCCGGTCGACGCCCTGGTGCGGCTTCACCACCTCGTGGAGATCGCGCGGAAAGCGGGAGACTGAGTGCGGGCGACGGCGTGTGTGGCGTTGCTGACGCTGGCGTCAGTGTGGGCGAGCGCTGCCCGTGCCGCGGAGCTGCACGCGATCCGGCCGGTGCCGGCGGCAGACTACACCAGGGTGGTCTTCGACCTCGGCGAGCGGACCACGTACCGCCTACGCGCCGAACCCGCGAACCCGGCAGCCCTGGTGCCAGCGCGCCTGTACGTCGACCTGGACAACACGAAGCTTGGTGCGGGGGTGCGGACGCACTTCAGCCCGGCGGGCGGACCCATGCTGCGTTGGCGCAGCATCCAGATCAGCAGCGACGTCACCCGCGTGATCCTCGACGTTCCTGGTCTCTCCGAGTACCGCGCGTTTCCGTTGGCGGACCCGTTCCGCCTCGTCGTCGTGGTTCACGGGACGCCGCGGCCGGTTCCGAGCGTGCCGGCCAAGGGGCCGGAGATCCAGACCGTTGCGCGCCCGCGACCAGCGCCGGCGGAGCCGCCAGCCGTTGGCGCCGCGACGAAGCCCTCCCGCCCCTTCACCGTGGTGCTCGACCCCGGGCACGGGGGCCGGGATCCGGGCGCACAGGGGGTCAACGGTGTGTGGGAAAAAGACGTGGTGCTTGCCGTCGCCCGTGCCGCCGAGCGGCGGCTGGTCGCCGCAGGGTATCAGGTCATCCTCACCCGCGACCGCGATGTCTTCGTCTCACTCGACCAACGGGCGACGCGGGCCAATGCGGCACGAGCGGATCTGTTCGTATCGCTGCACGCCAATGCCAGTCCCAACGCGCCCACCTCCGGGATCGAGACCTACTACCTCAGCAACAGCAATGACCGGGCGACGATCCGGCTGGCGGGAATGGAGAACCATCTGGAGCGCATGGCCGGGGAGCGGGTCACGGCGGCAGATGTGTCGTGGATTCTCAGCGACATGATCCAGAACTACAAGGTCACGGAATCGCTCAGCTTCGCGCGCCAGATTCAGGACGGTCTGACCGGCCAGTTGCGCGCGCAGTATCGCGACGTCCGCGACCTCGGCGTCAAACCGGGACCCTTCTACGTGCTGGTTGGCGCGGGGATGCCCGCCGTGCTCGTGGAACTGGCGTTCCTGACCAACGAGGACGAGGCCCGCCGGCTGGCGGGTGCGGCATACCAGGAGGCGTTGGCGGATGGGCTCTCGCGGGGCATTCAGCAGTTCGCAGAGCATGGTATGATGGCATCGAACCTATGAATGACTCGACGACCCAAGTGAGCGATCGCGGTGCCGAACCGCTGGTCGGCCTTGGCGCCCTGGTCTTGAATGACGCGTGGGGCCGGCAGGCGCGCGACTATCTGAATCGCGCCCGGGCGTTGCTCTTCGAGCAGCACTTGGCCGGCGCCAATGGCCGAACCGTCGTCGAAGCCTACACGCGGGCGGTGGATCACGTCATCCGCGCCCTGTTTGCGGCGGCGCGCGCCAGCTACCAGGAGCGTTTCGCCCTGCTCGACCAACGGTGCACGCTCGTCGCCCAGGGCGGGTACGGACGCGGCGAGCTGAACCCGTGCTCGGACATCGATTTGCTGTTCCTCTTTCCGCATCGCCGCGATCGCTACGTCGACACGGTGATCGAGAAGGTGCTGTACGCACTGTGGGACACGGGGCTGACGCTCGGCCACGCAGTGCGGAACGTGCGGGAGTGCGTCCGGCTCGCGGCGCAGGATCTCAAGGTGAAGACGGCGCTGCTCGATGCCCGCTACGTCGCGGGCGATGCCGGGCTGTATGCGGAATTTGCGGCGGCCATGGAAGCCGACGTCCTGAAGCGGAACGCCGCGCGCTTCTTCCGCGACAAGCTGGCTGAAAACGACGAGCGCCACCAGCGCTACGGCGACTCGGTGTACCTGGTGGAACCGCACCTCAAGGATGGCGAAGGTGGGCTGCGGGACCTGCATACGGCGATGTGGCTCGCCAAGGTCAAGTTCAAGACCAATAGCGTGGCGGAGCTGGTCCTGAAGGGCGTGCTGACCGAAGGTGAACGGACCGAAATCGAAGCCGCCCGCGATTTCCTCTGGCGGGTGCGAAACGCCCTGCATTTTCTCAGCAGCCAGCATCAGGATCAGCTCACGTTCGAGTATCAGGAGCGGATTGCCGCCGACTTTGGCTATCGGGACGACGGCAGGTCCAAGGGCGTCGAGCAATTCATGCGGACCTACTACCTGCACGCGGCGACGGTGAATCGCTTCTCCGACGAGATCATCGCCCGGTGTCTCGAACGTCCGACGGCCTACCGCATTATTGCGCGCCTGGGTGGCCGCGAGATTCGCCCGGGTGTCCGGATCGCCGGGCAGCAGGTGGTGGTGGGCGACCCGGCGGCGTTCCGGGACAACCCGAGCCTCCTCATGCGCGTGTTTGCCGACGCTCAGCGCCATGGCCTTCCGATCAGCAATGACACCCGCCGGCTGATCCGCGAGCACGCGACGCTGCTCGACAGCGACCGCATGCGCTGCGATCCCGCCGTGGTGGAGGCGTTCTTCGCGGTGCTCGGATGGAAGAGCGGCGTGTACGAGTCCCTGCGCGAGATGCACAAGCTCGGCGTGCTCGGGGCGTTCCTGCCCGAGTTCGGCAACCTCCTGTGCATGGCGCAGTACGACCGTACCCATCTGTACACCGTCGATGAGCATTCCCTGCGTGGGCTGCTGATACTCGAACGGCTGCGCGCCGGCGAGTACAAGCAGACGTCGCCGTTGTTGACCGAGGTGATGCGGGACGAGGACCGGGTGGAAATCCTCTACCTGGGGATGTTGTTCCACGACAGCGGCAAAGGGCAGGGCGGCGACCACTCCAATCGGGGGGCCGACCTCGTCCGCCGAGTGGCACAACGGCTGGGCTTGCACGCCGACGAGGCCGCCCAGCTGGAGTTTCTGGTCCGCCAGCACCTGGTCATGTCGCACCTTGCGACGCGCCGCGACATCCATGACGAGAAGTTGATCATGGAGTTCGCGAAGGTGGTGGGCACACTCGCGACCTTGAAGAAGCTCTTCCTCCTGACTTTCGCCGACATGTGCGCGACGAATCCGAAGCTGTGGAACAGCTGGCACGAGATGCTCCTCGGCGAGCTGTACGTGCGCACGCTGGCGGCGTTCGAGCTCGGCGAGTTTGCGGCTCCGGATGAAGGCGTGCGCGCGCAGCGGGTTCGCCAGCGCGTGGCGGAGGCGATCGGGCCGGCGGCCGGTGCGGCCCTCGATCGGTTCCTCGGCGACATGCCGGATCGCTACTTCCTGTCCGTGCCCGAAGCGGATATTCCGCGCCACTTCGAACTCGCACGCCGCTACGAAGAGGAGCCCGTGGTGACGCACGTGGCCCATTTCCCCGAACGCGAGTTCAGCGAATTCACGGTCCTGACCCGCGACCGGCCGGGCTTGTTCGCCAGGCTCACCGGGGTGCTGACGGCTCACGGCATGAACATCGTTGGCGCGCAGATCACGACGAGCGCCAGCGGTACCGCGCTCGATGTGTTCCGTGTCTCGCACCTCGAGCGCGCCGCAATCGCCTGTAGCGAGGATCGCTGGGAGCAGATCCAGGTCACGGTCGGCAAGGTGCTGGCAGGCGAGCTGGATGTTGAGGAGCTCGTTGCGAAGGCGCGGCGGCCGTCTCTGCTGCCCGAGAAGGTCGTGCCGCGCGTGGGCACGAGCGTCGAGATCGACAACGAGGTGTCGGAAAACTTCACGGTGCTGGACGTGTACACCCAGGATCGCGTTGGCGTCCTGTTCGCCATCACCAACACGCTCTATCACCTCGAGCTGTCGATCCACCTGGCGAAGATCACCACCAACGTTGACCAGGTGCTCGACGTCTTCTATGTCACCGACGTCCGCGGTCTGAAGATCACGGATCCCGCCGCACTGGAGCGGATCCGCATCGCAGTGGTCGGGGCGCTGACCGTGGCGGCGGAAGCGCGGCCGGCGGCGCTGTCAGGTTGACTTGATTTGGTCGAGCGTGAATGGGGCGGATGGGGCGATGGGAAGCGGTGGTAGGAAAGACTGCGGTTTCAGGAGCTGCACGGTAGCACAACCTCGATGAGGAGCGGGGGCGGTGGACGCGGCGGTTGATGCGTACCTGCGGTATCTCGCGGCCGAGCGTTCGGCCGCGCGCCACACGCTGGCGGCGTACGGGCAGGACTGCGCCGCGTTCCTGGATTTCCTCGAGCGCGAGCAGGTCCCCGCGTTCGCCGCGGTTCTTCCTGGCCATATCGTCGGCTTTCTCGAGGTGGCGCGAAAGCGCGGGTTGTCGGCGCGCAGTCGAGCCCGCGTGCTGTCGACGCTGCGGGGCCTGTTTGCCTTCCTGGTGCGTGAAGGGGCCCTGAGCCGCGATCCCAGTCGTGAGATTCGCCGCCCGCGGCTCGGCCGACGGCTTCCGCGCGGCCTCTCGTCTGGCGAAGTCAGCCAGCTCCTGGCGAAGGGCGACGATCAACCGCTCGTCCAGCGCGACCTGGCGATGATCGAGCTGGCGTATGCGTGCGGCCTGCGCGTGTCCGAAGTGATTGCGCTCAAGGTGAACCAGGTGAATTTGGAGGCGGGGTATCTGACCGTGGTCGGGAAGGGACGCAAAGAGCGGGCGGTTCCGATCGGCACATACGCCCGCCAGCGCGTGCTGGCGTATGTCAACGATGCCCGTCCGCGCATTCTGCGCCGGCGGCTGAGCCCCTACCTCTTCGTGACGCGTTCCGGGCGGCCGATGACACGGCAGGGCTTCTGGCGGCTGTTGCGCAAGCGTGTGCGCGGCAGCGGTCTGGAAAAGTCGGTTCATCCGCACATGCTGCGCCATGCGTTTGCCACCCATCTCGTCGAGGGTGGCGCCGACCTGCGCGCCGTCCAGATGATGCTCGGTCATGCGGACATCAGCACCACCGAGGTCTATACCCACGTCGCCCGCGACCGGCTGCGCGAAGTCCATCGAAAGTTTCACCCGCGTGGGTAGGCGCTGATGGATCGAGGGATCAAGGGATCAAGGGATCGAGGGATCGAGGGATCGAGGGATCAAGGGATCAAGGGATCAAGGGATCGAGGGATCGAGTTGGGCGGTTGTCGCGTCGGCCGTGATGATGACGAGGAGCCGCAGGCGTCCGATACGTTCCATGGAGCGAACGCCGGTGGAGCAGGCACCCCCTTTCTGCTAGGGTCACCGCGAAATGAGTGAGCTCCTGCAGCAGATATCCGTGTGGGCGTTGCCCATGCTGGTGGCGATCATCCTCCATGAGGTGGCGCACGGGTGGGTGGCCTACCGTCTCGGTGACCCAACCGCCAAGCGAATGGGCCGGCTGACGTTGAACCCGCTGCCGCACATTGATCCGATGGGGAGCGTCGTCCTGCCGCTGCTGCTGATGGCGGTCCAGTCACCTTTTATGTTCGGGTGGGCGCGGCCTGTCCCGGTCAATTTCGCCAACCTCCGCCGTCCCAAGCAGGACATGGTCAAGGTCGCGCTCGCGGGGCCGCTGACCAACATCGCACTGGCCGTGGTCAGCGCGGTCATCCTGCACTCACTGGTCGACCTCCGCTTGCCGAGCCACCGGCTTGCCGTCGCGTTCAGCGAGTCGACGCTGACCCCGATGGCGCTGATGGCGCGAAACGGCGTGATCGTCAACGTGGTGCTGGCGGTGTTCAACATGATACCGATTCTCCCGCTCGACGGTGGCCGTGTGCTCGCCGGCCTGCTGCCACGCGCCCAGGCGATCGCCTTTGCACGGTTGGAGCCGTACGGCATGTTCATCGTGCTGGCCCTGATGATGACCAACACGCTGGACCGGTTTCTCGGCCCCGTGCTCCGATTCTTCATTGCCGCGCTGCTGTGAACGTGAAATCAAAGGGGGCCGGAGCCGGGAAATTCAAGTCGGCGCGTCCCCGTGTCGCCGCGCCGCCGCGTCGGTTGCGGTGCAGACGGGACGAAATGGGAGCTGTGTAGATGGGCGGTGGAGACACGCAGCAGGTGCGCACGCAACCGATGCGGATCGTCAGCGGCTTTCGACCGACGGGGCGGCTGCACCTTGGCCATCTCTGGGGCGCCCTGCGGAATTGGATTCGCCTGCAGGACGAGGCGCAGTGCTTGTTCTTCATCGCCGACTGGCACGCGCTCACGGATGGGTACGAGAAGACCGATGGGATCACGGCCAATACCCGGGAGATGCTCCTCGACTGGCTGGCCGCCGGACTCGATCCGGCGAAGGCGGTGATCTTTCAACAGTCCGCCGTCAAGGAACACGCTGAGCTGTACCTGCTGTTTGCGATGATCGTGCCCACGCCGTGGCTGTTGCGGAACCCGACGATCAAGGAGCACGCGCGCGAGATCGGGTTGATCAAGAGCGATGACGACGCCGCCATGACCGAGGTGAACTACGGGCTCCTCGGGTATCCCGTGCTGCAGGCGGCGGACGTCCTGCTGTACAAGGCGCACGGTGTGCCGGTCGGCGTCGATCAGGTGCCGCACATCGAGCTGATGCGGGAGATCGCGCGCCGCTTCAACCGGCTGTACGGGCCGGTGTTCCCCGAGCCCGAGGCGCTGCTGACGGAGGTGCCGAAGATCCCGGGGACCGACGGACGGAAGATGGGGAAGAGCTACAACAACGCCGTCTTCCTGTCGGATTCGCCGGAGGAGATCGAGGCGAAGCTCAGCCGCATGATGACCGACCCGCGGCGGGTGCGGCGCCGGGACCCGGGCGAACCCAATGACTGTCCCGCCTTCAACCTGCACCGCGTGTATTGCTCGCCCGACGAGATCGAATACGTCACCAAGGGGTGCCACACGGCGGGTATCGGCTGCTTGGAGTGCAAGCAGATCATGATCAAACATGTGATTGCGGATCTTGCCCCCATTCGCGAACGACGCGCGGAACTGGAGCGGCATGCGGACGACGTGTCCGCGACGCTTGCCGACGGCAACCGCCGCGCCCGCGCAGTGGCGAGCGAGACGATGCACGAAGTGCGGCGCGCGATGCACCTGGCCTAGGGATCAGGTATCAGATGACCAGCGAGCCCCGAGCCCCCAGCCCCGAGCCCCGCGGCGCAGCCGCCTACCGCGTTCGCCTCGACCTGTTCGAGGGGCCGCTCGATCTCTTGTTGCATCTCATCAAGAAGAACGAGGTCGACATCACCAACCTTCCGGTGGCGGCGATCACCGAGCAGTACCTCGCCTATCTCGATCTGCTCCGCGAGCTCAACCTGGACGTCGCCGGCGAGTACCTCGTCATGGCGGCAACCTTGACGCTGGTCAAGTCGCGGATGTTGTTGCCATCGGCGGAACCCGACCCAGAGGAGGAGGCCGACCCGCGGGCAGATCTGATTCGCCGGCTGCTGCAATACCAGCGTTTCCGCGAAGCCGCCCAGTCGCTGGGGGAGCGCCCACTGTTGGGCCGCGAGGTGTTCGTGCGCGAGCCGAGCGCCGACGGCGTCGAGGTCAGCCTGCAAGGGCCGCCGGCGCTGCGGGTCACGATGTGGGAGTTGCTGGAAGCGCTGCGCGCCGTGCTCAAGCGGGCGCGGCCGGAAGCGGTGCACGAGGTCGAGAGCGAGCCGGTCTCGTTGCGCGACCGCGTGCAGGCGCTGCTGCGGACGCTGAGTGTTGCTCGGTCGGTGACCTTTGAGAGCCTGTTCGACGAGTGGTCGTCTCGCCAGACCGTCATCGTGACGTTTCTCGCTTTGCTCGAGCTCATGAAGCTGGGTGCGGTGGAGGCGGTGCAGGAGGAGCGGCTCGGTCCCATTGTCATTGTGTTGGCGGTCGACGACATCAGTACCGTGACGCTCGACCTGGCGGATGAGTACGAGGGAAAGGCGCCGCGAGTGGAGGAATCAAGCAATGAGTGACGCGGAGCAGGACAGCGGGTTTTCAGACAGTGGGCAGTCGGCGGTCGGCAGTGAAGTGAGTGAGGTGACCAGCGCGCCTGCCGAGGAGGGCAGTGGGTTGGCAACTGAGCGGCCGCGGGACCGGCTCGATGGCATCGTCGAGAGCCTGCTCTTCGCCGCAGGAGCGCCGGTGTCGCTGCGGCGCTTGACCGAGATTCTCAACGGCCCGTCGGCGGCGGAGGTGAAGGCGGTGGTTCAGCGGCTGATCGACGAGTACGACGCCGATGGCCGTGGGGTTCGCTTGGTGGCGGTCGCGGGCGGGTTCCAGTTTCGCACGGCCCCCGAGAATGCCGAGTGGGTGCGGGCGTTGTTGCGCGAGCGACCAGCACGCCTGGGCCGGGCGGCGCTGGAGACGTTGGCGATCGTGGCCTACAAGCAGCCGGTGACGCGGCCGGAGATCGAGGCCATTCGCGGCGTCGATGCCGACAGCGCCCTGAGCTCACTGCTCGCGAAACGCTTGATCAAGATCGCGGGGCGAAAAGAGGCGGTGGGCCGGCCGCTCATGTACGCGACGACGGTGGACTTTCTCGAGGTGTTTGGCCTGCGCGATCTCGGCGCGCTGCCGGCGCTGAAGGAGATCGGTCCGGCCGCAGAGGACGACCATGACACAACCGCAGAGGAGGACCTCGCCGGAGGGATTGGAGCGGCTCCAGAAGATTCTGAGCCGCGCGGGGATCAGCTCGCGGCGAGCGGCGGAGGAGTTGATCCGAGCTGGTCGGGTGAAGGTCAACAACCGGGTGGTGAAGGAGCTGGGGACGAAGGCGAACCCGGCACGGGACCGGATCACGGTTGACGGGCGCCCGCTGCCAGCGCGCGAAGCGCCCGTCTACCTCCTGCTCCACAAGCCCACCGGCGTCGTCACGACGCTCTCCGATCCGCAGGGCCGCCCGACCGTTGGCGACTACCTCAGCGGAGTTCAGGAGCGGGTCTTCCCGGTCGGCCGGTTGGACTTCAACTCTGCCGGCCTCCTGTTGTTTACCAACGATGGCGAACTCGCGCTGCGCCTCACGCATCCGCGCTACGGCGTCCACAAGACCTACCGCGTCAAGGTCAAGGGCCAGCCCACTGCGCATGCCTTGGAGCGACTCGCGAAAGGGATCCGTCTCGAGGAAGGCCGGACTGCTCCGGCAGAGGTTCGGGTCTTGGAGACCAGTGACCGCAAGACCTGGCTGGAGCTGACGATTGCGGAAGGTAAACGTCACCAGATCCGGCGCATGTGCGAGGCCGTCGGGCTCCCGGTGGAGAAGCTCATCCGCATTCGCCTCGGACCGCTCCGGCTCGGAAAGCTTCCCGTCGGCCATGCGCGCTCGCTCACCGACGAGGAGCTCCACAAGCTGCGCCACGCCGTCGGGCTGCGGTCGTGAGTCGTTGCTCGTTGATCGCGAGCCCGGTTGACTTCATGCGACCCCACCGCTATCAAATCGGTTCGTTGCAGCGGGGTGGAGCAGTCCGGTAGCTCGTCGGGCTCATAACCCGAAGGTCGGAGGTTCAAATCCTCCCCCCGCAACTTCTCCGTGAACCTCGACGGTTCCGAACAAACTGGTAGGGCCCGGTTGGATAATCAACCGGGCCTTCCTGTTGAAGCCGAGTTGGGGAAAGCGACGGTACGCCTCCGCGAGGCTGAGCTCGTGAGCGGCCATGTGCTGTGGCGTAGGTTTGCCGAGGGCTTTTCGACATACGGGACAGGTCGTGGGCCGGGGACCTTCGTCAATGACGCGCACCTCGGAAACGATCTCGCTGAGGACCTCCCTTCCGGTCGAGACGTCGACGCGGAATACCTCGGGCAAGTGGCTGAGGAAGTCTTCGATCACTGCCCGGTCATGCCGGCCGATGTACCGAGAGTTCTGCAGCGGCTCCTTGCCCCCGGAGGGGTGATTCTAGGGGGCTCCCCGGACGGACCATCCCCCGCCGCTTCAACCGCGGCCTTCCCCGGTTGACGGGGCATTCCCTTGAGCCTAAGATGGTCAGAATTCTGACTATCTAGGGAGGCGCCTGAAATGAAAACCGTCCCGCTCTCCGAGGCCAAGGCCAGGCTCAGCAGCCTGCTCGATTCCGTGGAGGGCCACGACGAGGAGATCGTCATCACCCGCAACGGCCGGGCCGCGGCGGTTCTCGTGAGCCCAGCGGATTTCGAGAGCTGGAAGGAGACGGCGACGGTCCGCGCGGATGCCGATCTGGTTACTGAAATCCGCCGCGGCCTTGCCGCCCTCAAGCGCGGCAAGGCCAAGCTTTATACCTTGGAAGAGCTATTCGCCGATTGATCCACCCGCGACTCGTCATGCGGCGGCTGAAAGTCCCCGACGACGTCGCGGCGTTGATCCGAGGCCTCCACCCGGACCTGAAGCGAAAGGTTCGTTCCGCTCTGCGCGACATCGTCGACGATCCCACAATCGGCAAGCTGCTCCGCGACGAGCTGGCCGGCCTGCGCAGCTGCCGGGTCAGCCGGCTTCGGCTTGTCTACCGAGTCGCCGGTGCCACGATTGAGATCGTAGCCGTCGGTCCGCGGCGCACGATCTACCAAGAGACCTGGCGCCGCGTGCGGAAGAGCCCGCCTTCTCCCTGAATGACCCCAGCCAGGTCGGACCATGGCAACTCCTTGATCGCCATGCCCCGCCCGTGGCTCACATACTCGCCCCAGGCGAGCGCGGCGATGAACGCCCAGCGCAGCATGATGAGGATGAGTTGGATGTTGTCGGGCTGGTCGTGTTCGGGCAACAGCCAGCTCGCGCTCTCCTGCTCGATGAACATCTCGTCTCTCCTTCGGGGGACAGGCCGCGCCGCTTGCACGACTGGGGTGTGGGTTCATAGATAGCCCCCGGTGATGTCAGCCGCTGTCCCCGGAGATGTTCCGGCGGGCGCGTGCTGCCCCTCGTCGAAGTCCGCGGCGGCAGGTCGCCTGCCTACCGGTTCAGCGCCGCGGCGGCGGCGTGCTGCGCCCGCACTTCGTCGCGGAGCGCGCGGGGCTTCGGTACCTCGAGGTGCGGCCGCCGCGCGCGGCTTCTTGGTGAGGGTGCCCGGTTCATGACGGCTTACCTTTGTAGACGCTGGCAGCGACGAACGCTTGTCCTGAGCACCGCCGAAGGGTGAGCGGACCCGCCTGCGGCCCGAAGCCTTCGGCGGACGGACCCGCCGCACAGACGCTGGGCGCAGCCCTCAGCCGCGCGCCGGCACGATCCCGTACTCGACCATGCTGCGCCCGGTGTCGAGGATCGTCTGCTCCACCGGACGCATCGACCAGCCGAGCTCGCGCTTCGCCTTGTCGCAGCTCACCCGTTCTTCTCGGCCGACATACTCGAGCGCCAGGCGGATCGTCTTGTCGAACCGGGCGATGATCCACATCAGCCAGTACGGGAGCCGGCCGGTCGGCACCCGGTAGCCTTTGGGGTTGAACTCGGCAGCTAGCACCTTGGCCATGTCCTCGATCCACATGTGGTCGCCGGCGCAGATATAGCGGTTGCCGGGCGCGCGGGGACTCTCCATCGCAAGGCGGTGGGCGATCGCGACGTCGCGCACGTCGACAGGAGCGAAGCCGATGCGCGGGCACGCGGGCATCTCGCGCGCCAGCAGCTTGCGTACGACCTCGCCCGATGTTCCGGGATCGGCGTTCATAACCGGCCCGAGCACGAATCCCGGATTGATGACCGCCAGCTCGAAGCGCTGGCCCGCCGGCAGTCCGGCGACGAAGTCCCACGCCGCCCGTTCCGCCAGCGTCTTGCTCTTCTGGTACGCCTCGCAGCGGCCGACATTCGACCAGTCCGTCTCGGTGCGCACCCTACGGTCGTGCGCGTCGTGGCCGAACGCGATGGCAGCAACGGAGGACGTGAGCACGACACGCTTCACGGTGCCGCTCTCGGCGCACGCGCTGAGCACCCGCTTGGTCCCGTCGACCGCAGGGCGGATCAGGTCCATCTCGTTCTTCGGCACTTCGGCGGGAAACGGCGAGGCGACGTGCAAGACGTAGGTACAGCCGGCCACCGCTTCCCGCCACCCGCGATCGCTGCCGAGGTCGGCCTCCACCAGCTCAAGCGTGCCGCCGGTGCGACCGGCAATGGCGCGCAGGTGGGCGTATTTCTCACGCGCCTGCACGCTCCGCACCGTGCCGCGCAACGCGTACCCGTGTTCGAGCAGCTCACGCACGCAGTGGCCGGCAATGAAGCCGGACGCTCCCGTGACCAGAACCAACATGTCGGTCGATGCGGTTGTCATTGCCATCCTCCCGCTACCGGCCCAGGTTGACAGCGCACCGAGCGCTCTGCAAGTTCGCTCGGCTTCGGAACGTGAAAGGACCAGAACATGGAGCAGAATACCCCTAGACTCGCTGCGGCGTTACTGAAGGCGTTGACCTTCGGCGCGCGCAAGCACCGTGACCAGCGGCGCAAGGATGCGGAAGCGTCGCCCTATATCAACCATCCGATCGAGGTCGCCGAGATCCTGGCCCGCATTGGTGGCATCGATGACGTCACGGTTCTCCAGGCGGCGCTCTTGCACGACACGGTGGAGGATACGCAGACGTCACCGGACGAGCTCGAGCGGGAGTTCGGGATCGCCGTCCGCAAGCTCGTTGAGGAAGTGACCGACGACAAGACGCTCCCGAAGCCGGAACGAAAACGGCTGCAGATCGAGCACGCGCCGCATCTGTCGCCTCGTGCAAAACTGATCAAGCTTGCCGACAAGATCTGCAACGTGCGTGATGTGATACACTCGCCCCCGAAGTACTGGAACGAACGGCGGCGTTTGGAATATTTTGATTGGGCCACGGAAGTCGTGGCTGGCTGCCGGGGTACCAATCGGTCGCTCGAGCGTTACTTCGATGCTCTGCTCTGCGAGGCGCGAGGGCTCATGAATCCGGCCGGCACTTCGCGAAAGCGCACAGCCAGGATCCGCCCGTCCCCGGGCACTGCGAGCTAGGCGAGCGATAACGCGCGTGACGTTTCGTTGCCGGAACGGAGTACAATGGCTCCGCGTATGGCCAAGCAACCCATTCGATCTGAGCAACGCAAGAAGCGACCACGAACTGCGGCACCCGCAAAGCCGCCCACTGCCCCTGCGGTCACAGCGTCCAAGACTGGGCCGCCGGTCCGCATTATCGAGTGTACCGGCACCGGGCCACCGAAAGCCTTTCAGTTCATCGGCGGGCGCTGGCCGCGCCGGGGCGAGCAGAGCGACTGAACGCGAGCGCGTCTCGACCCCTCCAGGATCGGCGTGCTGACCGCACCGTCAAGTCTCGGCGCGCATCACCCCCACCACCGCCCGGCACCCTCGACACAGCTCTGTTAACGCTGCGTCCGCGTCGTAGCACGCCAGGGTATGGCCATGCTCAGCCATGTCCGCCCGCCTGGGTTCCTTCGCACGTACCAGGATGTCGGCGCGCACGGCCACGTCGTCGTGGGTGAACGCCGCCTCGTACAGCGCCGGGGCGCTCGGATCATCGAGGAGCGCCCGGGTCTCCGCCGCGGCGTCGGCGTGATGCTCGTGGTCGTGGGCGATCAGCCGCCCCTCCGGGAACCGGCGGCGCGCCAGCTCCCCCACGGCCGTGCCGACGTCGAACCGTGCCTGGAGCGTCGGATCGGCCGGGGTCGCCAGCTCCGGCACGTAGAGTTCCAGGTAGAGCCGCTTGTGACACTGCCAGCCGGCCAGGAAGCGGGACTTCGAGAGTCGCGGAATCCGTGTGCGCATCAGTCACCGCTCAGCGGCGGCCCGCCGCGCCGCCACCACCTGTTCGAATTGCTCCCGGCCAAACGGCGGCGGGATGTGGAAGATCTCGAACGCGGCCCCCGTCGCTTCCGCATCCTTCCGGAGCTGCTCCTCGAGGCCGCTCACCAGCTCAGCCATCGACAGCGTCGGGCCAAATCCCAGCGTCTCCTCGTGCACCAACTCATCGTTCCGGTAGGTCTCCAGACGTACCCCCTTGTTCTCGGACAACCAGGTTCCGATCAGGCACACCACCTGCTCGACGGGTCCGGTCACCTGGATGACCTCGACGATCTTGAAGTTTTCGTCTGACTCGGGTTCCACCACGGTCACACCTCCAGGGGTTGCAGAGAAGCTTCTTGGCGCGTGGGTTCTCATAGCATCTGCCGAGGACGCCTGCTGATGGCAACCAGCTCAGTGCGCCGTCAGCCGGAAGCGCTCGGCAGGGGTGATGAGGTAGGCGTCGGGCGGGGCGGGCCAGCCCGAGACGATGTACACGTTCAGAATGTCGTCCTCTCGGTAGACACCGACCACGACCTCGCGTTCCGGGTCGTACCGGTCGACCATCTCCCGGTGACATTCGCAGGGGGAGCCGGGACAATAGCCGACGCCGCCATCGTCGATGTGCATCATCGCCATGCCGCGCCCGTGCTTGACATACTCGCCCCAGGCGAGTGCGGCGATGAACGCCCAGCGCAGCATGATGAGGATGAGATGGATGTTCTCCGGCTGATCGTGTTCGGGCAACAACCAGCTCGCACTCTCCGGCTCGATGAACATCTCGTCTCTCCTTTCGGGGGGAACAGGTCGCACGGCTGGCGCGACCGGGGTGTGGGATCATCGATAGCACCCCGGTGATGTCAGCCGCTGTCAGGGGCGTGCAGCACAGATTCCAAGGCCAGACGCGGACTTGCTCCCGCTTGCTGAATCGGTGCGACTCAGGCTCCCGAAGGGCACATGCTCAGCCTTCGAAAGCCTGGCCCTGAACCGCGCCCGTATCCGATCGGTGGGCGAGCACGACACCGACGCGCGGGTCGGTGTCGGTTGAATGGAGAAGCACGCGCGTTTCCTGGCGCGTCAAGATCGGCGTCTTGCCATGGCGGGTGTTCGGGTTTGACTTTGTGCATCCGAGCATGCCCTATCCAGGCAAGGCCGAGGTGGGGAAGTGGAATACACGTTCGACTGGGACCCGAGAAAAGCGGCAGCCAACCTCCGGAAGCACGGCGTGAGCTTCGAACGTGCTGCCACGGTCTTCCTCGATCCCCAGGCTATCTCCATTCCCGACGAGGAACACAGCGAAGACGAAGAGCGCTGGGTGACGATGGGGCTGGACACCTCCGGAGGCTTGCTCGTTGCCGTTCACACATTCGAAGTGCTGGATGCAGCACGCTGCCGAATCCGCTTGATCTCTGGGCGAAAGGCGACCAAGAAGGAAGCGCGGCAGTACGCGCGGGTGCAACGATGAAAAAGGAGTACGATTTCTCCAAGGGCGAGCGCGGCAAATTCTATCGAGCGGGGGCGAAGCTGCGGATCCCGGTCTACCTCGACCCGGACGCTGCGGCATTTCTGCGCAAGGTTGCCGACGAGCAAGGAACGGAAGTCGAGCGGATCGTGAATGCCTGGATCCGCAAAGACATCGACCTGATCAAGTCGGTGAGCTGATGCTCCAAGGGAGGGGCCACGCCTCCCTCGAAGCCCGCGGAGGCAAGTCGCTCGCTTACCCGTTCAGCGCCGCGGCGGCGGCGTGCTGCGCCCGCACTTCTTCGCGGAGCGCGCGGGGTTTCAGCACCTCGATGTGCGGCCCGAAGCTCAGGATCCAGTTCCTCAGCTCCTCCGTGCCGCGAACGGTCATGGTGAGCACGGCGGTGCCGTCGGCGCGGGGCGCGAAGCGCTGGGTGGGGTGCAGGCGGCGCGCCTCGATATAGCGCAGCGTCTGCCGGTCGCGGATGTGCAGCGCGACCTCGGTCTCCGCGCCGGTCATGATCCCGAACGCCCCCTCGGTGTACTTCTCGGGCGTGTAGGTCCGGGGATAGTCGAACTTCTCCGTCAGGCGCTCCGCGCTCCGGATGCGCTCGACCGCCAGCGTCAGCACCTTGCGCACCGGCTTGCTGTGGCCGATC
>Ga0316622_100001208_pt1 | contig 16525 bp, 13 predicted proteins | sample OWC_Aug_OW2_C1_D_FD_207646 | JGI IMG/M metagenome (GOLD analysis project Ga0316622, IMG submission 207646) | Wetland soil microbial communities from Old Woman Creek delta, Ohio, United States - OWC_Aug_OW2_C1_D5_C | ecosystem: Environmental > Terrestrial > Soil > Wetlands | place: USA: Ohio... | reverse complement strand
CGAAGCATCCATGCCCGCGAGCGCGGCTGCTCGAAATTGTGGGAGCCGTAGGTCGTCGGCGTCATCCCAGGCCCGTAGTTCGTGGCGCGGAAAGTGGCGAACTTCTGCACTAGCTCGATGATGAACGGCGATGGCCTGCACAGGAACGCCACCACTCCAAGAGAAGGGATGTGCGAGGCGTTGTCCGGGAAGGTTGGGGCCGTATTCGGGCTGCGCGGCCATGTGTACGGAGCCGTCCAGGCCGTCTTCCCGTTCGACTGCGCTGGCGTCGGCACCTTCCCGTCTGTCGTGTGCCGATAACTGATGTGCGTCGTCAGCGCCGCCTTCGTAGACTCCAGCACGGCACGCCGCACATACTTGTTGCCTGACACGATGTAATCAGATTGGGTCATCGAGTAGGCTGCCAACTCCTGATCGTCGCCCGCAGTCGCAATCCCCGGCAGACGAAGGCGACACACCGCCCACGGCTCGTAGGCGTCATACGACTGCGTGTACTTTGTCTGCAAGTTCTCGGCAGACTCCACCGCACGACCGAAGAAAAATGGCACCTTCGACAGATACGTCGTGTCGTGCGTGACCTCGATCTGCGGATCGGACGCCCCGCCCTCGGCCGTTGCCACGCCGTTGCTTACCCATGCCGAGCAGTACCACGCCCGCCCAGCTTCGTGTCCATCGTAGGACTGTTCGTAGGTGTACGCCCCACGGCGGCAGCGCGGTATCAGCATCCCCGCCGTAGGACTGCTCACCGTCGCAATCGTCGTTCCGTTTACTGCAACCGTGGCACCTGTGTACTTCTGAAGGATCGGAGCCGTCACCGTCGCGGCGTCACAGTTGGTCTTGCCGTTCTCGATCACAACCTCGACGAACGCGCGTCCGCCAGCGAGGGCGTGAACGTCGATTGCCGCCTCCAACGCGCCGAGCCCGCAGGGCAGACGATAGCGAGCGCAGATCACCTGAGGATTCGCCCACCATATCCAATCGGGCTTGTTGAAGTCCGTCAGGGCTTGGACGCCGCCGCCAAAGTCAACCTGGATTCCGCCTGCACTGAACCTGCTCTGGATGTCAGCAGGGGTCAGGGCACTGCCACTCGACGCGCCGGCCTGCAAGCGGATGCTCTTTGAGGCTCCTGACGCGGCAGAGGTAGTGCCAGCCACCACCGCGACTTGCGCCGAACCGTCAGGCCAGGCGGAGAGGATGCTGGCGCGGAGCGTCGGGTCGTCCGGACTCACGATGCTGCTTCCCGCGGGCACTGCACCTTCTCTCGGGTAAGCCGTCGCAAAGTAAGGCAACGCGCCCGCCTGCGCGGAGTGCAGCGTCAATACTGGCAAGCCTGGCCCGGAGGGCCCAACAGGGGGGGCGACGCTCCCCGGCGGCGTCGTCGGCACGGCCGACGGCGCAGGAGGGGCTACTGGGGGCGCAGGGGGTGGGGGCGCCGATGTGGCGGGAAGTGAGGGAGTGGCTGCGGATCCTCCGCATCCAGCCGTCATGACGGCCGCAAGCGCAGAGGAAGCCCTAGAGAGAAAGTTGCGGCGGTTCATTACAGGTTGTAAGTGAAGAGCACCCCGGTCACTGTCCCGACCGTCGCGCTACCAACGGATAGTGTTCCGTTGGGCTGGAGACTCATTCCGGGGGGAAGTGGAATTCCGCCCGGGTCAACTCCGAACGTTCCGCCTAATGCGACCCCTTTCGGCAGGGTCGCGGCCAGATTGAAGCTGGATGCGCTGCCGACGATGAACGTAGGCACATTGGGTGCCCAGATGCCAGCAGTAGATGCCGTGGTCGGTGGCGGTGGGGCCGGTGGTGTCGAGGGTGTCGATGTTGAAGGGGTGGTGCTTTCATCGCCAACCGGCACGGAGATGTAGGTTCCGTCGCGGCAACCGGCGAGGGCGGTCACCGTGAGCGCGAGACTCTGCTTCAGAAGGCGGCGTCGGTGGTTGTCGAACTGCATGGTTACGGGGGAACGCTCGAGTTTGGATCGTTGATACGGCTCGATGAATCTTGGCAAGGTTGCCTGTCGTTGGATCGACCGAGTGCTGAAGCAATTCCGACATAATTCGTCGCTTGCCTGGCACGCGCGCTCTCGGACGCGCAATGATCAGTGACTACCAAGCCTGCAATTGTCCCAGACCGCACGCTTCCATTGGCGCGTCCGGAAGGACTAACGCTGGTCCGCGATGCGGACTGCGGTAACTGGCCTATGACGGCTTGGCAGCGGAGTCCGCATGTCTGCCCTGCCTGCGTCGGAAGCGTGGGCGCATCGACCAAGACCGGGCGATTCCAGGCACAGTGCCAAGAGGGCGCTTTGGTAGCTCACCATCCCGACCCGCTCCTGCCTGTCAGTATGTGCGCCGGCTTTGGCAAAGTTAAGGGACGGGTGCCGGACTAGGCCGCGCGGGAGGTGCGAAGAAGTGACGCTATTCTTCCATTTTTGAGTCGTGCAGAGCGGTGCTTATCGACGAGACTCGGCGAGCTTGCATTGATCACCTCCTGCATCGAGCGTCAGTCCGCTGCTTTTGCGTTTGCACCGCCCGAGGAAACGCCATGGTCCGGCTCGGCATTGTTGTACCGTGCTACAACGAACAAGAAGTACTAGGAGAAACCGCTCGCAGGTTGGATGAACTGCTCACGCGGCTCACGGCGGCTGGGCTGGTCTGCCCCGATAGTGCCGTCTACTTCATAGACGACGGTAGTCGCGACGCCACCTGGTCGATCATTCAAGGTCTCTCGGCCAATCGCCGGTTTCGAGGCATCAAGTTGTCGAGAAACCGCGGCCATCAGAACGCGCTGCTTGCCGGATTGATGACGGCGAAAGGCGACGCGGTGGTTAGTGTCGACGCAGACCTGCAGGATGACTTGAACGTGATTGAGGCGATGATCCGTTGCTTCGTGGAAGGTGCTGACATTGTTTACGGAGTACGGTCTGACCGTACGACCGATTCCTGGTTCAAGCGCTTCACGGCGGAGTCCTACTACCGAGTCTTGTCCGTGCTCGGGGTTGAAGTCGTTTTCAACCACGCCGACTACCGCCTGATGAGCCGCCGTGCCCTGCTGGCGCTGTCGGAGTACCGGGAAGTCAATCTCTTTCTTCGCGGGATCATTCCTCAATTGGGGTTCACGACGGCCACGGTGGAATACACGCGAAGCGAACGCTTTGCGGGGGAGTCGAAGTATCCATTGAAAAGGATGATTGCCCTGGCTGTAGATGGTGTGACCTCGTTCACGGCCGCGCCGCTGCGGGCGATCACCGCTCTTGGAATGGTCGTGTGCGTTGGCAGCTTTGCGATGGTCGTATGGGCCCTTCTAGTACGACTCTTTCTTGAAAGTGCTTTGCCGGGATGGGCATCAACCGTCGTACCCATCTATTTTCTCGGTGGGGTGCAGCTTCTCTGCATTGGCATCATCGGAGAGTATCTGGCCAAGATTTACATTGAAGTGAAGGCAAGGCCAAAGTTTATTGTCGATGCCCGTGCCGGTTCTGAGAGCCCTCAACTCGGTTTTGAGATCTCAGATCAAACTTCCGAGTACAAAGTTCCGGTTACTCCGCGCCGTGATGCTTAAGGATCAAACTCTCCGAGCTTGGGCTGGGAAGTGGCTTGCTGGCCAGAACTTTGTTCTTGCGTGTTTCATCGTCGCTGTTGTGCTTCGACTCCTTGTGGTCGTTGTGTGGCCTGTCCAGCAGACCTCGGACTCCGGTTGGTACGTCAGCCGTGCGGAAGAACTCCTGGCCGGACTGGGGTATCAGGAAGGAGGGCACCCAACCGCGTACTGGCCCGTAGGTTGGCCCGCGATTCTGGCGCTGGCCTTTAGGGTCTTTGACTCTCCGACAGTCGCCGTAGTGGCGCTCAACCTGCTGGGCGCAGCAGCCATCATGGCCGCACTTCTCTGGTTTTCACGAGCGGTGCTGGAAGATGAACTGGTAGGCCGACTGAGCATCGCTGCCTACGCCGTCTACCCCGGCCACATTGCATACGCCGGTGCCGCGGCAACCGAGACCGTCTATACGGCGATCGCGATGCTTGCCTTCACACTCCTCATTGCTAAGCGGAACTCGCTCGGTTGGGTTGCGGCAACCGGGCTGGCCTTTGGTGTGGCCACGCTGATAAAGCCACAGACAGTCCTCTTTCCGATTGGCGCGGTAATCGCCATAGCTCTTGTCTATCAAGGATGGGGGTGGCGCCGCCTCGCCCTGTCAGCGCTTGTCGTTTACGTGGCCCTGTTGTCAACCGTGCTTCCGTGGTCGATTCGAAACTACGTCACCTTTGACAAGTTCGTGCTCGTCTCGACCAATGGCGGCGCTGCGCTCTTGCTCGGCGCAAGCGATTACACGACGGGCGATGACTTCAGCCTTCAGAGGAGTCCCCTATGGGAGAAGCTCGGAATTCCGTGGGAGCAGCGGGTTCAACGCCAAATCGAGTTGGGCGAGCGTATGAAGAACTTGGCGGTTCAATGGATCCGCGAGAACCCGACCGAGTACGCCGCGTGGATGCCGAAGAAGGTTGTACTGCTCTGGTTAAAGGACACCGACGGATTCTGGACGTACGAAGCCTCGTATCCTGAGTCGAAGTCAGTCGTGAGGGGCTTTCAGTATCTGAACCAGATCTACTACGGCGTGATAGTGCTGCTCTCGGCAGTCGCTGCTGCAGCGGCATTGAGAGCTTGGATTCGCACTGGCACCGCCCCGCCCACGGCACTCCTGTTCTGCATGCCGATCTTCGTCACTCTGCTGGCTGCGGTATTCACAGGGCAAATTCGATATCACTTTCCAGCGATGCCGTTCCTCGTTATGGCGGCCGCATGGACGCTCGTCGGCGTGAAGCCCCGGTCAACCAGGAGCGCGATCGTCAACTGAGCCTTCGGTTGAAATCATCGACACTATGAGGCAATGGGCGTTTGAAATCCACCTGGGCATAGCCAAACGGACTCGCGATTGCCTGACGGTCGATCGCCAGGATCGTATCTACTGAATGAGCTGAAGCGGCATGGGCGAAACGACGAATTACGAGTACGACGCGGAGTTCTACGCATTCTTGGCGACGAGTTCGGCTCGTTCTGCGGCAGCCGTCGTGCCGGTGATTCTGAACCAAGTCAATGCTACAAGCGTTCTGGACGTCGGTTGTGGAGCTGGAGCCTGGCTAGCGGAGTACCTCCGGCAAGGGGGTCAGCGATGTCGTCGGCGTAGATGGCGAGTACGTGAATAGAAAGGCACTGCACATACCAGCGGATAGGTTTATTGCGATAGACGTCTCGCGACCATTTAGGCTGAATCGCAAGTTCGCCCTTGTTCAATGCCTCGAGGTTGCCGAGCACGTTCCTCAGAGCAAGTCTGGCCTCTTGATTGAAAATCATTGTCGCTCATGGAAGTGTTGTTCTCTTCTCTGCTGCGGTGCCTGGGCAGGGAGGTGAGAATCACGTGAACGAACAGCCGCTGGAGTATTGGCGCCAACTCTTTGCGAGCCACGGTTTTCGCGCCTTCGACTGTATTCGACCCTTGATAAACTCAGTCGGCTCGGTCGAGCCTTGGCACAAGTACAACACGTTGCTGTATGTGCACGAGTCCGCGCTGCCATCGTTGCCGCCGACCATCACTGCTACGATGTTAAAAGAAAACGACCGGGTCTTAGACCTCTCGCCGCTCTCGTATCGGCTGAGATGCGCCATCATGAGGGCGTTACCGGCTTTCGCTGTGACCGCTATCGCGCGAGCGAAGCACAAGATCATGCGAGCCGCGTGGCGTACTTCGAGGAGTTCGAGTTGAGCGCCCACACGTTAGGTGTGCTCCTTTGCAGCGTTGTCGCGGCTGCATGCGGGCAGATCCTCTTCAAGATGGGAGCAACCGGTCGAACGTCTTTTGTCGATTTTCTGAACGCATGGAATTTCTCGGGTGGTGTGGCATACCTCCTGTCAACCGTCCTCTGGATATATGCGCTGTCCAAGACGCCGCTTACTGTCGTCTATCCATTCACTGCCCTGACTTTCGTGCTCGCGTACGCGGCTGGCGCATTTCTATTCGACGAGGCGGTTTCTTTGGCGTCGATTTCGGGAGTGCTCCTGATCTTGTTGGGCCTGTTTCTTACAACCCGATATTGACCAGCGCTAGGCTCGGTTCGAGCGAATGGACGCAGCCTTCGGGGGAGGTCGCCGTTCATTCTCCGTCGCGAGACGTTGACCACTGATTAGCCTGCGAGCTTCCAGCGTCCTTCAGGAGTAGCTTTGGGCGTCTTCTTCCTGTCCAAGCGCGATTCGTCAGGCCTCGCCGACAACTGGTGGCAGGTCCAGCGTCGAGGTGGCTTCGGGCGTTGCGTGCCGATCGACGCTGGCGACTGGACCCTTCGCCTGTGCGGAAAGCTGAACGGCTCGGGCCCGCATCATGTTCGAAGAGGCGCCGACTTTGCGGCGTGCACGGGAGTCTTCTTCTATCGCGGCAGGCGACTGGAAGCTGGCCTCGAGTTGCTGCTCGATGAGTTCGACGGAGGCAGCTTCCCGTGGGTGGAATGCAGAGGGCACTATGCGGTCGTTCTGTTCAAGGGAGGACGGCTGTGGCTGGCCAGCGATGAACTGGGGGCCTACAAGATCTTTCGCAACATCGACGGCACCCGATTCTCGTCCTCGTTCGGCGCCTTGCGCGCAACCCTGTCGACGGCCGTTCCCGACGAACAGGGGATCTACGAGTACGTGTTCAACGGGGCGACGTTCGGCGAAAAGACACTCCTTCGCCACATCAAGCAGCAGCGAGCAGGGTGCCTCTATAGCTTTGGCCCGTCGGGACCCGCGACGATGTCCGCGCCGCCCGTCCGCCACGAGAGCAACGGCTACGGATCCATCGACGAGGCCGTCGATGACTACGCGGAGCGACTTCGCGCGCTCTTCCGGGTCTATGGAAGCGGAAGCATGGGTTTCCGCACCGCTCTTTCGGGGGGATACGACTCGCGACTGATCCTCGCGCTGCTGCTGGACACGGGCATACGCCCGGACCTCTTCGTCTACGGTAATGACGATGATCCTGACGTCCTCGTCGCGAAGGCCATCGCAGAAGGCGAAGGGCTGCCCTTGCGACACATCCACAAGGATGCGCTAGCGCCGAAAGGCGCGGTCTCTCCAGAGATGGCCTGGATCCGGTTCGATTCCTGGAAGGTGGACGGGCTGTTCGACACTGGAGTCGACGAGCGCGATCGCTGCGAAAGAGCGAGCGGAGGCGTCGACATCCTGAACGGATCGGGTGGAGAGTGCTTTCGCAACTTCTTCTACCTGCGGGATCGCTCCTACAGCCCCGAGGAGATCGTGTGGAGCTTCTACTACCGGTTCGATCCGAGCCACGTCACCGATCGGTTTCGCCGTGATGCCCACGTGGCGGAACTGGCCGAGGACATGCGCCGTTCGCTGCCTGGCAACCCGAGGGAAAGGCGGTTGGGGCGCGATCAGGTCGAAGCCCTCTATCCGCTGTTTCGGGTGCGCTACTGGACCGGCCGCGACGTCGGACTGAACCAGCGGTTCGGCCCGCTGCTGTTTCCCTTCGTGGAGCCTTCGGTCTTCGCGGGAACCGAACGGATTCCGATCCACGAAAAGGACCACGGACGGTTCGAAGCGCGGATCCTGACGCGCATCGCGCCGAAGCTCGCAGCGTACGAGAGCAGCTATGGCTTTTCGCTGGCGTCCGATCCGCCGTTGAAGTACCGGCTGAAGATGGGGTTCACTTTGTGGCGGCCGCCCTTCCTGCGGCAGTTCAGCTATCGAATTCAGTCGCGAATCCGCGGCCCCGCCCAGGTGCCTGGCTGGTTCACCGAAGCGCTCGAGGCGGCAAACCTCGATCCCCGCCTCCCGAGGATGAGGGAGTACTTCCACGTCGAACGCATTTCCGACCTCGATGTGTTGAATCGGATCGCAACCGTTGAACTCGTCCTGCAAGGGGGGCCTTGGCCGCTGCCGGACCCGCACAACGCAACTTCCGCATGACCGCGACTTTTCCGGAGGCGTGGCTTTACGCATCAGCAGCTCGATCCAGGAGTTGCGGCCGCTCAGCGTTGCAGGAGTACCAGCCGGACTCTGTATGACGCGCTCTCCGAGCGGGCGGACTTGGTCGTGCTTGCCCGGTACATGCAGATCCTGTCTCCCTCGCTGTGTGAAGCGTTGCGCGGGCGCGCAATCAACATCCACCACAGCTTCCTGCCCAGCTTCAAGGGGTCGCAGCCCTATCGCCAGGCGTTCGAACGGGGCGTGAAACTGATCGGCGCCACGGCACACTACGTCAGCGAAGAGTTGGATGACGGACCGATCATCGAACAGGAGGTCCAGCGGGTTGACCACTCGCTCGATCCCGCCGAACTGGCCGCTGTAGGGCGCGATGTGGAGTGCGTGACGTTGGCCCGTGCGGTTCGGTGGCACTGCGAGCACCGGGTTTTGCGGAACGGCCACAAGACCATCATCTTCCGGTGATGGGCGGTTGGCGGCAACGCCAAGAGTCGTCGGCAAGTCCGGGGTGCGAACGTTTTTCGATTCTTTGGTGGGTTGATGCAGTGCTGGGCACAACCGCCCGAAAGCGCGCCGCTGGCCGCGTTAACCGTTGGCCTTCACAGGCCCGCCGTCCGCATGGACTGCGGCACAGCCCCACGCCAGCATCAGCACCAGCAGCAGGAAGCGCTGATCGTCGATCAGCGTGTTCAGCATCGCCGATGCGCTGAATGCGACCAGCGCTGCCGTCGCCACTGCCGCCGTCGGGACGCCCCGCCATGCGGCCGCCACGCCGGCTGACAACGCCAGCACCAGGACGAGCCCCCACGCCAGCACGCCGAACCACCCCTGCTCTAGCAGCACGGCGACGGGCAGGCTATCCACCTGGTACGGAGTCTTCACGTCGGCAGACATCCACCACCCGTCGAAGCCGTGCGAGAAGTCGCCGTTGGTTACAATGGCTCGCCCGTAGGAAGCCGTCAACGACAGCTCGGCGACGTCGATGGCCGCCCCGGACGTCGGAGCGTGCAGGGCCAACTTGACAGGTCGCCAGCGCGACGACTTCGCAAGCGGCCGCAGGTCGAGCACCACTGTCACGCCCGCCCAGGTGTCCGGCCGCGCGCCGGCCACCACCGTCGTGGCGACGCAGGTCGCCGAGGTCAGCATCCACTTTTCGCAGAGACTGACCGTCAGGCGCTGGCCCGGCGTGCGCGCGCGCAGCTTCAGCGCAAGGTCGGCGCGCTCGGCCCCGCCGAGCCGGACGAACTGGTCGAGGTAGGTCGGCGCTCCGCTGCCGAGGCGCAGAAAGGACGTCGGCTCGCCCGGGCCGGGACGCTCGGGTAGTTCGATGCGCAGGGTGGCGGCACGCTGGGTTTCGCGGCTGCGCCAGTAGTGCAGCGAGGGGAAGCGGCCGAGGCCGGCGCCGAAGAGCGTCTCGCCGACAGAATCGTCGCGCAGCGCGAGCGCGTCGCCCCAGTGAGCGACCCGCACGTCGAGGTCGTGCTCCCATCGCGCGAGGCGCTCCTGTGCAAAGCTTCCACTCAACACCGGCCACGCGGCGATGACGACGGTGGCGAGCACGGCCAGGGCGGCCACGGCCCGCGCCGGCCCTTGGCGGACGCGTGCGCGCAGGGAGAGCACGGCCCACGCCGTCATCCCGACCGCCAGGGCCGCATAACCGTTGCGCGAGAAGGTCAGCATCATGGCGACGCTGCCCGCCACGATCAGCACGCCGGCGGCGGCCTTCGCCCAAAGTCGCCTGGCGGAGAGCACCGCGTGCGCCGCGAAGGGCATGGCCACCGCGATGTAGCACTCGATGAAAGCGCCGCCCCGGTGCATGGCCGAGAACGGGCCGGTGACCCGGTACTGGACTGCCCAGTCGACGAAGCCGACGAAGGCCCAGCGTTCCCACAGCACCCAGGCGACGACACCGGCCAGGCCGAGCACCATCCCCCGCCCGAACAGCGCGGCCGGGTCGTGGCCGCCGGCGTCGAGGCGTCGGCAGAGACCGACGAGCAGCGCGGCCCAGAGCAGCCCCTTCACGATGCGCAGCGCGTTGTAGGGGCCGTGGTAGCTAGCTAGCGCGTTGGCATCGAGCGCCGCGCCGGGCCAGAAGCCGATACCCGCGCTGACGAGCAGGCTGGCGGCGAGCAGCGTGAAGCCGAGCTTCCAGAGAGCGGACAGCGATCGAGTGGGAGCCGGGGTGCGCGCCCAGGCCACGGCCAGCCCGACCGCGAGCAGCAGGTCGAACTCGTCCCACAGTGCGCGTCCGGTCCAAGGTGCCAGGTCCAAGAGCGGCAGTGCCGCCGCGAAGATCACGGGGGCCGTTGCGGGGCGGAACCCGATCGCGGCCGCCGCAACGAGGACGACGAGCATCGACGCCGGCATGGCGGGCGGCGCACTGAAGAACTGCCAGAGCAGCGCGGCGGCCGCGAGGAGCCAAAGGCCCGGTGATCCGTGGGAGAGAAAGCGTGGGCTGCTGGTGGTTGGCGAGGCGAGGGGCGCCGGCCTGGAGTCCCCGGCGTCGTACCGGTCACCGCTTTCGGCGAGCGGCGCCAAACTGGCGGGCAACTGTCGATGGCCAGGTTGCCCGCGCCGGGGATCGGCAGCAATCGCATCGCCGAGCCAAGAAGCGGGTGCCGCCCGCGCGGCGTCGCTTCCCCAGCGCCGCGCAGCCCAGACGACGCCCGCCGCGGCGGCCGCGGCGATGCCGAGGTTCGTTGGATCGGGCCGTAGCCCCGGGAGGAACAGCTTGCCCGCCTCCACGAGCGCCGACAGGAAGCCCGCCGTCAGCGCCGCAGTGACTACCGAGGAGCGGCGGGCCCACGCCCACACGCCGAGTGGCGCATAGGCGAGCGCCACGCTCGTCAGGCTGAGCAGAGCCTGCGCCTCGGTGGTGTAGTAGTGGTAGTAGAAGGGCTGCCAGCGCAGACCGGCGAGGGTGTCGGCGGCTTGGGACGGGCCGCCCCAGCCGCGCGAGAACCAGCCGTTGACGCCCAGCAGCAGGAGCAGGTAGAGCGGCAGCACCCACGGCGCCGCACGCAACACGGCCGTGCGAACGCGCGCCGGTGACCAGGAAGCGCGCCGCGCCCAGAGTTCAGCCCCGACAGCCACGCCGGCGGCACGCGCCAGGACCGAGGCGCCCTGCGTCACGCCGGAGGCGAGCAGCAGCTGCGCCAGCTCAATGGCAATTCCGATCGCGAGCCCGGCGCCGAATGAGGCCGGCAGCCGCAGCCGGCCGGGGCGCCTTGACGCCAGCCACGCGCCGACTGGTGCCGCCAGCAGGACTTCGGCCCCGAGCCGTACGACGCTGACGATCGGGCGACCGTCGCCTCCCGCGAACCACCCCCCCCAGCTGTTGGACGCGAGCTTTGCGGAGAACTCGGCCCCGGTGACCAGTAGGTCATAGGGAAACAGGCTGTAAGCGAGATAGGCCAGCACATACATCGACAGCGCACGGTCAAGGAGCCAGCCCGCGCCGGCCTGCGGCAGCGGCTGCCAGCGCGCTCGCGTCGACCACGCGGCGATGGCGACGACGACGCCGAAGACGCTGCCGATACCCTCTGCAAAGAGATCGTTCAGCGATACCGTGCGAGGCGGAAAGAACAACTGTGCGTACTCGACCGCGACCGCCAGTCCAAGCGCGGCAATGATCGCGACGGCCCCGGCCACGAACCGCGACCACCCGCGCTGCAGCAGCACCAGCGTGCCGAGAAAGCTAAGCGGCGCGTAAAGCACGCCGTTGGCGATCCAGTCGGCACGTGACTCGACACCGAGCTGGAAAAAGGGAATGCGCTGGAAGCGGGCCCAGGCGTCGGAGGGCGGCAGCGGGTGGAAGTCGAGCGGGACGAGGCTTCCGTAGACCACGAAAGCCAGATAGGCGAGCAGTAGGACGACTGGGCGGCTCAACATGCGGCGCGCGTATCGGACATGGCGATCAGGCTTCCGGAGCTTCAACGTGCGCCAACTTCAACTCGCCCTGAACATGCAATCGGCCCACACGAAGACGTCAACTACCGCGGTCCCATCCCGCTCGGAAGCGCCGTCGCATGAGGTTGACATGCTCACAGCGCGGCGCAGGCGGCTTCGCCCCGAGCAATGTACAGCCAGTCGTGGAGGTGCAGCCTCGACGACTGCCCGGCCGAATTGCCGTTTGTCTCCGCGCTCGAACTGCGATGTGGAGCAATCACGGTGATACGCTCAGATGCAATTCACCCTTATCACCGGTAATGCGATTGTCCGTAAGAGCGCCGTCCCTCTTCATGATTTCTGTGGTGACGCTCGCCTCTGGCGCTGGTAGCGAAGCCGCTCCACCGGCCGCAGTTTCAGTGGCCTTAAAGTCAAAACGTTGTTTGCTGACTACTTGCATCTCTGACCTCGCAGCTTGAAAAGGACCGACCCCGAGCCCGTTGCGCCTCCGGGCGCCCAGGTCGGCCGTTGCGGTCGTCGTTGATTTCCACCCGCGGCCAGGAGGATTTTGCGAGCCGCACGACGATCCGCGGTGCGACGGCATGGTGTCTCTCGGCTGAGCGAACCGTAGCCGATTCGAGGCGCCGCCCTGCCATCGCTCGATCGCAGCGCCTCGCTGGGGAACAACATCAGTGGAGCCCGCCTGCCCACTGCGAGGGGCGATTGCCGGTCGCAGGGATCCACGGCCCCTCGCTAGGCGCTGGCGCCGGCACTTTCGGCAATCTCGAAAGCACGCGCGCCAAATTCGAAATGGCCGCGCGCTTCGAGGATCTGGCAGCGCGTCCGCGGCTGCTTCTCATGGTCAGTCGACACGGGCACTGCCTGAACGATCTGCTGTTCCGTTGGAAAAGCGGTCAACTGCCGGTAGATGTCGCGGGCGTCGCCTCCAATCACACGGATTTCCAGGCTCTCGCAGCGAGTTACGCGGTTCCCTTTCATCACTTGCCCATTGGACCTGGTATCGGTGACAGCAATCGCCGAGAGCAAGAGGAACGGCTCTATGAGATCGTGACACGAGATTCGATAGATCTTGTCGTGCTGGCCCGCTACATGCAGATCCTTTCGCCGGCGTTATGCGAGCGTCTGCGCGGTCGGGCAATCAACATTCACCACAGTTTTCTCCCCAGCTTCAAGGGGTCCCATCCATACCGCCAGGCGTTTGAGCGGGGTGTGAAGCTCATCGGGGCTACTGCCCACTACGTCAGCGCGGACCTCGACGGTGGGCCGATCATCGAGCAGGAAGTCGAGCGAGTCGATCACACTTTGGATCCGGACGAACTCGCCGCGATCGGTCGCGATGTTGAGTGCGTCGCCTTGGCGCGCGCGGTTCGCTGGCATTGCGAGCACCGCATTCTTCTCAACGGCGAAAAGACTGTCGTTTTTCGATAGCAAGTAGGAATCGCGGGTCGCGTAGCCGTGCTGGTTCTGTCGGAAGCAGCTAGTTACTACCTGGCCTTGATCTCGATTTTCGGTCGCCATCCATCGTTAACGCCTTCGCCTGAGTAGGCGCCGCGAAAGGACCAGTCGCGGCGTTTGCCGTTGAAATCCAGCGCCCAGTCGGTGAAGGACGCCAGGCCCGCGGTGTTTATGGCGGTCGCCCCACGGACGGCGCTGCGGGTCTTGGGAAAAAGATCGAGCTGGCCGATGGGTGCGGTCGGATTGTTCAGATTGCGAGCGGCGTTGGCGTAGGTATCCGTGAAGTTGGCCGAAGCATTGTCAGCACTGATCGGCGTTGCGGCGAAAACCGCATTGGCCACCACCTGCTGCGTATAGGCCGCATGTCCGCCGCTGACCGAGATACCGCCGCCGGCCGCGACGACAGTGTTGCCAAAAATGTGGATCGCGCGCACGGCTCCATTGTGGCGTTGGACGTGCACCGCCGAACCGGTGCTGCTGACCAGGAGGTTGGCGTAGAAGGCGACGTTGCCTTCAGCCTGGAACAGCGCCTCGGTGGGGTTCTGGTAGAAGAAGTTTCCGTAGACCTCATAGCCGTTGTCGGCCCCCGGCCCGCGGGCCGGCACGTCGCCAATCAGCAGGTTGGGACGAGCGTCGGCCTTGGTTGAGCTATTGCTTCCCTTGGAGAACACGTTGTGGCGGATCACTGTGTTGGTCTTACCTGTCGGCAGCCCGGCGATGGTGGGCCACGGCGCCTGGTGCTTGATTTGTAGGTTGTAGCCGATCGTGTCGCGGATGACGTTTCGCTCGATCAGCCCGGCAACAAACGGATTTGCGCCATCCGAGTTGCCGAGGTACATGCCAGTGCCGGCACCGATGATCGTGTTACCGCGGATGGTCCAGTTCCAGGTGGTGGCGCCGTTGGTCGAGATGCCAACGACCTGCTGATTGCTGCCCACTCCGCGAATGCTCAGGTTCTCAAGGGTGATGTGGTGTGAGACCCCTTGGGCGTTCACGGCGTCGCCGCCGAGATCACGGCCATCGACAGTCAGGTTCTTCACGATCACGTAAGAGCTACCGCTGAAGCGGATGGTGTTGTGAGTGGAGCGGCCGAGCAGCACGGTCTGGCTGGAATCGCCTGCTCCGGTGATCGTGATCGGCGCACGCGCCGTGCCATTCAGGTTGAAGACCGGCAGACCTGGTACATCGCCCAAATCGTCGTAGGTCCCTGCGGCCAGCACCAGCGTGTCGCCGGCTTTCAGTGCGCGGACCTTCGAGAGGTAGTCAGTCGGCGTGGCGTTGACGATCTGACCGACGGTCGCTGGTGCCGCGGCAGGACCGGGCACTTTGGAACGTGCGGGGACTGGGGCCGGCGTCGTTGCCTTGGCGCTTGTGTCGCCATGGGAAGTGAGTCCGACGACTACAACAAAGAACGCCGACGGCACTCGTTTGAGCAACTGCATGAGCAGAAAGCGTGTGTGCAGAAAGCGCAGATCAACGTTCGATTGAAGGTTTCAGTCTATCTCCGCAACGAGTTTGAGTCGCCTCGCGGGACCACCCAGGAAAGAAAGGCTGTCGAGCGCCAAGCGAGGTGGGGGAAATGTAGGCATGGCGCAGCCAACAAAAAAGGCCCGCTTGCGCGGGCCTTGCTGCCAGGAGAACTGCCGTCTTCTACTCGCGCCGCCTACGCGCTCTGGCGACAGCCAGCCCGACCATCGTGAGCCCCACCAACGCAAGCGATCCTGGCTCGGGAACGCTGTACGTTGCAGAGACGTAATCCTGGTAGCGGGGTGATGTGGTGCCGACGGCCGGGCTTACGAATTTGTACAGCGTCCAATTCGTGTAGCCCGTCCCGCCGTATGCCGCGACCTGGTTGAGCAGTGTCTGCGCGGCAGTACTCACGGCGGTAGCAGCTCCGGTCCATTGGAACGAGCCCGCCGAGAGATCCAGGTCTGTGTCAAAAGCAATATTCCACAGCGCAACCTGGAAGGCGGCAGCTGAAGTCGCGTCGGCGAATACGCCGAAGTTGGTCTGTGCGCCGTTCCAGAAGTCGCCCGCGGCCTTATTGGGGTAGGCAACGTCGTAGAGCTTGCGAAGCTCGTCGTCGTTGAGGAAGCTCGAGGTGTAGAGATTGGGACCGGCATTGGCCACCTGTCCCAGCTCGATGCAGAAGAACCGGAAGAACGAGTCGGCCGGCTTCGCTCCCGCGTTCCAGAAGTTGCCGTTGAACTGTCCGCCCGAACCGCTGTAACCGGTCACGGTAACTGGCGCAAAGCCGGCGCCGCCACCCGGGTTGTTCACAGAGAGCTGGCCGTTGCCTGGTACATACGTCCAGAACTCGGCCGCACCTGCCGCAGCCGCCGCGGTCGCGAAGATCGCTGCGACGATCGCCCGTTTGATGTTTGTCTTCATCAGATCCCTACGAAGTTCACGGTCCCGCAAACTTGGTATGCATTATGCATGCCAAAATGAATAACGCTTTGATAAATAAGCTCTTTATTCCTTTCCGGACCGTGCTTCAACGCACCATGTAAGTGTTGCCGACACAGGAAGGTGGCAAAAAATCGGCTGGTGAGGTGACGTAGCGGAGCTCGCGCCAGTCATGGGGCATTAGTCACCGGGCAATGCGTGGCCGCTTAGCCCGTCGAGTTATCCGCCGAACTGGCAACCGCGTGCCGTTCGCGCGGGCGTTGGTTTGCGGTCGATTTCATATAGGCGTCGTGGGACGACCGTCCGCGGCGAACCGTCTGGCGCCACCGGCGCGATGCGGACGGTGGACTCGTCGAGTCGGTGAAGACCGAGGCTTAGCCGATCCCACGGGGTTCGGGTCTCCCGCCGGCCTCCCGAACGTTGCAGCCGCCGCTGAGGCACGCGATGCCGCGTTGCGTGCGAGGCGCAGCACTCGACTCTCCCGCAAGGACCGGATCAACGCGCACCTGCCTCTCACAGAAAAACAAAACCCGCCACATGGGCGGGTTCCTTCTGAGAATCGGTTGTCTATTGCTTGCGCCGACGCGTTGCTGCTAGACCGGCGAGGCCGAGGCCAAGGATAGCGAGCGTGCCGGGCTCCGGGACATTCCGGAACGGCAGGTCGATTTGCAGCACGCCCGGCGCCCCGCAGCACTCTCCGTACACGAGCCGGAACGCGAAGTTCCCCGTGGGTCCCGTATATGTTCTCGTGGTCGTGATAGGCGGCGTGCCAAAGGGTTCGTCGATC
>Ga0316622_100001207_pt1 | contig 16528 bp, 14 predicted proteins | sample OWC_Aug_OW2_C1_D_FD_207646 | JGI IMG/M metagenome (GOLD analysis project Ga0316622, IMG submission 207646) | Wetland soil microbial communities from Old Woman Creek delta, Ohio, United States - OWC_Aug_OW2_C1_D5_C | ecosystem: Environmental > Terrestrial > Soil > Wetlands | place: USA: Ohio... | reverse complement strand
TCCTTCTTGAGGCTTTTCTCTGCGCCTCTGCGCCTCCGCGTTGAAAACTCATATAAACCCTCCCTTCCTTACCCCGTCATGCGCTCGATGAAAACGTCTTCCATGCTCGCCGGCGCAGCGGCGAGCGAGCGCGGGGTGAAACCGCTGTCGCGCAACGCTGCCTCGACCACCGGCTGGTCGGCCGCCGCCGAGGCAACCGTGACATGCAGCCGGTCGCCGAACAACGCCACGCGTCGTACCCGCGGATGCCGCACGAGCAGCGCCTGGGCGGCGCGCACCGGCTCGACCTCGATGTGCAGCAGCTCGCCGTGCAGTGCGCGCTGCAGTGCCGCCGGGGTATCGAGCGCGAGCAGTTTCCCCTGGTGCAGCAGCGCCACCCGGTCGAAGCGCTCGGCCTCGTCCATGTAGGCGGTGCTGACCACGACGGTCACGCCCTCGTGCACCATCTCGTGCACGATCAGCCACAGGTCGCGGCGCGAGATTGGGTCGACGCCGAAGGTCGGTTCGTCGAGCAGCAGGATCTTCGGCTGGTGGATGAGCGCGCACGACAGCGCCAGCTTCTGCTTCATGCCGCCGGACAGCGCCCCGGCCAGCCGCTCCTTGAACGGGCCGAGGTTGGAAAAATGGAACAGGCGCTCGAGGCGAGCCGTGCGCTCGTGGCGCGGTACCTGGTAGAGATCGGCGTAGAACGCCAGGTTCTCCAGCACCGTGAGGTCGGTGTACAACCCGAAGCGCTGCGGCATGTAGGCGATTTCGTGCTTGACCGCCTCCGGGTCGCGCACCACGCTTACGCCGAACAGCTCGGCATCGCCGGCCTGGGGCTTCAGCACTCCGGCCAGCATGCGCAACAGCGTGGTCTTGCCGGCGCCGTCCGGGCCGACCAGGCCGAACAGCTCGCCGGACTCGACCGTGAACCCGATATCGGCGATCGCGGTCACCGCGCCGAAGCGGCGGGTGAGGCCGTGCACGCCGATCGCCGGTGCGCTCACTCGCCGGCCTCCAGCCGCACGTCCGCCGGCATGCCGGGCTTGAGCTCGAAGCGCGGATCGTCACTGATGCGCACCTTGACCGCATATACGAGCTTCACCCGCTCCTCGCTGGTCTGCACGTTCTTGGGCGTGAACTCGGCCTGTGCGGCGATGAACACCACCGCACCGCCGTAGCGCTTGTCCGGATACGTATCGGAGACGATCGCCGCCTTCTGCCCGAGGTGCACGGCGCCGATGCGCTGCTCGGGAATGTAGATGCGCACCCAGCGATCGTCCGGGTTCATGAGTGTCAGCACCGGCGCGCCGGCGGCCACGGTTTCGCCGGGCTCGCGGTGGCGCACGGTGACGACGCCGTCGAAGCTGGCCAGCACGGTCATGTTGGCCAGCACCGCCTCCAGTGCCTGCACCTGGGCGCGCGCCTGAGCCAGGTCGCTCTCGGCGAGCTGCCGGGCCAGCTCCGACTTGTCGTAGGCCTCCTGGCCGATGGCGCTGCCGGCCAGCAGCGTGCGATTGCGCTCCAGGTCGCGCCTCACTTCGGCAAGGCGCGCGCTGCTCGCCTGCACCTGGGCGCGCGCCTGCGCCAGCCGTGCCGCGGTCTCGCGGGTGTCGAGCCGCGCCAGCAGTTCACCCTGCTTCACCGCGTCGCCCTCGCGCGGCTTGATGATCTCGATGCGCCCCGCCGCCTGGAAGCCGAGCTGGGCCTCGGTGGCCTCGACCGTGCCGGAGGCGAACAGGCCGTCGCCGCCGTTGCCGCTCCACCAGCGGTTGGCCGTGTACACGGAGCCGGCGATCAGCGCCACCGCCGCCACGATGAATATCGGTTTGGGTCGCTTCATGGCTGGGGCTCCTGATTGGTCGGGCCGGGCTGGGCAGTCACCAGCGCCAACACCCGGGCGGGATCGAGACTGCCACCGGCGCGCAGCAGGTCGAGACGCGCGACGATGAGATCGAATTCGGCCTGCAGGCGGTCGGCCTGGGCGGTGAGCAACGCGGTCTCGGCAGCGAGCAGGTCGGTGATCAGGCCGACGCCCTGCTCGTAGCGCAGCTTCTCGATGCCCAGCGCCTCGTCGGCCTCGGCCAGGCTGCGCGCCGTCACGTCGAGACGCGACTCGGCTTCGGCGTGCGCGTTCCAGGCATCCTGCGCCTGGCGCTCGATCGTCAGCCGGGTGTCCTCGCGGCGCTGACGCGCCTGCTCGGCGGCGAGTTGCGCCTCCTCGACGCGATAGCGACGCACCCCGCCGTCCATGAGCGGCAGCGTCAGCTGCACGCCGACGTTCCACTCGTCATACCAGTCGGTGTCGTTGTCGGCGCCGGCGCGCTCGTGATAGATGCCGGCGAGCGACAGATTCGGCAGACGTTCGGCGCGCGCGCGGCCGACCTGCGCCGCGCCGACCTGCACCTCGTGCTCGGCGATCTGCAGCTCCGGGCGCCCGGTGAGCGCCTGGGCGCGCAACTCGGGGAGGTTCCCGACCGGCATCGCCACGGGCGCGTAGGCCGTGAGCGGGGGCACCTGCTGCGGCGGGTCGCGACCCATGAGGTTGTAGAGCAGTGCGACCGTTTCGCGCCGGCGGTTGGCGATCTGCAGGCGGTCGTGGCGGGCCTTGCCGAGCAGCACGCCGATCTTGAGCGCATCAAGCCGCGGCACGCGCCCGACCTGCACCAGCAGCTGCACGCGTCGCTCCTGTGCCTCGAGCGAGGCAATGCGCGCTGCATAGGCCTGCTCGAGCCGCGCCAGATGCAGCGCCTTGAGATAGACCGAACTGGTATTGAAGGTCAGCTCCTGCGCGCCGAGCCGCTCGCGCTCGGCGGCGATCTCGCGACCGAGATCGGCGAGCACCACGCCCTGGCTCAGCCGGCCACCGGTATACAGCGGCAGGCGCAGCGCCACACCGTAGTCGTAGATGGTCTGATCGAACGGCGGCAGCACGGCCAGCGTGCGGATGCTGTACACGAAGGTCGGGTAGCCGTAGTGCGTGGCCGAGGCACCGAGCTCCACCGACGGCAGACGGGCACTGCGCGCGGCCCGCTGACCGTGCTCGCCCTTCAGCACCTCGAGACGGCGCACATCGTGCGCCGGGTTGTTGGCCAGCGCCGCGTCGAGCGCGGCCGCGAGATCAAGCGCTGCTTCGTCGGCATGGGCATGGCCGGTGGCCAACAGTACGGCAAGCAACGCCGCCGTTACGGTGCGGCGTCCGGGGAATCGGGTTCCGCTGTTCATATCAGTCGCTCCTGTTCCGGTCCGGCGCCGCGGCCGGCGCGGCCCGCACCCCGTCGCAATAGAGGCGCGCGCTGTGCTCGACCAGGCGCGCGACGAAGGCGTCGGTCATGCGGATGCCGAACAGTTCCTGTGCCACCGGCAGCGCAATGAACGGAAACAGCGCCAGGCTCATGATCGACAGCGCCCCGAGGGTCGGATCGAGATCGTCGCGCACCCGGCCCCCGGCCATCTCGCGAGTCAGCAGCGCCGGCAGGCGACCGCCGCCGCGCGCGGCGAATTCGCGTATGAACATGTCGCGGAACGGCCCCTGCCCGGCCAGCACCTCGCGCACGATCAGCCGCGGCACCCACGGCTCGCGCGCCATGGTGGTCATGATCGCGCGCAGCAGTTCCGCCACCGGTTCCCCCGACCCCGCACCCGGCGCCTGCAGCGCGTCCTGCAACCGCGCCAGCACCGGCCCGAGGGTCTCCTGCAGCATCGCCCGGTACAGCCCCTGCTTGTCGCCGAAGTGGTAGTGGACCATCGCACCATTGACGCGGGCGGCGGTGGCGATATCGCGCACCGACACCGCCTCGAAGTCGTGCTCGGCGAACAGCGCACGCGCCGCCGTGAGCAGCGCAGTGCGCACCGTCTCGGCGTGCGCCGCACCGCCGGGGCGGCCAGGCCGACGGCGGATGCGGCTGGTGGCGGCAGGTTTGCGGATGCGGGTTGGCGGCATGCGTTAATTAAACGTCTGTTTAATTTTACTGTCAAGCGGCCGCGGCCGGGTATAGAACAGGCGGCCCGCGGGTGGCCTCTCGCCACTACCGGCCGCGGTCGAATCGGGCTAACCTCTTGGCCCGGCGCCGCACCCGGCCGCCCGACCGCCCCGAGACTCCTGCCCATGTTCCAGCGATTTCGCGCTTACCTGTTTCCGGCCCTGCTGTTGCTGATCGCCTCCGCGCCGGCATTTGGCGCCGAGCGCGTCACCGGCCCGCTGCTGCGCGGCGCGGCGCTCGAAAGCGCCGCCGCGTCCATGCTCGCCGACATCGGCCAGGCCACCTGGGTGCGCGACGGCAAGAGCGCGCGCACGATCTACGTGTTCTTCGACCCGAACTGCCCGTTCTGCCGCAAGGTCTACGACGGCCTGCGCACCGAGGTCGACATGGGCGAGGTCGAGCTGCGCTGGATTCCGATCGGCGTGCTCATGGCCACCAGCCCCGGCAAGGCGGCCGCGATCCTCGAGGCCAGGGACCCGACCGCGGCCCTGCACCGCAACGAACACAACTTCTCGACCGAGACCGGCAGCTTCGGCGGCATCGAGGAGGAACCGGCGCCGCGCGACGACACGGTCGCGCGGCTCGAGCGTAACCTGGCGTTGCTGCGCCGCAGCGGCATGGACGCAGTGCCGGCCCTGCTGTACCGCAGCAAGGACGGTCGCGCACACTTCGTGGTCGGTGCGCCGCCCCGCCCGGCGCTGGAGCGCATCCTCAAGGAACTGCAGTAGCGCCGGCCGCGGCTTGCTTGTAATCTGCCGCGGTCTGCCTTACCCTTGGCCGCCTACTGAACTGCTCAGGTATTCGGCAGTCGCCTGTTTTTTTGAACCAAGCACAACCGGGAGAACCCATGAAAAACCCATTGGATTCGATCGTCGGCACGATCATCGCCGGCTTCGTCCTCACCGCCATCCTGTACGTCTTCGTCACCAATTTCCTGCTCCGGGCCGCGGCCTGAGTCAGCACCGCCAATAACTTCGGGAGAACACCATGGAATTGATCTTTATCCGCTGGATCCACATCCTGGCCGGGATCGTCTGGATCGGCCTGCTGTACTACTTCAATTTCGTGCAGGCCGTGGCGCTGCCCAAGGCCAAGGCCGATAACACCGCCGCCGGCATCACCAAGCACGTCGCCCCGCAGGCACTGCTGTGGTTCCGCTGGGCCGCACTGGTCACCTGGGTGATGGGCGCCATCTACCTGGTGCGCGCCAACATCGGCTTCGTGGATGCGTTCCTGCTGCAGGGCCCGGCCGTGCCGATCGGCATCGGCGCCTGGCTCGGCACCATCATGCTGCTCAACGTGTGGGGCCTGATCTGGCCGAACCAGAAGAAGGTTCTGGGCCTGGTGCAGGCCGATGACGCCGCCAAGGCCAAGGCCGCGCGCATCGCGTTCCTGGCCTCGCGCACCAACACCATGCTGTCGATCCCGATGCTGTTCTTCATGATCACCAGCACGACGGCGCACGGCCTGCCGCGCATCTTCTAAGGTCGCAGCCGGAAGCCAAAGGGCCCGGCGGAAACGCCGGGCCCTTTTCTTTTCCCCACAAGACTTGCGTTATTGCCGGGAAATCATAGAATCTTCCTTATAATAGTGACGGCGCCCCGGATCGGGCGCTTTTTCGTTTTTGGTGACTGAGAAATGCCGAACAATTATCAGATGCCGGTCTTCGCCCCGCTGCCGGTGGCCTTCAGCCACGGCGAGGGCGCCTGGCTCACCGACACCCAGGGCCGCAAGTATCTCGACGCCCTCGCCGGCGTCGCCGTGTGCGGGCTCGGGCACGCCCACCCGGAAATCGCCAAGGCCATCTGTGACCAGGCCGGCAAGCTGCTGCACACCTCCAACTGGTACGAGATCCCGCTGCAGGCCGAGTTGGCCGAGAAGCTGTGCAAGAAGGCCGGCATGGACAACGTGTTCTTCTGCAACTCGGGTGCCGAGGCCAACGAGGCGGCCATCAAGCTCGCCCGCCTGTACGGTCATCACCGGAAGATCCTCAACCCGGCGATCATCGTCACCGAGGGCAGCTTCCACGGGCGCACGCTCGCCACGCTGTCGGCCACCGGCAATCGCAAGATCCAGGCCGGCTTCGAGCCGCTCGTGACCGGCTTCAACCGCGTGCCGTACAACGACCTGGCCGCGGTGCGCACGGTCGCCGAGCACAACAAGGACGTGGTCGCGGTCATGGTCGAGCCGATCACCGGCGAGGGCGGCATCCAGGTGCCGGACGCCGGCTACCTCAAGGGCCTGCGCGAGATCTGCGACGAGCGCGGCTGGCTCTTGATCCTCGACGAGATCCAGACCGGCATGTGCCGCACCGGCAAGTGGTTCGCCTTCCAGCACGAAGGCGTGCAGCCGGACGTGCTCACGCTCGCCAAGGGCCTCGGCAACGGCGTGCCGATCGGCGCCTGCCTGGCGCGCGGCGCCGCCGCCCAGGTGTTCAAGCCCGGCAACCATGGCTCCACCTTCAGCGGCAATCCGCTCGTGTGCCGGGTCGCCCTCACCGTGCTCGACCTGCTCGAGCGGGGCAAGCTCGACCAGCGTGCCGCCCGGCTCGGCACCCGCATCGTGGACGGCCTGCGTGCCGCACTCGCCGGTAACGCGGCGGTGAAGGACGTGCGCGGTCGGGGCCTGATGATCGCGGTCGAGCTCGACCGGCCGTGCAAGGACGTGCTCAAGCTCGCGCTCGAGCGCGGCCTGCTGCTGAACGTGACCGCCGACACCGTGGTGCGGCTGCTGCCGCCGCTGATCCTCACCGACGCCGAGGCCGACCAGATCGTCGCCGGCGTCGCCGACAGCATCCGCGCCTTCCTGGCGAGCGCGCCCAGGGCCGCCAGCGCATGAGCGTGCGCCACTTCCTCACCCTGCTCGACCTCAGTGCCGCCGAGCTGGAATACCTCGTCCGCCGCGCAGTCGAGCTCAAGGCCATGCGCGTGCGCCACAATCGTCACATGCCGCTCATCGGCCGGACCCTGGCGATGATCTTCGAGAAGGCCTCGACCCGCACGCGCGTGTCGTTCGAGGCCGGCATGAGCCAGCTCGGCGGCGCTGCCATGTTCCTGTCGCCGCGCGACACCCAGCTCGACCGCGGCGAGCCGGTCGAGGACACGGCGCGGGTGATGTCGCGCATGGTGGATGTGATCGTGATCCGCGCCAATGCCCACGCCATGATCGAGCGCTTCGCCTCGCAGTCGCGGGTGCCGGTGATCAACGCGCTGTCCGACCTGCACCACCCCTGCCAGCTGCTGGCCGACATCCAGACCTGGGTCGAGCACCACGGCGACATCAAGGGCCGCACCGCCGCCTGGATCGGCGACGGCAACAACGTCTGCCATTCCTGGATCGAGGCCGCGCGCCAGTTCGGCTTCACGCTGCGCATCGCCACCCCGAAAGGCTACGCGCCGGATGCCGGCATCGTGAAGGCCGCCGGCGCGCACGCGCAGCTCACCAACGACCCACAGGCCGCGGCCCGCGGCGCCGACCTGCTGGTGACCGACACCTGGGCGAGCATGGGCCAGGAAGAGGAGAAGGCGCAGCGCACCCGCGACTTCGCCGGCTTCACGGTCGATGCCGCGCTCATGAAGCTGGCCGCCAAAGACGCACTGTTCATGCACTGCCTGCCGGCCTATCGCGGCTACGAAGTCAGCGCCGAGGTCATCGACGGACCGCAGAGCGTGGTCTGGGACGAGGCCGAGAACCGCCTGCACGCCCAGAAGGCGCTGCTCGAGTTCCTGCTGCCCGCGCCGTAGCGCCACACGCCACCGTGGTGCGCCGCCAGCGAACCATGCTGCCGCGTGCCGGTACCCAACACCGCCCCCCCGCCCGCGCGGCTGCACCTTCGCCGCAACTGCCGTTCAATCCAAGAGACCGGCACGCGGTTCCGCACGGGAACGCTGCGGCTGCCGGCTTGTCACAGGGAAGTCGGGATAGTACCCTGCACGCTCGCTTTTTTATCCATTTTCAACGGATTGCGTCTCCATGTCCGGCCAATACATCTTTACCATGAACCGCGTGGGCAAGGTCGTTCCGCCCAAGCGCGAAATCCTGCGTGACATCTCACTGTCGTTCTTCCCCGGCGCCAAGATCGGCGTGCTCGGCCTCAACGGCTCGGGCAAATCGTCGCTGCTGCGGATCATGGCCGGCGTCGATCCGGACTATGTCGGCGAGGCCCGCCCGCAGCCCGGCATCAAGATCGGTTTCCTCGCGCAGGAGCCGCAGCTCGATCCCAAGAAGGACGTGCGCGGCAATGTCGAGGAAGCGGTGGCGGCGACCAAGAAGCTGCTCGACGACTTCAACGAAATCTCGATGAAGTTTGCCGAGCCCATGAGCGACGACGAGATGAACAAGCTCATGGAAAAACAGGGCAAGCTGCAGGAGCAGATCGACGCCGCCGGGGCCTGGGAGCTGGACCGCAAGCTCGAGATCGCCGCCGACGCGCTGCGCCTGCCGCCGTGGGACGCCGACGTCAGCAAGCTCTCCGGCGGCGAGCGCCGCCGCGTGGCGCTGTGCCAGCTGCTGCTGTCGCAGCCCGACATGCTGCTGCTCGACGAGCCGACCAACCACCTCGACGCCGAATCGGTGGCGTGGCTGGAGCGCTTCCTGCACGACTACCCGGGCACGGTGGTGGCCGTGACCCACGACCGCTACTTCCTCGACAACGTCGCCGGCTGGATCCTCGAGCTCGACCGCGGCCACGGCATTCCGTGGAAGGGCAATTACTCCTCGTGGCTGGAGCAAAAGGAAAAGCGCCTCGAGCAGGAAGAAAAGGCCGAGACCGCGCGCATGAAGGCCATGAAGCAGGAACTCGAGTGGGTACGCCAGAACCCCAAGGGCCGGCACGCCAAGAGCAAGGCGCGCCTGCAGCGCTACGACGAGATGGCCTCGCAGGAATTCCAGACCCGTAACGAGACCAAGGAAATCTTCATCCCCGCCGGTCCGCGCCTCGGTGACCTGGTGGTCGAGGCGAACGGCCTCTCCAAGAGCTTCGGCGACCGGCTGCTGATCGATAATCTCAGCTTCAACCTGCCGCGCGGCGGCATCGTCGGCATCATTGGCCCGAACGGCGCCGGCAAGACCACGCTGTTCCGCATGATCGTCGGCCAGGAGAAGCCCGACGCCGGCGAGCTGCGCGTCGGTCCGACCGTGCAACTCGCCTATGTCGACCAGTCGCGCGACGCACTCGACGGCGCCAAGACCGTGTGGCAGGAGATCTCCGACGGCCTGGACATCATGATCGTCGGCAAGCACGAGGTGCCGTCGCGCGCCTACTGCGGGCGCTTCAACTTCAAGGGCAGCGACCAGCAGAAGCTGGTCAAGGACCTGTCCGGCGGCGAACGCAACCGCCTGCACCTCGCCAAGCTGCTGAAGAGCGGCGGCAACCTGCTGCTGCTCGACGAGCCGACCAACGACCTCGACGTCGAAACCCTGCGCGCACTGGAAGAGGCGCTGCTCGATTTCGCCGGCTGCGCGGTGGTGATCTCGCACGATCGCTGGTTCCTCGACCGCATCGCCACCCACATCCTCGCCTTCGAGGGCGACTCCAAGGCGGTGTGGTTCGAGGGCAACTTCGCCGACTACGAGGCCGACAAGAAGCGCCGCCTCGGCGTCGACGCCGATCAGCCGCACCGCATCAAGTACAAGAAGCTGGTGCACTGACGACCCGGACGGATCCGTCGACAAGCCAAAAGGCCGGGCGCAAGCCCGGCCTTTTTTTGTGGTGGCCCCGGAGATGACAAGCGCCCGGCAATCGCGCATCATCCGGCCATACCCGTCGATCCGCCGCACATGAGCCACCGCCTGTTCCCGCGCACCCCGCTGCTCGCCGGCGCCGACCCCGACGCCATGCGTGCCACGATCCGCGCGTACTTCCATGCCACCTGCGACCGCTACGAGCAGCTGTTCGAAACCCTCGCGGCCGACGAGGCCTGGTACCGAAAACCGATCGCCCTGCGCCACCCGCTGATCTTCTACTTCGGCCACACCGCCACCTTCTTCGTCAACAAGCTGGTGCTGGCCGGGCTGCTGGATGAGCGCCTCGATCCGCGGCTGGAATCGATGTTCGCGGTCGGGGTCGACGAGATGAGCTGGGATGACCTCGACGAGACCCGCTACGACTGGCCGGCGGTCGAAGAGGTGCGCGCCTACCGCCGCCGCATGCGCACGGCGGTCGATGCGCTGATTGGCCGCGCGCCGCTCACGCTGCCGATCGGCTGGGATCATCCGTGGTGGGCGATCCTGATGGGCATCGAGCACGAGCGCATCCACCTCGAGACCTCCTCGGTGCTGATCCGCCAGCAGCAACTTGAATGGCTGCGTCCGCACCCGGCCTTCCCGCCGTGCCGCACGCACGGCCCGGCGCCGGCCAACGGGCTGGTACCGATCCCGGCCGGCAATGTGCGGGTCGGCCGCAAGCGCGAGGAGCCGGTCTACGGCTGGGATAACGAATACGGCCGCCACGAGGCGCAGGTCGCGGCGTTTGCCGCCAGCCGTTACCTGGTGAGCAACGGAGAGTTCCGCGCCTTCGTCGACGCCGGCGGCTATTCCGACGATGCGCTGTGGGACGAGGAAGGCCGGGCGTGGCGGGCCTTTGCGCGCGCGGCCCACCCGACCTTCTGGGTACCGGATGGCGAGGCGTGGCGGCTGCGCCTGCTGACCGAAGAGGTGCCGATGCCGTGGGACTGGCCGGTCGAGGTCAACTGCCACGAGGCGCGGGCATTCTGCAACTGGAAATCGCGCACCACCGGTGAGCCGGTGCGGCTGCCGACCGAGGACGAGTGGCAGCGTTTGTATGAATTCTCCGGCTCGCCGGCAGTGGCGCCGGACGCGCCGGCCGCGGCCAACATCCACCTCGATCACTACGCCTCGTCGTGCCCGGTGACCACGTTCCGCCACGGCGAGCTGTACGACGCGATCGGCAACACCTGGCAATGGACCGAAACACCGATCTACCCGTTCGACGGCTTCGCGGTGCACCCGCTGTACGACGACTTCTCCACCCCGACATTCGACGGGCGCCACAATATCATCAAGGGCGGCTCGTGGATCTCGTGCGGCAACGAGTCGCTGGCCGGTTCGCGCTACGCGTTCCGCCGGCATTTCTTCCAGCATGCCGGCTTCCGCTATGTGGTTGGCGCCGCACTGGCCGCCATCCCGCCCTCGCATTACGAGACCGACCGGCTGCTGGCCGAATACGCCGAGTTCCACTACGGCGAGGAATACTTCGGCGTGCCGAACTTCCCGGCGGCGATGGCGCAGCTCGCCATCCGCGCCCACGGGGGCCGCCCGGCGCGGCGCGCGCTCGATCTCGGCTGCGCCGCCGGGCGCGCCAGTTTCGAGCTGGCACGCCACTTCGAACAGGTCACCGGCGTGGATTTCTCGGCACGCTTCATCGGGCTCGGGGTACAGTTGCTGCAAACCGGGGCACTGCGCTACACCCTCACCGACGAGGGCGAGCTGGTGTTCTACCGCGAGCGTCGCCTCGACGCCCTCGGGCTCGACGTGGTGCGCCACAGAGTGGAGTTTCTCCAGGGCGACGCCTGCAACCTCAAGCCGCATCTCGCCGGCTACGACCTGATCCTGGCCGCCAACCTGATCGACCGGCTGTACCAGCCGGCGCAGTTCCTCGGCAGCGTGCACGAGCGGCTCAACTCCGGCGGCCTGCTGGTGATCGCCACGCCCTGCACCTGGCTCGCCGAGCATACCCCGCGCGCCGAGTGGATCGGCGGCTTCAAGAAGAACGGCGAACGCTACACCACGCTCGACGGCCTGCGGGACATCCTCGGCGCGCACTTCCGCCTGCTCGAGGGCCCGCACGAAGTGCCGTTCGTGATCCGCGAGACCCGGCGCAAATTCCAGCACACGCTGTCGGAAGTCACGATCTGGGAGCGGCACCCATGACGATCGACTTCGACCGTGCGATCGACCGCAGCGGCACCCACAGCGTCAAGCACGACGGCCGCGCCGCCTTCTTCGGCACCGCCGACGTGTTGCCGTTGTGGGTGGCGGACATGGACTTCGCCGCTCCCGATGCAGTCACCCGCGCACTCCGCGAACGCGCTGTCCACCCGGTGTACGGCTACACCTTCTATCCCGACAGCCTGTTCGAAGCGCTGATCGGCTGGTTCCGCCAGCGCCACCTTTGGGCGATCGAGCGCGAGTCGATCCTGATGGTGCCCGGCGTAGTGCCGTCGCTGCATGCCGCAGTCCAGGCCTTCACCCGCCCCGGCGAGGGTGTGATCGTGCAGCCGCCGGTGTACTACCCGTTTTTCTCGGCCGTCACGAGCAGCGGACGCGAACTGGTGCTCAGCCCGCTGCGCGAGGACGGCGGCCGCTACACCATGGACTTCGCCCATCTCGAGCAGTGCGCCGCCGGCGGCGCCCGCCTGCTGCTGCTGTGCTCGCCGCACAACCCGGTCGGGCGGGTGTGGAGCCGCGACGAACTCGACGAGCTGCTGCGCATCGCGCGGCACCACAAGCTGGTGATCCTGTCGGACGAGATCCACGCCGACCTGGTCTACCCCGACCATCGGCATATCCCGCTGGCCACGCTGGCCGGCGGCGGCGATGCCGTCATCACCGCAGTCGCGCCGAGCAAGACCTTCAACATCCCGGGCCTCGGCCTGTCGAGCCTGATTGCGCCGGATCCGACGCACCGCGCGGCGCTGAAGCACGTGTTCGACCGCCTGGCGCTCGGCCACTCCAACCCGTTCAGCATCGCGGCCTTCGAGGCCGCCTATCGCGAGGGCGCGCCCTGGCTCGATCAGCTGCTGGCCTACCTGCGCGACACCCGCGAGTTCGTCGCCGACTTTCTCGCCACGCAGCTGCCCGCGATCCGCCTGGTCGTGCCGGACGGCACCTACCTGCTGTGGCTCGACTGCCGCGGCCTGGGCATGAACGACGACGCGCTGCGCGAATTCTTCGTGAAGCGGGCCCGGATCGGCCTCAATCCCGGCATCAGCTACGGTGCGGCCGGCAGCGGTTTCATGCGCCTCAATATCGGGTCGCCGCGCCGCGTCATCGTCGAGGCGCTCGGACGGATCGCCGGGGCACTCGCCGGCCGCTGATCGGCAATCGGCCAACCAACGCCTGCTGCCTTTTCCGGCACTGACGCCCCACGGTCATCGGCCGACCACTGCGGCACAGTCGGGGAATTGATCGAACGCCCCTGCCCGAACGCCAACCGGTGGCGGTTTTTCGGGCGTCTATGCCGGTACCGCTTGCCAGACAACCTTCCGGCATAACTCTTGCAAAGATCACACCATCAATCCCGACAGAGCCGGGCATCGACTCATGACGTTGTGGAGCGCCCTTTTAGCCGGACAGCAGCGTACGGAACACGCCCAATCCATCGCTCGCCTGGTGATCGCCGCCGCGTTCCTGGTGTACCTGGTGCTCCGCGGCCTGCTGGCGCCCGACAACCCGGTCTGGCCGCACGCCACCCGCATTGCGATCGGCTACCTCGCCACCGCCGCGCTGATCTTCGTATCGATCAAGCTGCGGCCGGCACCGTCGCTGCTGCGGCGCGGCACCAGTGTCCCGCTCGATATCGGCGTGCTGTCGGTATTCCTGTACCTGCTCGGCGCCGAGGCGGCCTTCGCCTATCCGCTGTACCTGTGGGTCATCGTCGGAAACGGCCTGCGCTTCGGCGTGCCCTACCTGCTCTATGCACTGGCGGTCGGTCTGGCCGGGTTCGTGGCCACGATGGTGCTGTCACCGTACTGGCACACCCAGCCGAGCCTCGCCTTCGGCCTGCTGGCCGGGTTGATCATCCTGCCGCTGTTCTATGCCAGCCTGCTGCGCGAGCTCGAGAGCGCCAACCGGCAGCTGGCACGCCAGGTTGACGAAATCGCGTACACAGCCACGCACGACGGCCTCACCGGACTGGCCAACCGCGTGCTGCTGCACGACCACCTGAACCTGGCGGTCGAGCAGGCGCGCCGGCGCAACGCCCGGGTGGCGGTGATGTTCCTCGATCTCGACGCGTTCAAGGAGATCAACGACCGCCTCGGCCACCACGCCGGCGACGAGCTGCTGCGGCAGGTGGCGCTGCGCCTCACCGAGCAACTGCGGCGCGCCGACACTATCGCCCGCTATGGCGGCGACGAATTCGTGGTGCTGTTCGACAGCCTGCAGAGCGACGCCGACACTGCCGCCGCCACGGAACGGCTGGTGCGCGTGTTCGACGCCCCGTTCGTCCTCGCCGGGGTGCCACAGCGCGTCACCGGCAGCATCGGCATGGCCCTGTTTCCGTTCGACGGCGCCGATGCCGACGCGTTGCTGCGCAACGCCGACCGTGCCATGTACCACGCCAAGGAAACCGGCCGCAACCGCTGCCAGCGCTATTCGCACGATCTCGGGTAGAACCGAACGGCTCCGCGCCGGACGTCATGCCGGCATCACAACACCCGGCTGACCGCAGCATTTCCCGCCTGTCGATCTCGATCCGGGCTGCTGTTCGCCGATCGGCTTAACACCGCCGTGCACCACCCGGGTCCCGGACTAAGAGGCGTTCGCGTTTGCGTCCTCGGGCGGAACCCGGCCGTGACGGTACCAGCGGTTCCCGCCCGCCCGCTTGGCCGCGTACATGGCGCGGTCGGCGAACCGCATCAGCTCGTCCACATTGTCGGTATCGCCTGGCAACAGCGCGATGCCGATGCTGGCCGACATCTGCATGACTTCGCTGCCAAATTTGAGCTGCTCGGCCTTCAGCGCGGAGATCAGCTTGGCGGCTGCCATCTCCGCGCCGGTGTGGTCGGCCTCGGGCAGCATCACCACGAACTCGTCCCCGCCCCAGCGCGCCACGAAATCGGTGCCGCGGAAACTGTTCCGCAGCACCTGGCCCATTTTCGACAACAACTGGTCGCCGGCAGCGTGGCCGAAATGGTCGTTGACGTGCTTGAAGTGATCCAGGTCGATGTACAGCAGCGCCAGGCGCCGGTCGTAGCGCCTGGAGTGCGCCGCCCAGCGGTCGATCTCCTCCTGGACGCGGCGCCGGTTCATGAGGCCGGTCAGCCCGTCCTGGGCGGCGATCTTGGCGATCAGGTGATTGGCCTGCTCGGCATCGACCAGCGCCTGGCGCAGCGACCGGGTCTTGCTCAGCACCTCGCGCTCGAGGCCGCTCAGGAGATTGCGCACCCGGTCCTGACGCATCCCGGCCAACCACGAAAGCCAGCCGAGAAACAGCGGCGCAGTGTCGATCACGTACAGCAAGGGGTTCGCCGCATGGGCGTCCACGAGCGCGTGCACGATGCCGCCCGGAGACAAGGAGTGGCTGTGATCGGCGGTCCAGTGCACGACGAACAGCGAACCGATCGGGAACAGGAACCCGAACAGCACACCCAGCAAGGTATAGCGCCTGGCCTCGGTCATCGCCTTCCAAAACCCGCTGCACGGGCGACAGGGTTAGGGGAATCCCGCAACGATGCAGCCACCGAACCGTTCTGGTCCTGGTGGTCGCAGCCTCCACTTACTGAACTTCTTAAGTATAGGCGAGCCCCGGTTGCGACATGCCGGCTGCCCCAGTCGCGGACCCGAAACCGGTCTCGCCGGGAACCCTGGCGCCGGGGCCCAAACACGCCGCCAGCGTTGAAGATTGCCGTCGGCCAGGGACTGGTCGGGGTTGGCACGTAGCTTATTTTGACAATCTGAGGGGCCTGCGATCCGACCGCGGTCTTCTGCCGACCCCGGCCCCACGACCCGGCCAAATCCCCGACCTTTCCAGTTCCTGCCGGGAAAATCGACCCCATCTGCTACAATAGCGGCCGTCGGCGCGCTTCCGGTCTGCGCCCGAGTCCTTCGCGGTCATTGCCTGCGGTTCGCCCCGAACCCCTGCGGTTTTTCCGACGGAGTACACCCCGCCGGCGCGGCTCATTGCCGCGCCCGGGCGGGAACGACCCCTTGCAACCCGGCTTTCTGAGGCAGTCCCGTGATCTCCACCGCCAACATCACCATGCAGTTCGGGGCCAAGCCCCTGTTCGAGAATATCTCGGTCAAGTTCGGCAACGGCAACCGCTACGGCCTGATCGGCGCCAACGGCTGCGGCAAGTCGACGTTCATGAAGATCCTCGGCGGCGACCTCGAGCCGACCTCCGGGACGGTGGCGATCGACGACAACGTGCGCCTCGGCAAGCTGCGCCAGGACCAGTTCGCTTTCGAGCAGTACTCGGTGCTCGACACCGTGATCATGGGCCACGAACGCCTGTGGCAGATCAAGGCCGAGCGCGACCGCATCTACGCGCTGCCGGAGATGAGCGAGGCCGACGGCCTGAAGGTCGCCGAGCTGGAGATCGAGTTTGCCGAGCTCGACGGCTACACCGCCGAGGCGCGCGCCGGCGAGCTGCTGCTCGGCCTCGACATCCCGCTCGAACAACACACCGGGTTGATGAGCGCGGTGGCCCCGGGCTGGAAGCTGCGCGTGCTGCTGGCGCAGGCGCTGTTCGCGGAGCCGGACGTGATGCTGCTCGATGAGCCGACCAACAACCTCGACATCAACACCATCCGCTGGTTGGAAGACGTGCTCAACGCGCGTGCCAGCACCATGATCATCATCTCGCACGACCGCCACTTCCTGA
>Ga0316622_100001206_pt1 | contig 16533 bp, 10 predicted proteins | sample OWC_Aug_OW2_C1_D_FD_207646 | JGI IMG/M metagenome (GOLD analysis project Ga0316622, IMG submission 207646) | Wetland soil microbial communities from Old Woman Creek delta, Ohio, United States - OWC_Aug_OW2_C1_D5_C | ecosystem: Environmental > Terrestrial > Soil > Wetlands | place: USA: Ohio... | reverse complement strand
CGTATGCCGTCCCGTGGTCCACGGAAGTGCGAACGACGGGCAGGCCCACGGTGACGTTCACACCCCGGTACTGCGATAGCATCTTGAACGGGATCATCGCCTGGTCGTGGTACATCGCGATGTACGCGTCGAACCGGCCCCGCGCCACCCCGCTCTGGATTTCCCGATAGGCGATGGGGAACAAGCCGTCGCCCGCAAACGGCCCCTCTACGTCCAGTCCCTCGCCCCGGAGCGCCCGGATGGCGGGAGCGATGATTTCCTGCTCCTCGGAGCCGATGACGCCGCCATCGCCGGCGTGCGGGTTCAACCCCGTCAGTCCGAGTCGTGGGGCCTCCACGCCGAAGTCTTCCTCCAGCGCACGAGCCGTCACACGGACGCAGGTGAAGATCGCTTCCGTGGTGACGTGCCCGGCCACCTCGCCCAAGGCCAGGTGGCGGGTGAGCGGGACCACGCGCAAGCTTCGATGCACCATCATCATCTGACAGTCCGGCGCCTTCAAATAGTGAGCCAACATCTCGGTATGGCCCGTGAATCGGAACTCGGCCAGATTCAACGACTTCTTCGATATCGGCGCCGTGACGATCCCGTCCACTGCACGGTTATTGGCCAGCCCGAGGGCGAGTTCGATTGCCCGCCCGGCGTGACGGCCGCCGCCGGCGCTGTCCGCCCCGATCGGGAAATCGTCCTCAACACCCGTATGGAGGATGACGATACGCCCCGCCGCCGCCCCGGCCAAATCCAGGGCCTCGTCGGGGGAGGCAGAGATGGGGCATTCGAGCCCGGTCCGCTCCAGCCACGGCCCGAACGCGGAGGGCGCGCCGATCAGAACGGCAGCGGACCGTTCGGGGACATGCGCCGAAAAGAGCCGCGCCACGATTTCCGGTCCAATCCCCGCCGGATCGCCGGTGGTGACCGCGATGATTGGGATCTGCGGACGGTTGGAAGCTGATGCGGTCATGGTAATCCGAAGAAGGTGGACACGCCGCCGGGGATGGCCCTCCCGGATCCGGGTAACCGTCCGGGGCTCACTCCTCGCCGGCGGTCATCCCGTCGCCCGGATTCTCGACCAGCTGATAGTATGCGAGCGCCGCCGACTTGCTCAACTGTTTCCCGGGGATCTCCAGGATCCGGACGGTGACGGTGCGCTCGGCGAAATGGATGGTCACCCGCTCCCCCACCCTCACGCCGGCCGCCGGGCGCACGGGCCGCCCGTCGGCGAGGATGCGGTCGTTCTCGCACAGGTTCTTCGCGGCCGAACGGCTCTTGACGAGACACAGATACTTGAGCACCAGGTCAATGCGCATGTAAGTGGGTTTATTGCGCGCTCTTGTCGTAGACCACCACGGTGAACTTGTCCTTCAAACCCTCGACGTATTTCCCGTAGATGGCTGTGAGCTTTTCTTGTTCATACATGCGCCGCAGCTCGTCCCTGATTTCGTCGAACTGGAACGGCCGGGCCCCTTCCTGTTCCACCAGGTTCACGACGCGAAATCCATTCGACTCCCGCAGCACCTGACTGATGTCCCCCGGTTTCATCCCCGCCAGCACGTCACGGAAAAACTCGGGAAGCTCGTTCACCCTGAGCCAGCCAAGATCGCCGCCCTCGGACGCGGAAGGATCGGTGCTGTGCTCGCGCGCCAGATCCGCGAAGGAGGTCCCCCCAACGATCTCGGCGTGGATACGGGTCGCCTCGGCGAAAGCGCGTTGGATATCTTCTTCGGTGGGCACGGCCCTGGCCAGAATGTGCCAGGCATGGATCTCCCCCGTTTCCGCTTTCCGTTCCGTTACCTGGATGAGGTGATAGCCCCACGTCGTGAGCACCGGTTCGGTGATTTCCCCGTCCGCGAGCTTGGCGACGGCCGCGGAGAGCGTCGGGTCGGCCAGATCGTCCGGCGAAACGAAACCCATGTCGCCGCCGAGACGGGCGCTGGTGTCATCGGAGAATTGACGGGCCAGATCGGCAAACGGCTCCCCGGCTACGATGCGACGGCGGATCTCATCAATCTTCGCTCGCGCTGCGGTGAGGACCGCCTCGGAGGCTGCAACCCCGATGAAGATCGTTCTGAGGTGGACGACCGCGGGCCGCTCCGGCAACTCCGCTTTCTTTTCTTCGTAGAACCGGCGTAGCGCGGCGTCGCTCACGTCGACCCCCCCGCGCCCCACCTCCATTTCGAGGACACGCTCGACCAGCCACCGGTTGCGAAGCTGCTCCCGATAAAGCTTCTTGACGCTTTCCAGCGTGAGTCCCTCGCGTTCGAGCTGCCGGCTGAACTGCTCCTCGCCGCCAAGCGCTTTCCGGTATTCCTCGATCGCTTCGTTCACTCGCCCTTCCACCTCGCTGAACGGAACCTCGATGTCCAGCCGCTTGGCCTGGGCGATCACCAGCCTATCGTTGATGAGTTCCTCGAGGATACGATTGAACAATCCGGTGCGCTCTTCCTGGGTGAGGCTGGTCCGCCCCTCCTGGAACATGTACTGCACGATCAGCATTTCTACGTCGCTGTAGAAAATGGCTTCGTCGTCCACCATCGCGACGATGCGGTCGACCAGCTGCCGTTCGGCCGGAGCGCGCCCCGGAATGCCGATGACCGCGGCCGCGCAAGCGGTGATGACACACAGAAACCATCCTAGAGATCGATTTCGTCCGCTACTCGCCATCCGAATCCTCCAACGACGGCTCCGGCCGGAACGTCGAGTCCGGTTCGTCCTGATGCCCCGGCGCGATGTCGGCCGGAGCCTCCGCCGCCATCCGGATCTCGGGGTCCAAGACCTCTATTTTGGCCCGGGCGCGCAACCCGGCCACCAGCCCGTCGTAGACCGCTTTGCGCTTCTGGAGCAACACTGTGCGCGAGATGTCCTCGGCCGCATCCTCCAGAGTCAACTTCTCCTGAGCCTCCCTCGCGTCGGTCACCGTGACGAAGTGGTAGCCGAATTCCGTCTCGATCACGTCGCTCACGTCACCCACATTCATCTTGAACACCACGTCCTCGAATTCAGGGATCATGTTCCCCTTGGAGAGGAAACCGAGATCACCGCCGGCGCCGGTATGCTTGTCGACCGAGTACCGGTCCTCCACCCACGAGAACGCATGCGTTCTCAGGAGCTCTTTGACCTTTTCCGCTTCCTCGAGCGTGCTGACCAATATGTGGCTCACCCGCAACTCCCGCGTGTACTCGTCCTCGTGCACCTGATAATACTCGCGAACCTCCCTCTCCGTCACCACGGCGCGTTCGCTCAGGATCTCCCTCACCAACTGATCTGCCACGAGGTCTTTCCGCAACTGCTCGAGGCGCGCTTCGATCTCCGGCGAGGTCGCCAGCCCCCTCCGCACCGCTTCGCCGTAGAGCAGCTCGGTGGTGATCCAACGGTCGAGGTAAGCTTTTTTCTCCTTCAGCGTCATGGCCTCCCGGTAATCCGCCGGCAGGTACGAGTCGAAGTCCCGCTGGAGCAGTTCCCGCCCGTCCACCCTTGCCACGACCGAGCCTGTCTCCTTCGGCTTGCCTACGTCGCGGCGCTCGCAGCCGACCACGATCGCCAAAACGACGATAGGGGGCAGACAGCCCCCTATCGCAATCCGTCTCATCAAGCGTTCGGCCCGGGTCACGCGCAACGTTCCACCTTCAGTTCTGGCGCTGCGAAGGCGGGGCCCCGATGCCGACGGGTTGGCCGGGATCCCGCTCCTTGACCGAGATTTTCTTCAGGTTCTTCTCGTTGAACTTGACGCCGAGTTCTTCTTTCCATTTCGCGAGCGTTGTATTCAGCAGCTTGTTGTTTTCGAGATCCTTGATCGCCCCGCGAATCTCCTCGCGTGCGTCATCGAGCGAGTACTCCATGGCGGGAGCCTTCTCTATCAGTTTCAGGATCATCCAACCCTTCGCCGTCTGGAACGGCTTGGAGACGTCGCCCACGCTCTGGAGTGAGAAGCCGGCTTCGTCGAGCTCGGGCTGCTCGCCCTTGGCCAACAATTCCGTCTCCCCCAGCGTTTCCTTCGTGCTTTCGTCGATCGAGTAGTTCGTCGCCACGTTGCGGAACCGCGCCCCGTCTTGCAGTTCCTGATACGCTTTGTTCGCCGTCTCGACGTCTCCCGTGAGCACCACACCGAAACGCCGTTTTTCCGGGACCTTGAAGCTTTCCCTGTTGGCGTCGTAGTACTCCTGGATCATCGTTTCGGTCACGACCGTCTTTCCCGAGATCTGATCGCTATAGAGCTTGTTGATCATCAGCTGCTCCTGCTTGCCCCTCATGAGCGCCTGGATCTCCTCCTTCTCTTCGATCTTGGAAGCCTTCATCTCTTCTTCGATGAGTTCGGCCATGATACGCTCGGTGAGGAACATCTTGATCCCGTTCAGGCGATAATCCTTACGCGGCCTGCCGAAAAACGACGCTTGATCGTAAAAATCCGAGAAATCCTTGATGGTGATGATCTTGGACCCGTAGGTGACCAGCGGCCGGTCCAGGTCTTTTTCTTCGAAGTAGAGAAGCGGATACACTTCATCCTGGCGGGGCGGCGGATTGGAGATCGAACGGTCCGGAGGAAGGACGTCGAACACGACTTGCAGGTTCTCCCACACCCAGGTCACGCCCGCACGTTCACGGATCTCGTCCGTGACCTGGTTGTTGAGCAGCATCTCATTCAGGACGCGGACCTCTTGTTCCATGGTCGCGCGGACCTTCTCGAAAGGTTCCCTCGACCGTGGTTCGTCGCGCTTGAGGACCTTGAAGATGAAGAACCCGTACATTATCTCCACCGGCTTCGTGACCCCACCGACGGGAAGGCTGAACAACTCCCTCCGGATCGTCGGCCCGTAGGCGCCGTAAGCCAGTGTGAGCACGCGCCCGCCTTCGTCGGCGTCCGGAGCTTTTGAGTATTGTTTGCATACCGACTCGAAATCGACCCCGTCCTTCAGTTTCTGGTAGGCCTCTTCGGCTTCAACCGGTGAGTCGCAAAGGATGTGCTTCGCCGAGAGCATCACATTCTTGTTCTCGTAGTGAAAACGAACCTGCTCGTCGGTCACCTTGACCCTGTCGGAGACTTTGAGCTTGAGATAACCGACCTGCAACCCCATCTGTTTGAAGGCTTCCATTCCCGCCACGACGCCCTGATCCTTGTCATAGCCAAACTCGTCGGCCTTGTAGGCCATGATCTCCTTGTTCAGCATCGTCTCGAGGAACTCCTTGTAGCCCTCGATTCCCGCCGCCTTAGGCAGGTAATCCGGGTGCACCTTTGCATACGCATCTTCGAACTCGGCCACGGTAATGCTGCGGTCTTTGAATTCCGCCAGTACGATTTTTTCCTTGTTCCTCCCGCAGTGGAGCAGGGAGACCGCGAAGGGAACGAGTACGATCAACAGCAACGCTCTCGAAAGCTTCATCGGAACGACTCCTTGGCTTGAATCCTCAAACGACCCACGCGTCTGCCCCAACAGGCTGTTCGATTGATCCGGTCCTCGGGATTAATCCGATGAGCGGTACGGAGGCGTGACGCGATCCCTCGCAGACGGATCGGTCGGGTCATATGGCGTAAACACTAGACTTTATTAGAAAAAAGCGCCACCTGCAACAGGTTTTTGGCCTCGAGCAGCAGGCGATCCGACGGCTCCACCTCCATCCTCAGGCCGAATGTCTTACCTGACTTGAACAGCAGACGACGCTCGAAAGTTTCCACCAACCGCGTGCATTGCTCACGCGACAGCGCCCGGTCGGGAGCGAATTCGAACTCCACGGCGCCCGAGTCCTCACCGCCCGTCCCCAGCGCTCCGGCGCCGGCGGACCGTTGGAAACGCTCTATGCCGCTGAGCGCCCGCCCCAGGGCCCGCGCCCGGTCGGCCCGCTCACGGGCCGACCGGTTCAGCTTGAAGCGCGCCAGGGCTATCCCCTGGGCGCCCGCCAGCAACTTCACCGCGGCGAGGTCGAGCAGGGTGCGGGCCGGCCCCGGCAGCTCCCCGAACCGGTCAACGAGCTCCGACTCCAGCGCGCCCAGCTGCTCCAGAGTATCCGCCCCCGCCAGTCGTTTGTAGATCATCATCCGTTCGTCAGCGTCCTCGACATAATCCTCCGGGAGGTAATACGAGTAGGGCGATTCGATCCGGCACTGCGGCACGGCCGGTGCCGCCGGTTTCTCCCCGCTCCGGACATTGTCGACCGCCTCCTTGAGCATCTTGCAGTACATGTCGAAGCCCACGGCCGCCACATGCCCGTGCTGCTGGATGCCGAGCACGTTGCCCGCGCCCCTGATCTCGAGGTCGCGCATCGCCAGACGGTATCCGCTCCCCAGTTCCTCGAATTCCTCCATCGCCTGCAGCCGCTTGCTCGCGCCCTCGGTGATGGACAACTGGCGCGGCACGAGAAAATACGCGTACGCCTGCTGCTCGCGACGTCCCACCCGACCCCGCAGCTGATAGAGCTGCGCCAGGCCGAAGCGGTCGGCGCGGTTGATGACGATCGTGTTCACCCCGGGCATATCGAGCCCGGATTCGATGATCATCGTGGTGACGAGCACGTCGTACTGTCGGTCCATGAAGTCCAGCACCACGCGCTCGAGCTCGCGCTCGCTCATCTGCCCGTGGGCCACCCCAAAACGCACGCCGGGCAGCAACCGCTCGAGGAACGCCCGCATCGACTGGATCGATTGGACCCGGTTGTGCACGAAGAACACCTGACCGTTGCGTCCGATTTCCTCGCCAATCACACGTTGTAAGAGGTCCTCGTCGAACGGCACCACCTCCGTCTTGACCGGGTGCCGGTTTCTGGGCGGCGTATCGATGATCGAAATCTCGCGAAGGCCCGAGAGCGACATGTACAGCGTCCGCGGGATCGGCGTCGCCGTGAGCGAGAGCACGTCCACCTCTTTGATCAAACGCTTGAGACGTTCCTTGTGCTTGACGCCGAACCGGTGCTCCTCGTCGACGATCACGAGCCCCAGGTCCTTGAATCCCACGTCCTTGGACAGAAGCCGGTGGGTGCCGACCACCACATCGACCGTGCCGTTCTTGAGCCCCTCGACGACGAGCTTCTGCTCCGGCTTGGGGACGAAGCGGCTGAGCATGCGGACGGCGATGGGGAATCCCGCCAAGCGTTCCTTGAATGTGCTGTAGTGCTGGAACGCGAGCAGCGTCGTAGGCACCAGCACCGCCACCTGTTTTCCGTCCGCCGCCGCTTTGAAGGCGGCACGAATCGCCACCTCCGTCTTCCCGAATCCAACATCGCCGCACACCAACCGGTCCATGGGCCGGTCGGACTGCATGTCCGACTTGATCTCCTCGGTCGCACGCAGCTGGTGCGGCGTCTCCTCGTACGGAAATGAGGCCTCGAGCTCTCGCTGCCACTGGTTGTCGGGCGAAAACGCGTGGCCGTTCGCGACCTCCCGGACGGCGTACACCTCCAGCAGCTCGCGGGCGATGTCCTCGATCGCCGCGCGCGCGCGCTCCTTGGTCTTCTGCCAACGGGTCCCGCCCAGATGGTCCACCCGCGGGGCCACACCTTCTTTGCCGATGTACTTCTCCACCAGGTGCATTTGATCGAGAGGAACAAATATGCGGTCGCCGCGGAGGTAGCGAACGGTGAGGCACTCCGTCTGGTCCTCGTCGGAACCGATTTTCTCCAGGCCGACGAACCGCCCGATGCCGTAATCGACGTGGACCACGAAATCTCCCACCTGGAGATGCTCGTGGCGGATCCCCTGGACCCGGCGCTTTTTCGTCTTCCGGCGGGGACGCGGCAGGATGCGGTTGAAGATCTCGTGGTCGGTGAGCACGGCGAGACCCGCTTCGTCCCACACGAACCCGGACGCGATCCATCCCACCGGCAGGTGGACGAGAGCTTCGGCCTCCTCGAGCATGTCCGCCAGTCGCTCGCGCTGGGTCGGTGTTTCCGAGTAGATGTGGACGGCAACGTGTCGCCGGTGCAGCTTGCGGATCTGCTCCACCAGCGTTTCCATCTTGCCCAGGACGCTGGGGTGCGGGTGGGTGTGGAACTGCACGACCGTCTCGTCCGCGCGGATCGGCTCGAACGGCTCCCACCGCTCCACTTCTTCCGCCACGGCAGTGAGGCCCCATAGGTGCACGGTCGCCGCCGCGCGCCCAAGGTGGTAGTCGCAAGGGTGCAGGTACTGGTCGAGCGCGAGCAGTGGGAAAGCCGCCTCCGTGCGAGCGGTCGCGTCCGCCAGGTCCTTCTCCAGCCGTCGAAACGCCTCCGGTTGCGCCTCGGTCTGCTGGAACCACACCAGCGGAGCCACGGCGAAATAGTCGATCAGCGAACCGTTCGCCCCCAGCACGGGAGCGTACCGGCGGCACAAATCCGAACGGCCGCCGTGCGCGATCTCTTCCTCGATGCGATCGACCGCCGCGGTGTCGAAACCGGTTTCCTCCAGATATCGCCGGAGGCGCGCGAACGCCGCAGGGTCGTAGGGAACGCTCGCGACGGGAAGCACCGTCACCGACTCGCGCTTCTCGATCGAGCGTTGCGAGTCGAGGTCGAAAGTGCGGATCGAAAGCACTTCGTCGTCGGAGAGCTCCAGACGGACGGGCAGGTCCCAGGACGCATCGAACAGGTCCACGATGGATCCGCGGACGGCGAATTGCCCCGCTTCTTCCACCACGGGAGCGGAGTCGTATCCGCCCTGCACGAGTCGCGCGCGGAACGATTCCAGATCCAGGGCGTCGCCGACACGGATCGAAATCTTTTGGGACATGAGCGCGTTCGGCGGGCGGGTCTTTTCGATGAATCCGAGCAGGCTCGTCACCACTACATCGACATCGCCGCCGAGGATCGCGAGCAGAGCGTCGTTCCGGTCGCCGCGCACACCGAGGTTCTCGTGCAGTTCGAAGGGGTGGGGAAAGACGTCCCGCTCGGGGAAGAGGACGGCGCGCGCGTCGGAGATGGTCCGCAGATCGGATAGCGTGTCCTCGGCCGCTTCCTGGTCGGGGCACACCACGACGACCGGGCGGTCGAGGCGCTGCCGCACGGCCTCCAGGAGGAAAACCGAAGATGACCCGCGAAGCCCCGTCACGTGGACGCGCTGCGACCCAGATGAGGCCCCCGCCGCCGGCAAGCGGTCTATGTCCGCCTTCACGCGCTCCGCCGCCCGCTCGATGGTCGCGCAGAGCTTGGCGAATCCGCGCAGCTGCTGGACACGCGCCACCCAAGGTCGCGTGCCGGTCGGCGTTGTGGTTCCGTTCACGTGGTTCATGATCCATCCGCCCCAGCAGGCTCGAAAAGCCTGTGGGAATCAGCACGAAAGCCCCCGTCGAATTTCTCGCGGGGGTTCCGCGGGGACCGGCCGGCTCTCCCCTCCTCCGGGTCCGCAAATTCCAATGTTACCACACCGCCGCCTTCCCGCAACCCTGCGTTCGAAGCTATGGCCGGCGCGCTTCGATGTTCTCATCGGGGCTGGGCGAGCGTGGCCTCGACGCTCCGTTGTCCCGCTCGGGGGCGGATGGAGAACTATTCGCCTGCGGACAAAGTCGCGTCTCAACCACGCTCGCCCCACCTTGGACCTGTGGAGCCGATTCTCGGAGCGGGCCGTAGCCGACACGGTTGCCCCGCCGTCAAGCCGTGCGGCTGAGGAGGGACTCCGCGACCAGCGCGGCTGCGGCGAGGAGTATGAAGAGACCGAAGATCTCGCGGCCCTGGCGCGCCGCCTGCAGGTTACGGAGGAAATCGCCGCCGGTGCTCACGACGCTCGCCGTTTCGAAGCCGCCTTCCGGGATCGCGCGCACCGAGATGTTCGACTCGCGCGTGTCGGCGTTCGCGACAGCCTCGGCGACGGCCGTCGTGTCCCGCATCAAGCGGTAAAACCCGACCTTGTCGGGATGTTCACAGATCGCCTGCAGTTCTCCCAAGGGCGTTTCGAAGAGGAGCGGGCGCACCGGCGTGCCGTCGGGATCGCGGATCACCAGCTGCGAAGCGGCCAGAGCGGCAGCCGGCGCATCGAAGACCAGCTGGCGGCCCACCCGGTGGTCGGGATGCCGCTGAGCTCCGCCCGCGCTCGCGAGGTAGGAGACGGACGTGTGCACCAGAGGGAGAAACATGGGAGAGAGCGGGATGTCGCTGCCCCTCAAGTCCGGAGTGGCGGCGAAGACGAGGACCTTCCCCTTGCCGCGCGAACACTCCCACAGCGCCGGATCGCCGCCGCCTACGTACGCCAGCACCGAATCCGGCGCTACTCCCCGGGCCGCGATGTACCTGCGCACCCGAGTGCGCGCCAGCATCTCCAGCTCTTCTTCATTGAAAATGCTGAATACCGGGTGGCCTTTCTGGAACGACGTGTAACCGGTCCGTGACTGATTGGTCCGCTCGGTCGCGGCCCGCATCCCCACCAACCCCAGAAATCGCGCGTCCTGCCACAAGCGACGGTCGCTGTTGCCGAGAAACACCATCAACGCGCCGCCTCTCGCGACATAACGCTCCAGCAGGTTGAACCGTTTCGATTCCATCTGTTGTGGATCCGTCCACACGACCACGCCCTGCGCCGGTAGCGAGGCCGCGGTGAGCGCGTTCTCGTCGATCGTGGTGACGGCGAATTCGCCTTCCGCGGTGCCCCGCGGATTGAGCGCCTTCTCCAGATAGAAGTACCCGGCGTGCCCGCTCCCGTCCAGAGCGCCGGCCCGCTCCACGTCTTCGTCGAGCCGCTTCATCCCACGAACGAGCGTGACCGGCACGCTCTTCGAAACTTCCAAAAGAAAGTAGCGGTCGTCATCGACCGCGAGGCGATCGTGGCTTTTCGACGCCCGGCACCGGTACGTGCCCCAGTCGTTGAAGGAGATCGGGAACGTCACCGTGCCGGACGCGCTGGGGGCGAGGTCGACGACCTTCTCGGCCTTCCGGTTGCCGCCCACAACCAGTTCGAGCGGGAAGCTCACCGGGTTTTGCGGGGAGTGGTTGGTGACGTCGACCGCCACGCGGATCACCTCACCGGAACGCAGCAGCTTGCGCGGGACGAGCACGCGGTCGATGCTGACATTGTCCACTTCGTCCTCGTAGACGGGAACGAAGAACACGCGCACGTCACGGCGGTCTTTTCTCTGCCCGGTGAGGGTCGAGTCGGCGTTGAAACGGAAATCGGAGATCACGTAGATCTCGCCTCCGGAAAGATCGCTGTGGTCGATGATATCGTAAGCGGTGTCGATCGCCCGCTGGATGGAAGTGGCCTCGGCGGTGAGCTTCGCGCCGTCAATTGCGCTCTTGGCAAGCGACTTGTTTCTCACGCCACGATCGAGCGGGGTGGCCGCGCCGTCGGCAAACACCACCACATTGAGCGCGTCGTGCCTCCCGGCTTCATCCACGACCGCCTTGGCGATGTCCTTCGCGGCCGTGAACGCGGTGCCTTTTTCCAGGTCGACTCCCATGCTGAAGCTGGCGTCGAGACATACGACCACGTTCTTGGGCGCCTTCCCGGCAAGCAGGAACGCGCCGCCGCGGAGGGTGGGACGCGCGAACGCGATCACGATGAACACGACCGCCAGAGTGCGCAGGACCAGTATGAGGAGGCGCCGCAGGTTGATGTTCCGCATGCGGCTCCGGGCGATCTCGCTCAGGAATGTCAGCGAGCTGAATTTGATCTTACGGATGCGCCTGCGATTGAGCAGGTGGATGATCACCGGGATCGCGGCCGCCGTGAGGCCGATGAGAAAGATCGAATTGAGGAATCCCATCGTCGTTATGGACCGCAAATCTCCCGGCGGGCCGTCGTACGCCGGGACCGGTTGGTTCAACCCATCCGTTGCCGCTTGCCCAGATACGCCGTGAGCGCCTGGTCGTACGGCATATCGGTTCGGAGCAAGTTGTAGTCGATCTGATGATTCCGGCAATCGCGGTTGAGCTTGTCGATCCAGCCGCGGACATCCGCCGCATATTGCTGCCGCAAAAAGGCCGGCTCCACGCGGAGCCGCCGGCCGCTCTCCATGTCCTGGAACTCCACCGCGTCCCGGTAATCCAGGTCCACCTCGCGCGGATCGAGTATGTGGAACACGATCACCTCGTGTTGCCGGTGCCGGAAGTGTTTGAGTCCTCTGATGAGCTCATCCGGGTCATCCATCAGGTCGGAGATCAGGACCACCAGTCCCCGGCGCTTCATTCGCTCCGCGATCTCGTGGAGCGCGGGACTGATGGACGTTCTCTCCCCCGGCTGCACATCCTCCAATTTCTGCAGGATGTGGAACAGCTGCTTGCGCACGGAGCGATGTGGAATGAGCGTCCGGATTTTCTCATCGAAGAGGCACAACCCCACGGCGTCCTGCTGCCGGATCATGAGGTACGCCAGGCTGGCCGCGAGAAGGCTTCCGTAGGTGAGCTTGTCCAGAGGCGGCGGCCGGTCGGCGCGATCCCGGCGGCGGACAGACCGCTCGCGCTCCTTGGCCTCCTCCTCGGTCGGGTACCCCATGGAGCCGCTCTTGTCGAGCAGGATGACGCCGATCAGGTTGGTCTCCTCCTCGAACAACTTCACGTAAGTGCGGTCGGTCTTCCCGTACACCTTCCAGTCTATGGTCTTGATGTTGTCGCCCTGCATGTACTGGCGGTATTCGGCGAACTCCACCGAAAAGCCGTGGTAAGGACTCCGGTGGAGGCCCGCGATGTACCCCTCGACGATCATGCGCGCTTTGAGCTCCATGTTCTGGAGCTTGCTCACGACCGCAGGGTCGAGGTAACGGATCGACCGTGTTCCTTTACGGAGATACGCCATGAACCTTGTCCTCTCGATCCTCGCCGCACCAACGCGGTTCTCCGCGTCCTGGAAGACGCAATATAACGCGGCGCGGCCCCCCGCGCACGCCCCAACCCTACTCACACCCCTCTAAAGTTCCAGCACCTCCGCCTTCTGACCGTTTGCTGCTTTGACTCCCGCCCCGCTAACCCCCCCAGCCCCTACCTCCCCCAGGCCAAACGTCACCCCCGACCGCGTTGCGCCGGCCCCTGGCCCCACAACGATTCCGACCGTGGGCCCTCCCCCACCGCCACCACCATGACCACCACCGCCCCCTACCCCTCCGTTTCCACCCGCTCCACCCCAACCCGCGCATACCCCGAGCACACAACCAGGGGCGCCCCCGCCGCCTCCGCTCCCTCCGAGCCCCCCGACGCCCCCGACCCCTCCGTCTCCGCCGCCCCCCCCGTTTCCCGTTGTGATTTCGTTTTCTTTGATCGCCGCGGAAGTCGATCCGGTCAGCAAGATTCCGAACGAACCCCCGCCACCCATGCCACCTTCGCCTCCAACAGCCCCTTCACCGGCCGATCCGCCCCCACCGCCACCGCCACCATAGCACACCCCAGTCCCTCCGCCGCCCCCACCGCCGCCACCACCCCGCCCGTCCGTTCCATCGGTGCCGTTGGTTCCATGCGAAGGAACGTAGCCGATCTGGGACACCGATCCAAAAGACACGCCGTTCGGTCCATCGTTCCCCCGGTTCCCATTCGCCCCCGCACCTCCGTTATCACCCGCTGTTCCACCGCCCACCCCATACCACCCGTGGGATCCCCCACCTCCGCCATCACATCCGCCGCCAGAGCCGGAGGTCCCGTCGTTCAGGCCCCCATCCCCCGCGTTTCCCCCTGCGCACGACGTGGCCGCATTCGAGCCCCCACTCCCACCATCGCCGCCATACTGTCCGGCCCCTCCAACCGCCCCCGGGGCGCCGTCGCCGCCCTTGGCGCCGCTCGTCCGCGAGTACACCGAACCCGACTGAATGACGTTGTTGGAGATCTCAACGTCCTTGCAGTCATGCAGGTGGATGCCGATCGAGCTCACCACGGGATCATTCGGTTGGACGTCCTGGCTCACGATGTTCAAACCATCGATGACCAGTGAATCCGCCCGGTCGCCAAAAACAACAGTGCGGCTGGTTTCGATGAGGCTTGCATGCAATGCAGGATTGCGAACGAAGGTGCCGTCGGCATAGCCGCCAAGAAGGCTCACCTTCCGCCGCAGAACCACTTGCTCGGCATAGACGCCCTCGGCAATGTGCACCGTGCCGCCGGCATCACCGGCGCCGGCCGCGGCGATCGCGGCTGCGATAGTTTTGAATGGCGTTTGGATCCGGCCGTCGTTGGCGTCGTTGCCGAGAGTGGCGCTCACGAAGTAGTCAGTCTCGCCGTACCATGGCGCGGGTATCTCCGGCGCCTGGACCTGTTCTTTGGACGAGCACGAAAACAGCAGGGCGGCGATACCGGCTGCGGCCAGCACCGCAACGCCCCGCGCGAATTGTGTGGGACCGGGTTTCATGGGACTTCCCCTTTTTTAAGCGGCGCGCGGCAACAAGTTCGCTCCCTAACGCGCGTCGACGGTGGTCCGGACCTGCGTGCGAGGCGCCGGCTGTCGGGTGGGTGAAAAACGTGCGGTGATGAGCGACTGGACTCCGAGGCCGACGGCCTCCGCATGAGCAATCTGGTGAGTTCGGTTTTCATTATAACACGTCCGCTCCGGAGACACAGTCAATCGACGAAACCTGCATGGGAACAGCCCGGCGTAAACGGCGTATAGACAGGTAATGAGTTGTACAATCGCCGGTTCGGTAATATCTTCTATCTACAAATCCACGCCGGCGCAACGCCCGGCACGGAGAACCGGCACGAAGCAGACGAACGGAGAGGATTCCAGCCAATGACCGCCAATACCCGAGCTACCGCCACCATGGATGATGTCCACGCCTTCAACCAGGCTTACCAAGCACTCCGCACCGAGGTCGCCAAGGTGATCGTCGGCCAGGACCAGGTGATCAGCGAACTGTTCATCGCCTTGTTCGCCGGGGGGCATTGCCTTCTGGTCGGCGTTCCCGGGCTTGCCAAAACCTTGCTGATCTCGACGGTGGCGGAGGCGCTGGACCTCAAGTTCTCTCGCATCCAGTTCACTCCCGACCTCATGCCGTCCGACATCACCGGCACCGACATCCTCGAAGAAGAAACCGGCACCCGCAAGCGGTCCTTCCGCTTCATCAAAGGGCCGATCTTCGGCAACGTGATCCTTGCCGACGAGATCAACCGCACCCCGCCCAAGACGCAGGCCGCCCTCCTCCAGGCCATGCAGGAGAAGCAGGTGACTGCCGGCGGCCAGACGTATACGCTCGACCTGCCGTTCTTCGTGCTCGCGACGCAAAACCCGATCGAACAGGAAGGAACGTATCCGCTCCCGGAAGCGCAGCTCGACCGCTTCATGTTCCATATCAACGTGGACTATCCGTCCATGGACGAAGAGATGCGCATCGTGGAGACGACGACCTCGCAGGCACCCGGGAAGCCGCAGGTGGTTCTGCGCGCCGAGGACATCATGCGCGTCCAGAAGCTGGTGAAGACGGTCCCCGTCGATCGGCATGTGCTCGATTACGCCATTCGACTGGTTCGCGCCACGCGCGACGACTCGGTCAAGAACATCAAGGAGTACGTGAGCTGGGGGGCAGGCCCGCGGGCGGGTCAGAACCTCATCCTCGGCGCGAAAGTGCGCGCGGTCATGGATGGAAGGCCGTTACCGAGCGTGGAGGACATCAAAGCGATCGCGCATCCCGTCCTCCGCCACCGAATCGTCACCAACTTCAACGCGGACGCCGACGGAGTCACGGCCGATGACATCGCCGAAATGCTCCTCCAGGGAGTGCCGTCCTAGGGTATCGGCGGCCCTCGCCGGCGACGGGGTTCATTCCGCCATCAGTCTCCGCAGCTCCGCGACGTCGATCGGCCGGGCGGAGTCATAGCTGGTCGAGCGGATCGCGCCCGACGCGCCCACCACCACTTCCAGCGGGAACCGGTCCACCTCGTACGTGCGCAGGAATGTCTGCAGGCTGTCCACGACCATCGGAAATCGGATGAGGTGCTCGGCGACGTAGGTCTCTACCACATGCCGTGGCTGGTAGGCGACACCCCAGAGCTCGCCGTTGGAGACAATGCCGTCGTCGAGCGCTCGTTCCCACCTCGCCACCATTTCTTCGCACGGCGGGCACTCCAGGTCGAGAAAGAGCACGACGCAGCCCGTCGCCCCGATCATCTCCCCGGTCTGGATCGCCGTCCCGTTCCACGTCAAGACGGGGACGTCCGGAAACGCCCTTCCGACATTGAGCAGCGATGTCGGGACACGCATTGTCACCTCCCGGTCCCTCGCCGCCGGCAAGCCGCCCCGGAGCAGGTGCCCGACGAACACGCCCGCGATTCCCACCGCGAACAACATCACAGCGTACCCGATCACCCTGAGCGCTCGGGACCTTTTGCGCATCGTCGTCTCCTTCGCATTCAGCCCGGCCCTCCGGGAGGGGAGATCTGCCGGCCGTTCCATACCCCGTACTAACACGAGAGGGCGGGGTCGAGCGCCCCGCCCTCTGACATCGAGTTTCCGCTATCTCAAACACGCTGCTGGCAACGGAAGCGCCCTCAGCAGTCGTAGATCTGCGGACACTGGATGGGCCCGTTCGGATCCGGCTTGCACGCCGCACCGTACGGTGTGACGCAACACTTGTACGGGACGCCGTTGCACCCGCACGTCCAGTAGCAGAACGCGGCCTCGGCGTTCGGCGTGCTGAGACCCACCGAGAGACCCAGCGCGAACACCGCGACCAT
>Ga0316622_100001205_pt1 | contig 16537 bp, 12 predicted proteins | sample OWC_Aug_OW2_C1_D_FD_207646 | JGI IMG/M metagenome (GOLD analysis project Ga0316622, IMG submission 207646) | Wetland soil microbial communities from Old Woman Creek delta, Ohio, United States - OWC_Aug_OW2_C1_D5_C | ecosystem: Environmental > Terrestrial > Soil > Wetlands | place: USA: Ohio... | reverse complement strand
TCCGCGGATGTCATGCCGAAGACCCAAACATCTGTAAACGGGCTGTTTATCGCGAATTCTGCGCAGATTCCCAACGGCACCATGAACGTCAACGAGCTCCTGGGCCTGGCGGATCGGAAGACGCAGGAGATCTCGGAAATCCTGAAAGGACGGTGACGCGGCGCCATGGAGCCGAAACAGAAACCCATCGCCAGCCTCTCCCTAGACCTGGACAACCTCTGGTCCTACATGAAGACCCATGGCGAGGCTGGCTGGGAGAGCTTTCCTTCCTACCTGGATACTGTCCTTCCCGTGGCGCTCGACGCCATGGATAGGCTGGGGCTGAGCATCACGTTCTTCATCGTGGGCCAGGATGCCGCCCTGTCGAAAAACCGGGAGGCGTTGCACAGTATCGTGCAGCGGGGGCACGAGGTGGGGAATCACTCCTTCGATCATGAGCCCTGGCTGCATCTCTACGACAGGGATCGGATCCGGCAGGAAATCATTCGGGCCGAAGAGCATATCGTCAGCGTGACCGGGCAGAAACCCCTCGGGTTCCGGGGCCCCGGCTTCAGCTGGAGCCGGGATCTCCTCGAGGTGCTGCTGGAGTGCGGTTACCTCTATGACGCGTCCACGCTGCCCACCTATATCGGGCCGCTGGCGAGGGCCTACTACCTGTGGACTTCCGATCTGAGCGCGGAGGAGAGGAATAAAAGGGCTGAGCTCTTCGGAAATTGGCGAGACGGCCTGCGCCCCGTCAAGCCCTATTTCTGGCAGCTCCCGTCGGGTTCGAAGATTCTGGAGATCCCGGTCACGACGATGCCGGTCTTCAAGGTCCCGTTTCACCTGAGCTACCTGATCTACCTGAGCCGTTTCTCCACCTTTCTGATGATCTGTTACCTCAGAATGGCCATCCTGATGTGCCGGCTGACGGGCACAGCGCCGAGCTTTCTCCTGCACCCCCTCGATCTGATCGGATGCGACCAGGTCAAAGAGCTCTCCTTTTTCCCCGGGATGGACCTGCCCGGCCGTGTCAAGCAGTCCTACTTGGAAAAGGTTCTCGGCGAGCTGTCGCGGTGTTTCTGTCTGACGGGCATGAGCACTCACGCCCGTCATCTGCTCGAAACCGGCGAAACGGGAATCAAAACGGTTCCGGTGGCGGGCGGAGGGAAATGACACGAATGGATGAATCGAAAGGTGCCGTGAACTCCATAGCAGGGAAAGGTCTATGAAAGGTGCGAACATGAACGGAGAGGAGAACATGTCGACATCACCCAGGCAGGTGAAGGAGGCTCAAAAACGGCAGAAGCCTTTCGTCTCGATCGTGGTACCCGGATACAATGAAGCGGCGATCATCCAACGGAATCTGGGGGAGATCTGCGATTCCATGACAATGCTTCAGGACCGATTCGACTGGGAGCTCATTTTCGTCAACGACGGGAGCACGGACAAAACGGGGGCCCTTGCCGAGGCCTTCGCCGAAGGAAGGGACAATGTCACTGTCCTTCATCACGCCACGAATTTCAAGCTCGGTCAGGCTCTCCGCTATGCATTTAACAATTGCAGGGGTGATTACATCATCACATTGGATGTTGACCTCAGCTATTCGACAGATCACATCCTTAGATTGATCAACGCGATCACGGAAAACAAGGTGAAGATCGTCATCGCTTCGCCTTATATGAAGGGCGGCAAGATATCCCACGTACCCTGGTTGAGAAAGGAGCTGAGCATCTGGGCAAACCGGTACCTCTCCTTTACGGCTCCGGGAAAATTGTCCACGCTGACCGGCATGGTTCGGGCATACGATGCCCGTTTTCTGAGATCTCTGGACATGAAGTCGATGGATTCCGACATCAACGAGGAAATCATATACAAGGCACAAATGCTCGGGGCCAAAATCCTGGAAATCCCGGCACACCTGGATTGGAGCATCCAGAAAAAGGCCGGTGTCGGCCGGCAGTCCAGCATGAAAATTATGAAGAAAATCGGCGTTACGCTCTTCTCGGGGTTTATCTTCCGCCCCTTTCTCGTATTTGTGATCCCTGGAATCCTGTTCTTCCTTGTTTCACTGTATCCCATTGCCTGGGCGTTCATGCACACGATCCATTTCTACAGGAAGTATTCAGCTGCCTATCCGGATCTTTCGTTCGGCTATCTTTTTTCCGATGCGGTGGCTGAAGCCTTCAAGCTCTCCCCTCATTCGTTCCTGGTCGGCGGGTTCTCGCTGATATTCGCCTTGCAGCTCATCAGCCTCGGAATATTGGCGATGCAGAGCAAGAGATACTTTGAAGACATTTTTCATCTGGGTGCAACGATCTACAGGTATAACCGGGAGAAGGGGGATGAATGAAATGACGGGTCTCGGCTGTTGGACGAATCGAGAGGGATCCGGCAGGGAGTCAGGGCGGATCTGGTCCTCTCGTCGTGCATGGGCCTGGGCGTTGAAGAATTCGGGCAAATCATTGCTGAGAGGGAGTACGTCGATCCGTAACCGGAACAGCCACAGGGGAGTCTGACATGAGGCATCCGTCCGCCGTCCTTTTTATCATTCTTGCGGTCACGATTAACGTGATCGGGCAGCTCATCATCAAAACGGGCCTGAACCGGATAGGGGCGGTTGATTTTTCGGATGGCGTCATCAAGGCATACCAGAAAATATTGCTGTCGCCCTACGTTCTCGCCGGTTCGGCCACTTATGCCTTCTCCATCCTGTTCTGGCTGTATGCCCTGTCAAAAGTGGATTTGAGTTATGCCTTTCCCTTTCTGGCTTTGAGCTACGTGCTCATTTTGATTGTATCGTGGTTATTTCTCGGCGAGCAGCTCACCCTGCTGAGGGTCGTCGGTGTGTGTGTCATCTGTGTCGGGGTGTTTCTCGTCTACCGGAGTTGACGCATGAAAGGAGGGAGAGCCCCGGGCCGCACGACGGGGATCCATCGGGTCAGAGGAGAGAGCGTTGATATGGCGAGTGTAAAACCTGGAGAATCGAAGTGCCTGGTCGGCGTCATTTTGGCAGCCGGTCGGGGGGTCCGAGCGTACCCCACGACGCAATTCATCCCAAAGGTTCTCATCGAGGTCGACGGTACATCCCTTCTGGAGAGAAACATTGAATTGCTACGCGACCAGCTCGGGGTCCGGGAAGTGATCATCGTCATCGGATACCTTGGCGACAAAATCAGGCAGGCATTGCACGGGAAGGAGTTGGGCGTCACGATTGAATTTGTCGAACAGGTCGAGCAAAAAGGGATCGGTAACGCGCTGCTCATGGTGGAAAACCATGTCGCCGGCCGCAGATTTGCAGCCATCCTCGGAGATGAACTCTACATTGGATCCAACCACAGGAAGCTTCTTTCCTATCTGGACCGGGAGTATGACGCGGTACTGACCTTTCGATGCGAGAAAAACAGGGCAAAAATATCGAAAAACTTCACGGGGGTAATCGACGGGAACCGGGTGCTGTCGCTGACGGAGAAGCCAAAAGATCCGAAGGCGAACTTGATGGGCCTGGGGTCGTATCTGTTGACGCCCAAGGTGTTCGATTATGTCCGCTCCACGCCCGCATCCGAACTGAGGGGGGAAATTGAAATCACCGACGTGCTGTCGAATATGGCCGGGGAAGGGATCGTCCTGGCATGCGTGCTCGACGGCAACTATGTGAACGTGACATCGACGGATGACATCAACTATGCAAACTATCTGTGGCGACAGGGGAAATTCCCCGAATACAGGGTCAGCGTCGTCATCCCTGCCTACAATGAGGAAGGGACCATCGCCCATGTCGTACATGAGTTCCAATCCCATGACGCCGTACATGAGGTCCTGGTCGTGGACAACAATTCAAAGGACGGAACGTCCAGGGCGGCCTCCGACGCAGGGGCACGGGTTGTGGTCGAGAAGGAACAGGGTTACGGCTGTGCCCTGAGGCGGGGGATGGATGAAGCCTCGGGCGATATTATGATCCTCACAGAGGCGGATGGCAGCTTTCGCTCAAAGGACATTCCAAAGTTTCTGGAGTATCTGAAAGACAGCGACATGGTCATGGGGACACGGACGACGCGGGACATGATCGAGCAGGGTGCGAACATGTACCCGCTCCTCCGATGGGGCAACGTGTTCTTCGGGAAGTTTGTCGAGGCACTGTGGTGGTCCTGTCAACCCCGCTTCACGGATGTGGGTTGCACGTACCGGGCTCTGTGGAAATCCACCTACCAGAGAATAAGGCCTTTATTGCGGGCACGAGGCCCCGAATTTTCTCCGGAGATGATGATCGCGATCCTCGTCAGCAAAAAGCGGGTCATCGAGATCCCGGTATCCTACTATCGGCGCATCGGAGGCGAATCCAAACACTCCAAGACGATGTGGGGTGCGGCAAAGACGGCCATGAGGATGTTGCGACTGACTCTAAATTACAGAATGAAATATTGATATACTCTGCGGGCCGCTATGCGCTCATGTATGCCGATGCCCATTAAACCACAGCCTAGACGGATGACGTGCATGACGGGAACGGAAATGAAAAGGAAACTCTCTGAGAATCGTCGCTACAGCCCCTCTTCGGCGATGCTCCCTTGAAGCCTCAGATCCCCGAACTCGTAAGCATCCGTTTTTTTGCCGTCCTTTGGGTCGTCTTGTTTCACAGTGGACTGCCGGGTGGATTGCTTTATAACCCCCTGACCTATGATGCCCCATTTTATGTCCACGATTTTATCCGAACGGGTTATCTGGCTGTAACGATCTTTTTTACGTTGTCAGGTTTCGTGCTGGCTTACAACTATGATCGGATCGAGACCGCGAACGAACGCCGCATGTTCTGGCTGGGCAGGATATCGAGGATCTATCCCGTCTACCTCATTGGATGGGTGCTCCTGGCCCCGATCGTGCTGGGTTCAATCGTTCAGTTTCATTCCATCGGCACGGCTGCCAGAAAAGTCATCTCCAATGGGTTAACATCCTTATTCCTGGTTCAGGCATGGATACCACAATATGCGCTTACATGGAATACGCCATGTTGGGCGCTCTCCTGTCTGCTGTTCTTCTATTTGATTTATCCCTTTCTCCTGCGGCACGTTCAGGCATGGAAGGAACGAACCCTGATTGCCGCGATCGTCGGCATATGGATCTTTTCTCTGATTGTACCTGTGGCGGTCATTATGCTTTCCGTGGAAGGATTTGGACGAAAATTTGCGAATGATATCACAAGCACCGGCACTCTCGTCAGTTTCATCAAATTTCATCCGATTATGCGAGTCCCCGAATTTCTTATCGGTGTCCTGCTGGGGAGGCTCTATCTCAATCGCACTTGCAAGACGGAAATGCAATCGGCGACAGAAAAGAGCAAGATCCTGGCAGTTGTACGATTGGCCGTGATCATCATCTGCTGCGGTTTTCTCGCGGGCCGGATATACCAGCCGCTGATCTACTGCGGAGGACTGTTAACCATCGTGATCGGCACGCAAGTATATGGATTGGCGCGAGGCGGAAGCCTCATGCCCCGGGTCATGCGCCACAGGTTCTTTGTAGCGCTGGGGCAATCGAGTTATACCATCTTCATATTGCATTACCCCATTCTCCTCTGGCTTGAAATAATGGACGAGGGCCGTTTCTCGAGGCAATACCCGTTGATGGTGTTCCTGGTATACCTGATTTTTACCATAGGGCTGTCTTTCCTGATATTCCGGTTGGTCGAGGAACCGTGCCGAAGGTTACTGCGGGAATATTTCTTCCGTGTCGAATCGACAGGGCCGTCCGGAAAGAGCGGTCCTTAGGAGAGCCTGGGTCGATCGAAAAGAGGCCGACGGCCGCGAGTCTCATCAGGTGCTGATTTCGCCATGCGGGAGGATTCGTATTGGCTGAAAGACAAACCTGAAGAATTGATCACAATACGCGGAACTTGACGGCGACTTCCACATAGTGGTGCATGATGCGAGAAACTGCGCACGATATCTTGCAGTCCCTGCGAGCGGAACAATGGGTGAAAAATGCGTTCATTTTTCCGGCACTCATATTCTCGAAGAACCTGCTTCATCTCGATCTGCTGGTGCAGGTCAGCATCGGTTTTTTCCTGTTCTGTTTCGCGTCGAGCAGCGTTTATATTTTCAACGATATCCGGGATCGCGACCATGATCGGGAGCATCCGGAAAAATCAAAACGTCCGATTGCGGCAGGACTTCTCCGTGTCGAGGTGATTGGAGGGATTGCCTTTTTATTGGCCGCTTTTTCTCTCGCGGCGGCCTATTGGATAAACCGGTCCTTTTTCGCCGTCCTGGCCGCGTATGTGATCATCAACGTGCTCTATACGGTCAGGCTCAAGAACATCGTAATCCTCGATGTCATGTGCATCGCGAGCGGATTTGTCCTTCGGGTGCTCGCGGGAACCATCCTTGCCGGCGTTGCCGCTACGGACTGGTTGTACATCTGCACGATTACGATTTCATTGTTTCTGGGCTTCAGCAAAAGGAGGCAGGAACTATCCGCGTCGAGAGAGAATGCAGAAAAACAGCGAAAAGTGCTCGCCGATTACAGCGTGCCGTTTCTCGACCAGATGATCAGCGTTGCGACGGCATGCACGGTCATGTCCTATACCCTCTATACCATATCTCCCGTGACCGTGGAACGGTTCGGAACAAGCAATCTCCTGTTCACGATTCCGTTTGTCCTCTATGGCATTTATCGTTACCTGTACCTCATTCATCAGAAGGGCATGGGTGGAAACCCGGCAAAAGCCCTTTTGAACGATATCCCTCTTCTTCTGAACGGCTTTCTTTGGATTGCCGCTGTGGTCTGGATCATCTATTAGTCGAGAATGGCTATGAGCCGGCAAAAAGACATGAATTTGCGTCTTGTCTGGGCAGATGCCGCGAGGGCCCTTGCGCTGATAGGGATACTTCTGAATCATTTCTTCGAAGAGTTTGGAACCCATCCGTGGTTCACGAACCCGTCCAATGACTGGCCGGATTTTGGGACCCGGATACATCAGGTCTACCCCCGGGATTTCAGCTCCCCGGTTGTTTCGCTCCTCCAATTTCTCGGATGGCTGGGAGACAGCTGTCCGGGAGTCTTTGTTCTTTTGAGCGGATTCGCCCTTACGTGGGCCTGTTCGACGAGGGGAGGAACGGTACGGCCGATTGAATTTTACAGGCATCGAATCGTGCGGATCTTCCCGCTCTATGTTGCGATGCACTTTGTCATTCTGGCAGGGGCCGTCGCCATCCCGGGACTTTCGATATCCATGGCCGGGACGAAGACGCTCCTGAGTCTTCTGGGCCTGCGCTTTGATGCATCCCTGTTTTACTACATCAACCCTTCCTGGTGGTTTGTTTGGCTGATTCTGCAGCTGTATGTCGTCTTTCCGTACCTGTACAACCTGCTGGGTCGAATCGGCGTCAAGAAGTTCGTCGCCCTGACATTCCTGTTCACCTTCGCCTGTCGCCTGTATGGGATCGTTTACTCGGAGAATCTCTATGTCTGGATGACGGGGATCTTCTTCGGGACGAGGCTTGCGGAATTCACAGTTGGCATGAGCCTCGCGATGGTCCTGACAAAGAGCGGAGACAGCGAAAACCCGATCGGTGTGAAGACATTATGGGTCCCATCCTTGCTCCTCTATTCGATGGGTTTCATCTGTTCCTTGTTTCTTTATGGCAGTATTGTGTCCAATCTGCTGGTTTCGATCGGCATGACGGGCCTCTTCTATTGCCTGTGGAAAGGCCTGATCGAGAGTGTCGACGTCCTGGCACGCGGCGTGATTTGGATCGGCCGAGAATCCTACGGGATATTTCTTCTGCACCAGGCCCCGCTGCAATGGACCGCATCCCTGTTTCCGGGCCCCTGGCATGCATGGGGGGCGATAGCGGCAATCTTGCTCTCCTTTCCCGCGGCCCGGGCAATCAGCGCCGGCGTTTCCAGGCTCCTTTCATGGAATGCGACGGCGTCGTCGTCGCCGTTGCTGGACCGGGCGTCTGCTTTGCTAGCAGCCCTGTCGCTGGTCCTGCTCCTGCTCGTGGAACCTTCGCTGTATCCTTCCGGAGCGCACCCGGTCTTCGCCCTGATGGCGGGAGCCGTTCTCATTTTTCTCGGCTTTGCCGACTATCGGATCGGGACCTCGGGCGGAGGCCTCCTTCGAGGAGGCCGAGAAGTTGCCATCCTCTCGATTTTTTTATCCTTATTTGTGTTTCCGGCAGGTCATGGATTCGCGGCTGTCCTGATCGGCGCGGTCCTCGTCACGACGTTCAGCATTTTCCGGCGCGTATTGAAGTCAGCGAAAGCAGCCCTCGCAGCGGCCGCCTTGCTCACAGGTCTCCTCGTTGCCGTCACGGAAGCCCTGCTGCTGCATCTGCATCCTGTTGAGGCCGGGAAGTGGGGGGAGGTCGCCGCGTTACAGGCCCACCCGACGAGGACCTTTGCATTGCGGCCAAGCCAGGAGACGCGGCTCAGGTACAACAACTACGATTATGTCGTGAGAACCAATTCGCAGGGCCTTGCCAGTCCCGAAATCGCGGTGGAGAGACCCACTCCGGATACTCTGCGCATTTTGGTTGCGGGAGACGCATTTACGATGCCGGAGGGCGTGAATTACGAATACTCCTATCCGGCCGTGCTGGGCCGCGAACTCTCCGACCAATTGGCGCCGCGAAAGGTGCAGGTCATCAATGCAGGCGTGACCGGATACGGTCCGGTCCAGGTGTCTCAACAGTTGAAGGAGCTGGTCCCGCTATTCAAGCCGGATTTCGTCCTGTATCAGTATTTCATCAACGAGGTCGAGGAAGTCGGGGTGGATCCGGCGGATCTGCTGAAGTCGATTGGCCTTACAAGAAAACGCTTCGAGAGATTGCACGATCTCAAGAATGCGCAGTATCTCGAGCAAAGCCGCATGCTCAGCCTGAGAATGGCCGAGAGGATCACGGGCATCCCTTCGAGCTGGAGATACGACAAGGCGCTCTTGAAATATTACAGAACGGGCGAGCAGGATCTGTACAGCGATCGGAACATTGCCGCGGTTCGTGAGCACATGCAGGTCATGAGGGACACGTGCAAACGGCAGGGCGCACAGATGATCGTCTACTTCGTGCCCGCCGCGGTGGGTGTAATGCCCCCGGCCGCTTTGAGTTACTTTCCCTGGACCGAAAATCTGTCGGATTCCAGCCGATACGATCTGAACCGGCCGCTGGCGGCGCTTCAGGAGATAGCGGCGGATCTCGGCATTTCCGTCGTCGACATGACCCCTCCTTTGAAAGCGTCGCCCGGGGCCCCCTATTTTTCGGACTCCTGGCACTGGACGGTGGAGGGCCACAGGGTTGCCGCGGGGGTGATGATGGATGATGTGAAAAAAAGAGGGCCGATGGGCAAGGCAGGGAACAGGGGCGAAGCGCACAAGACCCGGAAACTGGATGCAGAGAGCCAGGGATGAGTGAATATCTTGCACGATGGAAAAAGCTTTTTTTCGGTTTGCTTGCAGCCGATTCGGTTTCCGCCAGGCTTCAAACCATATCACTGTGCCTGATCCTCCTGATGTGCCTGGGGATCCGCATCGCCCATATCGACGCCCCGAGGCTCGATCGGACGGCCTGGAAGGAAATTGACTACATCGAAATCACGTCGAACTACATGAGGAACGGGTTCGATTTCGTGAAACCGGAAATCAGCTGGCCCGCCGAGCCGCCCAGGACGACGGCAATGGAACTGCCCCTTGTGCCCTACGCGTCCGCTCTCGTCTGTGCCATTGCCGGTTTTCACGCATTCTCGTTTCGGCTCATCACCCTTTTGTCGTTTTTGGTCATATCCGTTTACACATACCGCCTTGCAAGGCTCGAGCTGGGCCCGTTGGTCGCGCTGATCGCGGCCTTTGCGGCATCCGTACTTCCCCTGAGTCACTATTACGGAAACATGGTCTTTTCCGAGCCGGCCATGATCGCCTTTTCCGTCATGGCGATTTTTCATTTCAGGCAGTGGTCGCACTCGGGCAGCAAACGGGAATGGGTCCTCTCGGCGTTGTTCTTCGCGCTGGCCGTCGCCCTGAAGTTGGAACCCCTGTACCTGTTGCTGCCCCTCGCCTACATCGCTTATGGCAGGTACGGGAGAAATTGGCAGTCCTATCGATTTTTCGCTGCGTTCGTGATTTGTTCGCTGAGCATCGCCGTCGTTTGGTTCTCGTACGCGTACCATATTGCACGAACGTCGCTGGACGTGTATGGCATCTTCGGGGGCCTGGAAGGAGGGCATGACAAGTTCCAAACGCTGGGGATGCTGTCGGACCCGGAATGGTATCAGATCATGGTCCACCGAATCGCGGGAATGGGCGGCAAAACCGGTCTTCTGCTGTTCGTGGCCGGTGCTGCGGCAACGGTCTTGCTGAGAATAAACTCCGTTTTCTTTTTCTACCTTCTGGCCGTTGGCGTGTACTTCATGATCGTCGCCGAAGGGAACATCGACGGACCCTATCGTCAGATGGTGATTGTTCCGCCTTTTTCTGTGTTCGCGGCGCTCGGAGCCCTGGCAGTCGGGGTGACCGTATGCGCAACGCTGGGCCACATGAGAAAAGAGGGATATTCGTCCGGGTACCGGATTGGAAGTATGTTGATCGCGTGCGTTCTGGTGGCCATGATTGTGGCGGATAAGCGGGATGCGATATTCAGCCGGGATCCCCTCCTGCCCGCTGCGCCGGATCAGTGGGTGATGGCGAAAGAGTTGAGAAAGCATGCGAGAGAAGGCGATAAAATCATCACCCTGGGCGCGTACACCATCCACAAAGGGGGAAACGATTTGAGCCCGGTGTTCTATTACTACGCAGGGCTGCAGGGATGGTCACTGCAGAAGGGTCAATGGAACCTGGAGACCGCGAAGGCTCTGATGAACAAGGGGGCCCGCTATCTGGTCGCGCATGAAATGATCCGGGAACCGGAATCGGCTCCATTTATGGAAGAAGTGAGAAAGATCAGCAGGGTTCTATACGAAGACGAGGAGAGAAGAAGTGTCATTCTGGAACTTGACGGGCAGTCCCGCAGCCGTTAGCCCATGGACGACAGACGGCGGCCCCGTCTCATCCATTTGGTCCGTGCGTTATCTGATGGGACGGTGGTCCCCCGGGATCGGGGATGACACCTTCATGGGATGGTTCACTGCGGGCTCTTATTTGGCCTGCGCTATCGTCGCGGCATTATACGCCACGTTTCTCAATCAAATGGAGGAAAGAAAGGCCTGTAAATTCTGGTTTGTGATCAGTCTATTGATGGTTTTTCTCGGTATCAACAAACAGCTCGACCTCCAATCGTTATTAGCAGAAATAGGAAGGCAGGTGGCGATTGCACAAGGCTGGTATCCGGATCGCCGTCCTGTGCAATTTTCATTTATTCTCGCCTTCACAACGATGGCTGCAGGTGCATTCATATGGTTTGCTAGAAGGCACCGGGAATTCTTCAGAAGATACATGTTGGCCTTCTGCGGCCTTTTTATTCTGTTGAGTTTCGTCGTCATCCGGGCGGCAGCATTTCATCACTTCGATGAAGTGATCCAATACGATCTCCACGGGATCAAAATGAACTGGGTGCTCGAGCTGGCGGGGATCTACATGATTATCCTGGCTGGACTCAAGGAAATTATCGCATCGATGATAAGGCGTAACTGACGGGAAGTGACAGAAGATACATCTGTCAGCATTAGCTGTCCGGCGAGGGTGATGACCATGAAACCGTATGATTCATGAATTGACGAGAAGAACGGATGTCCGGGCTAGCAATCTCACCTGGACAATCGATCAGTCGATGTCTGAACGAGGGCGGGACAGTGTCCCGCCCTCGTTCATTGGGATGAGGCGGCAAGATGGGCTTTTTCTGGTCGTCTGTCTTGCTCGATGCCCTTTTCTTTATTGCAGCACCGGGATCTTTCATCTGGATTATTTTTGTCATGAGATTTGCGCGGCGATCCATGCTTTTTATCAACAGAGGCGATCAAAGAGGCAACCATCCGCCAGTTAGCCGTTGGGGCGCGGCGTCTCTTCGAACGGAAGGGAAGCGGGCTGCATTCCGGGAGAAGGGGTTCAGCCCTCTTCTCTTTTGTCCGGGAAATCCTGCGGCGAGGACGAGCGCCGACTCAGCGATTTCTCTTTCTCCGCGAGCCGTTCCTGTAAGTGTTCTACCTTTGCTGCCAGCTTCGCCCGGCTGTCGTAGCTCTTTTTCATCTCCCGGAAGAACTTGGTGAAAACCTTTTCCAGGTCTTCCCGGTTTCCGTTCCGGGCCTGCAGCTCCCGGGTCAGGTTCCGGGTCTCATTCTCCTGCGAGGCCAGTCTCTCCTCCAGGGTGCGGATCCTTGCCTGCATTTCCTGAAGAATCGGTGCGGCCGTTTCGGATGCTCCGACCCCTTCCTTTTCCTTTTCGTCGGGAAAGGAATCCTGCGTATCCCCCTTTGTTCCCAGATTTCTTGCCTGGGCAACCGCCTCGATCAGGTCGCGGCCGATGATCTTTACATCATCGGCGTATCCGTACACAAAAGCGGCATCGCAGAGAGAATTGATGAGCCTGGGGATGCCAAGGGAGTGCTTGTAGATGGTTTTGAGGGCCTCATGATCGAAAACATCGAGATTCTGAGCCCCGGCAACCGTAAGACGATGACGGATGTAGCCGTCGACCTGCACCTGGTCCAGCGCATCGAGGTGGCAATAGACTGTGATCCTCTGAACGAACTGTTCCATGCGCTTCTGCTGAAGTTTCTCCTTCAACTGGGGCTGGCCCACGAGAATCATCTGGATCAGGTGGTGCTTTTCGGATTCCAGGTTGGAGAGCATCCGGATTTCTTCCAGCGACCGCTCCGGCAGGTTCTGGGCCTCGTCGATGATCAGGATGACCCGTTCCCTCTTTGCGAATTTGTCGAGGAGATAGGCATAGAGACGGGTCAGCAGGACCGTCTTGTCGGCATTGGCCACCTCGAGGTCGAACTCCTGACAGATCATCTTCAGCAGTTCCTGGGGGTGAACGAAGGTGTTGTTGATGATGCCGACATGCATGGTCTGGGGGATCTTGCGCAGAAGGTAGTTGATCAGGGTCGTCTTGCCGGACCCGATTTCGCCGGTCACGACGACAAATCCCTTGCTTTCCTGTATGGCATACTCCAGGTGGGAATACACGTTCTCATGGCCGGGGCTCATGTAGAGGTAATCCGGGTCCGGGGTCAGGTTGAAGGGTTTTTCCTTTAATCCGTAAAAAGACTCGTACATTCGAGCACTTTCCTCAGTCGATCACCTTGTTGAAGACGGTTCCGATGATGGGCTTGTTCTTTAACATCTCCAGGACTTTCAGGACATCCTCCTTTTTGGTATTCTCCGCCTCCACGACGAGGAGAATCCCGTCCACCAGATTGGCCAGAACGAGCGGATCGGCCGATGTCAGAACCGAAGAGGTGTCAAAGATGATGAAACGCTCCGGATACCGTTCTTTCATTTCTTTCAGCAGAGCTTTCATCTTTTCCGAGCCAAGCAACTCCGCCGAATTGGTGTGAGGTCTACCGCCGCGGAAGATGACAATCCGATCCATTCCCGGATTCACGAGACCGTCGGTGATCGGGTTTTTGTCGACCAGACAGTCCGCAAGCCCGGGCCCATCGTCCAGCCCCATGTATGTGTGAATGGTCGGTTTCTTGATATCGCCATCGACCAGCAGGACCGTTTTATTGAATTGATGTGAAAAACTGATCGCGAGATTGATGGCCGTCAGGGTCTTCCCCTCGCCGGGATTGGCGCTCGTGATCATGAGGGTGTTTTTCCCCTCTTCGCTCATGGTGTTCAGGATCTGCGTGCGCAGAATCTTGAGCCGATCTGCTTCATCCCGGGTACAGACGGAAACCACACGGTTTCTGTGCAGCAGATCCGCATCGCACTCGATGACTTTTGTGCTCGAGTAGACGGGTTTCAACGGTTTGTCCTGGGCCGGGGTTATTGGCCCGGTCCTCGACTCCGCCGATTCGATACTTCGACTTTCCTCCCTTTCCATCTCTTGTCTGTTTTTCTTTGCTTTTTCAAGGGCTTGCTTCAGTTTGCTCATGATCGATTGTCCTTTATGCGCGTTTCGTCATTTTCTGCCGGAAAATGACCTTCATTTTGCCCGCCTCTCCTCTGCTTTTTCTTTCGGACAGGATTCGATACTCACCGTTTCATGTCGTGGATCACCTTCGAGATGAAGCTCTTTGCTGCGCGAGCCTTCTTCTCCTCGTCGGTCATTACAAAGGGCAGAACAGTCAAAACGGGAACCTTCGTGATTTTTTTCAGCTGATCGGGGGACTTGATGGAGTGATCAAGGTTTTCCATCACGATGGAGGCAAAGAGCCCGGCAAACAGGGAGAGTAAAAGTCCGGTCAGCATGATTTTTAATCGGTTCGGCTTTTCCGGTTTAAAGGGCACCCGAGGCTCCTCAATGATCAGGAATCGTTCTCCGAGCTGGGTATCCTCGATTTCTTTCGCTACTTTTGCATCGGTCAGCTTGGCCAGCGTTTCATTGTACTGCCTTGACGCATTATCGAAGTCCTGGGCCATTTTGCTGTATTCACTCTGCACCAGCGAGGACATCTGGCTCTTTCTGGCGAATTCGCTGATCTTCCTCTGGATCTCATCCCGTTTTCTGATCTGCCGGTTCAGCTCGTCTTCCGCGGAATTCGATCTTGCCTGCCGCCGGTTTCGTTTCTGCTCTTCGACCTGCTTCGATAAAACGGATATCTCTTCTGACATCTGCTTCACCATCGGGTCATCGGTCCCGGAGTTCTTTTTCAGCTCGGCATGCCGGTTTCTGAGTGACTCGAGTTCGCTTTCTTTCTTGCTCAGATCGTCCGATATGCCCAACTGGTTTTCAAGCCTTTGAATTTCGGCTTTCGTTTTTCGGACATCGGGATGCTTGTCCGAATATCGGGACTGCAGGCTCGTGAGTTGTGCGCGCAATTGCGTCAGGCGAACCATGGGATCGTTCGAAGGTTGTGCACCTGCCACCCCTCCACCGGCAGCGACATTGGAAGCCGGTTGAGATCCGGATGTCCCGGTTTTCAGTTCTTCCAATTGCTTGATCCTGGCGTTGACTTCTTCGAGCTGCTGGTTCAGGCGATAGGTCTGCTCAAGATTGAAAGCCATGTTCTCCGGAAATTCGCCGGCATGCGCTCTCTTGAAATCGTTGAGTCTTTTTTCAACAGAGTTTGTTTGTTCTTTTAACTGGTTGAGTTTCTCCTGTAATACCGCTGTGGCCTGCTTGGTGATCTGATCCCTTCGCTGGAGATTTTTTTCAACATAGAGTGAGGAAAGCTCTGTTGCAACCTTATGAGCCGTCAACGGATCGTCAGCTGAATAAGAAAGTCTGAAGGCAACCGTCTGACTGGGACTATATGACCGGGGATCGATATCTCCGGATTTGATCGTTTTCAGTTCTATATTCTTGCGCATGCCGCTCAATGCAGCGTCAACAGCACGTGGATCTTCAGGATCGGCAAGCAGGTTGAGTTTCTTGGAGATCTGAAGCAATTTGTCCTGTGTCAAAATCTGCTGGGTGATAACTTGCAGGCGCTCCTCTACAAAACCCATGGAAACGCTTTTCAGAAGCTCGCCGGTTATCTGTCCTTCGATTAAAATTGTCGCGGTGGATACATACACCTTGGGTGCGAAAAGAGCGAAAAGGACCGATCCGGCAAGAACAAGAGATGAAACAACAACGAATATCGTTTTACGCCTTCTGATGAAACCTTTGACAAATTTAACGTCTATTTTTTCCGGTTGTTCGCGCACAGACACCATGTATCCTCATAAAAAATAGATTTGTTATGAATTGTCACAGTCTATCACTTGATAGGCATTTCACTATGATCTTCATGCAATAAATACGCCCCTATTTTTCCTGAATTCTCAAAAAAATCAAGTGATTATTTAAAATATCCGTCATGATTCGTCGTATAACAAGCCGCTTTCATTATACAAATAGAGGTAATGAATACTTTCGTCGTATTTTTTGCCACGGAGAAGAGAAGATAAAATCTGTCAACAGTCCAACATTACGCCGGAAATGGATAGATCGCTTGTACCGTTGAACCTGCAAACATTGTAGCTTTCGGGAGGAGACACTACATGGCGTGCAGGAAAGAGACGCCGGGTTCATGCACCTATCAAAGTGCAACAAGAAAACGGGCTTTATACACTGTCCCTTCGAAGCAGCGCTTTTAAGTATTCTACCGTGTCCGCCTCCTGGGGCGGCTTGTCCTTCCACCTGACGATGCGGGGTGCGCGGACGGCCATTCCCGATTTGTGGCGTTTCGATGTCTCGATGTCGTCGAAGGCGATCTCGAAGACGAGCTGCGGGCTCACGGAGCGGACAGGGCCGAATTTCTCGAGTGTGTTGTGCCGGACGAAGGCATCGACGCGACGGATCTCATCGTCGGTGAGGCCCGCACATGTCTTCGCCACGGGGACGAGCTCTCCACGGCGCCACACGCCGAAAGTGTAGTCGCTGTAAAGCTGATCATGGCTTCCGTGCCCCGGTTGGGCGTAGAGGAGGATCGCATCGATCGTCCGGGGCTCGATCTTCCATTTCCACCAGGCGCCCCG
>Ga0316622_100001204_pt1 | contig 16538 bp, 5 predicted proteins | sample OWC_Aug_OW2_C1_D_FD_207646 | JGI IMG/M metagenome (GOLD analysis project Ga0316622, IMG submission 207646) | Wetland soil microbial communities from Old Woman Creek delta, Ohio, United States - OWC_Aug_OW2_C1_D5_C | ecosystem: Environmental > Terrestrial > Soil > Wetlands | place: USA: Ohio... | reverse complement strand
ATCAAACCGCTCTTCGATCGGAAAGACGGCGGACTACCAAGCCCGGTTGAGTTCTCCTCCGGCGCCTTCCCGATGCTGCAGCATCGCAGGCGCATCGACGGAAGGGACTTCTTCTGGCTCGTGAACAACGGCGACCAGCGGCAGGCATGCGAAATCAACGTTCGCGGCGCGCATGGCGCTGCCTCCATCTGGGACTGTGAGGCCGGCGCGATCCGGCCCGTCGCATCCGTCGACACGGATGCGAGCAGCCGTGTCTCCCTCGTCTTCAAGCCGTATGAGGCCTACTGGCTGGTCTTCGATCCCCAAGCGACGGCGCATGAGGGTCGACCGGAGCGCGTACCGGAGACCGGCGTCGTCGCGACGATTGAAGGTGCCTGGAAAGTGAGCTGCGATCCGAGGATCCAACCAGTGATGGAATTTCCGATGACTCCGCCGGCTCAGTTTGTGAAAGGCGTGAAGCGACCACTCGAGGACTGGAGTGTGTGGGGTTTGCAGAAGTTCAGCGGACTGATGGACTACAGCAGGACGGTTGTTGTCGCAGAGGCCGAAGGGAAGATCCTGCTCGACCTCGGGAGAGTCTGTCATGCGGCAGAGGTCTGGGTGAATGAGAAGGACTGCGGCGCGCGCTTGTGGGGGCCTCACGTGTTCGATGTCAGTGGCGCGCTGCGGCCCGGGTCAAATCAAATCAAGGTTCGTGTTGCGAACCTCATCAACAACAGCTACGGGGATCTTCAGGAATCCGGTCTGCTCGGCCCCGTTCGCATCCTCCGAGTAAGAGAACCGCACTAGCCTGCGGGGCCTTGGAGGTCCAGTCGGTGGTAGTGCCTCAAAACTCTATGGAGCGGGCCTACAGCCCTTGGTGCCTTGTCGCGGATGCGATCCCGGGGCTTCGCCCCGGGCTGGAATAAGGGCGCGCTTTCAGTGCTCTAAATGCATTATTTACAGACCTTTCTGAGGGCCGAAAGCCCGCCTCATATCAGCCTGGGGCGAAGCCGGCGCTTCGCCTCGAGCTGGCATAACATCGCGTTTTTGGCGCTCGAAATGCAGATATTTGCAGACGGTTCTGAGGGCCGAAAGCCCGCCTCATATCTGGGGCGAAGCCGGCGCTTCGCCTCGAGCTGGCATAACATTGCGCTTTTGGCGCTCGAAATGCAGATACTTGCAGACGGTTCCGAGCGGCGAAAGCCCGCCTCATATCAGCCTGGGGCGAAGCCGGCGCTTCGCCTCGAGCTGGCATAACATCGCGCTTTTGGCGCTCGAAATGCAGATATTTGCAGACGGTTCTGAGGGGCGAAAGCCCGCCTCATATCAGCCTGGGGCGAAGCCGGCGCTTCGCCTCGAGCTGGCATAACATTGCGCTTTTGGCGCTCGAAATGCAGATACTTGCAGACGGTTCCGAGGGGCGAAAGCCCGCCTCATATCAGCCTGGGGCGAAGCCGGCGCTTCGCCTCGACCTGGCATAACATCGCGCTTTTGGCGCTCGAAATGCAGATATTTGCAGACGGTTCTGAGGGCCGAAAGCCCGCCTCATATCAGCCTGGGGCGAAGCCCCAGGTTCCGTGCAGCAAAAAGAACCAAGGGCTGTAAGCCCGCATCATAGATCAGTCCGTAGATCGCGAGGGGATAGCACGCACCTACTCGTCCCGGGGTGGCGCTGACCCCTTTGCCGGGGATGCAGGTTGCAGCTTCTGGAAGATCATCATTTCCCGCTCCGCATCCTGGGCCCTGCCTAGCGCGCGGTACGCCCGCGCCAGGAGAAAATGCACCTGCGGGTTGCTGGTATTGAGTTTGGCCGCCTGCTCCAGGTGCGGAAGGGCTTCTGCCGGACGCTGGCTCTTCACCAGAAGGCTTCCCAGCTCAAATTGAGCGGTAGCCTGTGCTGCGTCCAGCTGGATTGCCCTGTTCAGCAACTGCTCGGCCTTGGCCTCAGCCCCGGGTATTTCACCGGATGCCCAGGGGAGAAGCAGGACTTTTCCATATTCTGCATAGAAACGGGCATCACGAGGGAAGAGCTTCAGCCCCTTCTCAAAACTCGTCACGGCATCCTTGTTTTGGAGCAGGTTCGTCTGGGCAATAGCCAGCCCCAGCAAGGCCTCAGGAGACCGGGGATTCAATCGGACGGCTTGCCTGTAGGATTGCACTGAGGGCGCATGCAATCCCTGTCTGGATTCCAGTTCCCCCTTGAGTTCAAAGAGGGGGCCGGACCCGGGATGTCGCGTGACGCCGCGCTGAGCCACCTTGAGTCCCTTGTCGAGGCTGTTGTCTTTCAGACAAAGCTTGCCGAGATCGACAAAGTTGGCGGGTTCCTCGGGAAACCTGTCGATGGCATAAAAGAGGATCTTCTTTGCCGTCTCCTCGTCGCCTTCCCTCAGGTAACACCAGGCCAACAGGTTTACGACGGACCCGTTGGATTCCGGCGAGTTGGCGATCGGTTCCAGCAGCATCCTGCTTTCGCTGAATCGCCCCGTCTCGTAGCGGATCCGGGCCAGCTGATAATCGACTAGAAACGGCTTCAGATGGGTCTTCTGAATCGAGGTGAAAAGTCGTTCGGCGGTCGGCCAGTCTCTTGCCTCAACCGCCATTTGTCCACCCAGGTAGACGGCGGCGGGACTGGGCGAGGAATCCTGCAACTGGTTCAACTGGCCGCGCGCTTTTTCCTTCTGCCCGGTGCGGTAGTAGGAGCGAACCAGGGCGGCAATGCAGTCGGGCTGTTGCCGCACGAGATCCGGGACCTGTTCCAGGGCGGCGATCGCGCGCTGGAAGTCCTGGGTGCGTTCCAAGGCCAGCCCCAGCATCAGGATGGCCTGCCGATCGCCCGGGTTGGACCGGAGGAGAGCCTGGAGATTCCTGATCGCCGCGTCGGCCCGGCCGAGCTGCAGTTGATTGGCGGCCAGGTTCCGGCGCAGATCCGGGTTGGCGGGATCCAGCCGCAGTGCCTTTTCAAAGAAGCCGCTGGATTCCTCCAGGCGACCCTGCATGCCCAGCACCCCGCCGAGCATGGCAAGCGCCGCGACGTCATTCGGCGCGAGACCTACCGCCTTCCTCAGATCGCCTTCCGCCGTCTTCAGGTCGCCGTTCTGGATGCGTCCGGTGGCCGAACGCAACAAATCCTCAACTGCAGGGGAACTGCCGGAAAGCCCTTGCGCCCGGAGTGCCGCCTGCCAGATAAACAGGATGCAGATCAAGCCAACTAGTGCGGGCGATTTCTTGGGCATGCGGCGCTCAGCGTTGGGGCATCGCGATCGGTTGTTGCACTTCGGTGACTCCAGGTTTGCGCACCGAAAAGAGCAAATCCTGCATCGAGGGAGGAGTCTGGGTCCCGGGAGGGAAGAGCTTGTTGAGTCGTTGCACCTCCGCCAGCTCCAACCGCTGCTTCTCGCCTTCACCCGTAACGCGGTAGAGGTTTGCCAGAAGCCAGTGCGCATCCGCCATGTCCGGATACAGGCGGACGGCTTCCTGCAGGTGCGCGAGAGCCGCAGGGAAGTTCTTCATGGCCAGCGCGATCTTCCCCGCCTGTGCCTGCATGTACGGGTCGGTTGGATCAAGCTTCAGCCCCGTTGAGATGGTCTTGTACGCAGTCTCGTTATCGTTCGGCGTCAGGTCGCTGATTGCCAGGGTGAGGTGATAGTAGGCGGACGGATCGGCGGATCCCAGCGCAATAGCCGTCTCAAGCAACTGTTTCGCTTCGGCAGCCTGGTGCTGGCTCTGCAGAACGATTCCGTGGATTACATACGGCAAAGGCCATTCAGGCCACTGCGCCTCCATCCTGGCAAGCTGCTGGGTGGCTTCGTAGGTTCGGTTGCCCATCTCCAGGACTACGGCACGGGCAAGGGCCAGTTCGGGTGAATCCGGCACTTGCTTTTCCGCCTGCGCCAAAAGTTGAAGGCATTCCTCGAACCTCTTGTGCTTGATCAGAAATGAGCAGGCCTGGAGATACAGGTCAGCGTGGGTAGGTGCGGCGCGCAGTGCCTCATTCAGCGCCTGAACCGCCTCGGGAAATCGGCCCAGCGAATCCAGCAACTGGGCTCTCAGAAGGTAAAAGTCGCCGCTGCGATTCGAGCCCGGGCTCTGATCGAGTCTGGCAAGCGCCTCCTCGGCCCCCGCGGTATGGAACTTGGCCAGAACAAAATCCAGCCAGGCATCTTCCGGGGCACTCTTCTCCCGGAGGGCTGCCTCGAGAAGCGGCAAGGCTGGCGAATACTGGTTGAAGGTGATCAGCACTCTGGCGGCGCGGCCCAGGACTATAGGATCCTGCGAGATCCGGGAGACCTCATCGATCAGGGCCAGGGCATCGCTGGTCTTGCTCTGTTTGAAGTAGATCTCGGCGAGTTTGATTCGTAAATCGAAATCACCGGGACGCTGCGCGATCGCCTGCTTGAGATTGGCGACACTGCGGGCTTGCTGTTCCTCCGGGCCCAGGCTCAGGAAATCGAAGAGCCCGGGCGCCGGAATCATCTTTTCCTTTGCGCCGCCCAGTTGCTTGAAGCGCGCCAGCGCCTCGGTCATTTCCTGCGTGCGTCCCAGAGCGCGCAAAGCCCGGCTGAGCTGAAAGTAAAGATCCCCATCTTCCGGGTTCTTCTGGATGGCTCTTTGAAGATAATCGGCGGCGGCCTGCGGTTCGCCGACCTTGAGGAGCGCCCTGCCCATCTGATCCAGGGCCTGGCCATTCTCGGGGTTGATGCTCAAGTAGGCTTTCAAATCGGCGACGGCGTCCGCAGGGCGATTCAGCTGCATGTACAGGAGCCCGCGCGCGTAGCGCGCGTCATGGAACTTGGGATCCAGGGACAGCACCTTGTTGATGGATTCCAGCGATTTCTCTTTGTCTTCGGGCGATTGGGCCGCTGCAAGCTTGTAGTAGCCCAAGGGGTCCTGGGGATGTCGTTTGACGTACCATTCCAATTCCTGAATGCCTTCCTTGACTCTGTAACTGCGGGCCAACGCGAAGCCTCTCTCGCGGCGGGCGATGTCGTCATCGGGCTTCAGCTTCAAGTACTTTTCGTAGGCGGCTGCCGTGTCTGCGTAAAAGCCTCCGTTATATGAGCCCTGCGCCATCATCAGCAGGATGTCGGTTCGATCGGGCGCCAACTGGTTCGCGCGCACCAGAACCGGCAGAGCGTTGGAGTCCTTACCTGCCAGCATCAAGGACCGTGCAAGGCCGACCATGGAGTCGACATCATCGGGCCGCATCTGCTGTGCCCGCTGGAATACTTCGGCGGCCCGTTCCAGATGACCTGCCTTCATAGCGGACATGGCCAGGTTGTAGAGCAGGTCGAAATTGGTGGGATCGGCCTGCAGCACGACAGTGAATGACTCTTCCGCTTCGGCAAACTTCTCCATCGCCACATAGGCCATGGCGAGAGCAAACCGGTACCGCAGATCGGACGACGCTTCGGTTTCGATCCCCCGCAGCAGGGTCTCCGCCTTGGCTTTGTCCTCGGCTCCCCAAAGGGCACGCATACGGAGAAGACGCACAGGGAAGGCCTCCTGCTCGGTTTCCGGCAGCCTTGCCAGGCTGCGCAGCGAGAGGGCATATTCCTTTCGGTCGGCCGCCAACTGGGCCGTCTGCAGGTTCGCGTTCACGTGGGCAGGATCTAGAGCCAGGACCTTTCTGAAGGTGCCATAGGCGCTTTCGGAGTCCCCCTTTGCCAGGTAGTGATTGCCCAGGTTGTTCAGGAGCGAAGCCGAGTTCGGGGCCAGTTTTACTGCCTTGAGATAGGCCGCCTCCGCCTCCCTATAGCGCTGCTGAGAGTCAAGGACGACGCCCAGGAGGCTCAGGGCGTGGAGATCCTCAGGAGAGGTTTGGAGTATTCCGCGGAGCGCCTTCTCGGCTTCGGGAAGCCGCCCCTGTTCGATCGCTGCCGTGATGGAAGCGAATGGATCGCGCTTGCTCCGGGTCTGAGCCGGGGCGGTCGAAGCGAAACCCAGCACCAGGATCATTACCGGCAACGAAACGCGGAATTTCATGCCGTTAGAATATGAAGTGTTGGCTGCAAAAACAAGCGGAGTGGTGTCGGCTTGAGCCCCTTTTTTAGTTTGATCTTTAGATTATTTAGTCCTAGGCTGTGATCTGCAGAAAGACTCTTCCGCTTTCTTCAGGTTTTCTAAGTATGCTGTTCGCCAGAGCAGCTTTTCATGATTATTCAGCTGTAACATCAAGGAGGTACACATGGAGTCTCTAATCAGAGGAAAACCATGGCTAATCCTCTCGACGGCCTTGCTGTCTATCGTGGTAGCGATGTCCGGCTCTCTTTGGGCTCAAGTCTACAGCGGTTCGCTCACGGGGATCGTCACAGATCCGTCAGGGGCTGTGATACCTGGAGCCAAGGTGACTCTGACCGACGTGGGCAAGCAGTTCGAGTACACGGCCATAACCGACGCTACGGGGCACTATCTGCTCCGCTCACTTCCCCCAAGCACCTACAACCTGAAGGTGGAAGCTGCCGGCTTCACTACGGCGGTGCAGAGCGGGATCATCCTGACCGTGAACCAGAGCGGCATGGTCGATGTTGCCATGCAGGTAGGCGCGAGCGCGACGATCGTCGAAGTTTCCGCGACCTCGGCAGCCTTGCTGTCCACACAGGAGGCCTCCACGGGCCAGGAGCTTGACCGGAGGATGATAAATGATTTGCCGCTCTTGGGGAGAGGAGTATTCGATCTGGCCACCCTCTCACCCGGAATGGCACCGGCGGCCGGTTTTACAGGTGGATCGATCAACTTCATCTCCAACGGGAGCCGCAATTCCACCGCCGACATCCTGATGGATGGTGCCAGCGCCACCAGCTTTGAGCAGAACAGCGGCATTTTGGAGCCGCTCTACACCCCATCGGTGGACTCGGTGCAGGAGTTCAAGGTACAGCAGTCCAATTTCAGCGCGGAGATCGGCTTCAGTGGCTCTACGATCATCAACATGGTTACGCGCTCTGGGACCAATGACTTCCACGGCAGCGGCTGGTGGTTCTTCCGCGACAAGAGCCTGAATGCGAACAACTGGTTCAACAATGCCGCCGGCGTCCCGCTGTCGCCCCGCCGCTACAACCTCTTTGGCGCCACAGTGGGTGGGCCGATCAAAGAAGACAAGACCTTTTTCTTCTTCAACTATGAAGGCAGCCGCAACACCAGCGCCGGCACCTACCGCTTCGGAGTGCCCAGCGAGGCGATGCGCAAAGGCGATTTCGGCGAGCTCTGCGTCGAGGGGTTTGATGCCGCGGGCCAATGCCTCAACGGTGAAGGACAACTCTGGGATCCCTACTCGGGAACCTACGACGAGAACGTCGGCGGCGTCGTCAAATCACGGTTCATACCTTTTAACCAAATGAATCTCTATGAGAGTCCCGGAAATCCCAAACTGGATGGAACCATCTACCAGGTTAGACCTGGTGTCGGCAACCTGATCGACCCGGTGGCCGCCAAGATGATCACCTACTTCCCGCTGCCAAACCTGAACGTTGGACAAGCCAACTACAATATTTACGATAATTACCTCAAGGCAGCGTCAAATACGGGGCGGGGTGATGAGTGGGACGTCAAGATAGACCACAGCTTCAATGAAAACAATCGACTGAGCGCCAGGTTCTCCCGCGGGAGCGGCTTTACGACGCCGGCAAACATCTTTGCAAATCCGCTGGATCCGGTTGCGCAAGCGCCGTACCCCAGCTCCAGCTATTTCTTTTCTACAAACTACGTTCGTACGATGAGCCCTACGACCCTGTTGAATTTCACCCTCGGTTTTACGCGCAGCTATGTTTACTCCAAAGACATAGCTACTGCCTATCCTGACTATGACCCGGTAAAGGACCTGGGATTTCCCGAATACATTACGACATCAGGTTTCAAGGCCACCCCGGCGGTAGCGATGGACAAGTACGCCACGTCGGGCAACGCCAATATCGGGTCTATCCCCTGGGGCATTTACCGGTCGGCGCCGGAAACCTTTCACCTTGCCGGCAGCTGGAGCCGCATTTCAGGGCGCCACGATTTGAAAATCGGCGGCGAAGGGCGAATGCACAGGCAGAACATGACGCAGCCCGGCGAGCCGGCGGGGACTTTCTGGATGGACCAGAATACCACTTCGCAAGAGCCTTGGTATGGGGGCGATTCGATGGCCAGCTTCCTGACCGGGTTGGGTGGGGAGAGCGGATGGGGAGAATACGAAATCCCCATGTGGCCCGCCACCCAGAGCTTCCGGTTTGCGGCGTATGTCCAGGATAACTGGAAGGTTACCAATAAGCTGACTGTGAACCTGGGCCTCCGTTATGACCTGGAAACGCCACGCACCGAACGCTACAACCGCATGAGCTACATCGACCCCAACGCTCCTTCTCCAGTGGTGGCTCCCGGATTTTCGAATCTCACCGGAGCAATGAAGTTTGTGAGTCCCGAGAATCGCCACAATTACGGTTGGGACAAGAACAACTGGGGTCCCCGCTTCGGTTTCGCTTATGAGGCGACTCCAAAGACGGTGGTTCGCGGTGGCTACGGCATTTTCTATCAGATCACTACCCGCGGCGCAGCGGGGGTAGGAGCCTATGGATTCGCGGGATTCGACCGATTCACCCCCTGGGTGACAACGTTCGAATGGGACGGCGAAACGCCTGGGGCGCGGTTGAGCAATCCGTATCCGGACGGCATCTGGCTTCCCCCTGGATCATCGCTGGGCGACATGTCGTATGTCGGTGAAGGTATCAAGGGACCAATTGTCGGATGGGACGCCACGCCCTATGAACAAACCTGGACGATGGGAATCCAGCACCAACTGCCGGGGAACATCGTCGTGGATGCCAACTACGTGGGCAAGAAGGGGACCAAGCTTTTCTACGGCGGGGCAGAGGGACTCAACTACCTGGGGCCGCAAATCGAAGCGTATAACCCGGAACAAATCGCAGATCTGAAAACCTACGTGCCCAACCCCTTCTATGGTATCCTCCCCTCAGGTTCGTCATTGGGTGGAGCTTCTGAAGTTCAAGCATACCAGCTGCAGCTTCCGCATCCACAATTCACCGGCGTATCGGGGACTGTCATCCCGGCGGCCAACTCAATCTACCATGCCTTCCAGCTGAAGGTTGAAAAGAGGTTTTCCCAGGGACTGCAGTTCCTGATCACCTACACGAACAGCAAATCCATCGACGATGCGTCAGTAACCCACGGTGGACTCACGTGGTTGGGGGGCAGAACCAGTCTTCAGAATCCGAACAACCGCCGGCTTGAACGTGCGCTTTCCGATTGGGACATGCCGCAGGTCCTGGGCATCACGTATGTCTACGAACTCCCGTTCGGGAGGGGTAGGGCGTTTGGGAATAACTGGAATCCCTTTGTCGAAGCCGTTCTGGGGGGATGGAAGACCAACGGGATCTGGAGGTTCTCCTCCGGGCAACCGCTCCCGCTGGGCCTGAGCGGGGGAATTAGCCTTCCGACCTATGGCGGACAGCGACCGAATCTCACAGGAACACTGGAGAGGAACACCGGATCAGACTGGCGCGACAGGTACTTCACCAATCCCGAGGTCGTGAGCGTGCCGGAGCCCAACACGATCGGCAACGCACCGCGCAACATGGGCGACGTAAGGTCGCCCGGCGTGAACACTGCCAACCTGTCTGTCCTGAAAGAGTTCTACATGAACAAATTCAGGGAAGGCATGCACCTGGAATTTCGGGCGGAGTTCTTCAACGCCTTCAACCACCCGCAATTCGGCCCGCCTGACACGACGTGGGAGGGTGGGAATTTCGGTGTAATCACATACCAGCAGAACGATCCGCGCGAGATTCAGTTGGCGCTGAAGTTCTACTGGTAGAGCTTCCACGCCCGCTCCCGAGGGGAGACATTGTATCCTGAACGGGCGAATTTAGTTATCCGGGGGCGTCGGTCATTCTGACCTGGCGCCCCCGTTTTACGTTTCGGGATCTGTCGCAGAATCCGGTCTCAACCAGGTCAGGTCTGTGAGACCTGACCCATTTGATCGGGTGGGGTCCGGTCTGACGAGGCTGTCTCAAAGCGCTTCGAATAGCGGGCTTTCAGCCCTCGAAGCCGCAGTCAATTCAGCGCATTGAGCGCTGAAAGCGGGTTCTCATACCAGCTCGGGGCGAAGCCCCGGGTTTGCAGCTATCACCGGGAACAAAGGGCCGAAGGCCCGCTCCATAGAGTTCCGAGAGAGCCTGAACAGGACGGACTTGGATGCGGGTTCTGAGGTAACGCCTGACGCCCGATGTCTACGATTTCCTCTCCAGGTTTGCGATGGCGGCTTTGATCCTGGGGATAACATCTGCGTGCTCTCCCGGGCGGACCTTCTCGAGGAACTTCCTGTAGTATTCAACTGCGATCTGAGGCCGCCCGCCCTTTTCTGCGAGGAATGCAAGGCTCAAATAGGCCTCGCTCAGATCCGGATCGCACTCAACAGCTTTTTCAAAGTAACGCCGCGCACCGTATCCATCACCGCGCTGGACCGCAAGGATGCCGTAGATGTTGTAGGCCTGGCCATACCGATCGTCCTGCCTGAGGATTGCATTCAGAGTCTTCTCGCACACTTCCGGCTTTCCCAACTGCAGGTAAACCGTTGCCAGGTTGGTCAGGTTCTGGAGGCTCGTCGGATTCGTCTCGGCGGCCTTCTCGAGAGCAGCAGCAGCTTCCTGCAGCCTCCCCAGTTGTACGAGGTTGTTGCCTATCGAGGCATAGGTGCGATCGGTCTCGGCGTGGTTCTTAATTGCAGTCTGATAGACGTCGATGGCTTTCCGAAACTGGCCTGTCCTTTCCAGGCAGACTCCGAGCTTCTGATAGAATGCAGGATTCGAAGGGTCCCTGGCCTGAATGCTCTCCAACATGGGAACCGCGGCCTGAAAGCGCTGACGCTGCATCAAGTCTGCTGATTTTTCCAGTATGCCCAGAACATCGACTTGATCCTTCGGATCAGGGCCGCTCATGTCTGTTATCAGGTCACGCCGGGTGCCGGCGCTGACGTATCCCAAAGACTGCAGCTGCCGTAGAGTCTCATCGTCGACCGGTTGGCGCTCCACCTTCTGCAGGCTGCCCGGCGCGCCGGCCACTTCCCAGACCTTCTTCTGCAGGTGATCGGCATCTGCGGGATAGCGGTCTTTCACATTCTGCTTTTCGGCTGGGTCTTCGCCCATCTTGTACAGTTCGGGCTTGGGTGCAATGATCAGCTTCCACTGGTCCGTGCGCATGCCGCGGAGCTCGGACCATCCCATGCCGGTCTTGGGGTACAGAGTCTCCATGTAGCTGTAATTGGCAGGAACGTGTTTTAGCGAGGCAAGCAAGGGCATCAGGCTTGTCCCCTGTACCTTGTCCCCAGGGGAGATAGCGAGGAAATCCGCAATGGTGGGCATGATGTCGATGGAGCGCACCTGTTGGTCTACCGTTTGCCCTTTGAGGATTCCAGGCCCTGCAACGATGAGCGGAATACGCATTGTCGAGTCATAGAGAAAGACGCCGTGGGTATATTCTCCATGGTCGCCCAGGCTCTCCCCGTGGTCTGCCATCAGAACTATCAGGGTCTTTTCGTTCACCCCGTGATCCGTCAGCCACTGGAGGAGGCGGCCCGCCTGTTCATCGGCAAAAGCCACCTCCCCTGAGTAGGGATCCTTCGCGTATCTCTCCTTGTAAGGCGTGGGAGGCTCATAGGGGAAGTGGGGGTCGTAGTAATGTACCCAGAGGAAGAAGTTCTTCCCCGACCCGCTACTCCCGCTGCTGCCGTAGTGCTGCTCCAGCCAATCCAGGGCACGATCGCTGACCGTATCACCTCGGACTTCCGCCACAACTCCCGGCAACGGTCCCTCTTCTGGCCTGGTGCCCATGTCATCGTTGTAGATTTCAAATCCCCGATGCAAGCCATAGATGTGGCTCAGAACCGCCGAACCGACGAAGGCCGCAGTATCGCAGCCCGCGTCTTGAGCCAGCGATGCCAGGGTGGGCACGGACTTGTCGAGAATGAATCCGCCCATGTCCCGTATCTTGTGTACCGGGGGGTAAGTCCCAGTCAGGATAGACGCATGGGAGGGAGCGGTCAAAGGAACCTGGACAACCGCCTGGTTAAAACGCACGCCCCGCGCCGCCAGTGCGTCAATATGGGGCGTGGGGACACTTTGCGGGTTGTAGCATGAGACGTGGTCTGCACGCAGGGTGTCGAGGGTGATGAGCAGGACATTCGCGTTCCGAGGCTGGGGTGCCTGAACCTTCGTGGCCTCGGCGCGGTCGGAGTTATGGGAACATCCGGCCAGGAGCGCAGCAAGCACCAGCGTGGCGACCGTCCTATCAGGTGTTGCGGTCAATTGGGGGACTCTTCTGCGGCCTTGCATCATGAACGGCTTTTCCGGTCCAAGAATCTTCTCTCGAATCATACCGTAAAGCTGGGATCTCGTGCGGCGCGTCTCTGAAGCTGTGAAGAATTCACCGCGGCGGCGCTGAGAACGCCGAGAGGAATTCTATCCAACATAAAATCAAACATTTATCTCTGCGGACTCTGCGTCTTTGCGGTGTTCTTGCACTCCCTCACAGCTTCTCAGAGGCGCCGGACTTGAGCCAAGGGCAAAAAAAAATCGGCTTGGCCGGACGATTCCGGCCAAGCCGAGGTTTACACGACGAAGAACAGTCCTACCAGTAGAACTTCAGTGCGAGCTGGACTTCGCGTGGCCGGTTGGCTTGGGAGGAAACCAGGCCGAACTGGCCGCCGCCCAGGGTGGTGTTGGGTCCGCCGAAGATCGGGTGGTTGAAGGCGTTGAAGAACTCCGCCCTGAACTCGAACCTCATGCCCTCCCGAACCTTGCTGACGTAAACGTCCTTGAGGACCGAAAGATCGGCGTTCCTGATCCCGGGTGTGCGGACGGAACCGATTGTGCGCGGTGCATTGCCGATCACGTAGGATGCCGGCTGCACAACCACCTCGGGATTAGCAAAGTACTGCTCCTTCCAGTCGTCGCCGGTGTTCTGCTTGAGTTCACCGGTCAAATTGGCACGTTGCCCGCCATAAGTCGGCAGGCTCTGGGAGGTGGCCAGATAGATAGCGAGCGGCTGTCCGCGCGAGAAGCGCAGAATACCGTTGGTCTTCCAACCACCCAGAAAAGCATCCACCCAGGCATTCCAATTTGCCCCGATGGCTTTGCCGCGTCCAAACGGGAGATGGTAGACATAGCTGATGTTGAGGACCTGGGGGATGTCGTATTGAGAAAGCGAACGCTCGAGCCTCCTGTTGTTCGGGTTCTGAAGGCTGGTGTTTCCGCCAAGCCAGGTTAGCCCACCGTGTCCGACCGACGAGTCGTCGATGGACTTCTGGTTGGTGTAGGCCACCAGGAACTGCAGCCCTTTCGAAAAGCGCTTCTCAACACGCAACTGGAAGGCGTGATAGCTCGAATTGCCTATCGGGAGAGTCAGGGTCGAGACACTGTCGTATTGTGGATAAGGCCTCATCAACTGAGCCTTTGTCACTTCGGGACCCAATGACGCTCCCGCAGGGAACAGCGCATAGAAGGGATTGGGTACGTAAGTATTCAGGTCCGCAATCTGTTCGTCTGAATATGACTCAATCTCCGAGCTCAGATAGTTGAACTCTCCGGACCCGCCGAAATAGAGTTTCGTGCCCTTCTTTCCGACGTAGTTGGCGTCCACGACGATGTTCCCGGGCAGTTCATGCTGAAAGCCGAGCGTCCAGGTCTGCTCGTAAGGAGTGAGCTGGACCTGCGTCAGCATCGGGCCGCCGAAGCTTTGGCCAAGGAACGAGGAAGAGCCCTGAGACGAGCCGATGGGCAGGAGCGGTCCGCCGTTCGGGAATGGATCCCGCATGAAGCCCCAGGGAGTGACACCGTTGTACTGGTACGTCGATTCCCAGTTGGTGCCCTGGCTGAAGCCCTGGAAACCGCTACCGACGCCCGATGCACCCGTAGTCACGATGGAATAGAACAACCCGTAACCGCCTCGGACTACCGTCTTGGGCGTGACCTGGTAGGCAAACCCAAAGCGTGGGGCAAGATTGTTCTTGTCGTAGGAGAAGTAGTGGCGGTTTTCCGGGCTGATGAAAGCAACCGCGCCTTTCAGGTTCGGGAAGCCTTCTACCTGCCCCGCCAGGGGTGACGTGGCTTCGGGGTCCCAGTAGCTGCCCCGGTCGAAGCGCTCGGTACGAGGGGTGTTGAGGTCGTACCGCACGCCAAGATTCAGGGTCAGTTTGGGGGTGACCTTCCAGTTGTCCTGGACGAAGGCCGCAAACTGGTAGCTCTGAGTGGCTCCGAACACCGGCACCTCGTAGCCTCCCCAACCGCCGCTCCCGCCGGAACCCGTGAGGAAGCTGGCCATGGCATCGCCGCCGCCCCACCACGGGTGCTCCGACATCCCGACGGATTCGAAATCGTAGACACCGTTGGGTTCGCCGGGCTGAGCGTAGTTCAGGCGGTGCATACGGCCCTCACCGCCGATTCTCAGCTCGTGTTTGCCGCGGACCTGGCTCAAAGTGCCGAGGAGGTGATAGGTCTCGGTGGCCTGGCGCATGATCCCCCAGGGCTGGGAGCCTATGTCGGTCAGATAGGGAGAGATCGTGTCGTAGTTGCTGATGTAAATCCCGGGCGTCGCCAGAAACCCAGACCTGAGCGTGTACTCGGGCAGGCCCAAGTCCGCGACGGGATCATAACCCGGCACGGCGGCTATCGTGTCCGCACGGTTGTAAGCGTTCCGGGCCCAGCCCAGTGTTGTCGTCATGATTGTGCTGGGGCTGAACGTATGATTGTAGTTCATCGAAATGATCTGGTTCTTATTGGTGGACGGGCCATTCACGGCCGAGCAATATGCGTTCGAGGTGCCCGGCCAGATCTCGCCGGTCGTACCGAGACCGGGACTGATGGAGTACTTGGCACTGAGCACGTTGGTGGTGTTGATATTCCAGTCGATCTTGGTGTCATACATGTTGTTGCTGCCATTGTTGGATCCGGCCCCGACCCAGTTGTTGAACCGGTTGTAACCGGGCTGCCCCACTTTGACGTTGGGATCAGGGTAATAGTTGATCATCTTCAGCGCTACCGGATCGATCAGGTTCCCGGGCACGGGAGCAGGCTTGTAGCCCTCGGGCGCGTTCGTGCCGGGGCTCTGGTACGTCGCCATGTTGTTGTAGGGAATATAAAGGCTGCGGATCGGGCCTCCCTCGTCAGCGGAGTAAACTCCTGAGTAGGGATCCCAGAGCTGCTGCTCGGAGTCATTGCACTTGCCGCTGGCATCCCAGCCTGCAGTGCAGATCTCTCCGAAGTCCCCCTTCTTCATGGCGGGGCTCGGCACGCCTGCGGTGTAGGTGCTCGCGCTGGTATCACGCAGCCCCTCGTAGTTGAAGAAGAAGAACAGCTTGTCCTTAATTATCGGCCCTCCGCCGTTCGCGCCGAACAGGTTGTATTTGCGGGGCGCCAGTGGAATTCCGCCGGCGTTCGCATACCAGTTATTGGCGGTCAAGCCGTTTCGGCGGACAAACCACCAGCCAGTGCCGTGAAAGTCGTTGGTGCCAGAACGGGTTACCAGGTTGATGATCGTCGAGCCACTGAAACCCATTTCCGCACTGAAATTAGCCTGCTGCAGCTTGAACTCCTGCACCATATCCACCGATGGGGAGTACATACTGGTTTGAATTCCAGTGTTCTGCTCAAAGTTGGACGTGGTGGCTCCGTCGGCGATGATATCGGCCTGCGCGTTGCGGCTGCCGTTCGAGATGAAGTTATTCGCGAGGCTTCCACCCGTGTATCCTCCCGAAACCTGGGTGACGCCGGGAGCCAGGTTTGTCAGGTCGTAGACTCCGCGACCCAACAGGGGAAGTTCATTGATGAAGGATCGTTGAATCTCCTGGCCTGTCGATGCGTCCTGCGTGGAGAGCAACGCAGCCCCCGATGTCACCTCGATGATTTCGCTGGTGGCTCCCACCTTCAGTTGCACGGCGATGCTGCTGCTCTGGTTGACAGCCAGCACAATGTTGTCCTGAATGTAGGTAGAGAATCCGCTGGCCTCCACCTTCAGCCGGTAAGTGCTGGGAGGAAGCGCCCGAATCACATAGCGCCCCTCAGCGTCCGTGGTGGCGGGGAATTCGGTATTCTTTCCCACGTCTGTCAAAGTCACCTTGGCTCCGGGGATCACGGCTCCGGAGGGATCGCTCACCACACCGGTCAAAGACCCGCTGTAGCTTTGCCCCCAGACGGCGCCCGCGAGGCCGAGACTCAGGCAGACAAGCAGTAATGAAGCTTGTAATAACTTCCTGAATCTAAAGGACTTGTTCATGGATGATCCTGACCTCCAATCGGATTAAAGACCGTTCTTTAGCTACGACTATTATTCTGTGCCGCAGAATCGCTCGAAACGAAGCAGAAGGCAACTGTTTTTTAGTAGCAAAATGCGACTGTATCGTTCTGGGGGGAAGCCGCCCCACCCAAACGGAAAACACATGCTTTGGCCGGATGCGCCTGCCCCCTCGCAGATGACGCGCCCGTGCGGCACAGTTGGTCTGGTTGAAGAGAGCGATTCATGCGAAAATGCGTCTCTGCACCTGCAAAATGGCCGGCTGCGTTTCAATCGTGAGG
>Ga0316622_100001203_pt1 | contig 16542 bp, 12 predicted proteins | sample OWC_Aug_OW2_C1_D_FD_207646 | JGI IMG/M metagenome (GOLD analysis project Ga0316622, IMG submission 207646) | Wetland soil microbial communities from Old Woman Creek delta, Ohio, United States - OWC_Aug_OW2_C1_D5_C | ecosystem: Environmental > Terrestrial > Soil > Wetlands | place: USA: Ohio... | reverse complement strand
CGCATGAAATTGACGACGTGCTCGGGTTTGCCCTTGAACCTCTCGCGCAGACGCGGATCCTGTGTCGCGATGCCAGCCGGGCAGGTGTTCAGGTGGCAGACGCGCATCATGATGCAGCCGGTCGCCACCAGCGGCGCGGTCGCAAAGCCGAACTCCTCGGCGCCGAGCAGCGCGGCCACGGCGACGTCCCGCCCGGTCTTGAGCTGGCCGTCCGTCTCGACCGCGATGCGGCTGCGCAGGTTGTTCAGCACCAGCGTCTGGTGCGTCTCGGCGAGGCCGAGCTCCCACGGCAGGCCGGCGTGCGTGATCGAAGTCTGCGGCGACGCCCCGGTCCCGCCGTCGTAACCGCTCACCAGCACGACGTCGGCGTGCGCCTTCGCGACGCCCGCGGCGATCGTGCCGACGCCGACCTCGGCCACGAGCTTGACGCTGACCCGCGCCTGCCGATTGGCATTCTTCAGGTCGTGGATCAGCTCGGCGAGATCCTCGATCGAATAGATGTCGTGGTGCGGTGGCGGTGAGATCAGGCCCACGCCCGCGGTGGTGTGGCGGGTCTTCGCAACCCACGGATACACCTTGGTGCCCGGCAACTGCCCGCCCTCGCCGGGCTTGGCACCCTGCGCCATCTTGATCTGCAGTTCCTTCGCGCTCACCAGGTACTCGCTCGTGACGCCGAAGCGCCCCGAGGCGACCTGCTTGATCGCGGAGTTCTTCGAATCGCCGTTCGGCAGCGGCACGAAGCGCTCGGGATCCTCGCCGCCCTCGCCGGTGTTGCTCTTGCCGCCGATCCGGTTCATTGCGATCGCCAGCGTCTCGTGCGCTTCCTTGCTGATCGAGCCGTAGGACATCGCGCCGGTCTTGAACCGGTGCATGATCGTCTCGACCGGTTCGACCTCGTCGAGCGGGATGGCGTCTCCCGTCTTGAACTCAAGCAACCCGCGCAGCGTGCACAGGTTCGTCGCCTGCTCGTTGACGAGCTGCGAGTACGACTTGAACGTCGCGTAGCTGCCGGTGCGCACGGCCTTCTGCAGCCGGTGGATCGTCTCCGGGTTGAACAGGTGGTGCTCGCCGTCCGCGCGCCACTGGTACTGCCCGCCGACCGGCAGCGCGTGACGCTCGAGCGGGCGGTCGGGGAACGCCGCAGCGTGGCGCATGAGCACCTCCTGGGCGATTACGTCCGTGCCGATGCCGCCGACGCGTGACGGCGTCCAGCTGAAGTACTCGTCGATCACGTCCTGGCGCAGGCCGACCGCCTCGAACACCTGCGCGCCGCGATAGCTCTGCAGCGAAGAGATGCCCATCTTCGACGCGACCTTGATCACGCCCTTGGTCGAGGCCTTGACGAAGTTGGCGCAGGCCTTCTTGTGGTCGATGCCCGTCAGCATCCCCTCGTTGATCATCCGGTCGATCGTCTCGAATGCGAGGTACGGGTTGATCGCGCTGACGCCGTAACCGATCAGCAGCGCGAAGTGGTGCACCTCGCGCGCCTCGCCGGTCTCGAGCACCAGGCTCACGCGCGTACGCAGGCCCTCGCGGATCAGGAAGTGGTGCAACCCGGCGACCGCCATCAGCGCGGGGATCGGCGCGAATTCCTTGTTCACGCCGCGATCGCTCAGCACGATGACGTTGACTTCTTCCTCCTCGATGAGCCGCCGTGCCATCAGGCGCAGCTCTTCCATCGACTTGACGAGGCCCTTCTCGCCGCGCGTCACGCGGAACAGGATCGGCAGCACGCCGACGCGCAGGCCGGGCAGGTCCATGCGGCGGACCTTGGCGAACTCCTCGTTGGTCAGGATCGGCCACTTGATCTCGAGTCGGCGGCAGTCGGACGGCTGCGGGTTCAGCAGGTTGCCTTCCGAGCCGAGGCGCGTCTCGGCCGACGTGATCAGCTCCTCGCGGATGCAGTCGATCGGCGGGTTCGTGACCTGCGCGAACAGCTGCTTGAAGTAGTCGTACAGCGGCCGGGGACGGTTCGACAGCACCGCGAGCGGCGTGTCGTTGCCCATCGAGCCCACGGCCTCGACGCCATCGCGCGCCATCGGCGTCAGCACGATGCGCTCGTCCTCGAACGTGTAGCCGAATGCGACCTGGCGCTGCAGCAGCGTCTCCGGATCCGGCGCGGGCACTTCCGGCGCGGCCGGCAGGTCGTCGATGTGGACGAGGTATTCGTCGAGCCACTCGCGGTACGGCCGCTGCGTGGCGATCGTGCGCTTGATCTCCTCGTCGTCGATGATGCGGCCCTGCTCGGTGTCGACCAGGAACATGCGGCCCGGCTGCAGGCGGCCCTTCTGCACGACGGTCTCCGGCGGCACGTCGAGCACGCCCGCCTCGGACGCCAGGATCACCAGGTCGTCGCTGGTCACGTAGTACCGCGACGGACGCAGGCCGTTGCGATCGAGCACGGCGCCGATCTGCTTGCCGTCGGTGAACGCGATCGACGCCGGGCCGTCCCACGGCTCCATCAGGCTCGAGTGGTACTGGTAGAAGGCGCGCTTGTCGTCGTCCATCGATTCGTGGTTCGACCACGGTTCCGGGATCATCATCATCACCGCGTGCGGCAGCGAGCGGCCCGCGAGATAGAGCAGCTCGAGCGAGTTGTCGAACATGCCCGAGTCGCTGCCGTTCGGGTTGATGATCGGCCGGATCTTCTCGATGTCCTCGCCGAACGCCTCCGCCTCGAAGCGCGCCTCGCGCGCGTGCATCCAGTTGGCGTTGCCGCGCACGGTGTTGATCTCGCCGTTGTGGGCGATGTAGCGGCACGGGTGTGCGCGGTCCCAGCTCGGGAACGTGTTGGTGCTGAAGCGCGAGTGCACCAGCGCGAGCGCGGTCTCTATGGCTGGATTGTGCAGGTCCGGGAAGTACTGGTCGAGCTGCGTCGTGAGCAGCATGCCCTTGTAGACGAAGGTGCGGCACGAGAGGCTGACGACATACCAGTACTCGGCGCCGGCGAGCGTCGACGTGCGGATCTCGTTGTAGGCCCGCTTGCGGATCACGTAGAGCTTGCGTTCGAAGTCGAGCTCGTCGCTGATCGCGGGGTCGCGGCGGATGAACACCTGCCGCATGAAGGGTTCGCAGGAGCGGGCGGTCTCGCCGAGCATGCCGTTCACGGTGGGCACGGTCCGCCAGCCGATGACCTGCTGGCCCTCCGCCTGCACCACCTGCTCGAACTTCTGCTCGATCTGGCGGCGCACGGTCGGGTTGCGCGGCAGGAAGATGATGCCGCTACCGTACTCGCCGGCGGACGGCAGCGGAATGCGCGCCTTCTTGCAGACCTCCTCGTTGAAGGCGTGCGGCATCTGCAGCAGCACGCCGGCGCCGTCGCCGGTGTTGATCTCGCAGCCGCAGGCGCCGCGGTGGTCGAGGTTCTTCAAGACCTGGATGGCCTGCTCGAGGATGCGGTGCGACTTGTGGCCCTTGATGTTGACGACGAACCCGAGCCCGCAGGCGTCGTGCTCGAAACGCGGATCGTAGAGTCCCTGCCGGGTGGGGCGCTCGGATCGGGGTCGATGCGTCGTGCTCATCGGTTCAGGCCTGCCTGCATGTCGAAAGGCGTCGCTCAAGGACACGCCGAGGCCTCGGCTGCGCCAGCCGGAGGCCCCCTGCGTGCGTGACAGAATCGTGGAAGCCTCTCTCATATGACATGAGGGCTTGCCGTCGTCAATGCAGTGCAGCAAAACGAGTCGACGCGAAGCCTGGCCGGGTTCGCAGGGTGGGCCGCGGAGACTGGCGTAAGCTGTTGAGAGGTCTATACTTTCGCGCTTTGACGGCCCGCTGGCGTCCGTCCATCAACAAGGGGAGAAAAATGGAAGCAGGTACCGCGGGAACCATGGTCGGGGTCGGGCTCGGGATTTTCGTGCTGTACGTGGCGCTGAGCGGCCTGATCGTCGGCGCACTGGCGCGCTGGGCGCTGCCGGGCCCGGACCCGATGGGCTGGCTGCCCACGATCGGTTTCGGGCTTGCCGGGTCGTTCCTCGGCGGGCTGCTCGGGCGCCTGATTCATCTGCCGGGCTGGTTCGGCCTGATCGCATCGGTCGCCGGCGCCGCGTTGCTGATCTGGTTTTTCCGTCGCCGGAAGGCTGCGCCCACGCCGCCGGTGGAGACAGGTAAATAATTGATTAATAAAGGTTTATTACCTTTGTCGGGTGACGCAGGGCGGGCGTTCTGGTAGTCTCACCGGACTTTGCGGCCCGGGCCTCCTCGGCCACGCGGGCCGCTGGCCTGCCCCGAGTCCCGTGAAGCCCGTCACTGGATCGGGATTGCGGTTTGACCAGGCACACGCCGCGGCACACCCTCCAATCCGGACCGAGACCATCATGCAGCACAGGAAAGGCACGCCGAAGCAAGAGAAGCCACCGCGCAAGCGGCGCCCGGGCCTGCTGGCGTTGGCCGTCCTGGCCCTGACGCTGCCCTTTGGTGCGGCGCGCGCCTCCGTACAGGAAGGGGTCGTCTCCTGGTACGGAGAGCAGTTCCACGAGCGGCCGACCGCCAGCGGCGAATTGTTCGATGCCAATGCGATGACGATGGCGCACCCGACGTTGCCTTTCGGCACGAAGGTCAGGGTCACCAACCTGCGCAACGGGCGCAGCGTCGTCGTGCGGGTCAACGATCGCGGGCCGTTCGTCGGCACGCGGATTGCCGACGTTTCCGCCGCGGCCGCTGCCTCGCTTGGCATGCTGCGCCGCGGGCTGGCACGCGCGCGGATCGAGATCCTCGGTCTCGAGTAGTTTCTCTATCGAAGTGATCCAGTCAATCGATTGGATCAATCACCAGCCCTCGGGCATCCTCGCTTCCAGTTCGATCAACCCGCCGATCGAAGGAGGCCACGGACATGAAAAGAGACCTGCTCAAGACCGCGTCCTTCGCCGCGCTGCACTTCGGCGTGGCCTTCTCCGTGACCTACGCGCTCACCGGATCCGTGGCGGTCGCGACCAGTGTCGGTCTCATCGAGCCCGTCGCGAACACGATCGCGTTCTTCTTCCACGAGCGAGCCTGGCGCCGGTTGGACGGGAGTGCGCCCGCGCGAAACAATGCCGGGGCGATATGCTGCGGGGTCCTCAAGGCGGGATGAACGGCGCGACGCGGGCAGGTGACACGACCGCGGAGTCCGCGGGACAGAAGTTCATCGCGTTCGTCCTGCGTGCGGCCCTGCGCGCGACGGTGAAGCGTGCGTTCCAGGCGGGACTGCCCATCGAACGGCAGCGCCAGCGACTGCTGTCGGCGACGCGGCTGACGTTGCCGCCCCGCAGTGTGTCGTTCGAGACTGCGAGCGTGGCCGGCGTGCCCGGTGACATGGTCCGCCAACGCGGCGACGAAGCCGCGTCGTCGGTCATCCTGTACCTGCACGGCGGAGGCTACACGACGGGCTCGCCGCGGACCCACCGCACGCTCACGGGCCACCTGGCCGTGCGCTGCGGAGCGCGCATCTTCGTCCCGGACTACCGACTGGCGCCCGAGCATCCCTTTCCCGCAGGACTGGACGACGCAGTGACGGCCTATCGGGGCCTGCTCGACGAGGGTGTCGAGTCTGGCGAGATCGTGATCGCTGGAGACTCGGCGGGCGGCGGCCTCGCGGTGGCCGCGGCATTGCGCCTGCGTGACCTCGGCCAGCCTCGGCCCCGGGCGCTGGTGCTGTTCTCGCCGCTGGCCGACCTGGACCGCGAGTACCCCGGGGTCCTGCCGCGCGGCGAGGTGATGTTGACGCCGGCCTGGCTGCGCGCGTGCGCGCGTGCCTATGTCGCGGCTGGTGACCCGCGTGATCCGTTGATCTCGCCGGTGTCCGCCGATTTGTGCGGACTGCCGCCGACGTTGATCCAGGTGGGCACCGACGAATTGCTGCTGCCGGACTCGCGGCGCCTCGCGGAGCGCCTGCAGTCAGCTGGCGTGCGTGCCGAACTCCATGAATTTCCCGGCCGCTGGCACGTCTTCCAGGCCAACGCCGGCATACTCGCGGATGCGGGCCGTGCTCTCGAGGAGGTTGCGCGTTTCATTCGCCGGCCGCCTCATTGAACGATCGCGGATGAAGTCGGCGACCGCGCGCACTCCGGCCTTTGCCTCGGGCACCCACGAAAAGACGTGGAATACGTGCGGCATGTCCAGCCAGACCTCGATCTCGGCCTCGACACCCGCCTGCCGCGCCCGGTCGTGTGCGCGCACGGAATCGTCGAGCAGCATCTCGGTCGAGCCGGCGTGGAACAGCAGCGGCGGCAGTCCGTTCCAGTTGCCGAACAGCGGCGACAGCAGCGGATTCTGACGGTCCTGGCCGGGACAGTAGACCTCGGGCAGCAGGTCCTGCGCGGCCGGGGAGAACATCGGGTCGGCCTTTGCGTTGTACTTCGCCGACGGCGCCGACATCGTCAGGTCGGTGGAGGGCGACAGCAGCGCTGCGCAATCGGGCATCGGCAACAGCGCATCGCGTGCCCGCATCATCGTGACCAGGGCCAGGCTGCCGCCGGCGGAGTCGCCGGCCAACGCGAAGGGGCGCTCCGGATAGCCCTGGTCGATGAGCCAGCGGTAGACGGCGAAGCAATCGTCGATCCCGGCCGGAAACGGGTGCTCGGGCGCCAGCCGGTACTCCGGCAGCAAGACACGCATGTGAGTCTGCTGGCACAGTTGCGTGGCGAAACGCCGATAGATCGACGGCAGGTGCAGGCACCACGCGCCGCCGTGCAGGTACAACAGTGTGCCCCGTTGCGACAGCGCGGGATCGCCGTACCAGGTCGCCGGGACGCCGCCGATCGCCACGGATTCCATTGCGATCGGGGCTGCTCGCCGACCCAATCGCGCGTCCATCTTCGCCGTATGGACGCGAACCTCGTCAATATTCAAGTCCGGTCGCCAGACGGACTTTGTAGTCACGCGGAGCAACCGGTTGATCAATCGAGCGCGGAGGCTAGGCATCGCCGGCTCCTGAAGAATGCTGCATCGCACCATTGTGGACCCGCCGGGCCAGGGTTGCCAGTCGCGATTCGCGCGTAGGGACTGCGCGGGATGCGCGACCCGGCGACGAGCGTTACGCTGCACCACGATGCTCCCAGATCCCGTGACCGCGGCGCCAGACCACATTTCGCTGGACCTGTTCGAGGGCGCGGCGCGGCTCTGGCCGGCGGCGTTTCCGCCGGAGGAGGCCGCAGGACTCTTCGCCGGGCTGCGGCACACGATCGACTGGCAGCAGGAATCGATCCTGATGTTCGGCCGCCGCGTGCTCGTGCCCCGGCTCGTGGCCTGGCACGGTGATCCGGGAGCGAGCTACACCTACTCGGGAACCCCGCACCAACCCCTGCCCTGGAGCCGACCCCTGGCCCGCATTCGCGACCGGGCCGCGGAGCTGTGCGGCGCGCGCTTCAACGCGGTCCTGCTCAATCTCTATCGAGACGGTCGCGATGGCATGGGCTGGCACGCGGACGACGAGGCGGAACTCGGGCGCGATCCGGTCATCGCGTCCGTTTCGCTCGGTGCGACGCGCCGCTTCCGCCTGCGCCACCGCAAGCGCAGGAACCTGAAGCTCGACGTGCCGCTGCCGCACGGCAGCCTGCTTTGCATGTCGGGGCCGACACAGCATCATTGGCTGCACGCGTTGCCCAAGACCCGGGCTGCAGTCGGCGAGCGCATCAACCTGACGTTCCGGCTGGTCGCGATTACGTAGTACCGCGGATTGCCGTTGCCGTCTTGGCGGCACAGCGTCAGGCTTCATCCAATCGTGTGAGGGGACTGCCATGATCTCGAAACGCCTCGCCTGGTTGCCGGCCGTCGCGCTGGCCATCGTGGCTGCGAGCGGGTGCGAAAAGAGCGCGCCCGTCGTGAGCTACCAGAGTGACGTGGCGCCGATCCTCGACAAGCACTGCAAGTCCTGCCACATGCCCGGCCAGGCCGGCTACGTGGTTAGCGGTTTCGAGCTCGGCGGCTACGAGTCGCTGATGAGGGGCACGCAGTTCGGTCCGGTGGTCCTGCCTGGCGATCCGCTGACGAGCGTGCTGGTGATGCTGATCGAGGGTCGCGTGGACCCGTCGATCAAGATGCCGCACGGCGATGCGCAGCCGCTGTCGGAGGCCGACATCCTGACGATTCGCAACTGGGTCGAGCAGGGCGCGAAGAACAATTGAGCGGGAGACTCGCGCGAGCCGTGGCCGCCTTCTGTACAGGCGGCAGCCTCGTCGCGTTGCCGCCCGTGGCGCACGCCCAGGATGCGGTCTCGCGCCGGGCCGCCGTCCTCGAGCAGGTACTCGTGACCGCGCAGCGCCGCGAGCAGGCACAGCAGGAGGTGCCGATCTCGATCCAGGTCGTCGGCACCGACCTGCTGGACGACGTGGCGGCGGATGACCTCGGCGACCTGACCGTGTTCGTGCCCGGCCTCGACGTCTCGACCGAGAGCCCGACACAGCCTCGCTATTCGATTCGCGGCATCGGGTCGAACGATTTCGGCATCGGCACCGATCCGTCGGTCGGCGTTTACCTGGATGGCGTCTACATGGCGCGGTCGGGCGCGTCGCTGCTGGCGTTCAACGATATCGAGCGCATCGAGGTCCTGAAGGGCCCGCAGGGAACCTTGTTCGGCCGCAACAGCGCCGCCGGCGCGATCTCGGTCGCGACGCGCCAGCCCGCCGACGACTTCGACGCACTGCTGCGACTGCGGGTCGGCGAGTTCGACCGGCGGCGTGTCGAGGGCATGGTGAACGTTCCGCTGCGACCGGACATCGCGTTGCGCGTCAACGGCGTCTACAACGAGAGCGACGGCTGGGTGCAGGACGCGACGACGGGGCGCGACCTGAGGCCCGAGGAGAGCTGGGCGTTGCGCGCCGCACTGCGCTGGAATCTCGCCGCACAGACGGCGGCGACACTCACCTGGGACCGCGACGAGATCGACCAGCTCGCGCGCCCGGCCTTCGGCGTGGTTCCGATGGATTCGGGCGACGGCACCGTGCCGTTTCCGCCCGATCCGGCGACGTTCCTCGATCCGCGCAAGGCCCCGGTCTTCAACGACGTGATCGGCAACGAGGAATCGCGCGAGCTCGACGCACTGACGCTCGCGGTCGTCCACGAGCTCGGCTGGGCCGAGTTGCGTTCCACGACCGCGTGGCGCCAGTTCGACACGCTCAATCGCGAGGACGAGGACGGCACGAACCGCGTCGCAACCTATTTCGATACTGCGAACATCGAGGACAACGAGAGCTGGTACCAGGAGTTCAAGCTCTCCGGAAAGGCGGGAAGCATCGACTGGGTCGCGGGTGCCAGCTATTACCAGGAGGATGCGCGACAGGCGAGCGACACGCTCGCGTTTACCGACAGCGTCGACACCGTGATCCGCAACGTGCAGCCGCTCGCGACGCCGGACGGCTCGCTGTTCGGCTACACCAGCGCGGTGCTCGCCGCGAGCGGCAGCCCGATCTCGCTGCTGGGTGAACCGTGGCGCGAGACCATGTTCAACGAGGGTGACTTCAGTGCGACGGCCGTTTTCTGGGACGGGATCTGGCACGTTACGGATCGCCTCAACTGGACGGTCGGCTTGCGCTACACGCGCGACTCGAAAGACTTCAGCTGGCTCAACGGTCCGCGCGAGGCTCCCGGACTCGATACGTCACTGGCCGCTCTGCAGGCGGCGGGATTCTTCGAGTCGTTCCCGATACCGCCCGAGGCGTATCAGTCTGACGTCGTGTTCGTATTGCCGCCGGAGCTCGAGGGGCGCAGGGTGCGACGTTCGGATTCCTGGGAAGACGTGAGCCCGCGCTTCGTGATCGATTACGAAGTCCGCCCAGACGTCATGGTGTTCGGCTCGCTCACCAAGGGCTACAAGGCCGGCGGCTACAACAGCGTCGAGGTGGGCTCGCGGTTCGGCAGCGAGGACGTCTGGAACCTCGAGGCGGGCGTGAAAAGCGTCTTTGCCCGCGTGGGGCTCGCATTCAATGCCTCGGCGTATTACTACGTCTACGAGGATCAGCAGTCGATCGCGCTCGTGCAGGGCGTCAACGGTTCCGGCGCGCCGCAATACATCGTGGACAGCAGCGACGTCGAGGCGTTCGGCGTCGACGCGGAGCTGCGCTGGCAACCGTTCGACGAAGTCACGCTCTACGCGAATGTCGCGTTCATCGACGCAACCTACGATGACAAGGTTGCGCTCGACGGAACCGATCTGTCGGGCGAGCCCACTGGCGAGCCGTACCTGAGCGCGGCACTCGGTGCGAGCTACGTGTGGCTGCTCGGGCCCAACGGGCTCGTCGATCTTTCGGCGCAGTTTGGCTACCGGGGCGAGGCGCGCTGCAATCAAGAGTCAAGACCGCAGGGCGAATGCCAGGTCAGCCCGAGCGTGCCGGTGGGCGACGCGCAGAGCCGGCTCGATGCGCGGCTCGCCTGGAAGAATTCGACTGACCGCTGGGGCGTGGCCGCGTTCGTGACCAACCTGCTCGACGACCAGTACGTGACCCGCTTCGACAACATCACCGCGAGCACGCTCGGCACGCCCTTCGCGTCCGTGTCCGAGCCCCGCGCGTGGGGTCTCGAAGCGTTCGTCACTTTTTGACAGCTGAAAAATAGGGGACATTCTCCTATTTGTTGATTGCGCGGCTCGCGCAGGCAACAAATAGGAGAATGTCCCCTATTTTTCAGGGCTTGGCCGCCGCCGCGCGGTCCTGGTTCGCCCGCGAGATCACGTATGCCTGGATGTCGCGCACGTCCTGCTCGTTGAGAAGGTCGCCGAAGCGCGGCATGCCCGCCGCGTGGATCACGCCGTCGAAGACGATCTCGCGGAAGATCGCGTGTTTGCCAGCGTCGAGCATGCGCAGGTCCGGGATCACCCCGCCCGAGACGACCAGCGCGCCGTGGCACACCATGCAGGTGCGCATGTACGCGTACTGGCCGTTCTCGATCTGCGCGGGCGTGGCCTCGGTGCGCGGCGGCTCGGGGATCGTGCGGTTCTTCTCGGCGATGCGCGGCAGGGTCGCCTTGCCGTCGAGCTTGAAGGCGAGTACGTAGCCGTCGTTGACGAAGCGGCCGGTGGCCATGGTGCGCGGGTCGCCGCTCGTGAGCGCGCCCGCCCCGCCGTAGCCGGCCATCACTGCCACGTATTGCTCGCCGTCCACCGCGTAGGTGACCGGCGGTGCGACGATGCCGACCGAGGTCGGCAAGGCCCAGAGGATGCGGCCGGTGTCGGCGGCGTAGGCGACGAAGCGCCCGTCGCCCGTGCCCTGGAACAGCAGGTTGCCCGCGGTCGTCAGCAGGCCTCCGTTCCAGAACGCCGGGTGCTCGATCTCCCACACGGTCCTCTTCTGCTTGGGATCCCAGGCCTTCAGGTAGCCACGGTCCGGCGGCAACTCGCCGCCGAACTGATTGAGCAGCGCCACTGTCGCGTCAAGGGCGGCGTTCCAGTCGACGCCCGGGTTCCAGAACATGTCCCGGCGCCGGAACTGCCCGGTCTCCTTGAAATCCGCCGACAGCGCGTACGGGAACATCTGCTGCATGGCCGGGATGTAGACCAGCCCGGTGTCCGGGTTGTAGGCCATGGGATGCCAGTTGTGCGCCCCGAGCGGCGCCGGGACGATAAGCCGCGTTTCGCGGCTGTAGTTCGCGATCTCGGTCTCGACCGGCCGGCCGGTCTTCAGGTCCACGTGGCTCGCCCAGGTGACGGGCGCGAACTTGTCCGCCGACAGGAGCTCGCCCGTGACGCGGTCGAGCACGTAGAAGAAACCGTTCTTCGGCGCCTGCATCAGCACCTTGCGCGGCTTGCCCGCGATCTCCAGGTCGGCGAGCACGATGTGCTGGGTCGCCGTGTAGTCCCAGTTCTCGGCGGGCGTGGTCTGGTAATGCCACTTGAGCCGGCCGGTGTCCGGGTCGAGCGCGAGGATCGAGGAGAGGTACAGGTTGTCGCCGCCGCCCGGCGAGCGGATGTCGCGCGCCCAGGGTGAGCCGTTGCCGGTGCCGACGTAGAGTGTGTCGAGCTCGGGATCGAAGGCCATCGAGTCCCACACCGTGCCGCCGCCGCCGCCGACCCACCACTCGCCCTTCCAGGTCTTCGCCGCCTCGGCGAGCTCGGGGTGCTCGAAGCCGTCCTTCGGGTTGCCGGGCACCGTGTAGAAACGCCAGGCGAGCTTGCCCGACTCGGCGTCGTACGCGGACAGGTAGCCGCGCACGCCCATCTCACCGCCGCCGTTGCCGATCAGCACTTTGCCCTTGACCACGCGCGGCGCGCCGGTGATCGAGTACGGCTTGGTGCGGTCGATGGTGTTCAACTCCCAGCGCACCGTGCCGGTCTTCGCGTCGAGCGAGACCAGCCGGCCGTCGATGGTCCCGACGTACACGGCGCCCTTCCAGACCGCGACGCCGCGGTTGACCGCGTCGCAACACAGCACCCGGCCCCAGGCGCGCGGTACCTGAGGGTCGTAGCTCCAGAGCTGCCGGCCGGTCTTCGCGTCGAGCGCCCAGACCACGCTCCAGGTGCCCGTCGTGTACATCGTGCCGTCCACGACGATCGGGCTTGCCTGCAGGCCGCGCGTCGTGCCGGTCGCGTAGGACCAGGCGAGGCCAAGTTCGCCGACATTGGCGTCATTGATCTTCGCGAGCGGGCTGTAGCGTTGCTCGTCGTAGGTGCGCCCATGCGCCAGCCAGTTCTGCGGCTCGCGGTCCGCGGCGACGATGCGCGCGCCATCGACGCTGGCCGCTCCGACGGCGGGCTTGCGCTCGGCAACCGCAGTCGGCGATGCCAGGCTCAGTGCGGAAGTCGTCATGACGACAGCGGACAGGAGGCAGTTGCGGCGGCGTGGCTGATTCATTCGCGATCTTGCAGGTGAAGCGGGATGGGCCAGAGTTTCGGCGGGATGCCCGGCGATGGCAAGGGTCATTGCGATGACGTATCGCGCGACGGCACGAGGTCGATTTCCGATCACTGAAAGCTCATCATCGAGATTGCCGCGGTGTGCGAAGGAGTGTTCTTTGAGCCCGACTAACTATGTCGATTGCGATGCGCTGGATCTGGCGGAACTGGTGCGAAGTGGCCAGGCCAGCCCCGCCGAACTGCTCGATCAGGCGCTCGCCCGGACGGCTGTCGTCAATCCGCAGATCAACGCCGTGGTCCACCTGATGGAGGCACGCGCGCGCGACGCAATTGCCGCAGGCTTGCCCGACGGGCCGTTCCGCGGCGTGCCATTCCTGATCAAGGACCTGATGACGGCCTACGCCGGGGAGCCGATGCGCTGCGGTTCGCGGCTGTTCAAGGACTTCGTACCGCCCGAGGACGAGGAGCTGACGCGGCGCTACCGGGCGGCCGGCCTCGTGATCTTCGGCAAGACCAACACGCCGGAGCTCGGCGTCTCCAACGTCACCGAGCCCGAGCTGTTCGGCCCGACCCGCAATCCGTGGAACCTCGAACGGACCTCCAGCGGCTCGAGCGGTGGATCCGCCGCGGCCGTCGCGGCGCGCATCGTGCCGGCGGCCAACGCCAACGATGGCGGCGGTTCGATCCGCACGCCGGCGTCGAACTGCGGGCTGGTCGGCCTGAAGCCGAGTCGCGGTCGCAACCCGACCGGTCCGCAGACGCCGGACATCTGGTGGGGATTCATCGGCGAGCACGTCGTCACGCGGACCGTCCGGGATTGCGCGGCGCTGCTCGACGCCACGGCCGGAGACTATCCGCAGCAACTGATGAAGCTGCCGGCGCCCGAGCGCCCGTTCCTCGAGGAGACGCAGCGCGAAGCAGGGCGCATGCGGATCGCGTTCAGCTACGACCCGGGGCTGGGCAAGACGCTGCACCCGGAGAATCGCAAGGCCCTCGAGACGACGGCCGCGCACCTCGATCGACTCGGCCACGAGGTGGTCGAGGTCCGCCTGCCGCTGCCGCCGGAAACTTTCCTCGAGTGCTATGCATCGCTGATTTCGGCCGACGTGGCGGCCACGCTGCGCATGGCCAGCACGATCGTCGGTCGCGAGGCCACCAGCGACGACGTGGAGCTCGCCACCTGGATCCTCGCGAAGATGGGCGAGGCGCAGTCGGCTGCCGACGTGGCGTCCTCGCTGTGGACCATGCAGACCTTTTCGCGCCAGTGGCTCGCCTGGTCGTCCTCGTTCGACGTGCTGTTGACGCCGACCGTCGGCGTGCCGCCGCTGCCGATCGGTGCCTACAGGCTCTCGACGCTGCAGCGACAGGGGCTGAAGCTGCTCGCAGCGCTGCCCGCGGGCGCGTTGCTCAGCCAGCGCCCGAAAGTGGTGGAGGCGTTCGCGCCGGTCTTCGAGGCCGCGCCCTACACGATGGTCGCGAACGTCACGGGCCAGCCCTCGATGTCGCTGCCGATGCACTGGACGGATGACGGGCTGCCGATGGGCCTGCTATTCACCGCGAAGATCGGCGGCGAGGCGACGCTGTTTCGATTGGCGGCGCAGCTGGAGCAGTCGCGGCCGTGGCGGGATCGGCGACCGCCGATCGTCGCCGGGCCCGCGCGATGAGTTCCCGCGCTGAATCTGCGCACGAGTCGCCCGCCGCCTGGGTTCGTTGCGGTCGGTGGCCGGTTGCTGCGCCATCGGATCACGCGCGGCGTGGGCGACGCGGTCGTGTTCGTGCACGGCTTCGGCGGCAGCCTCGAGAGCTGGCAGGAGAATTTCGCTGCACTGGCTGCGACCGGGCGCACGGTCGCTGCGCTCGACCTGCCGGGTCACGGCGAGTCCAGTGTCGACGTCGGCAGCGGCTCGCTCGAGAACCTCGCCGATGCGGTGCTCGGGTATCTCGATGCGCTGGGCGTCGACCACGTGCATCTCGTGGGCCACTCGATGGGGGCGGCGGTCTGCCTGGTGCTCGCCGACCGTGTGCCGCAGCGTGTCCGGTCGCTGACGCTGATCGGTCCGGCTGGCATCGGCCAGAAGATCAACGCGGACTTCATCCGCGGCTTCATGACCGCGAGCAGCCGCGAACAACTGGAGCCGCTGCCGGGATTGCTGTTCGCCGATCCTGCGTTCGTCACGCCGATGTTCATCGAGCAGATGTTGCGACCGAAGCAGCGTGCGGGGGTCGCGGAAGCGTTGGCCAGGATTGCCGGCAGCCGCTATCCCAGCACGCCATCGGGCCGCTCATTGCGCGACGTCGCGGGGCGGGTGCCGACGCTCGTCATCTGGGGTGCCGAGGATGCGGTGATCCCGCCGCCTGCGGCTGCGGAGTTCGCGGCTCCCGGCGTCGAACTGCACGTGCTGCCGGACCGGGGACACATGGTGCAGATCGAGGCCGCCGCGGAGGTCAACCAGCTGGTCGCAGCGTTTCTCCGTCGTTGAAGCCGCAGCCGCGTGACTTCTACGGGTGCCGGGCCGAGCCGGCCGCAGGGTATCCTCAGCGCTGATCGTCGAACTTCGGGGACACGCATGCTGTTCGGACTGCGTTTGCTTGCCTATCGCCTCTTCAAGCCGTTCATGAAACCGGTGCCGCGGTTGATCCCGATCCCGCGCCCGACGGCGCTGGTGGGCCCGGATTCGGCGTTGCGCTTGTGCCGGATGATCGGCCAGTTCGGGTATCGCCGGGTCATGATCATCACCGATGCCGTGCTGGTGAAGCTCGGCCTGGTCGAGCCGCTGGAGCGCGCGCTCGCCGCGCAGGGCATCGACGTCGCGGTGCACGACGGCATCACGCCGGATCCCACCTATCCCGTGCTCGAGGCCGGGCACGCGGCCGTGCGGGCGCATCGCAGCGACGCGATCCTGGCGGTGGGCGGCGGCTCGGCCATCGATGCGGCCAAGGTGATCGGCGCGATGGCCACCAGCGACAAGTCCCCCGCGCAACTGGTCGGCATGCTGAAACTGAAGGCGCCGATGCTGCCGCTGTTCGCGATCCCGACCACGGCGGGCACCGGATCGGAGGTGACGGTCGCGGCGGTCGTCACCGATCCGGTCGCGCACACCAAGGCTGCGGTAATCGATCCGCGCCTGGTGCCGATGGCGACGGCCCTCGATCCGCTCGTGATGCGGGGCATGCCGAAGCCGATCACCGCAGCGACTGGCATGGATGCGCTGACGCATGCCGTCGAGGCTTATACGAATCGCTGGCCGCTCGCGGAGACGCCGCCGCACTGCCTCGCGGCGGTGCGGATGATCTTCGGCAATCTCGTGCGCGCCTATCAGGACGGCGACGACCTCGAGGCGCGCGAGGGCATGGCGGTCGCGTCGTTCTATGCCGGGCTCGCGTTCACCAAGGCGTACGTCGGCTACGTGCACGCGTTCTCGCACACGATAGGCGGCCGCTATGGCGTGCCGCACGGATTGTGCAATGCGATCGTGCTGCCGTACGTGCTCGATTTCCTGAAGGACGCGCCGTATGCCGAGGCGCGAATTGCGGAACTCGCCGTGGCGATCGGGGCTGGAACCGAGTCGGAAGCGAAGGGCGCGCTCGCGCAGCGGTTCATCGATCGCGTCCGCGAGCTGAATCGCACGGTGGGGATTCCGGACAAGATCGCGTCGCTGAAAGCCGCGGACGTGCCGACCATCGCTCGCGCCGCGATGATCGAGGCGCATCGCGACTATCCCGTGCCGAAGAACATGAGCCTTGTCGAAGCGGAAGCGCTGCTGCGACGCTGTCTTCAATAGGTG
>Ga0316622_100001202_pt1 | contig 16549 bp, 10 predicted proteins | sample OWC_Aug_OW2_C1_D_FD_207646 | JGI IMG/M metagenome (GOLD analysis project Ga0316622, IMG submission 207646) | Wetland soil microbial communities from Old Woman Creek delta, Ohio, United States - OWC_Aug_OW2_C1_D5_C | ecosystem: Environmental > Terrestrial > Soil > Wetlands | place: USA: Ohio... | reverse complement strand
GCCGGACCGGGTAGGACATTCTGATCATTGACTTGGTTCTCGCGCGAGACCACGTATTCAGCCAACAGGGGCTGGTTTTTTCTCGGCTCGCGGGCCCCGCGCAGTTTCACGACAGTTCTTTTCTTCCTGGGTGTGCCGGGTGTCGGGGGGGATTTTCAGCGGTGTTTCTCTTCGGAAGGGGGGTCTCATCGGTCCTTCGCGTGAAGGACACGGAGGTGTCTCATGAGTCGAATCGGAAGACTGGCATCCGTGGCGTTCGTCGTCGCGTGCCTTCTCGGGGCAACTGTCGCCTTCGCCCAAGTGAATCATCGCCCCATCGAGGAATTCGTAGCCGCCCAGACATACACCTACTGGTACAACCCGGAGGACGACCCGATCAAGTACGCGATCGTCGACTGCTTCGGCTGGATCAACACGAATTACGGCCTTGGTCTCGGGACTTCCTTCGAAGGCGATGTCGCCGAGCGCGCACTGCCGGACGGGACGGCCCATGTTCACGTCACCCTGCATGCAAGGAACGTCTTCATGCGCGCGTATTCTCCCGGCGCCATCAAGATCTTCGGCTACACGGTAGCTGAGGTCCTCAACGGCGCGACTCCGGCTTCAGGTGAAGTCTTCCTGACTGTCGACTTCATCAACCCGGCAGGAGTCGGAGGTCCGTTTCCCGACGTGATGGTCGTCGAATTTGAAGACATCCTGATCAGCGCCAGGGGTCGTGGGGCGCTGCGGCAGGGCTTTGGTGTCCCGGAGGGAACTCCAGGCTTCATGCACGTTCTCCAGCGCGGCCTCTACAAAACCGGTCAGGGTCTGCCTGGACAGGACGGCTGGCCGGTCGAACAGGTGACCATCAAAGCCCTCGGCAAGTGAGGGATCGCCCGGCAGGTCGGATCAGGCAGGGCGGATAAGGGCCTCCATGCCTGTGTAGAACTCCGGGTTACGGACTTTCGCGCGCGAGCCGCCGGCGTCGATGACTTCGACGCCGGCGCGGCGTCTCACGGCTTCTGCTTCGTCCTGACCGGCGGGACCGAACCCTTGCGTTCCTTCGCCCGGCGGCCCCGCGGCCCGGGACGGAGATCCGGTCAGAAGGGGTGCAGATCGCCTACGGCGCGAGCGTCATCGGGACGTAGCTCCCGTCGCCGGTCCCGGCGCCGGGCACCGCGCCGTCGTTCAGGACGCCGTAGGCCGCCCAGCCGGCGGTTCCCGCCGTCCGGAAGACGCGGACGTATCCGTTCGCGATGCCGAAGCGCTTCAGGACCGCGTTGACCTGGGTCCACTGCCCCGGCCCGAGCGAAATCGGGGCCGACGTCGCCACCTTCTGCCCGGTCTCTCCGTCGAAGACGTCATAGGCGAGGGTGATCGTCCCCTGGTTTCCGCTCGCGTTCAGCAGGCCGAGATTCGAGCGGGTCTCTGCGTCCTGCTTCAGGCCGAAGACCCACCCCTCGGCCGCAGCCGTCTCGGTCAGGAGCAGGGCCTGAGAGAAGAGCCCGTACCCTCCGCCCGACGCCGCCGGAGACGCTGTCCTCACTCCGGCGAAGCCGTCCACCGTCGTGCCGCCGGCGCTGAAGCGGACGAGGAGGGTTCCGGAATAGTCGCGCCCCGCCGGACCGACCGGTGCCCCCCTGCTCCGGAGGTAGTCGACCGCGTTCGGGATGATCCGCTGCTCACCCGCGAGGAGAGGCTCGACGATGGTCCCCATGAAGCGACCCCCGGGGTGGGCGAGCGACTCGGTATAGGCGAGATTCGCGTTGACGGGGCGCGTGGAAGGATTGGTCAGGACCAGCTCGCTCCCGAACGCCGAGGTCTCGACGAGGATCGGCTCCACCTGCCAGCCGGGTGTCCGCGTCGCCGGCACGCCGCCGACCCACGAGCCGTCGTTGGTGGAGTTGTCGTTGAAGACGGCGTAGGCGAAGAAGGGTGAGGACCCCGCGGTCCGTTCGACGAGCGCGTAGCCGTTCACGAAGCCGGCCCGCGCGAGGACGGAGCCGATCTGCAGCCACTGCCCGGGGCCGAGCGTCACCGGGTCGGGGAGGATGTACGTCCGCCCGTCGTCGCCGCGGGCGCCGGAGAAGAGGGTGACGCGAAGGGTGATCTCCCCGGACGTCCCGGCATTGACGAAGCCGAGGTTGCTCCGGTCCGCCGCGGTCTCGCGCAGGCCGTAGACGTAGGCCCGCGCTCCGGAGTCCGAGACGACGGGGGCCGCGTGGGCGGTCCCGGCGCGCCCGGCTCCGGCGGGGGCGGTCGTCCGGGCCCCCGCGTAGCCGAATCCCTGATAGGTCAGGTTCCCGAGCGTGATCCGGAGGGAGCCCGACCCGGACGGGCCGTCCGCGAGGGGCGCGCGGCTCGCGCCCGTCACGATCCCGACGACGTCGGGTATGAAGATCTGCCGCCCCGGCTCGAGCGTCTGTCGATTCGTCACGGGGCTCCCGCCGTCCGCGGGCGTGAAGAGGAGGTCGGCCGTCATGGTCGACGGCCCCGGGTTTGAGAGGGCCAGCTCGGTCGTGAAATGAGCGCCCCCGACGCCCGTCACGTTGACGGCCGCCGGCACCATCCGGACGGAGGTGACGCCGTCCACCCGGACGGCCTGCGTCGTCTCGGGCGAGACGCATCCCGCCGCGGTCCGCTCCGCGACGTGCAGCATCGCCTCACCCGGGTTCCCGGCGCGGAAGGTGATCCGGTTCGTCCCGGTGCCCGAAGTGATCGTCCCGTTGTCGAGCTTCCAGACGAAGGTGCTCCCGGGCTTCGGCGGCACTTCGGCCACGAGGCCGCTCGTGCCGGTGATCGCCGAGGACGGGGCCGAAAGGACCGGCGCCGCAGGCGTCGGCTGGACGTCGAGGGAAAGCGACCCGCTCTGCCGGCAGCCGGAGAATCCCGTGACCGTGACCGTGAGCGTCATCGGCCCCGCGGCAGACGCCGTGAACGTGACAGCCGGCGTTCCCTGACCGGACGTGAGGGAACCGTTCGTGATCTGCCAGACGTACTCCGCGGACGGAACCGGCGTGAGGACCGTGGCCGCAAGGCCGGTCGCGCCGGCGCAGACGGGCGTCGGAGCGGTGATCGCGGCGGCCGTCGCGGGCACCTCGATCTGGATGACGGCCGAGCCGCTTCCCGGCGCGCTGCAGGCCGAGTCGGTGATCGACTGGATCTGGTAGGTCGTCGTCGTCTGCGCCGTGACGGTCCGGGCGAAGAGTCCCGGGCCGGTCCCGGCCTGGACATAGCCGTCGGTCCAGAGGATCGACCAGGCCCCGGTGGCGACGACGTTGATCGCGATGGACGTCGGCTCCCCCGCGCAGACCGTCCCGCTCCCGGTGACGAGAGCCGAGGGCCTCGGCTTCACCGAGATCGAGACGCTTCCCGACACGGTTCCCGGGCAGCCGCCGGCTCCCGTGACGGACGCGAGGGAGTAGGTCGTGTCGGCGGTCGGCGCCACGGGCCGGACCGCCGGGCTCGAGACCGCGTTCTGGACGAAGCCGTCGGACCAGCGGATCGTCCACGGCCCCGGGCCGGTCAGCGCCACGGAGAGATTCGTGTTCGTCCCCGCACACGCCGCGGAGGGCCCCGTGAGGGTCGCGGTGGGGGGCACGAGGATCGGAACCGTGGCCGAGCCGTCCGCCGGGCAGCCGCCGCTCGTGACGGTGACGCCGAGCTGCACGGTGCCGCTCGGCCCCGCCGTGAAGGTGATCGAGCGCCCGGTCGAGGAGCCGACGATGGTGCCGTTTCCGATCCGCCAGCTGTACGTCGCTCCCGGCCCGGCGTCGGGGACGGAGGCCGCGAGGCCGGTCCCGTTCTGGCAGGCCCGCGGCGGCGCCGTGATCGTCGCATTCGGAATCGGGTTCACCGTGACGACCGCGGAGCCGGACGAAGTCCCGCCGCACGTCGTCGCGTCCGTCAGGGCCGTGACCGAGTAGGTCGTCGTGGAAAACGGGGAGACGCTCCGCGTCGCGGGGCTCGACGCGAGGCCGCTCTGCGTGATCCCGTCGCTCCAGGTGAGCGTCCAGGGGGGCGCGCCCGTCAGGACGACCGAGAGATTCGTCGACTGCCCGGCGCAGATCGTCGCGCTCCCCGAGACGGCGGCCGTCGGAGGGGCCGAGACCGGAATGGTGCTGGACGAGCTGGACGAGCAGCTGCCGACCGCGACGGTGACCGAGAGCTGGAGCGACCCGCTCGTGCCGGGGCTGAAGGTGATCGACCGCGTCCCGGCCCCGCCCGTGATCGTCCCGTTCGTGATCGACCAGCTGTACGTGGCCCCCGGGCCGGCGTCGGGGACCGAGGCCGAGAGCCCCGACGAGCCCGTGCAGGCGGCCGACGGCGCGCTGATCGCCGACGAGAGAGCCGCCACGGTGACGGTCGCGTAAGCCCCGACACCTCTTGCGCACGCCGCGTCCGTGATGCCGCTCAGGAGGTACGTCGTCGTGGCGGAAGGCGTCACCGTTCGCGTCGCGGTCAAGGTCATGATCCCGCTCTGGGTGAAGCCGTCCCCCCAGTAGAGCGTGAAGGGCGGTGTGCCGGTCATCGAGACCGACAGGGTGGCGGAGTTGCCGGGGCAGATCGTCGTCCCTCCCGTCAGGCTGGCCGTGGGGTTCGAGCACGCCGCGTCCGGGCCGTACCAGCCGTGGTTCAGGAGGCCCGTCCCCTCGGTCTCGTCCGGGTTCAGGACCCAGACCGGAGCGGGGAAAACCCCAACGCCACCCCCGTACGGGTACGGCCAGATCCTCGCCGTGATGCTGGTCGGTGTCACCGACAGCACATCGGCCGGGCGGGGGCCGTAGCCGTATTGGTCGACGAAGACCGACGCTCCGGGCAGGAAACCCGATCCCGAGATCGTGACGGTCGTCGGGGAGGAACCGTCTCCGATCGAAGGCGCGATCGAGTCGATGAGCACCGGAGGCGGCAGGTTGACCTTCCCGATGGCCACCTCGGCCGTGTTCGGCGGGCCGGCGAAGGCCGGCTGGACGACTCCCGGCGTCCCCTCGAAACCGTCCTGAACGAGGCTCGGAAGCAGCGCCTCTCCGGCCATGAAGGCCCCGGCGCCTCCGTCGACGGCAACGCGGAGTCCGTTCGACGCATCCATCTGGAATCCCTGGTTGAAGGTCATCCGCGTCAGGTCGGGTGTGAAGCGCGAGAGGTTTCCCGCGCCCCGGGTCCAGCGAGGACCCCAGGCAGAAAGCCTGCCTGACCCGCCACCGCCGGCGACCACGGGCGACCCGTCCGGGGCGACGGCCACGTCATCCGCCCGGAAACGTATCACCGCCGGCACGGCCGTTCCGTCCGAGGAAAGCCTCAGAAGGCGAATCGGGCTGGTCGTGTCGACGTCTCCGGCCGTCGGGGGAAGGCTGAGCGGCCCGGCGACGAAGAGGTCCCCCGACGGGTCGAGGGCGAGCCGGTTCGCGTTCTGGCCCTGCAGAAACGTCGAGAAGATCAGAGGGGCCTGACCCGCCTCGTTGAGCTTCAGGACGAAGCCGCTGTAGCTGGTCCCGACGAACGTCGGCTGGAACGCCGAGGGAGTCGTCGGAAAGTCGCGTGCGTTCGTGGTCCCGGCGACGCAGGCCCGGCCCCCGTCGAGGACGACGGCCCAGACCCCCTGGCTGACGCCGCCGGTGCCCCCGGCCAGGGTCTTTCCATAGAGAAACGTCGAGTAGGCGAGGTCGGTCCCGGAACCGTTGAGCTTCGTGACGAATCCGGCGGAGCTGTCCTGGCTGATCTTCCACTCCGTCGACGTCTGGAACGCCCCGGCCGTGACCGGGAAGCTCCCGTCGTAAGTCTCCCCGACGACGTAGGCCGCTCCGAACGCGTCGACGGCCAGCGCGAAGATGGAGTCACCCCCGGGATGCCCGAGGAACGTCGAATAGGAGAGCGCGCCCCCGCTCTGCGAGAGCTTGGTGACGAAGAGGCAGGCGAAATTCTCCCGATAAGCCCCCGGCGTCGTCGGGTAGTCCTGCGCAGAGGTGGTTCCCGCGATGTAGACCGAGCCGAGACTGTCTACAGCGATCCCGTTCGGAACCGAGTCGCCGTTTCCGCCGATGTAAGTCGAGTAGACGAACGCCGAGGCGTCCGGAGTCAGCTTCGTGATGAAGGGGGCCTTCTTGAGCGCGGGCTTCGGATGGGTGTACGCAAGCGGGGTGACGGGAAAGAGCACGGAGGTCGTGTATCCGGTCAGGTAGAGGTAGCCGGACTGGTCCGCGTGGATCCCGAGCGGGGTCTCGGCCCCGTCGGAGCCGCCGAGAAAGGTCGCCCACTGCAGAACGGGGTCGATCACGAGCGGGAGGTTCCGGTCGTACTCCGCGAGCCGGAAGGCCACCCGCCTCCCTCCCGCAAGCGCGTACTCCCCCGACCTCTCGACGCGCCCCTCGGCCGTCTCCTGGTAGACGACCGGGCGGTCGAGCCCGATCGATCCCGCCGCCGACTTCAGGACCAGATCGCCGTTCCCGTCCCTCCCGAGCGTCCCCGGCCCGCGGAGAGTCAGCCGGATCGCGTTCGGGTCGGCGCCGGGCCGGACGACGAAGTCGTACTCCAGCCGGCCGCTCTGGTTCCCGTAGTAGACGAGGTCGATCCCGCGGTAGACGTCCTCGAAGCGGACCCGGCGGTAGGTCGGGACGTCCGTCCGCCACTTCGACGGGTCGTTCCCGAAGAAGTAGTTGACCTTTCCCGGAAGCGGATCCTCGCCGACGATCTTCGTCCCGGGGCGGACTCCCTCGAGGCTCATCCGGACGACCGTCTCGGTCACCCGGTCCCGGTCCTGCTCCTTGCGGCCCCGGAGCCTCTCCGGGACGAGATCACCCGTCCGCAGCTCCTCCTCGGTCCGGTGGCGTTCGCGCCGGACGAAGACGAAGACCGCCTCCTTCTTCGTCAGGAAGAGCTGGTAGCCGGGGCCGCGCGCGAAGAACTTGACGTCCTTGTGGAACTGTCCGACGTTCGGCTCGAAGGCGAGCGGGAGCCGGCCGAACGCCTCGTCGAGCTTCAACCTCGCCGCCATCTCAGGGGGGAGGGAGCCCACGTCGGAGGCCGCAGAATCCGGCGTCGTGCCGGCCTTTCCGGAACCTTCGAGCGAGAGGGAGGTCACGAGAGCGCCGAGAACGAGGAATCCGGCGCCGGGACGGAAAGTCAGTCTCCGCTTCATAACGTCTCCAAGGGCCCTGCTCGGGACGGCACGCCCGCCACAGGGCGGTGGCAAGAACCGGGGGCGAAACGCGAACGCTTGCTTGGGAGCCATTATCGCTCCCCGCCCTCCTTCCCCCCTCCTGATGCAGGTGGCTCAACCGCCCGGCGGGAGCGCCCCGCCAGGAGGAGGAAGCCGCCGACCGCGAGGACGAGCAGGAGGGCGGCGGCCTCGCCCGGGAGGCCGCCGAGCCTCGGAGCGAGGCTCTTCGGCGCGAGGTTCGTCGCGACGAGCGCCGCGACGACGACGCCCGCGAGCCCCTCCCCCGCGACGAGGCCGGAGGCCGCGAGGACCCCCGGGTCGCCCTCGCTTCCGTGCGTCCCCGCGCGGGCGCGCTCAACGAGAGCGCGGACGCAGCCGCCCAGGTAGATCGCCGCCATCGAGCCGAGCGGGAGATAGACGCCGATCGCGAAGGCGAGGCCGGAGACGCCGCACAGCATCGCCGAGAGGGCGACGCCGGCGCCGGTCAGGACGAGCCCCCACGGGAGGGCGCCCGAGAGGACCCCCTCGATGATCGTCTTCATCAGCGTCGCCTGAGGCGCCGGGATCTCCTTCGTCCCGAAGGCGTAGGCGCGGCCGAGGAGGAGGACCGTCGCGGCGACGGCCCAGCAGGCGAAGGCGGCACCGACCAGCTGCCCCAGCTGCTGCCGCGCCGGGGTCGCCCCGACGAGCCACCCCGTCTTCAGGTCCTGCGAGATGTCGCCCGCCTTCGAGGCCGCGATCGCGACGATCGTCCCGACAGTCAGGACGGCGGCCCGGGCGTCCGGGTCGGTCCATCCCGCGGCCGCGAAGAGCGAGGCGACGCCGAGGAGGGTGACGAGCGTGATCCCCGACGTCGGCTGCGAGGAGACGCCGACGATCCCGACGATCCGCGCGGCCACGGCGACGAAGAGGACACCGAAGACGCCGACCCCCGCGGCGCAGACGGCCCGCGGCAGCGGCCCGAGGTTCCCCGCGAAGACCCCCGGGACGAGGGCGGCCACGAGGACGACGAGGGCGACGCCGCCGAAGACGAAGCCGCCCGGGAGGTCGCGATCCGTCCGCTCGGCCGCGGCCGCGCCGGCGCTCCCCGCCCCGCGGAGCCCCTTCGCCACGGCGAGGAACGCCCCGGCCATCGTCGGGAGGCTCCGGAGGACCGTCAGGATCCCGGCCGTCGCGACGGCCCCGGCGCCGATGTACCGGACGTAGCGCGCCCAGATGTCGTCGGTCCCCATCTCCGAGACGCGCCGGATCGTCTCGGGGAAGAGGGGCGACGGGAGCGACGCGCCCGCCCACGCGATCAGGGGCGTCAGGACGAGCGCCGATAGGAGCGATCCCGCCACGAGGACGCCCGACGAGCGGTAGCCGAGGATGAAGCCGACCGCGAGGAGCGCCGGCGCGACGGCGAGGGCCAGCTCGGCGCGCGGGAGGACCGGGAGCGCGAAGCCGACGTCGGACGGGACGAGGAAGAGGAGCGAGACCGCGACCTTGACCGCCGCGCCGACGGCCATTCCGCGGAAGATCCAGTCGCTCCCCGACGCCCCTTCGGCCGTGGCGCGGAGGACCTCCGCGCAGGCGGTCCCCTCGGGGTAGGGAAGCTCGCCGTGGGCCCGGACGATCAGGAGACGCCGGAGCGGGATCATCGCGGCGATCCCGAGGACTCCCCCGAGGAGGCAGAGGACGGCGACCTGGAGGTACGGGGGGACCATCCCCCAGAGGAAGAGGGCCGGGATCGTGAAGATCGTCCCCGTCGCGAGGGACGTGGAGGCCGACCCGATCGTCTGCGAGAGGTTCGCCTCGAGGATCGTCCCCTTCCGTCCGGCGAGACGGAAGAGGGCGACGGTCATGACGGCCGCCGGGATCGACGCGGAGACCGTCATCCCGACACGGAGGCCGAGGTACGCGTTCGCGGCGCCGAAGACGACGCCGAGAAGGATCCCCGCCGCGACCGCCTTCAGCGTGAACTCGGCGACCGAGTCGTCCCGTCCGTCTCCGTTCATCGGGATGCCGGGAGTCTACCGGCGGCCGAGCGGAAGGCGCCCGAGGGGGGTGTGGGCCGCGCCGGAGGAGCCGAGGACGGACTGGTAAAGGACCAGTTCCTTCACCTCCACCGTCCCGCCGTCGAAGGCGGCGTGGGCCGAGGCGAAGGCCGCCGTGTCGCGCGCCGCGCGCGGATCCTTCACCCGCGCGAGGGTCAGGTGCGGAGAGAACGGGCGGGCTTCCGGAGGGAATTCCTCGAGAGCGAACTCCCTCTCGACGGCGCCGGCCAGCGTCACGAGCGGATCGCTCCCGGCTCCGCAGCCGACCCACAGAACGCGCGCAGGCCCTCGAGGGGGAAAAGTCCCGAGACCGGAGAGATCCAATGAAAAGAGGGAAGACGCCGACGCGGCGCGAGCGGCCGCGCTCTTCGCGGCCGCGACCTTCGCGTCCGGAAGTTCCTCGAAGAACTTGAGGGTGAAGTGGAGCTGGCGGGGCGGCACGGTCCGGAGTCCGCGAATCTCGCCAAGCTGCGAAAGGAGCGCACCGAGCCGCGCCACGGCTTCCTCTCCGACCACGGCAACCGCCAGAAAAGCCCTCATGGAAAGCGCGGGACCTCCCCGCCAGCCCTCTTCACCTTCTGAGAATCTCCCCGGGCCGCCGCGAAGCGGCGGCTCCTCCTGACGTTTCATAATCCTCCCATGAATCCGATGCGAACGACGCTGACGTTTCTCGCCGCAGCTTCTCTCCTGACGATCTCCGCGGCGCCGGCCCCGTCGCCCTTCGACGCCGCGTTCACGGGACGGACGATGCGGGTTGACCTGTGGCACACCGGCGGGCCCGGGGGCGAGGTCGTCGCCTTCGAAAAGGCCGTGGACGACGGCGAATGGGCGGGGAGCCGGACGAACCTCGTCGACGAGCTGAACCTCGGGGCGTACCGGTTCGAGGTCTGCGACCCCGGCACGGGCCGCCTCCTCTTCTCCCGCGGATACGCCTCCATCTACGCCGAGTGGCAGACGACCCCCGAGGCGAAGAAGACCCCCCGAACGTTCGGAGAGTCGCTCCGCTTTCCGTGGCCGAAGGGGCCGGTCCAGGTCAGCCTCGCGAAGCGCGACGCGCAGAACCTCTTCCGCGAGGTCTGGACGGCCGCCGTCGACCCCTCCGCGTGGACGTCGAACGCGGCGCCGCGCCCTCCGCAGGGAAAGCTCATCCCCCTTTTCGAGAACGGCCCGCCGGCGACGAAGGTCGATCTTCTCGTCCTCGGCGAGGGATACACCGCCGCCGAGGAGGGGAAGTTCGTCGCCGACGCGAAGCGCCTCGTCGGGCGGCTCTTCGAGAAGTACGAGCCCTTCCGGAGCCGGAAGGGCGACTTCAACGTCCGGCTTCTCCACCTCCCCTCCGTGGAAAGCGGCGTCTTTCGCCCCGGCTCGGGGATCTACCGGCGGACCCCGCTCGCGGCCCAGTACGGCATCTTCGGCTCCGAGCGGTACGTTCTGACCTACGACGAACGGGCCCTTCGCGACGCCGCCTCGGCGGCGCCGTACGACGTCGTCGAGATCCTCGTCAACGACGCGCGGTACGGCGGCGGCGGCATCTACGGGAGCCACGCGACGGCCGCGGCCGGGACGGCGTGGGCCGAGTACGTCTTCGTCCACGAGTTCGGCCACCACTTCGCGGCCCTTGCCGACGAGTACTACACGTCGGATGTGGCGTACGAGACGGGCGGGGCCGAGCACCCCGAGCCGTGGGAGCCGAACGTCACCGCCCTGAAGGACCCGAAGAACCCGAAATGGGCCGACCTTCTCACTCCCGGAACGCCCCTCCCGACCCCCTGGGAGAAAGAGACGTTCGAGAAGCAGAGCCGCGCCTTCCAGGCCGAACGGAAGAAGCTGATCGCCGAGGGGAAGCCGCCCGAGGCGCTCGACGAACTCTTCCGGCGCGTGCAGGCCGCCGAGACGAAGCTTCTCTCGGGAATGGCCCACTCCGGCAAGGTCGGCGCCTTCGAGGGGGCCTCGTACGAGGCGAAGGGGCTCTACCGGCCGGCGGCCGACTGCATCATGTTCACGCGCGACGACGTGGGGTTCTGCCCCGTCTGCCGGCGGGCGATCGGACGGGTCATCGACCGGGAGGCCCGCTGAGACGGCCCTCAGCCGATGTCGTCGTCCGACCCCTCGTCCTCCGAGTCGCCGCCGTGGAACATCGCCTCGCCGCAGGCGCGGCTGCAGAAGTCGACCACGCCGCGGGGGAACCGGCAGGAGTGGCAGAAGTCCCGGAAGCACCAGGGACAGCGGCCGAGGAGCTTCCGGTCCATCTCCGTGCCGCACCGGCAGCACGTCCCTTCTTCGTGGGTCTCCGTCATCTCGAGCGGCGGCTTCACGCGGCCATCATAGTGCTAGCATTCACGCCCCCGCGTGACCCCGGCGCGGGCGTCCGGCGGTGTAGCACAGTGGTAGTTGCAGGGGTCTCATAAGCCCTGTGTCGGCGGTTCGAATCCGCCCACCGCCACCAGCCCTCCCCGACTAAGCTTTCCGGGTTGGACCTTTCCGCCCGCTTCCTCGACCACCTCGAAGGGAGCCGCCTCGCCGACGGCGCGCCGTGCCTCGTGGCAGCCTGCTCGGGCGGGGGGGACTCGACGGCTCTTCTTCTGCTTCTTCACGACTGGTCGAAGGCGAGCGGCGTCCCCGTCGTGGCCATCCACGTCCAGCACGGGCTGCGCGGGCGGACGGGAGACGAGGACGCACGCTTCTGCGCGCGCCTCGCGGCCGGCCTCGACGTCCCCTTCTGCTTCTGGCCGGTCGACGTCGCGACGGGGCGCCGGAAGGGCGAGAGCCTCGAGGCGGCGGCACGGCGTCTCCGGTACGAGGCCCTCCTTGCCCTCGCCGCCCAGACCGGAGCGGGAACGGTCGTCGCAACGGGCCACACGCTCGACGACCAGGCCGAGACCGTCCTCCTGAACCTGCACCGCCGTGCGGGGCGGACGCGCGGCGGCATCCGCTCCCGCCGGAGGGACGGGGTCGTCCGGCCCCTCCTCCCCTTCACCCGCGCCGAGATCCGCGCGTTCCTCGCCCTCCGGAACGTCCCGTGGCGGGAGGACGAGACGAACGAGAACGAGCGGCTCCTCCGGAACCGGATCCGGCGGCGCGAGCTTCCGGCTCTGGAGGCGGCCTCGCCGGGGACGGCCGCCCGGCTCGCCCGCGCGGGAGCCGCGTGGACGGCCCGGCTCGACGAGCTCGACCGGAGGATCGACGCCGCTCTCGGGGCGGTCGGGGCGCCGCTCGGCGGCCCGTGGCCGCGCGGCGCCGTGACGGGGCTCGGTCCCGAAGGGGCCGCCCGGCTTCTCGTCCGGGCGGCCGGAGAGAGGGGCGCCGTCCCCGGCCGCGTGCAGGTTGCGTGCGCCGTCGCGCGCCTTCTCCGGGGCGACGCGCCCCTCGCCGAGAGCTTCGCCGGGCTCCGGATCTCGGCCGACGCGCATGCCGTCCGGCTCGCTCGGGGAGCGTCCCGCCCCTGATAGACTCGAGCCGTGGCGCTCCTCTACGACGAGCGGTACGGACCGGCCGACATCGCGCGGCGGATCAGCGACATCGGGCGGCGGGTCGCCTTCGACTACAAGAGCGGGCCGATCGTCCTGATCGCCGTCCTGAAGGGGGCGGGATTCTTCGTGGCCGACCTCGCCCGCGCCATCCCCCGCTCGGTCCGGTGCGAGTACATCGACGTGATCCGGAAGGGGGATTCGGAAGAGGTGACGAACCTCAACTTCATCACCTCCTTCGACGTCCAGGACGCGAACGTGATCGTCCTGAAGGACGTCACCCGGAGCGGCGTGATCGAGACGTACCTCGTGAACCAGCTCCTCGAGCTGTCGCCGCGCTCGATCCGGTTCGCCGCGCTCGTGGACCGCCCCCAGGAGCGGAAGAGCCCGCTCCTCGTCGACTACGTTCTCTTCCCATCCGAGGAGGGGATCCTCGTCGGATACGGAATGGAGTACCAAGGGGAGGGGGGCAACCTTCCCTTCATCGCCCAGGTCCGGACCGAGGGGGAGGCGCCGTTCGACGCCAGCGATCCCGGGTCCCGGAAAGGCTGAACCTCCGTCGCGCCGCGCGCGTACTACGAAGCGGGGAACCTCGTGAACACCACCGTCAAGAACATCCTCCTCTGGGTCGTCATCCTCGTCGTCATCCTCCTCCTCTTCCGGGTCGTCGACTACGGGAAGGGGGCGACGACGACCATCGGCTTCTCCGACTTCATGGAGAAGATCGCCAAGGGGGAGATCGACCGGGTCAACATCCGCGGTCCGGAGATCCGGGCCTTCACGAAGGGGACGCCCGAGGGGCGCGAGCCGAACCTCCGGACGTACGCCCCGGCCTACAACGATCTCGTGTCGGATCTCCGCAAGGCGAACGTGAAGATCACCGCGGAGGAGCCGCGCGAGGGGTCGCTCCTCGTCATCCTGCTCCAGTGGGCGCCGATCCTCTTTCTGATCGGCCTCTGGATCTTCATCATGCGGCAGATGCAGACCGGGGGAAACCGCGCCCTCCAGTTCGGCAAGTCGCGCGCGAAGCTCCTGACGCCGAGCCAGAAGAAGGTCACGTTCAAGGACGTGGCCGGCTGCGAGGAGGCCAAGGAGGAGCTGGCCGAGATCATCGACTTCCTGAAGGAGCCGGCGAAGTTCCAGAAGCTGGGAGGGAAGATCCCGAAGGGGGTCCTGATGATGGGCCCGCCGGGCACGGGGAAGACGCTCCTCGCGCGGGCCGTCGCCGGCGAGGCGAATGTTCCGTTCTTCTCGATCTCGGGCTCGGACTTCGTCGAGATGTTCGTCGGCGTCGGCGCGAGCCGCGTCCGCGACCTCTTCGAGCAGGGGAAGAAGAACGCCCCCTGCATCATCTTCATCGACGAGATCGACGCCGTGGGCCGCCACCGGGGTGCGGGTCTCGGCGGCGGGCACGACGAGCGGGAGCAGACGCTGAACGCCCTCCTCGTCGAGATGGACGGCTTCGAAGGGAACGACGGGGTCATCCTGGTCGCCGCCACGAACCGCCCCGACGTGCTCGACCCCGCCCTCCTCCGCCCCGGCCGCTTCGACCGGCGGGTCGTCGTCGACCGTCCCGACGTGAAGGGGCGCGAGGGGATCCTCAAGGTCCACACGCAGAAGATCCCCCTCTCGGACGACGTCGACCTGTCCGTCATCGCGCGTGGGACCCCCGGCTTCGCCGGCGCCGACCTCGCGAACCTCGTCAACGAGGCGGCCCTCGGGGCGGCCCGGGTCGACAAGAAGAAGGTCGCGATGGACGACTTCAACTACGCGAAGGACAAGGTCCTCATGGGCGCCGAACGCCGCTCCATGGTGATGTCCGACGAGGAGAAGCGGGTCACCGCCTACCACGAGGCGGGCCACGCCCTCATCGCCGCGATGGAGGAGCACACCGACCCGCTCCACAAGGTGACGATCATTCCGCGCGGGCGCGCCCTCGGCGTCACGCAGCAGCTCCCGCTCGAGGACAAGTACACCTACTCCAAGGAGTACATCGAGGCGGAGCTGGCCGTCATGATGGGCGGGCGTCTCGCCGAGGAGGTCGCCATCGGGCGGATCACGACGGGCGCGTCGAACGACTTCGAGAAAGCGACCGAGATGGCCCGGCGGATGGTCTGCGAGTGGGGAATGAGCGAGATGGGGCCGATGTCGTTCGGCCGCGGCGAGGGGGAGATCTTCCTCGGCCGCGACTTCGCCCGCCAGCCCGACTACTCGGAGGACACGGCCCGGAAGATCGACGCCGAGGTGAACCGGATCGTCACGACCGCTTACAGCCGCGGGAAACGGATCGTCACCGAGCACCGCTCGGCCCTCGAAGAGATCGCCCAGCAGCTTCTGGAGAGGGAGTCGCTGGACGGCGAGGAGATCTACAACATCATCGAGAAGGTGACCGGCAAGGACCTTCCCCGGAGGACCTCCGGCAAGCCCCAGCCGCCCGGTCCGGCCGCCGCGGCCCCCGTGGCGGCGAAGCCGGAGGAGGGAGCGGCCGGCGCTCCCGGGAATCTCGTCCCCGTTCCGGCCTGAGCCTCTCCGCCCGGCTCGTGCCTTCCGGAAAGACCGGGCGTCCCGCGGCCGGCTGAACGTCCCTCGTTGGGGTAAGATACTTCCCCCGCCCAGACGACCCACCGGGGCTGTCTCGCGGCCCCTCTCCAGCAGAAAGGAACCCGTAATGAAGCGAATCACGACCCTTTGGGCGTTGACGGTCCTCGTCACGCTCGCCGTCGGAGCGGCCGCATCCGCCGCCGACATCTCCCTGACCTCGGTGCTCTACCCCGAGAAGAAGAGCATCGACATCCCGTTCGCGGTGACGGCGATCGGCCCGAAGGATGCCAAGCTCTCGGCCGAGGTCAAGTTCACGGGCGGCCAGGCGCAGATCGAGATCTCCTACGAGAAGATGCAGCCCGCCATCCTCTTCGCCGGGAACATCACGAACTACGCGGTCTGGGCCATCACGAAGGACGGGACCACCGAGAACCTCGGCTCTCTCGACGCCGTCTCGGCCAAGGGGAGCCACAAGTTCGCGACGGGCCAGAAGGACTTCGCGATGATGGTCACGGCCGAACCGGTCAGCGGCACGGCGCAGCCCTCGACCCTCGTCGTCTTCACCTCCGGACCGGCGAAGCAGACCGAGGCGAAGAGCGCCTCCTTCGCGTTCGGCCGCTTCACGGGCGACTTCTACCAGAAGCTCATCAAGGCCGGGAATCCTTCGATCGCCAACCTGACCTACACGAAGGGGGCCGAGCCGATCGAGCTGATCAAGGCCCGCAAGCTCGTCGAGATGGCGGGTAACCCCGCCGTCGCCAAGTACGACCCGAAGGTGGTCGAGGAGGCCAGCATCCTCCTCGCGCAGGCGACGAACACCGCGACCGCCGGCGGCAGCGAGAAGGTCATCACCGACTACGCGGCGCGCGCCTCGGCCCGAGCCTCCGACGCCATCCGGCTCACCGTCCGGAAGGAATACGAGGCGATGAAGGCCGCCGAGGAGGCCCGGAAGGCCGCCGAGAAGGCCGCCCTCCAGACGGGCCTCGCGACGACCACGGCAGAGAGAGACCAGCTCGAGATCGAGAAGAAGAAGCTCCAGGCCGACAAGGCCGCCCTCAAGGCCGAGCGTGACGCGCTCGCGGCCCGGCTCAACACGTCGCTCGAGAAGATCATGGCGGTCCGCCAGAGCGCGCGCGGCATCGTGATGGACCTCGGCGACGTCCTCTACGACGTCAACAAGGCGACTCTGAAGGCCGGCGCCCGCGAGTCGCTCGCGAAGCTCTCCGGCGTCCTCCTGATGCTCCCCGAGGTGAACGTCCGGGTCGAGGGCTTCACCGACTCGACCGGCACCGCCGAGCGGAACAAGGTCCTCTCGTCCGAGCGCGCGAAGAGCGTCTTCGACTACCTGAAGGAGCAAGGAATCGCCGCGG
>Ga0316622_100001201_pt1 | contig 16552 bp, 29 predicted proteins | sample OWC_Aug_OW2_C1_D_FD_207646 | JGI IMG/M metagenome (GOLD analysis project Ga0316622, IMG submission 207646) | Wetland soil microbial communities from Old Woman Creek delta, Ohio, United States - OWC_Aug_OW2_C1_D5_C | ecosystem: Environmental > Terrestrial > Soil > Wetlands | place: USA: Ohio... | reverse complement strand
CCCCTCCATGCAAGAGGGGCTGCCAAAAGAGCACCAGTGCAAAAACGATCCGGATGCTCAAGCCTGACCGCAGGGTCGGTCCTCCACTCGTCAATCCTGAGACGTTTTCCTGCGGATGATCGTGGTCCTCTTCTTTGCCGGCTTCGCTGATTCTTTCCGCGCCGGTTTCTCAGGTTTCCTCTCCGCAGGGGCAGGCTCGGCCTTCTCCTTGGGCTTGCCTTTGGGTTTGGCCTTGGCTTTGGCCTTGGGTTTCGCCTTACCCTTCTTCTCCTCGCCTTCCTCTTCTTTGGCTTCCGCCGGCGGCGCTTCCGCCTTGGCCTCGGCGCTCTTCTTGATCACCGGCCGCTTGGTCTTTTCAGTATCGACCAGCTCGAGCAGCACCGTCGTCGCGTTGTCGCCCAGCCGACGGTCCAGCTTGATGATCCTGGTGTAGCCGCCCGGGCGATCGAGGAAATGCGGGGCGATCACCTCGAACAGTTTCCTCAACACCGACGTCTTGCGGACGAACCTCCCCGCCTGGCGCCAGTGTGCGAGAGCCACCGCCTCTTTCTGCATGGCCTCATCCGCCTTGCCGGCATCCTTCAAGCTCTGCCCCTCGCGGTGGGCCGTGTAGCCCTTGCGCGCGCGGGTGATGAGCCGCTCCGCCAGACGGCGGGCCTCCTTGGCCTTGGCGTCGGTGGTCATGATGCGATCATGGTCGAAAAGCGATGTCACCATGTTGCGATACATCGCCCTCCGGTGGGATCCGCTGCGGTTGAGTTTTCGGTGATCTACGCGGTGTCTCATGTCTGCGTCCCTTTCGCTCGGCGCCGGCCGCGCTATAACGTCTTCTCCACGACCGACTCCGGTTCAGCTGGCTTCGGCGACTTCCCGCCGTGAACCGTGCCCAGGTCCATCCCCAGCTGCAGCCCCATGCCGGCGAGTATTTCCGTGATCTCCTTCAAGCTCTGCTTGCCGAAGTTGCGGTACTTGAGCATCTCCGCTTCCGTGCGCGCCACCAGATCGCCGAGCGTCTTGATGTTCGCGCGGCGGAGGCAGTTCCCGGATCGCACCGAGAGCTCGAGCTCCTCGACGCTCCGGCCCAGAAGCTCCCGCAGCCGCTCGACTTCCTCGTCGACCTCCACGGCCTCTTCTTCCATCGGTTCCTCGTCGAACTTGATGAAGAGCACCATGTGGTCCTTGAGGATCTTGGCCGCGTACCCCAGGGCATCCCCTGGATTCACGCTGCCGTCCGTGGTGATCTCCACGATGAGCCGGTCGTAGTCCGTCCGCTGTCCGACTCGGGTGTTTTCCACCGCGTAGGCGACTTTGCGTATCGGCGAAAAATTTGAATCAACAGGTATGAGTCCGATATCGTAGTCACCGAGTTCGTGCGCCTCCGACGGCACGTACCCGCGGCCGTGGCCGACGAGGATATCCATCTCCACTTCGACTTCTTCGGTGGCGTTGCAGATGAGCTGGTTCTTGTTCAGAATCTCGATCTCCGGGTCCTCCGTGATGTCCGCCCCCGTGATCGCCCCCTGTTTCCTCACCTTGAGACGCAGGAATTTCGGTTCGTCGCTGTGCATTATCACGACGAGTTGCTTCAGGTTGAGGATGATCTCGGTGACGTCCTCCATCACGGCAGGTACATTGCTGAGTTCGTGCAAGACGCCCTTGATACGCACGGCCGTCACCGCTGCGCCCTGGATGGACGAGAGCAGCGTCCTGCGCAGCGCGTTCCCCAGCGTCAAACCGAAACCCCGCTCCAGCGGCTCGATGACGAACCGGCCGTTGACGCGATCGGCGGCGTCTCCCTCACGCACGACTTCCTTTGGCATCAGCAGATTACGCCATTTCATTGATCGACCCTCCTGCCGGGCTTACTTCGAATAGAGCTCGACGATCATGTGCTCGTTCACGGGAACCGGAATCGCGTCGCGGCTCGGAATCTCGAGAAACTGTCCCTGAAGCTTGTTGGTATCCATCTCGAGGTAAGCCACCATCTGCCGTGAATCGATGTTCTTGACGGACTCCTGAATCACGAACAGGTCCTTACTCTTCGGACGCGGCGAAATGACGTCCCCCGCCGAAACCAGATAGCTCGGTATGTCTACCGGTTTTCCGTTCACCTGGAAATGGTGGTGACGGATGAGCTGCCGGGCCGTCGCTCGCGAGCTGGTGAAACCCAGACGGTACACGACGTTGTCCAAACGGCGTTCGAGCATCTGCAGCAAAATCGTTCCGGTGATTCCCTTCTGCTGCACCGCCTTGATGAAGTAATTGCGGAACTGGTTCTCGAGCAAACCGTAGGTCCGGCGCAACTTCTGTTTCTCGCGCAGCTGCACGTTGTACTTCGACGCCTTGCCGCGGCGACCGCGACCGTGCTGTCCGGGCGTGTAGTTGCGCTTCTCGATCGCGCACTTGTTGGAGAAGCACCGATCCCCTTTGAGGAACAGCTTGTCGCCTTCTCGCCGACAGAGCTTGCACTTCGCGTCAAGATACCTGGCCATGCATTCCTCCCGAGACAATCACGCTTTACACTCTTCTTCGCTTCTTGGGCCTGCAGCCGTTGTGCGGCATGGGCGTGCAGTCCTTAACTCCCGTTATCTCCAGGCCGGCGGCGCGGAGCGACCGGATCGCCGCTTCTCTTCCCGCGCCCGGGCCGCGAATCCAAGCCTCCACCTTCCTCATTCCCAGACCCAACGCCTCCCGCGCGCACCTGTCAGCCGCTTGCTGCGCAGCGTAGGGCGTGCTCTTGCGCGAGCCTTTGAACCCCATCGTTCCCGGGCTGGCCCAGGAAATCACGTTACCGTTCATGTCCGTTATGGTGACGATGGTATTGTTGAAAGACGACTTGATGTGGGCGACTCCGGAGACGTCGACCTTCTTCGCCTTTTTCTTTCCGCCTTTTTTTGCACCCTTCGCCAAGAGTTCCCTCCTGATTCCGATCGAGTTTTCGCCTCGCGCCGGCGCCGATTCGCTTCAACGAGCCGGCGTTATTTCTTCCGTTTGGCGCCCGGCCTGGCCTTCGGTCCTTTGCGGGTCCGGGCGTTCGTGTGCGTCCGCTGGCCGCGAACCGGAAGTCCCGATTTGTGGCGACGGCCCCGGTAGCAATTGATGTCCATCAGGCGCTTGATATTGAACCCGACTTCCGAGCGGAGTTCACCTTCCACCTTGTATTGGTTTTCGATGATGTTGCGGATCGCGATACTCTGGTCCTCGCTCAAGTCCTTGACCCGAATGTTCTGGTCCACACCGGCCTTCTCGCATATCTTCTCCGCCGATGAGTGTCCGATCCCGTAGATGTAGGTGAGGCTCACCACAACCCGCTTTTCGTTCGGGATGTCAACGCCAGCAATTCGCGCCACTACTCTTCTCTCCTTTCGCGCCGGACCGACCGGTGGTGGTCTTCCCGCAACTCAGGGTCACCCCTGCCGCTGCTTGTGCCGCTTGTTTTCGCAAATCACACGGACGACGCCTTTGCGCCGGATGATCTTGCATTTCGAACATATCCGCTTGATTGAAGTTCGGACTTTCATTGTCATCACCAATCGTCATTTGTACCGGTAGACGATCCGGCCCTTGGTCGGATCGTAGGGTGAAATCTCCAACGTCACCCGGTCGCCCGGTAGAATCTTGATGAAGTGCATTCGCATCTTTCCCGACACGTGGGCCAGCACCATGTGTTTGTTCGCCAGCTCCACTCGAAACATCGTGTTCGGCAAGGCTTCGACGACTGTGCCCTCGACGGTTATGTTTTCTGCCTTCCCCATACGTTCAACGTGTCAGTATTTTGGGGCCGTCCCGGGTGACCGCCACCGTGTCCTCGAAATGAGCTGAAAGCGAGTGGTCTACGGTCACCACCGTCCACCCGTCCGGCATCGTGAGCACGTCGGCGCCGCCGATGTTCACCATGGGCTCGATCGCCAGAACGATCCCTTCTCTCAGCTCCGGGCCCTGCGACGGCGGGCCGAAATTCGGAACCTGAGGCTCCTCGTGCATCGCCCGGCCGATGCCGTGACCCACCAGCTGTTTGACCACCGAGTAGCCGGCCTTTCGGGCCCGAGTCTCGACGGCGTTCGAAATGTCGGTCAGCCGGTTGCCGAGCCGCGCTTGCCCGATCCCCAGGTCCAGCGCTTCCCTGGTCACATCGATGAGTCTCCGCGCTTCCGCGGTGATGCGACCCACAGGATACGTCCGAGCCGCATCGGCGTGATACCCGTCCTTCAAGACGCCCACATCGAGACTTACGATGTCACCCTCCTCGAAGGGTTCGTCGCCGGGAATCCCGTGAACGACCTCGTCGTTCACCGAGATGCACGTCGCGGCCGGGTATCCGTGATATCCCTTGAACGACGGCCGCCCTGCGCGCGCTATAATGATTCTCTCGACCTCGGCGTCCAACTCCTTACGCGTCATGCCCGGCGCTATGCTCTCGGCGGCAAACGCGAAACACTCCCTCAAAATCGCCCCGTTGGCAGCCATGATCCCGATTTCCTCAGGCGATTTCAGGAAGATCATCGGACCGCGTTCTCGATGGCCCGCGTGACCTCGTCGACCGTCCGGCCGCCGTCCACGCGGTGTATCGGCACCTTGTCCTCGTAATGCTCCAGTATCGGGGCTGTTTGCGCTTCGTATACGTCCAAGCGGTTCGCGATCGTCTCCGGCCGGTCGTCTTTTCGATGTATCAGCTCTTTCCCGCACTTGTTGCAAATCCCTTCCCTGACGGGCGGCATGTTGAGCAGGTTGTAAACCGCTTTGCACTGAGGGCACGACCGACGGTTCGAGAGCCTCCGGATGATCGCATCGCGATCCACCTCGAGCACGATGATCTCGTCGATGGCCTCGTTGGTCTTCCCCAGCAACCCGTCCAGGGACTGTGCCTGCCCCACAGTGCGCGGGAACCCGTCCAGAAGCCAACCTTTGCGCGAACGATCCGCCTTGGTAGCCGCGATCGCCTCCCGTATCAGCTCGAGCACGATCTCGTCGGAGACGAGTTCCCCCGCCGCCATGATGCTCTCGACCTTCTTCCCCAGCGGCGTCTTCCGGGCGACGGCATCGCGGAGGAGATCACCGGTCGAGATATGCCTGAGGGAGAAGCTATCCCTCAGCCGTTCGGCCTGCGTACCCTTGCCCGAGCCCGGGGGACCGAACAAAATCAGATTCATCAACCCCTCCGACCCCGCAGCCGCCCGTGTTTCACGAATCCGTCGTAGTGCCGCATGAGCAAGTGCGACTCGATCTGGCGGAGCGTGTCGAGCACGACTCCGACCACGATCAGCAGACCGGTACCGCCGAAGTAGAAGGGCACGTTCGCCCTGTTGATTAATACGTCCGGCAGCACCGCGATGAATGCCAGGAAAAACGCGCCCGGCAGCGTAATTCGCGTTAGTATCCGGTCCACGTATTCCGCCGTCCGCTTACCCGGTCGAATACCGGGGATGAAACCGCCCGACTTCTTCATGTTGTCCGCGAGGTCCACCGGATTCAGGACGATCGCCGTGTAGAAGTAGGTGAAGAAAATGATGATGACGGCGTAGAGAACCATGTAGATCACATGCCCGGGCGACAGCCACATCGTGATCACCTGCAGGACCTCGACGTCGCGGAAAAACGCAGCCAGCGTACCCGGGAACATGATCAACGACTGCGCGAAGATGATCGGAATCACGCCAGCGATGTTGACGCTCAGCGGGACGTGGCTTGCCTGCCCGCCGTATATCTTCCTCCCCACCACGCGCTTTGCGTATTGGACCGGTATGCGCCGCTGTCCCTGAGTCACGAAGATGATCCCCGCGACCACCCCCACCATCAACACCAGGAGAAACACCAGCTTGAACGGCGACATCTGCCCGAGTTGGAGCGCACGCCAAGTGTTCAAAACGTCGTACGGATACCGCGCGATGATTCCGATGGTAATGATGAGCGAAATGCCGTTCCCGATGCCCCGCTCGGTGATCTGCTCACCGAGCCACATGATGAACACCGTGCCCGATGTGAGGGTCAGTATCGTGAGCAGGCGGAAACCGATTCCGGGGAACATCGCGGCGCTGCGCCCGCTCGGACCGGTCAGGTTTTCCAGGAAGATCGCAATCCCGAACGCCTGGATCACCGCCAGCACGACCGTTCCGTACCGTGTGTACTGCGTTATCTTCTTCCGCCCCTCCTCGCCCTCCTTGGCCAGTTTCTCGAAGTAAGGGATAACGGCCTGGAACAACTGCAGGATGATCGACGCGCTGATGTAAGGCATGATGCCCAGCGCGAAGATCGTGGCCTTCTCCAGGTTGCCCCCCGCGAACAGATCGTACAGCCCGAGGATCGTCCCGCGCTGACGAGCGAAAAACTCCGTCAGCACGGAGGCGTCCACTCCGGGCGTCGTGATATGGCTGCCGACCCGGTATACCACCAGCAAGCCGATCGTGAACAGAACGCGCCGTTTCAGTTCCGGGATACTGAATATCTCTTGTAACTTGTTTGCCATTTGTCAAAGAGCCAGCACTGTGCCCGCGCGCCGTCTACTCGATGATATGCACCTCGCCCCCCGCTTTTTCCACGATCTCCCTCGCCTTGCCGCTGCATGCGTGCACAGTGACCTTCAGTGGTTTGCTGAGTTCGCCGTCGCCCAGGAGTTTCACCGGGCGATTGAGATTCTTGATTACTCCCTTTTCCAGGAGCGCTTCCGGGTTCACCTCGGAATTCGCATCGAAACGATCCAGGTCCCTCACGTTGAGAGGCTGAAACTCGACGCGGAACCTATTCTTGAAACCGCGTTTGGGCAAGCGGCGCTGGAGCGGCATTTGTCCGCCCTCGAAGCGCGCCGGGATGTGGCCTCCCGAACGGGCCTTCTGCCCCTTGTCGCCCCGGCCGGAAGTCATGCCGTGGCCGGACCCGGGACCACACCCCACCCGTTTCCGTTTCTTGTTCGATCCCCTTGCGGGCTGGAGCCTTCCGATACGAAGGCTGTCCTTCGAGGTTCCTTCAGAGCTCATCGTCCTAATCCTTCGTCTCCACGATCGTGACCAGGTGCCGCACCTTCTTGATCATCCCGCGGATCTGCGGGGTGTCGTTCTTCTCCAGCACCTCGTACAAGCGGTGAAAGCCGAGGGCTTTCACGGTCCGCTTATGCGTCTCTTGAGTCTTTATCAGGCTCTTGATCTGCTTTATTTTTATTCGCTTTGCCATTGCCCTCGATCCCGAAAAGCGCGTTGACCGAAATCCCGCGCCGCTTTGCCACTTCCCGCGCGCTCTCCAACTGTTTGAGTCCCTCCATCGCCGCTTTCATGACGTTGTGCGGGTTATTGGAGCCGACCGACTTTGCGAGAATGTCGCGGATACCCGCGCACTCCATTACGGGCCGCACGGCCCCACCGGCGATGACGCCCGTGCCCGGTGAGGCGGGTTTGAGAATCACCTTGCCGGCGCCGTACTTGCCGTAAACCGCGTACGGAATAGTTCCACCAACCAGAGGGATCCGGACCATCGACCGCTTGGCCGCTTCCGTGGCCTTGCGGATTGCGTCCGTGATTTCGTTGGCCTTCCCCAAACCGATCCCGACCTGTCCCAGACCGTCGCCCACCGTCACCAACGCGTTGAAGCTGAACCTCCGTCCACCCTTCACCACCTTGGCTACACGGTTGACGTGCACCGTCTGTTCGATGTACTCCGGACCTTCCGGTTTGGCCCTGAATCCTCGTCTTTGCCGCGTATCGTCTCTTGGCCTTGACATACCCTCACGCCTTCTCCGTTGCAACCCGTTTGGGACGCTTGCTCATGACCACCTTCGGGAAATTCATAATTCCAGCCCGCCTTCGCGCAGCGCCTGGGCGAGAGCCGCCACGCGCCCGTGATAGAGGTACCCGCCGCGGTCGAAACGAACCTTCTTGATCCCCTTCGCTTTCGCCGCTTCTGCCAGCAGGCGCCCGACCTCGCGCGCCTGCAGGATCTTGCGGCCGACCGGCCGGTCCTTTTTCTCGCCCTTCTTGTCGCTTTTCTTGTCGCCCTTCTTGTCGCCCTTCTTGTCGGCCGCTTTGTCGCCCTTCTTCTTGCCCTTCGGGGCTTCGGGCGCCGCCTCCGGCGCTTCGACCGCCGCCGCGGCCGGCTCGGTCGGCTCCGAAGCCGCGGCCGGCTTCTGCCGCGGGACCGTCACTTTCAAGCTGGAGGCCGCCACCAGTGTTTGCCCGGTCAGGTCGTCGACGATCTGCGCGTATATGTGCAGATTGCTGCGGAACACACACACTCTGGGACGTTCCGTGGTACCGACGATTTTGCGGCGCACGCGCAAGTGGCGCCTCTTCCTCTTGCGATCTTTCGGACTCTTGAGTTTGCGATTCATGGTATCTGTTCCCTCGGGACTGCTCGTTGCCGCCGCTCGCGGTTAACTGCTACCCGTGCCCACCGCGGCCTTACCGGCCTTTCTGTGGATGACCTCGCCGGTGTATTTCACACCCTTGCCTTTGTAGGGCTCGGGCGGACGCAACCGGCGGATTTCCGCGGCCACCTGCCCGACTTTCTCCTTTTCGATGCCGGAGATCCGGATCTTCGTCGGCTCCGGGACTTCGATCGTTACGCCCTCAGGCACTGGGTAGCGGACCGGCTGTGCGAAACCCAGCGCGAGCTGTAATTCTTTGCCTTTGATCTCCGCGCGATACCCCACCCCGACGATCTCCAGGGATTCGCCAAACCCGTTCGATACGCCGATGATCATGTTGTTCAACAGGGCACGCGTCAGGCCGTGCATCTCCCGGTGGGTCCTGGTCTCCCCGTTCCGTTTGACGATGACGGCGCCGCTCTCTTGCGTAACCTCGCACATCGGCGGGAAGACCCTCGAGGTCGTACCCTTGGGCCCCTTTACGGTGACCTTCTGCCCTTCGATCGTCACCGTCACTCCCGCCGGAATCTTGATCGGTTTCTTTCCAACCCGTGACATGCTTCATCCGTCCGTTCGCTGACCGGTATGTTCCGGTCGCTTGCTACCAGATCTCGCAAATAATCTCTCCGCCGACTCCGCGTTTGCGGCATTCCGCGTCGGACAGCATCCCTTGAGACGTCGACACGATTGCCATACCGTAGCCACCCAACACCCGCGGCAGTTTCTTCTTGGGCGTATAGATCCGCCGGCTGGGTTTACTGATCCGCTTCACGCCGCTGATCACGCTGTCGTTGCTCTTCGTATACCGCAGGTATACGCGCAGTATCCCCTGGCGTCCGTCCTCGATGAACTTGACGGATTCGAGGAAGCCCGCGCTCAGGAGGATCTTGCTGATCTCCGCCTTGACCCGCGATGCCGGGATGTCCACATGCTTGTGTTTCGCCCGAGCGGCGTTGCGGACCCGTGTCAGGTAATCCGCAATAGGATCGGTCATTGCCACGTCGCACGCCCCTTGTCGAAGTTGTTCACGCGCCACCGTCGAAACGGCGCTCGCGTTCGCTCGCGTTTGCTCGCGAGCTTTACCAGCTCGCCTTGGTCACGCCCGGAATCTCGCCTTGCAGGGCGAGCTCCCGGAAGCAGATTCGGCAAACTCCGAACTTCCTCAGGTACGCACGGGAACGCCCGCATCGGCTGCAGCGCGTGTACTGGCGTACCTTGAACTTCGGCGGTCTCTTCGTTTTCGCTATCCAGGATTTCTTCGCCACTTCTTCCTCTGCGTATCGCGCCTTATTCGCCGTCCTGCGCCAAATCGCCCGTTAGTTCTTGCGGAACGGCAGTTCCATTTGCCGGAGCAGGGCGGACGCCTGCTCGTCCGTCTTCGCCGTAGTAACGATGACGATGTCCATTCCCATTACCTGCATGACCTTGTCGTACTCGATCTCCGGGAAGATTATGTGCTCTTTGATCCCGAGAGTGTAGTTGCCGCGCCCGTCGAAGCTCTTGGTCGGCACTCCCCGGAAGTCGCGGATTCGAGGGAGCGAGATGTTCACCAGCCGGTCGTAAAACTCGTACATGTGGTCGCCGCGCAGGGTCACCTTGCATCCGATCGGCACTCCTTCACGAAGCTTGAACGCGGCAACGGACAGCTTGGCCCTGCACAACTTGGGTTTCTGCCCGGTGATGGCGGCCAGGTCCTGCATGGCCGCATCGAGAAGCTTCGGGTTTTGAAGCGCGCCCCCGACCCCCATGTTCACAACGATCTTGTGGAGCCGCGGCACCTGCATCACGCTCTTGAACCCGAACTGCTTCTGCAATTCGGGAACTACTTCCTTGAAGTACTTTTCCTTCATTCGCACCATGTTTTACCGCTCCACCGCTCTAGTCGCTGGTCAACATTTCCTTGCACGTTTTGCACACCCGGACTTTTTTCCCATCCGAGAGCTCTCCCGTGCCCGTGCGCGTCGGCTTGCCGCACTTCGGACAAACCAGCAAAACGTTCGAAACGTGTATGGACGCTTCCTTTTCGACGATACCCGCCTGGTCGGTGCGGGATCTTGCCTTTCTGTGCCTTTTGACGAGGTGCACTTTCTCGACGATGATCCGGTTCGTCTTCGGAAAGACTTTGAGCACCCTCCCGACCTTGCCTTTGTGGTTGCCGGAGATCACCTTGACGGTGTCGTTCTTGACGATATTTGACATAGCCGCTCTCCGTTTCCGCCAGTTCCATGCCGCGTCAGATGACTTCCGGCGCAAGAGAAATGATCTTCATGAATTTCTTGTCGCGAAGCTCTCTCGCCACAGGGCCGAATATTCGTGTGCCGATCGGCTCTTTCTGCTCGTTGATAATCACGGCTGCGTTCTCGTCGAACCTGATGTAACTCCCGTCCTCCCGGCGGATCTCCTTCTTGGTGCGCACGACCACCGCCTTCGCCACCTGCCCCTTTTTGACCAGTCCTCCCGGAATCGCCACCTTCACCGACACGGTGATGACGTCCCCGATGCTTGCGTATCTCCTGCGCGTCCCGCCCAACACCCGGATGCACAACACCCTCTTGGCGCCGGAATTGTCAGCAACCTGAAGTATCGTTTCCTGCATTATCATTGGTCGTTCCTCAACTGCTAGTCTCTTCGGGGCGGTTGAGCCACCGACCGCGGCGTCCGCCGCGGCCGACGCCGCGCCCCACGTGCGCTATTCCTGCCCGCGCGGAGCGCTCCCCCCCGGTGTGCCCCCGGTGCAGCGCTATTTGGCGCGCTCGATAATCTTCAACAGACGCCAACGTTTCGTCTTGCTCAGCGGACGCGTCGCCACCACCTGCACCTTGTCGCCGATCTTGCACTCGTTGTTCGGATCGTGCGCGGCGAGCTTGGTCGTGCGCTTGATGTATTTCCCGTATGCGGAGTGCTTGACCAATCGCTCGACCTTCACAACGACGGTCTTGTCCATCTTGTTGCTCTCGACCAGGCCGATGAACGTTTTTCTTTGGTTTCTGGTATTGTCCATAATCAGTCGCTCAATCCAGTGTGACTCACCGGGCGGGCCGGCCGGGAACCTCTCCCGGCTTCGCGCCCAACATCTTCTCTCTCAGTATCGTTTTCGCCCTGGCAACTTCGCGCCGGAGATGCCTGACACGGACCGGGTTGTCCAGCTGCCGCATCTTCTGCTTGATCCGGAGGTTCACCAGTTCGTCAACCACCGAATCGTGATGGATCTTGAGCTCCTCGAGCGTCATCTCTCTCATGTCGTACGGTTTCATGGCTCAGTCCCCCGTTGCACGAACCTGGTCTTGAGCGGGAGCTTCGACGACGCAAGGGCCATGGCTTCACGGGCGAGTTCAACCGGAACTCCTTCCAGCTCGAACAGAATTCGCCCAGGCTTCACTACGGCGACCCAGAACTCCGGGGCGCCCTTGCCCTTTCCCATTCGCGTTTCCGCCGGTTTCACGGTGACGGGCTTGTCGGGAAATATCCGGATCCAGAGTTTGCCGGTCCGCTTGATGTGCCGTGAGATCGCGATTCGTGCGGCTTCTATCTGCCGGTTCGTGATCCAGCTCGGTTCCATGGCCTTCAGCCCGTACTCGCCGAACGCGATCTCCGCGCCTTTCGATGCCTTTCCGCCCCGCCGTCCGCGCTGCTGCTTGCGGAATTTCACTCGTTTTGGCATCAACACGGCTTACTTACCCCCTTCTCCCACCGTCAGCGACCGACGGAACTCCTCCGGAAATATCTCGCCCTTGTAAATCCACACCTTCACTCCCACGCAACCGAAGGTCGTATGGGCCGTCGCCCTGGCAAAGTCGATGTCCGCGCGGAGCGTGTGCAGCGGAACGCGGCCTTCGTGGTACCCTTCCGTCCTGGACATCTCCGCCCCGCCCAGTCGCCCCGAGCACTTGACCTTGATTCCTAGAGCCCCCATCCGCATCGCCGAGGCGATCGTCTTCTTCATCGCTCGCCGGAAGGAAACGCGCTGCTGCAGTTGCATCGCGATGTGTTCGCCGACCAGCTGAGCATTCAGCTCCGGCTTCTTCACGTCCTTGATGTTGATCTGGATGTCCTTGCCGGACAGGTGTTTGAGCTCGTCGCGGAGCATGTCGACTTCGGCGCCTTTCCGGCCGATCACCATGCCGGGCCGGGCCGTGAATATGTTGACGATGGCTTTCCCGCCGGAGCGCTCGATCTCGATCTTCGCCACCCCCGCCTTGAACAAACGCCCCTTGATGTACCGCCGGATCTTGATGTCCTCATCGAGCCACCCGGAGTACTCCTTGTTGGTGAACCAACGCGAATCCCACGTCCGATTGATGCCCAATCTAAGTCCGATGGGATTGGTCTTCTGACCCATTGAGCGCTCCTCCCGTATCTACGCTTCCGTTTCCAGAGCGACGACGACTTTCACGTGGCTGCTCCGCTTCCTGATCCGGTAAGCGCGGCCCTGAGCCCGCGGGCGGATCCGATACAGCGTCGTGCCCTCGTCAACCAAGATTAACTTGACGATCATGTCCTCCGCCTCCACCGCGCCACCCTTCTTCATCACCATGTTGTGCATGGCCGACTTGATGGTTTTGCTCACAACCGGGGCCGCAGCCCGATTGGTGACTTTGAGGATCTCGAGCGCGTGCTCGACGTTCTGGCCGCGCACCAGATCCGCAACCTGGCGGACCTTTCGCGGCGGGTAGCCCACATGCTTCGAGATCGCGAACGCTTCCATGCCTGCTTCCTTCCAGAAAATCGCCCCGGCGTTACTTCGGGGCCCTCACAACCTTCTTATCCGCCTTCGCCTTGGTCGTGTGGCCGCGGAATGCCCGCGTCAGAGAAAACTCGCCGATCTTGTGCCCGACCATGTTCTCGCTGATATAAACCGGGATGAACTGTTTTCCGTTGTGAACGGCCAGCGTGTGCCCAACCATTTCGGGCGAGATCGTCGACCGCCGCGCCCACGTCTTGATGACTCGCTTGGTTCCCGATTTGTTCATCGCGAGCAGCTTCTTGAGCAGCGTCTGGTCGATGAACGGCCCTTTCTTCACGCTTCTTGCCATAGAGGATTACCCCTTACTTCTTCTCCCGGCGACGGACGATGTACTTGTCACTGAGCTTGTGTTTCCTGCGGGTCTTGTATCCCTTCGTGGGCGTGCCCCACGGCGTACACGGATGACGGCCACCGCTCGACTTGCCCTCGCCGCCGCCCAGCGGATGATCGATGGGGTTCATCGCCACGCCGCGAACCTTGGGCCGATGCCCCAGCCAACGGGACCTCCCCGCTTTCCCCCACACGATGATTTCATGGTCCAGGTTGCCCACTTGCCCGACCGTGGCATAACACTCCTTGGGCACCATGCGCATTTCACCGGAAGGCAGCTTGAGCGTAGCGAGCGCGCCCTCCCTGGCCATCAGCTGAGCGAAAGAGCCGGCCGAACGGGCCAGCTGGCCACCCTTGCCCGGTACCATCTCGACATTGTGCACCATGGATCCCAGCGGGATCCGCTCCAGCGGGAGGGCGTTGCCCGGTTTGATATCGACGGCCGATCCCGCCAAAACTGTATCTCCGACTTTGAGCTCGTTCGGCGCCAGTATGTAGCTCTTCTCTCCGTCGACGTAGTGGAGGAGGGCGATTCGCGCGGACCGGTTGGGATCGTATTCGATGGCGGCGACCTTCGCCGGGATGTCCAGCTTCTTGCGCCTGAAATCGATGATACGATAGCGTCGCTTGTGCCCGCCGCCCCGCCGCCGCATCGTTATCCGGCCGTTGTTATTTCGGCCCCCGCTCTTGGACAGCGGCTCGAGCAGCGACTTTTCCGGCGCTTTCTTCACGATATCGGAGAAGTCGGACACTGTCCGGTACCTGAGCGTCGGTGTCAGTGGTCTGAATTTCTTGATTCCCATTTCAACACCCGTCTCGCCAGCTCAGACTACGTCGAACAGATCGATGGTCTGGCCTGCCTCGATCGTTACGTAAGCCTTCTTCCAGTTGGACCGGTGACCTTCGAAACGGCCCCGGCGGTTCATCACCACGGTGTTCTTGCCGCGGTACACCGCGACCCTGACGTCCTTCACCTTCACCTTGAACAGACTCTCCACGGCCTTCTTGATCATCCGTTTGTTGGCTCGCACGTCCACGCGGAACACGTACCGGTTGGACTGCTCCTTGAGCGACGTGCTCTTTTCCGTGATCACCGGCCGCTGAATGACGGATCGTATGTCCCTGGTCACGCGAACACCTCTTCCATTGCGACTATGGCGCCGGTGGTGAACAGGACCTTGTCGGCCCACATCACGTCGTATGTGTTGACCATGCTGGCCTGCTCCACCTTGATTCCGGGGACGTTTCGCGCGGACTTGACCGTCGCCTCGCTCGGTTTGTCGATCACGACCAGCATCTTCTTCTTGGCGGCGTCGATGTTCCGCAAGATGCTCATGAACTGCTTGGTTTTCGGCTCCGCGAACTCCAACGCCTCGATGACGATGACATCGCCGTTCTTCGCCCGGCTGGAGAGAGACGATTTGAGCGCGAGCCGCTTCACTTTCTTCGGGATCTGTTTATTGTAGCTCCGCGGTTTCGGCCCGAACACCACACCGCCTCCACGCCAGATGGGCGAGCGGATCGAGCCCGCGCGCGCGCGGCCGGTCCCCTTCTGCCGAAATGGTTTGCGGCCTCCGCCCGAGACGTCGCGCTTTTCCTTGGCCCACGCCGTGCCCAGGCGCTGGTTGGCGAGGTACGTGACCACTGCCCGGTGGATCGCGTTCTCGTTGACCTCACAACCAAACAGGCTGTCGGGAAGCTGCATCGTGCCGGTTTCGGTGCCGTCCTTCGTGTAAACTTTTGCCGTTGCCATTCTCCGTCCTCATCGGCCGGGTATCACCCGGCTCTCGCGCTCGTCGAGAGCGCCGCCGTTCGGCGGGTTTTGCCGCCCGCCGACAACTGCGATCACGCGGTCCGCACAAAAACCAGACCGTTGTTGGCACCGGGGATTGCGCCCTCGATGAACAACAGGTTGTTCTCGGCGTCGATCTGGACCAATGACAGGTTCCTCATGGTCCGGATGTCAGCGCCCAAACGGCCCGCCATGCGTTTACCCTTCAGAATCCGCGCCGGCGTCGTGTTGCTTCCTACCGATCCCGGAGCGCGCCGCGACGTGTTACCGTGCGTCATACGGCCCGTGCGGAATCCGTGGCGCTTGGTAGTGCCCGTGAACCCCCGGCCTTTGGTCGTGCCGGTGACGTGCACTTTCTTGGCTCCCTCGAAGACCTTGACGTTCAGCGAGTCACCAACCTTGTACCCACTGGTGTCGTCCACCCGCACCTCGCGCAGCATGCGCAGCGGCTTGACGCCGGCTTTGCGAAATACCCCGTTCATCGGCGCGGTGACGCGGGATTCCCGCGTCTCGTCGAACCCGATCTGGATCGCGGAGTAGCCTTCCTTCTGCGGCGTTTTGATCTGCAGAATCGGGCACGGACCGGCTTCGACGACCGTCACGGGAGTGACCTTGCCCGACTCCTCATAGATCTGCGTCATCCCCAATTTTCTACCGATCAGCATTGCCATTTCTGTTTCCTGTTCTCCAACCGATGCCGTCGCGCGCCCCCGGGCTCCCGCCGCGGGTGATCCGACGCGACCTTGGATATCGAGAACCAACACCGGACCTAGGCCTAGGTCTTGATCTCGATGTCCACGCCCGCCGGGAGCACGAGTTTCGTCAGATCATCGATCGTCTGCTGTGTCGTGTGCGTCAGATCGATCAGGCGCTTGTGAATACGCATCTCAAACTGCTCCCGTGACTTTTTGTTCACGTGAGGCGAACGCAACACCGTGTATACCGACCGCTTGGTCGGTAGCGGAATCGGGCCTATCACCCGCGCTCCGGTGCGCCGCGCCGTCCTCACGATGTCATCGGTCGTCCTGTCGAGCATCGCGTGTTCGTACGCCTTGAGCTTGATTCTGATCCTCTGGCCTTCCACTCCGCCTACCTTCTTGCTGCAAGCAGCATCCGTCGCGGTTCTCACCTATGACGGACCCTTTGAATGCGCTGCCGAACCGCCGCTACCCCACTTCGTAGGGCTCGCGCACGCCCCAGCAGCATAATCTCACTCGATGACTTCGGTCACCACGCCGGCGCCCACCGTGCGGCCGCCCTCTCGGATCGCGAACCGCAGCTCCTTCTCCATCGCTATCGGCATGATCAACTCCACCGTCATCTCCACGTTGTCACC
>Ga0316622_100001200_pt1 | contig 16554 bp, 12 predicted proteins | sample OWC_Aug_OW2_C1_D_FD_207646 | JGI IMG/M metagenome (GOLD analysis project Ga0316622, IMG submission 207646) | Wetland soil microbial communities from Old Woman Creek delta, Ohio, United States - OWC_Aug_OW2_C1_D5_C | ecosystem: Environmental > Terrestrial > Soil > Wetlands | place: USA: Ohio... | reverse complement strand
TGCCGCCGGGGCGGCGGGGAGGGGAGCGGGCCTGATCACGGCGGGGCTCGTGCTCTTCTATCAGCCCACTCTCTACTTCGCGGGACGCCTGGTCGGAGAGTCGCTCGCCCTGCTCCTCCTGTGCGCGGCACTCCTCTTCGCCGTCAGGACCGGCGAGCGCGCCGGACTGTGGGCCGGGCTGCTCGCCGGCGCCTGCGGTCTGGCCCGGCCGAACCTGCTGCTCGTGCCCCTCGCCTGGTCCGCCTGGGAGGCGGCCGCCGGGCGCTTCCGCCGCGGCGCGCTCGTGCTCGCCGGGGTCCTCATCGCCGTCGCTCCGGTGTGCCTCCGGAACCTCGTGGTCTCGGGGCACCCCGTGCTCGTATCGTCGAACGGAGGTCTGACCCTGTATCACGGGAACGGACCAGGCCCTCTGGGGGTGTACAACCCTCCGGACGGGTTCTCGGGAGACCTGTCCAGCCAGCGCCGGGAGGCGACCGATCTGGCGCGTCGCCGGAGCGGCCTCGCCCTCGATGAGGTCGAAGCCGACCGCTGGTGGGGCCGGGAAGCGATACGCGAGCGCCTCGCGAACCCGGCGGAATCCCTCGGCCTCGGGATCCGGAGGCTGCTCCTCCTCGCGGACAGCTACGAGCACGGGCTCGACGATCCTCCCATGCTGGATCGGAACCCCTTCCGGCTGACCCTGCGGCTCGGGTTTCCCGGCTCTCCCTCCGGCCTCGCCGAGATCCCCCTGGTCCCTTTCGGTCTCCTCCTGGGTCTTGCTGCCGCCGGGGTTGCGCTCCGGGGATTCCCGGGCACGGGGGGGCCCCAGGTGTGGCTGGCGGCGGCGGCCTGTGCTGCGACCCCCTTGGCGTTCTACGTGTCGAGCCGCTACCGCATCCCCTTCTCGCTGCTCCTGGCAGTCCCCGCGGCGGCGGGCGCCGCGGCGCTGTGCTCGCGGACCACGTCCGGGCGGGCCCGGCTCCGGGCGCTCGCGCTGGCGGGAGGGTGCGCGGCGCTTTCTTTCCTCGTACCTTTCCCCGAGCTTCGGCAAGCCGAGGAGGCCGCCGCCCTCGCGAACCGGGCCACCGCGAACCGCTTGACCGGGAACCTGGCGGCGGCGGAGCCGGAGGCCCGGCGGGCGGTCGATGTGGACCCGGGGTCCACTCCAGCGCGATTCGCCCTGGCGCTGCTGCTGGAGCGTTCGGGCCGGGGCGCGGAGGCGGAGAGGGAGTACAGGAAGGTGCTCGAGCTCGATCCGGGGCACGCCGAAGCCGCGGGAAACCTCGGCGGCTTGCTCGTGCGGAGCGGGAGGCCGGAACAGGCGGTCCCGATCCTGCGCGTCGCCCTGAGCCTGCGTCCGGGGGATCGAACGTGCTGGACGAACCTCGTCGTGGCTCTGGCCGTTGCGGGGGATCTGCGGGGGGCGCGCGCGGCCGTGGAGGAGGCGGTGAGCAACGACGTGGATCTGGACGCGGAGCTGCTGCGCAGCATCGGCGTCGGGCTGGAGCAGGAAACGGGAGGGAACAGACGTTGAGCGAGCAGGCTACGACCTCCGCCGATCCGCGCCGCGATCTGCTGTCGCGGGTCGAGGAGCACCTCGGATACCGGTTCCGGGAGCGAGGCCACCTGGATCGTGCCCTCACGCATCGCTCCTACGCGTACGAGAGGAGCGGCTCGCCTCCCGACGACTACGAGCGCCTGGAGTTCCTGGGCGATTCCCTGCTCGGCTTCCTGGTCTCGGAGTGGCTGTGGCGCGACGATCCGGAGGCGGCGGAGGGCGCTCTCACACGGCGCAAGCAATCGGTCGTGCGCATGGAGACCCTGACGGAGGCCGCGAGGAGGCTCGGGCTCGGCGAGGGGATGCTCCTCGGACGGGGGGAGGAGTCGACGGGAGGCCGCGAGAAAGCCTCGCTCCTCGCCGACGTCTACGAGGCGGTCCTGGGGGCGATCTTCGTGGACGGCGGGATCCGGGCGGCCCGGACCTTCGTCCACCGCAGCCTCAGGGGGGCGCTGCGGGAGATCCGGCAGTCGGTCCACGTCGTGAACGATTTCAAGACCATCCTGCAGGAGAAGGCGCAGGCGGAGAAGCGGGCCACGCCGCGGTATCGCATCGTTTCGAAGGAAGGGCCGGCGCACGCGCACGACTTCCGCGTCGAGGTCGTCGTGGGCAGCGAGGTGCTCGCCAGCGGGAACGGTCCGAGCCGGAAGCAGGCCGAGCAGCAGGCCGCACGCACTGCCCTGGAGCGGCTGTCCGCGCAGGAGCGAGGCGGGTCGGCGGAGGGGTCTCCGTGAAGCTCGCGGCGATCCTGTTGGCTCCCGCGATCGGGGGCGCGCTGTTGCTCGCTCCCTCCCGGCTGCTCGCGGCCGAGCGCGTGCTGGTGAGCGCGCAGGCCTCGGGGGCGATCCCCTCCGAGTCCGAAACCACCCTCCTGCTGCGCCGTCATCGCGGCGAGATCCGCGTCCGGGTCGGCACGGCCGGCGAGATCCGCTACGCGAGCGTGCGCGGGCAGCCGAGATCCGCCGCGCTGCCCGTGGAAGTGTGGCGGGACGGAGGGCGGCTCGAGATCGCTCCTCCCGAAGGCGCGGAGCCCGAGGCGGGAATCCTCGAGGTCGCGGTCCCGCCCCGGATCTTCGTCGAGGTGGACAGCGCCGACGCGAGCGTGACGGCCACCGGGCTGCGCGCGGGATTCGAGGCGCGCGGCGAGAGGCTCGAGGTGAAGGCGCGCGCGATCGAAGGCGGCGTGCGGCTCGCCGTGACGACGGGCCGCGCGTTCGTCGACGGCTCGCTCGGCGAGCTGAGCCTGACCGGGAGCGGACTCGAGGTGCGTGGGTCGAAGCTCGAGGGACCGCTGCGCGCCAAGCTCTCCGATTCCTCCCTGGACATCCGGGAGGTGACGGGAAGCCTCGACGCCGATCTCCGGACGAGCACGCTGATCCTGGGCGGGCTCGCGGGGCCGCTACGGCTGCGTGCCTCCGGGGGAACCGCGAAACTCGGATCGCTGCAGCAAGGGGGAGAGATCGTGGTCTCCGGGACGCCGCTCGACCTCCGGGAGTCCAGGGGGGACATCGACATCCAGACCGACGCGGATCTGATGTTCCGGGACACCCAGGCCGATCTCCACGTGGACGGCTACGGCGGCTCGGTGCGCGGCGCGGGGAATGAGGGGCTGCTCGAGGTGCGGACCGAGGGGGCCGAAGTCGCCGTGGAGCGGATCCAGGGCCCGGTCCGCGTGCAGGGACGACGCCTGACCGTCGACCTGAAGAGCGTGGACGGGGAGGTCTTCGTCGAAGCGGTGTCGTCCAAGGTCGGCGTCGCGGGAGCCGGCGCCGAGGTCGAGATCCTGAGCGAGAACGGGGACGTGAGCGTCGTGCGTCCCGCGACCGACGTAACGATCGACAGCCGCGGTGGAGACGTGCAGGTCCTGGAGACGCGAGGGCCGTTCCGGATCCACGCGGACGGAAGTCGCGTCGAGGTCTCGCTCGCGGCACCGTTTGCCCTGAAGGACAGCGAGGTGCTCAACCCCGGAGGCGAGGTCGAGCTCAGGATCCCGCCGAACCTGAGCGTGTCGATCGCCGCCGAGACCCGCTACGGCCGGATCGACAGCACGCTGCCTGGATTCGGCGTCCAGGTCCAGGGCAAGACCGCGCAAGGAGCCGTCGGGCCCGGCGGCGGCCAGGCCACGATTCGAATCCAGGCGGGGGGGAACATCGTGCTCGGTGAGCAGGCACCCGCCCGTCAGTAGCGCGGGATCGAGGGGTCGACCTGACGCGCCCAGGCGTCGATCCCGCCCTCGAGATTCCTCGCGCGCGCAAACCCCGCGCCGCGCAGGAACTCGAGCACGCGCGCGGCGCGCACTCCGAGCTTGCAATACACCACGATCTCGTCACGGGCATCGAGCTCGTGGACGCGGGAGGGGATCTCGTCCATCGGGATGTGGATCGAGCCGCTCAGAGAGCAGATCGCGCGCTCCTGCGGCGTTCGCACGTCGAGGAGCACCCAACGCTCGCCGCGATCCAGGCGCTGCTTGAGCTCCCGCGGGCTCACCTGCGTCTCCGCCGCGGGGAGCGGAGCGCTGGACGGGCGGACGCCGCAGAATTCGTCGTAATCGACGAGCGCCCGGATCGTCGGGCTGTCGCCGCACAGCGGGCAGCCCGGATCGCGGCTCAGCTTGAGCTCGCGGAATCGCATCTCGAGGGCGTCGAACAGCAGCAGTCGTCCCAGGAGCGGCGTGCCGGCACCGAGGATGAGCTTGATCGCCTCCGTGGCCTGGATCGTTCCGACGATCCCGGGGAGGATCCCCAGGACACCTCCCTCGGCGCAGGAGGGAACGAGCCCGGGGGGCGGAGGCTCCGGGAACAGGCAGCGGTAGCACGGCCCCCGGCCGGCCCAGAAGACCGAGGCCTGACCCTCGAAGCGGAAGATGCTGCCGTAGACGTTGGGCTTTCGCAGCAGCGCGCAGGCGTCGTTCACCAGGTAACGGGTCGGGAAGTTGTCGCTCCCGTCCACGATCAGGTCGTAGCCCCGCAGGATCTCGAGAGCGTTGCCGGAGGAGAGCCTGGTCTCGTGGCACTCGAGCGCGACGTGGGGATTGACGTCCGCCAGGCGCTCGCGGGCGGCGTGCAGCTTGGGGCGCCCCACGTCGCTGGTTCCGAACAGCACCTGCCGCTGCAGGTTGCTGTAGTCCACCACGTCGAAGTCCACGAGCCCGATCCTGCCCACCCCGGCGGCCGCGAGGTAGAGGCCGACAGGGGAGCCGAGACCTCCGGCTCCGATGCACAGCACGCTCGCGCGCTTGAGCTTGGCCTGCCCCTCGAACCCGACCTCCGGCAGGATCAGGTGCCGGCTGTAACGGGCGATCTCCATGGCATCGAGAGGCGCCGTAACGCGGGCCTCCTCCGCGACGGTTTCCGCCGGGACGGTCGCCGTCTCGGGGCGCTCGGTCGGGGCGGGGTTTGCGCTCGGGACCCGAATCCTGTCAGGCATGGCGTCCTGGCTGCACTCTAGCGCGATGCGCCGTGGTCTTCAAGGCTTCCCGGGGTCCTCGCCGGCGGACGACCGGTGCGCGGGAGCGTGTATCATGGTTGTGGAAAACGCCGGTGCGTCCAACAATTCTCAGCATCGCCGGGTCGGATTCCTCGGGCGGAGCCGGGATTCAGGCCGACCTGAAGGCGATCTCCGCCAACGGAGGCCACGCGGCGACGGTCGTCACCGCCGTCACCGCCCAGGGTGCGCGCGGCGTTGTCGAGGCGGAGATCCTCTCCGCGCGCCTGGTCCGCGCGCAGATCGGCGCGGTGTTCGAGGGCGCCCAGGTCGACGCCGTGAAGACCGGGATGCTGGGTTCCGAGGAGATCGTGCGGGTCGTGGCCGAGGAGCTGCGCTCGCGGGGCCCGCGGCCGATCGTGTGCGATCCGGTGCTGGCCTCGAGCGCGGGTTACCCGCTCCTGGGCGCCGAGGCGCTCGCCGTGATGGTGCGGGAGCTGTTTCCTCTGGCGACCGTCGTCACCCCCAACGCGGACGAGGCCCGCGCGCTCACGGGGATCGAGGTCACGACGGAGGCGGAAGCGGAGCGCGCGGGCGCGCGCCTGCTCGAGATGGGGGCGCGCGCCGTCCTGGTAAAGGGCGGACATCTCCGGGAGAACCCGGGGACGGACATCTTGATCGGCCCCGAGGGCTCGCGGCGGTTCCCGGGAGCTTGGATTTCTTCCCGGGACCTGCACGGGACGGGATGCACGTACGCGTCGGCGATCGCCACGCACCTGGCGCGCGGCCTCCCTCTGGCCTCGGCGATCGGTCTCGCGAAGGAGTTCGTGACCGAGGCGATCCGCTGGGGCTTCCCCGCGTACGGCGGCGACGGGCTGACGGACCCGTTCTTCTTCCTGCGCGGGAGCACCGAGGGTGCGCGCTGGATCGCGCGGCTCTCGGGGCCTACGCCGGCTCCGGGACGGGAGCGCATCCCCGGAGTGCTCCAGGTGATCACCGACGAGACGATCCAGAGCCGCTTCTCGCACGCGGACCTGGCGCGCCTGGCGGTCCGCGGCGGTGCCGACGCGGTTCAGTTCCGTGAGAAGCGGCCGCGCTCGACCGCGGAGCTCGTGGAGAGCGCGCGGCGCATGGCCGAGGTGCTGGCCGCCAGCGGAGCGCGGCTCGTGGTCAACGATCGGGTCGACGTCGCCGCCGCGGCGGGCGCGTCGGCGGTTCACCTGGGCAGGGCGGATCTGGATCCGTGGCTCGCCCGAAGGCTCTTGGAGCGGGGGGCGATCGTGGGCCGGACCGCCAACAGCCTGGCCGAGGCCATGCGGGCCGCGGCGCTGGACGTCGACTACCTGGGTGTGGGACCGGTGTTCGGGACCCGGACGAAGGCCAGCCCGGCGCCCGCCCTCGGCCTGGACGGGCTTCGCGAGATCGTGCGCTCCGTGCAGATGCCGGTGGTGGCGATCGGGTCCCTCACGCCGGAGGACGTGCCGGACGTGCTGGCCGCCGGCGCCCGCGGGATCGCTGTGGCCTCCGCCGTCGTCTGTGATCCCGACCCGGCGCAGGCCGCGCGCAGATTCCGGGAGAGGATCGACGCCTGGACCGGAGGGGTTTCCCCTTGAGGGAGGAGCGCTGCGCGCGCGACGACGTCGTGATCGTGGGCGGAGGCGTTGTGGGCCTGGCCGTCGCCTGGGCGCTCGCCCGGAAGGGGTTTCGACCGCTCGTGATCGACCGGCCGCGCCGGGGAGGCGAAGCGAGCTGGGCCGCGGCCGGGATGCTGGCTCCGGTTTCCGAGGTCGACGTGGAGGGGCCGGCTCTCATCGATTTCGGGATCGAGAGCCTGCGCAGGTTCCCGGCGTTCGTGGCGGAGCTGGAGGCGGAGAGCGGAGGGTCGTGCCGCTTTCGAACCGAGGGCTCGCTGTGGGTCGCCCTGACGCGCGACGAGGACGAGGAGGTGGCGCGGCTCGAGTCGATCATGCAGGCGAGGTCGCTGCCGGTGCGCAGGCTGCTCCCCCGCGAGATCCTGGAGCGCGAGCCGTACCTGAGCGCCCGGGTCGTGGCCGGGCTCCTGGTCGAGGGGGACCTCCAGGTGGATCCGCGCGCCCTGGTCTCGCGCCTCACGGAGGCACTGGCGCGGCGCGGCGGCGAGTTACTCCGGGGGCTCGTGTCGGAGGTGTCCCGCGCCGGGCCCGGCCGGCTCGCGCTGCGCCTGCAGGCCGAGGGGGCGGAGACGAGCCTGGTCGCGACCCGACTCGTGATCGCGACGGGGGCCTGGACCGACGAGGGGATCGCGCTTCCGATTCGCGCGCCCGGAGTGCGTCCGGTGAAGGGTCAGATCGTGCGCTTGAGGGGCGCGCGCATCCTGCGTCACGTGATCCGGAACCCGGAATGCTACCTCGTCCCCCGCGAGGACGGGGAGCTCCTCCTGGGGGCGACGATCGAGGAGCAGGGGTTCGATATCGAGCCCACGGCGGGCGCGGTCCTGGACCTGCTGCGCCACTCCTGGCGAGTCCTACCGGGCCTGTACGACATGCAGCTGAGCGAGGTCTCGGTCGGCTTGCGACCCGCGCTGGCCGACCATCTGCCCGTGATCGGAGTGTCGGAGATCGAGGGGCTGTACCTGGCCACGGGCCACTTCCGGAACGGGATCCTGCTGGCGCCGGCCACCGCCCACTTCCTCGCGGAAGCGATCGCGACGGGACACCCCCACGCCGCGCTGGAACCGTTCTCGCCCGACCGGCTGGCCTGCCCGCCGGCGCGCTCGTGAGGAGGGGATCATGGTCGAACCCGAAGGCGAGCCCTGGGTCACGCTCAACGGTGTGCGCCGCCCGCTGCGCTCCCCGCTCCTCGCGGACCTCGTGCGCGAGGCCGGCCACGACCCGTCGCGGCCCGGGATCGCGGTGGCGGTCAACGGCGAAGTGATTCCGCGTGCGTCCTGGACGCTGCGCCGCCTGGAGCGCGGAGACGAGATCGAGGTCGTGGGTGCGGTTCAGGGAGGATGAGATGGAGCTGCCCGAGGATCCGTGGCGCATCGCGGGACAGACGCTGGGCTCGCGCCTGCTTCTGGGCAGCGCGCGCTATCCGAGCCGGCAGGCGCTGCTCGATTCGCTCGCCGCCTCCGGGGCCGAGATCGTCACCGTGGCGATCCGGCGTGTCGGGGTGGGCTCGTCCGCAGAGAACCTGTACGAGGTCCTGCGCGAGCGCGGCCTCAAGATCCTGCCCAACACCGCCGGCTGCTTCACCGCGGAGGATGCGATCCGCACCGCGGAGCTGGGCCGGGAGGCCCTGGGAACGGAGTGGGTGAAGCTCGAGGTGATCGCGGACGAGGACACGCTGCTGCCGGACGTCGAGGGTCTGCTCCTGGCCGCGCGCGCGCTCGTGGCGAAGGGGTTCACGGTGCTTCCCTACACGAACGACGATCCGGTTGTGTGCCGCAGGCTCGAGGATCTCGGTTGCGCCGCGGTGATGCCTCTGGGCGCTCCCATCGGCTCCGGCCTGGGAATCCGTAACCCGCACAACATTCAGCTGATCAAGGAGCGCGCGCAGGTCCCGGTCGTCGTGGACGCCGGAGTGGGGACTCCATCCGACGTGACCGTGGCGTTCGAGCTGGGCGTGGACGCCGTGCTCCTGAACAGCGCGATCGCGCGCGCCCGCGACCCGGTCCGCATGGCCCGCGCCATGCGGCACGCCGCCGCGGCCGGCCGGGAGGGGTTCCTCGCCGGCAGGATCCCGCGCAAGTTCTACGCGGAGCCCTCCTCGCCCATGGAGGGAAGGATCCGCACGTGAGCGCAGTTTCCGATCTCCCGCGCCTTCTGCTCGTGACCGATCGGCGTCGCGTCCGGGGCCGGGAGATGCTGAGGACGATCCTGGCGGCGGTGCGGGGGGGTGTGGGCGCGGTCCAGGTCCGGGAGCGCGACCTCCCGGACGAGGAGATCGAGCGATTCCTGCGCGAGCTGCGCGCGACTCTCCCTCCGGAAACGCTGCTCCTCGTCAACGCCCGGCCCGATCTCGCGCGGGACCTCGGCATCGGCCTCCACCTGCCCGCGGGAGCTCCCGCGCCGCAAGGCGAAGGGGCGCGTCCGCTCGGGCGCTCCGCTCACGACGAGGCGGAGCTGGCGCTCGCCGTCGCGGAAGGGGTCGACTACCTGATCGTGGGCACGGTCTTCCCCACGGCCTCGAAGCCGGGACACCCTGGGGATGGGATCGAGCACCTGCGGCATCTGGCGCGCCTGGCTCTGCCCGTGCCGGTCTACGCGATCGGCGGGATCACGGTCTCGCACGTTCCCGAGGTGATCCACGCCGGGGCGCACGGCATCGCGGTGTGCGGCGCGATCCTCGAGGCTTCCGACCCGACGCGCGCGGCGGAGGCTTTTCGCCTGGCGCTGAGCGTGGCGGCCGGCAAGCGCGCCCGGCCTGCCGGAAGCGGGTCTTCGCGCCTCCCGGGAGTACCATAGTCGTCGCGGGAGGTTCCGCGGGAAGGAAGCGATGCCCAGGAAGCTCGATCCGGCCGTCGCCAGCCTGAGCCGGATTCTCGAGGCGCGCATGGAGGAGGGCGCTCTCGGGGCGCTGTACGAGAAGCTCCCCGAAGACGGTGTGCGCTGCTTCGCCTGTGGCCACCGCTGCAGGATCCCCGAGGGTCTCGACGGGATCTGCCGGGTGCGGGTCAACCGGGGCGGCAGGCTGTACGTCCCGCGCGGATACGTCGCGGGCCTGCAGGTCGATCCCATCGAGAAGAAGCCGTTCTTCCACGTCCTGCCCGGGGCCGCGGCGCTCTCCTTCGGGATGCTCGGCTGCGATTACCACTGCTCCTACTGCCAGAACTGGCTGAGTTCCCAGGCGCTGCGGGATCGCGCGGCGCAGGCGCCGACCCGGGACGTGGAGGCGGAGCAGATCGTGGCGCTCGCCAAACGCGAGCGAGCTCCCGTGATCGTGAGCACCTACAACGAGCCGTTGATCACGAGCGAGTGGGCGGTGGAGATCTTCGGGCTCGCCCGCAAGGAGGGGATCCTCTGCGGATACGTGTCGAACGGGAACGGCACGCCCGAGGTCCTGTCCTACCTGAGGCCCCACGTCGATCTCTACAAGGTGGACCTCAAGGGGTTCCGGGAGGGCGCGTACCGGGAGCTGGGCGGGAATCTGCGAACCGTCCTCGACACGATCGTGCGCCTAAGGGAGATGGAGTTCTGGGTGGAGATCGTCACCCTGCTCGTGCCGGGATTCAACGACTCGCCCCGGGAGCTGCGCGAGCTCAGCGCGTGGATCGCTTCGGTGTCCCCGGACATTCCCTGGCATGTCACGGCCTTCCACCGGGACTACAACATGACCGGTCCGGCGGACGCCACGGCGGAGGACCTGGTCCGGGCGGCGGAGATCGGGAAGGAATCCGGGCTGCGCTACGTGTACGCCGGCAACCTCCCCGGCTGCGTGGGGGATCTCGAGAACACGCGCTGCCCCTCGTGCCGGGCCCTGATCGTCGAGCGCAGGGGCTATCGGGTCCTCCAGGTCCGCCTGGGAGCCGGCGGGACCTGTCCCGGGTGCGCGACCGCGATCGCGGGGTTGTGGAGATCGGAGGCCCGCCCGCCCGCCGGCCCCTTCCGGGAAGTGACGAACTGAGCCCCCCGGGGCACGCCGGACCTGCGAGAATACGCCGATGCTCGCCTTCGCTCTGACGATCTTCGCCGGTGCGTTTCTGCTGTTCCAGGTGCAGCCGCTGATCGCGAAGTACATCCTCCCCTGGTTCGGCGGCGGGCCGGGAGTGTGGACGACCTGCATGCTGTTCTTCCAGGTCGTCCTGCTCGCCGGATACGCGTATGCGCACCTGCTCTCGAGCCGCCTCCGCCCGCGCGGGCAGGCCGCGGTCCACGTGGGAGTCCTCGCGCTGGCGGCGGCGCTCCTGCCGATCATCCCCGGGAGCGGTTGGAAGCCGCAGGGGGCCGATCTTCCCGCGCTGCGCATCGTGGTCCTGCTCGCGGCATGCGTCGGGGCCCAGGCGTTCGCGCTCTCCACGACCGGACCCCTGATGCAGCGCTGGTTCGCGCACTGGAGGCCGGGCGCCTCGCCCTACCGGCTGTACGCGCTCTCGAACCTCGGCTCGCTTCTGGCTCTGGTGAGCTATCCGTTCGCGGTGGAGCCGTTCCTGTCCCGCACCCGCCAGGGAGCGGTGTGGTCGGCAGGGTTCGCGGTGTACGCCGTGCTCGCGCTCCTGTGCGCGAGGCGCATCTGGACGGGCGGAGGCGAGGTCGCCGACGCGGCGGGGGAAGACCGGAGCGCTGGCGGCGAGGAGGCTCTGCGGGCCGGCGCCTGGGCACTCTGGGTTCTCCTTCCCGCGTGCGCCTCGCTGCTCCTGCTCGCCGTGACCAACCAGCTCTGCCTCGACGTGGCGGTCATCCCCTTCCTCTGGGTCCTGCCGCTGAGCCTCTACCTCGTGACGTTCATCCTGGCGTTTCACAGCCGCCACTGGTACCCGCGTCCGCTGTACCTGTGCGCGCTCCTGCTGAGCCTCTCGGGGCTCGCCTGGGTCCTGACGGCGGCCGAGCGCAAGGCGGTGACCGTTCCGGTCCAGATCCTGGTCCTGTCGGCCGTCCTGTTCCTGTGCTGCATGGTGTGCCACGGCGAGCTGGCGCGGCTCGCGCCCCGGCCGCGCCACCTCACCGCCTACTACCTGGCGATTGCCGCCGGAGGCGCGCTGGGCGGCGTGCTGGCCGCGGTCGTGGCGCCGCTTCTGTTCCGGGGCTACTTCGAGCTCCACGTGGGTCTCGTGGCGTGCCTCGTGCTCGTTCTCGCGGTCGTGTTCCTGGACCGCGACTGGCTGCTCTACCGGGGACGGCCGGTCTGGGCCTGGGTTCCGCTCCTGCTCGTCGTCCTCTCGCTGGTCCTGAGTTTGGCGCGGGTCGCGACCGCCTCCGTGACCGAGGCGATCGCCGTCGCGCGGAACTTCTACGGGGTTCTCTACGTCACCGAGAAGGACCGGGACGATCCCGAGAGGCGCATGCGCATCCTCACCCACGGGAGCACGCTCCACGGCGCGCAGTTCACCGCCGAGGGGAAGCGCCGTCGTCCCACCACGTACTACGGCCCGGAGAGCGGGGTGGGGCTCGCGATCCGCCACCACGGCGCACGCGGGCCGATCCGCGTGGGCGCGGTCGGGCTGGGGGTCGGAACCGTGGCCGCGTACGGCAGGGCGGGGGACGAGTTCCGCTTCTACGAGATCAACCCGGACGTGAAGGGCATGGCCGAGAGCTGGTTCACGTTCCTTGCCGACACGCCGGCGCAGGCCAGCGTGGTCCTGGGAGACGCGCGGATCTCGCTGGAACGGGAAGCGCCCCAGAACTTCGACGTGATCGTGCTGGACGCCTTCTCGAGCGATGCGATCCCCGTTCACCTCCTGACCCGGGAGGCGTTCGCGATCTACCGCAGGCATCTTCGGCCCGCGGGGACCATCGCCGTGCACATCTCGAACGCCTACCTCGACCTGCGGCCCGTGGTCTTCGAGCAGGCGGATCATCTGGGCCTGCCGCGGGCCCTGGTCTCGGATCTGCGCGGGAAGAACCGTCGAGCGGAGGTGGAACTGGCTGCGGAGGACGCGCGGATGGGGCTCCAGACCTCGTTCTGGGTGCTGCTCACCGGGGACGCGGCGCTCCTCGATACACCGGCGGTTCGTCTGAAGGCCTCGCTCGCGCAGAGCGAGCCGCGCAAGATCCGCCTCTGGACCGACGACAACGCGAACCTGTTCGAGATCTTGAGGAATTGAGCGGTGGAAGGAGAGATCCTGGAGCGACGATCGCGCTCGCTCGTCTTCCGGACCCGGTGGCACGTGGTGGCCTGGTCGGTCCTCGCCGCCGGCGGTTTCCTTCTCTGCCTTCAGTCGTACGAGCGCTGGGGCGATCCGACCATCGATCTGGGTCGTGACCTGTATCTGTCATCACGAGTGCTTCACGGGCAAGTCCTCTATCGCGCCGAGCAGTACAACTATGGGCCGGTAGCGCCCTACCTGCTGGCCGCAAGCGTCGCGCTCTTCGGCGACCAGCTCCTCGTTTTCGAGTCGGTCGGCGCCCTCGTCGGTCTCGCGACCATGGTGGCGCTCTACGGCATCGGCCTGCTCGTGGGCGGGGGGGAGAGGCGGGGGGCCCTCGTGGGGTTCTTCTCGGCGTTGCTCTTCCTCCGACTCAGCTTCTTCGCGAGCTCCGGGTCGGGGTTCAACTTCGTCCTCCCGTATTCGTACGCGGCGACCGTCGCCACCGCGTTCGCGGCGTGGTCCTTCCTGCTCCTGCTTCACCATCTGTACCGGGGAAGATCGCTCTCGGGATTGCTGGCGAGCGGCGCGCTTGCTCTGGCGGCGCTCTTCACGAAGGCGGAGGTCGGCGCCGCGATCGCGATGGTGCATGGGCTCGCCTACTGGACCCATCGCGTTTCGCGGAAGGCGGTCCTCGGCCTCGGCGCTGCCGCGATCGTTCTGTTCGCGGTGTTCGTGGGGGTCTTTCACGGGCGAGACGCGACGGAACTCGCACTGTTCGCGGAGAACGTCGGGAAGTTCGCCGGGAGCTCCGGGACGAGCTTCTTCTTTCGAATGGTGGCAGGCCTCGATCGGCCGCTTGCAGGCCTTCTGGAGGTCCTTGGAGATGTCGGCAAAGCGACGCTCATCGTCGGCACCGGCGTCCTGATCGGCTCCGCACCGGCCCTGTCCCGACGTGGGCAGCGGAGGGCCGCTGTTCTTCTCGGGACCAGCAGTGCTGCGGTCTTCGTGTGCCTCTTGGGCTTGTGGGCCGAGGCGGTTCTCTTCCGGGCGACTCTCGTGGCGGCCGTGGGGCTCCTGGCCTGGCTCGTCGCGAGACGGCGCCGGGATCCACTGCTCCTCCTGGCGGCGTTCGTCGTTTTCAGCTGCCCGCGGATCCTGTTCCAGTATCACCCGCTCTGGTACGGCTTCTACTTGGCCGTGCCGGCCTATCCGTTCGCGGCCTATCTGCTCGGCGTGCGGCTCCCGGAGTGGACCTCGCGGAGCCGCCTGACCGCAGCCGCGATGGCCGTGATCGCGCTGGCAATCGTGGTCCGTTTCCACGTGGAAACGGGGAGAACGCTGCAGAAGATGACCAGCCGACTCGTGACCTCGAAGGGGGCCCTGCGTGATTTCCCGATCGGAAGGGCGGAAGCGATCCGCGGTTTCCTCGATCACGCGGAGCGGCATTTCGTTCCCGTGCGAGACACCATGGTGGTGTTTCCTGAGGCGGTCAGCCTGAACTACTTCACGGGGGTGAGGAACCCGACCGCCTACTACCACTTCCTTCCGCCGGAGGTCGATTCGCCAGCGATCGAGAGGCGCATCGTCGCGGAGCTCGAGGCGACGCGACCGGACCACGTGGTCTTGCACTCGAGAGACCTGACGGAATACGGGAGCGCGGGCTTCTGCGTCGATTACGCGTTCGAGATCTGCGCGTGGATTGAGCGGAACTACTCCCTGGAGCGCGTGTTCCAGGCCCAGGAAGGAGCTTCCTGGCGACTGGTTCTGCTCCGCAAGAACGAGCGAGGGCTCGGGAAGGGATGAACGCCACGGAGCGGGAACGAGTAAGGATCCGCGGGCTCATCGGGTTCGCCTGCGGGGCATTCCTTCTGTTCCTTCACTTCTTCCCCTTGCTCTTCGACCTGCCGAGCTCCGCCGCCAATGTGAGCCCCTTCGACGTCTCCGTCTTCGGGATCGAGACCGTCCGACTCCGGAACGTCGGCGAGATCCTTGCCGATCCGGTATGGGGCCGGCTGGGCGGAGCCGCTGCTCTCGTCCTGTTCGCCTGGGCCATCGCGCGGTATCTGCCCGGCTTCATCAGGGGACTCGAGAGGGTGTGGACCCGCCTCGGCTCAATCCCGGAGCGTTCCTTCGTCCTCGGTGTGGTGCTGGCACAGCTCGTCCTCCTGATGTCGATCTCCGTCTTCGTCTTCGACCGCATGCCCCACGTCCAGGACGAGATCGGGCAGTACTTCCAGGCGCGCATCTTCGCCTCCGGCGCGCTCAGCGCGCGGCCTCCCGCCGACCCCGAGCTGTTCTCCTTCTACTCCGTGATCCTGGGCGAGCGCTGGTACTCCCAGCATCCGCCCGGGCTTCCGCTGCTGCTCGCGCCGCTCCTGCTGCTGGGGATCCCGTGGCTTCTGAACCCGCTCCTCGGGGCGGGATGCACGCTACTCACCTACCGGCTCGGGAGGACGCTCTGGGGCGACGCCGCGGGGCGCGGGGCCGCGCTGCTTCTCGTTCTCTCGCCCTTCCACGCGTTCATGGGCGCGAGCTTCATGAACCACACCCCGACCCTGTTCTTCCTCCTGCTGGCGGCCGTCCTGCTGCTCGCTCCGGCGCCCGGCAGCGCGCGCAGCGCGGCGGGAGGGCTCGCCCTCGGGACCGCGGCTCTCACGAGGCCCCTGGTCTCGCTGGCGCTCGGGGTGTTCCTCGGCGCGTTGGCTCTCGCGCGGACCGAGCGCGGCGCCCGCGCGCGCCCCGCCGCGGCGGCCCTTCTCGGATTCGCACTCCCGCTCGGGTTCTTCCTCTGGTACAACACGATGACCAACGGCGGGCCTCTCACCCTCGGGTACACGGTGGCCGACCCCGCGTTTCACCGGATGGGGTTCGCCTCGGCTCCGGTTCCCTACTCGCCGCTGCGCGCTTGGCTCAAGACCGCGCAGCTGTTCCGCGGGCTCGATGCGCAACTATTCGCCTGGCCTCTGCCCTCGTTGTTCCTGGTCTGGGTTCTTTGCCTGCGCGGCGCGTCCGGCCGGCGCGAGCTCGCCCTCCTGGCGGCAGCGCTGCTCGTGCCGTTCAGCTACTTTGGGTACTGGTTCCAGGACATGTGTCTCGGGCCGCGCTTCGCATACGAGTCGCTGCCGCTCTGGGCCCTGCTCTCGGAGCGATCGCTGGCCTCCGCCCGCTCCGTTCCGGCGCTGCGTCGGACCCTGGCCGCGTTCGTGGTCGTCTGTTTCTCGTGGGCGGCGCTCGCATCCTGGCCGCTCCTCGTGAAGGGTTACTCCTCCTCGTACTGGGGGGTCGACCGGAGCCTGACCCGAACCGTGGAGGCGGCCGGGATCCGGGATGCCGTGGTTCTCGTTCCGGAGGAGGGGCCGTGCCCGTGGTACTACGGGGCCGGTTTCTGGGCGAACGACCCGGAACTGGCCGGGCCGGTGATCTACGCGCGCGATCCCGGAGCGGATGCTCCCCGGCGGATCGCGCGCTCCTTCCCGCGGCGATCGGTGTATCGCTACGATTGCGCGGCGCGCCTGCTGCTTCCGCTGGGTCCCCGCTGAGATCCGGCGGCGGCTAGGGGGCGGCCTCGAGCGCCTCCAGGACCTCCGGACCCACAAGGACTTCGCGGGGCTTGCTGCCGTCGGCGGGTCCCACGATCCCTTCCTGCTCCATCATGTCCACGATGCGCGCTGCCCGCGCGTACCCGAGGCGCAGCCGGCGCTGGATCAGGGTGATGGAGCACTGGCCCTCCTGGAGCACGACACGCACGGCGTCCACGAACATGTCGTCGCGGTCGCCGCCCCCCTCGCCCCCGGAGCGCTGCTCCTCGGGCTCCTCGAGCACCGACGGATCGTAGAGGGGCTTCGCCTGCTTCTTGAGGAAGCCCACG